>OLOA01000016.1_pt1 | contig 172124 bp, 156 predicted proteins | sample 1672201 | NCBI WGS metagenome assembly OLOA01 (sample SAMEA3136658, study PRJEB25190) | human gut metagenome
ATGATTTCTTTGATTCACCATCTTTTTTATCTTTATCTGATGATTTCTTTGATTCGCCATCTTTTTTATCTTTATCTATTGATTTTTTCTCATCTATACCACCAAATATTTCTCTATTTTCATTTATTAGCTTATTTTGTCTTTCATTAACCAATTCTTTAATTTCCTTATGTACTTTATCATATTCAGCCTTTAATTTATCATATTCATCGTTTTTTCCATCTTTTCTTGCATATTGCTCATCATTTCCATTTTCTTTAGCTTTACGCATATTTTCACTCGTTTTTTTTAGCTTTTCTTCTAGTTCTTTTACTCTTTTATCTAATTTTTCTTCAAAATCCATTTAACATCCTCCTTTTATTTCGAAAACTTTCGTATATATTATTTTACCATGTTTTTACATATATTTCAACATTTTATGTAAATTTTTTTATATTTTAATACACATATCTACAAAATTTATCATTTTGTATCTTCTTACTTTAATTCTTACAAAATTAGAGCCAAAAATATTAACTGAAATTTAATATTTTTGGCTCTCCCTTATTTGATACTTTAATTTATCTTTTTTAAACTATCCTTTATAAGATCATCCATATACAAACCAGAAACAACCTCAAGTAATTCCATTTGTTTCTTTTTGTCTGTTATATGATTAAATTTATCATCTCTAACTCTATATAGAAAATAAACTTCCAATTCATCTGTATCTACAGTTGACTTATTTACGCAATATAAATATGTTTTATTTTTATACTCAAATTGCTTTGTTACATATAACATCATGTCTAGATATTCCAAAGTTTTGTCTTCAAAATTAACAGTTAAACTTTCTCTTATCCCCATAAATTCCTCTCTCCTTTTCTTTTGTTCTTATATTTCCATGCCATTATCTCTATCTTGTTCTTTCTTATCTTTACTTTCTTTATGATTATCTTTTATATCTTTTGCTCTATAAATTACAGCTGCAATTGTTGACATTGCTGGACCAAAGAAATTATTTTTTAAACGTTGTACATTCGCAGATATCTGTTCACCAGGTTTGAAATTCTCTAATTTTTTTAATAGATTTCCAAACTTTCCTAGTAACTCAGCTTCATAATTTTTACCTTCAACTGATTCTAAATTTACCTCGGCATTTGCAACATGATCAACTCCAGACATAAACTCTTTTCCATCTAATTGTTGACCAGCAAGCTGTTGTGACTCTCCCGATTTTATTATTGCTTTTTGTAATCTTTCTATTAGTTCAGAGCTACTTAATTTGCTTAAGTCTTCTTTATTCAAGCTTTCAAATTCTTTTCTTACTGTTTCATTTAATAATCCATCAGCTTCTACATATCCGGCATTTTGATAACTTGCAGTTCCAAATTGACTTAAATTTGCCTGTTCTCCAGCATTTGCTTGAGTACCTAATTCAGACATAATAGCCTTCTTTATTTCCTCTGGAGAAACATTGCCATTTTGTTTTGCTGCTTCTATAATTTTTGCATATTCATCTTCTCTTCCATTATACATTTGTGCAACTCTTTCAGCTTCATCTGCATTAAGGTTTACAGCATTGACTTCATTTACCATTGTTATAAGTGTATGTGTTAGACCTATTCCTAATGTTGCAGCTGCTGTTGCTACTCTAATTGTTTGGTCTTTTTGATCACTTACAATTCTAGCAGTAGTTCCATCCTCTCCAGCATTTCCTGGACCTCTAGAAATTCCAAATACAACCTTTGTATTATTTTTCAAAATAGATTTCTGTAAATTATGAAATTTTCTTGCTTGATCTTCTCTTTTTAATGCTTCCTCTTCATTACCATTCTGTCTTTCTATATCAGCAAAATATTGCTCTTCATCGCCAGCCCTTTCAGCATCAGCATAATTATTTATAAATCCAGAGTATTCTTTTGTAGTATTATTCCTTTTAGCAAAAAGATTCATTATTTTCTTTCCCGCCATATTACCTTTATATTCTGCTGATTTTCTCTGTGTTCCCCTTTTTATTTCTTTCGGTATTCTATATAATTCCTCAAGTTCTCCTAATTCATCTCCATGTCCATCTATTTCTTTTAATCTTTTTCCAGCTTCAGCTAGTTCCCTTAATTCTTCTGGAGTTTTATTACTTTTACTTCCAAGTTTTTCTTGCAATTCTACTAAATGACTTTTTTCTTCTCTTAATCTACTAGCTTCTTGAGAGCATTTTGTCTTTGCAGCTTTTTCTAATGCATTCAATATTACGGCATGTGGTTTCAAGGTTATTATTTTTTCTTCATTTAAATATTTTGCCATTTTCAAAAATTCATCAGTATCCATCTTCATAAATTGCTCTTGAATCTGCTTTTCCAATTTTCTTTGACCAGTTAATACTTTCATTATTGGTTTATAGGCTGCTGTTGCTGCGACACCACCTATTGCTAATGCAACACCTACTGGACCAGTTACTACAGCTGCAGAAATCACACCAGCTGAAGCTAATAACCATTTTGCTGGACTTTCTGAAATTGCGTGCTTTTTCTTCATTTCAGGCATTTGATTAAATTGCTCTCTAAATATTTGTAATCCAGTTTTTCCAAGAGCCATTTCTGGATTTACAACAGGATGTTCATCTTTCATTTCTATATACCCTACTGGCTTACGTTGATCCTCTATCTTTAGTTGACCATTTTTCTTATCCTCTAATTTTAGCTGTCCATCGCGCTTATCTTCTATTCTTAGTTGTTGTCCATCATGCTTATCTTCTATTTTTAGTTGTCCATCATGCTTATCTTCTATTTTTAGTTGTCCATCATGCTTATCTTCTATTTTTAGTTGTCCATTCTGCTTATCCTCTAATAAGTTTATTTCTTTTTTTAATTGTTTTAGTTTGTTAACTTGCTCTGGTGTAATATTTCCTCCATTTGATACTATACTTTTTCTTAAAGTATCTAGCTCATTCTTTTTACTATCTAATTCGCTATTTCTGTCTTCTTCATTATCTTTATCAACTGTTTCTTCTTGTTTTACAACATCTTCCTGGTCTTGACTTATATTTTCTTGTTTTCTACTTATTTCACTAATATCATCTAAAATATTACCATTTACAAGGTCAGCCAATTGTTCTTCTGAATTTATATTTTGTATAATATTACCAAATGAATTTTCAGCACTTTGCAATGCTCTTGTATTTCTTACAATTTCATTTCGTAAATTACCAATTCTATTTGCTTCACCTTTAGACATATTATCATCAATTTCAACATTTTCTGATACATTATCTTCTATAAATTTTAAATTTTCTGATATTGACTTACTAATTTCTTCAATTTTTTTAATTTGTTCATCAATTTTATTTATTATTTCACTATCTTCAACATTTTCTTTTAATTTTTCTAAATTTTCAATTGCTTTATTTATTTGTCTTACTGTTCTTCTACCTCTCCTCACAATAGCTGGTCTTTGTTGCATTACCCTATCATTTTTTTGTTGTCTTGCCATTTGTATATCCCCCTTTTATATCTCATTAGTATTCTATAAAAAAATTATATCAATATATTTTTTATAATTCAACATTTTTTCACATAAAAATTTATTTTTTTAAAAAAAATAAACAGACTTATAATACTTTACATAAAATTTGACTTTTATGGATAACTATACTATAATAATATATAGTAATTTTTACTTAAAAGTTAAAATTTAGGAGGTTTTTTATGAATACTGATTATACACATATGTCAGAAAAAGATTTAGATAATAAAATATTAGAATTAATATCATCAGGACATAGCTACAGTTCACCTGAAGTAACAGAACTATTTAAAATTAAAGCTCAAAAATACAAAGAAAAACTTTCAGACACTAGTACAAATTCTATTGATGAATATTCTAAATTGGTTGAACAAGGATATTCCCCAGACTCACCTGAAATGATTAATTTCTTTAGAAGAAATGCCAGATCAAAAGCCAGACCAATTCAAGCAGAAAAAACTACTCCTTACAAAAAAAATACTCCTGAACCACATTATTATAAATCAACTACTCATATATTTCATGATGATTCCATTCAGGATTCCGAAAAAAATGTACAGAACTTTGACAATAATTCAGTCAATGAAAATATTCATGATTCTATTGGTCATTTTGTTATTGATACTTTAACTGGTGACTATTCACTACTTGATTCAAACTATAAAGTTGTAGATACAGCTCATACTAATCCATTTTTAAAATTTTTTACAAATAAATATCACTTGCGCGTTTTTAAGAAACAATTAAAATCTGATTTTAAAAATTATAAAATGAGATGTAAATTACATAATAAAAAAATTAGCCCTGAATTAAAAAAAATAAATAGACAGATAAAATTTTATTTATGGTTTTGTCCAGATGCTGATTATAATATCCTTGAATTATTAAGAAAAAATATTACAAAAATCAACCCTAATTACCCAAATTACCAAGTAGCCTGTAGAGATTATTTAAAAGAATTAGCGCATTTGAAAGAAGGCAATGCAAACAATTTAGGATTTGATATTAATTTGGCCACAATTGACGGTCTTAGCGGAAGTAATCATAGATACATTTCCAATATTATGGTTAGATCAGATTCTACTGTTAATGACTATATAAAGACAAAAAAGCCACAACATTACTCATCTAATCCTAATCAAAATTATTCTTCATATACATACACACAATCAGAAAGATCATCAGTTAATATGTCTCAAAGCTCAACAAGATCGCAAACAGTAGCTATGCCTAGACAAAAAACAAGACAAACTTCAACACAACAATCTAGTTCAAAACAAACCAACTATCAATTTCATGATATTAGATAATTAATACCATGTAAAAAGAGAAGAATTAAATTCTTCTCTTTTTTAATAGCTCTATTTCTCTTTCATATCCATCAATCTCATTTGGTGTTTCTAAATAAAATGGTAGATCTTTTATTCTATCATTATTAATTATTTTGCTAATAGCATCTAAACCAATTTTACCTTCACCTATCTTTTCATGTCTATCTTTATGTGATGCTAAATCATTTTTACTATCATTTAAATGTATTGCTTTTAATTTTTCTAAACCAATTATTTTATCAAATTCATTTAATACACCATCAAAATTATTTACCACATCATATCCGCCATCCCATATATGACAAGTATCTAAACATACACCCAACTTATCTTTTAGTTTTACTTTGTCTATAATTGCTTTTAGCTCTTCAAAATTTCTTCCTACTTCGCTTCCCTTTCCAGACATGGTTTCTAACAATACTATTGTTGTTTGGTCTTTTGTTAATATTTCATTTAACATTTCTGCTATGAAATCAATACCAACTTCTACGCCTTGTCCAACATGGCTTCCTGGATGAAAATTGTAATAATTCCCTGGTGTATATTCCATTCTTTTTAAATCATCTGCCATAGTATTTTTAGCAAATTCTCGTATACCACTATCTGCAGAACATGCATTTAATGTATATGGCGCATGTGCCAAAATTCTATTTATTCCATGTTCTTTTGAGTATTCTAAAAAAGCTTTTACATCATCTTCATTTATTTCTTTTGCTTTTCCACCTCTTGGATTTCTTGTAAAAAATTGAAATGTATTTGCGCCTATACTTACTGCTTGTTTAGCCATTGCTAAATATCCTTTTGAAGCAGATAAGTGACATCCTATTGTAAACATATTTACCTCCTATTAATAATTTTATCTTCTAACAACTAATTTATTTATTTTTGCTTTTATGTAGCTTTCTAATTTTCCCATAAACTCAGCTGATTCAATTTCTTTTTTTGCTACCATTTCTAAACCTTTTTCCCAACTTGCTGTTAGTTTTGGATTTAACATATCTGGCATTGACATATTAACAACATCATATATAGCTTCACCTTTAACTGTTGGTGTAATTATTTGTGTTTTGCCATTTATATTTATATATTTTATTTTTTCTAGCTTTTTAATAATTTCAGCTCTTGTTGCACTTGTTCCAATACCAGCACCTTTAATTTGTTCTCTTAGCTCTTCATCTTCAATTAGTTTTCCTGCATTTTCCATTGCAAGTATCATTGAACCTGAATTGTATCTGCTCGGTGGAGATGTTTCTGCGTCTTTAGTTTCAAAGTTTATTATTCCCACTTCAGAATTTTTCTTTAATTTCGTCAAAATTTCTAAGTTATCTTGTACTGTCTCATTTTCTTTGCTTTGATCTTTTACATTTTTATTTTTTGCTATGTCTAAATAACCTGTTTTTGTGCACACCTTTCCTGATGTTGAAAATTGTTCGTTATCAATTGTAACAACTACAGAAATTTTATTGAATTCTGCTGGTGGATAAAATATTGCTAAAAATCTTTTTACTATTACTTTGTATATTTGTTTGTGTAAATCAGGTAATTTTTCATAATTTTCATAGCCTTGTCCTGTTGGAATAATTGCATAGTGGTCTGTTATTTTACTATCATTTACATATTTAGTTTTTACAATATTTGTAGAATATTTTTCCTCAGCCATTTGCTTTATATATCCTTGAACTTCTTCATCTTTATATCCTTTTGCTATTCCATTTAAATTTTTGGAGATTATTTTTGCTACAGCAGTTGACAAAACTCTGGCATCAGTTCTTGGATATGTTACAAGCTTTTTTTCATATAGATTTTGTATAACTTCTAGTGTTTCATCAGGTTTAATTTTGAATCGTTTTGTACACTCGTTCTGTATTTCTGCTAAGTTAAATAATAATGGAGCATTTTCTTTTTGCTTTGTTTTTTTCACTTCTTTAACAATTGCTTTTTCATCTTTTAAAGATAGTATAAATTTTTGAGCATCTTCTATTTTTTTAAAACCTGTTTCATTATACAATTGTGGAGAATTAAACATTTTCGAATCTTCTGTTACTTTCCATTCAGCTTTAAAACTACTGTCAGTATCACCAAATTCTCCTATAATTTTATGATATGTTGTTTTAACAAAATTAGCAATTTCACGCTCTCTTGATACAACCATTCCTAATACACAAGTCATAACTCTACCTACAGAAATTGATACTTTTTCTTCATCTATTTGTTTTGCAATTCTTCTTCCAAATATTATTGAAAGTAGTCTTGAAAAATTTATTCCAATTAGATAATCCTCTTTAGCTCTTAAATATGCAGCATCAGATAAGCTATCATATTCTGATAAATCTTTCGCTTCTTTAATACCTCTTTTTATTTCTTCCTCTGTTTGTGAATCTATCCAAACTCTCTTCATTTTTGCTTTTGGATTAGGTTTTGCCATCATAAAAACAAGTCTTTGAATATATTCTCCTTCTCGCCCCGAGTCACCTGCGTTATATATTTCTTCTACATCTTCTCTTTGTAATAATTGTTTTACGATGTTGAATTGATTTTGAACTGCAGGAATTATTTCGTATTTCCATTCTGTTGGTATAAATGGAAGTGTATCTAATCTCCAAAATTTTAAATTTTCGTCATATTTTTCTGGATAACTCATTGTAACTAAATGACCAACACACCATGTTATTATCCATTCATTAGATTCAATATATCCATTTTTTCTGTTAACATTTATACTTAATGCTTTTGCAAATTCCATTGCTACAGATGGCTTTTCTGTAATTATTAATTTTTTTGCCAATTAACCATCAATCCTCGTTAATATATTTAGATTTTGTGGAAATCCATAAACCATTTATATTTTAGATTTTATATAATCATTTGCAATTTGTAATATTTCTTGTGCCATTTGTATTGTCTGTGGATTTTTAAAATTCATTTTTTGAGTTAATTTATTTAAATAATCCTTTTCCTTTATTACTATGTAACTACTTTTATAATAGAAGTCAAAAACATATGCCATATGGGAAATCCATATATCTCCATATGTCGTTCTTTTTTTATAATCTATCATATGGTCTTCCTTAAATTCTCTTATTATTTCATTTGAAAAAGTTTCATTTTGCATATCTTCTGCTGAACAGCCATATGTGTTTTTTATGTCATCTGTTAATAGAACATAAAAACAGTCTAATTTATCGGCATCTCTTATTATTTTTGAATGAAGTAATTCTTGCACTGTTAAATTTTCTTCAATTTTTGATCTATTATGATTTAATATTGCTGTTTTAATTATCTTATAATATTTTTCATCTACATTGAATTTTTCAATTAAATTATCCTCAAACAAAATCTTCACACCATATTCACCGTGATTTATGCTTATTTTATCTATAAAAGTATTGTATTTTCTTACTTGTTCAAATCTGCCTATATCGTGTAATAAACCTATAAGTTCTGCTAATTTTATATCTTCTTCTGATAAATTTAGTGATGTTGCAATTTTTTTGCTTAGCTCTGATACTCTCAAAATATGTGCAACTTTTAAAGCAATTTTCCCATCTTGTAAATTATAATTTGATACATATTCTTTAAAAACTCTTTTTGCATTATTAACGTCTACCATTTTATTTTTACCTACCTTAAAACTTTTTCTATATATTATACTAACACAGAATTTTTTTCAAGCATTTCTTTATATACAATCCCAATTTTTACCCTTGACTACAAAATATTTTTAATGTATTATAATAGATATTTATATATAGATAGGAGATTTAATAATTATGTTATGTTCAGTTTGTAAAAAGAATGCGGCTGTAATATTTATAAATAAATCAAATGACGCCAGTCAAATGGAAGGACTATGTTACGAATGTGCTAAAAAACAAGGCATAAATCCTTTAGATGCTTTAGCCAAACAAGCTAACTTATCTGATAGTGATTTAGAAAATATGTCTATGCAATTTGAAAGTATGTTTAATGACATGTCTGAAAATCCTGACCTAAACTTTGAAGACTCTGAAAATAGTGATAATTCTAATAGTTTAGGCTCAATATTTTCTGGATTATTTGGTAACTCACATGATACAGAACAATCAGCAAGTAATTCGAATAAAAAAATAAAAACAGAAAAAAGACAAAATAAAAAACATAAAGCTTTAGATAATTTTGGAACAAACTTAACTTTAAAAGCTAAAAATAATCAATTAGATATGGTTATCGGTAGAGATAAAGAGCTTGAAAGAGTTATACAAATTTTAAATAGACGTACAAAAAATAACCCTTGCCTTGTTGGTGAACCAGGTGTTGGAAAAACTGCAATTGCCCAAGGATTAGCTATAAAAATCGCCAATGGTAATGTTCCTGCCAAATTATTAAATAAAGAAGTATATTTATTAGATATGACAGCAGTTATTGCTGGTACTCAATTTAGAGGTCAATTTGAATCAAGAATGAAATCTATAATTGATGAATGTAAAAACTGCGGAAATATTATTTTAGTAATTGATGAAATTCACAATATTATTGGTGCCGGTGATGCAGAACGCTCTATGAATGCAGCAGATATTTTAAAACCATCTCTTTCTAATGGGGAAATTCAATTAATTGGAACTACAACTTTGAAAGAATATAGAAAATATATTGAAAAAGATAGTGCTTTAGAAAGAAGATTTCAACAAGTTTTAGTTGAAGAGCCATCTGTTACAGACTCTGTAAATATACTTGATGGTATAAAAAAATATTATGAAGACTTCCACAAAGTAAAAATATCTACAGATGTTATAAAACAGGCTGTTATCATGTCTGAAAAATATATACATGATAGATTTTTACCAGATAAAGCTATTGATGTATTAGATGAAGCTTGCTCTGAAATAAATTTAAACAATAAAGATTTATATGAATTGGAAGTACTAAAAAATGAACTTCAAGATGTTCAAGCTGAAAAGGCTGAGGCTGCTCAAGCTGACTCTACAGAAGATTATCAAAAAGCAGCTGAATTAAAAATGCGTGAATGCAAACTTCAAGAGCAAATTGATGCTTTAAATAAAAGTATGAAAGTTGTTTCTTTAACAACGCAAGATATTGCAAATGTAATTGAACGTTGGACAAAAATTCCTGTAAAGAAAATAACTGAAGAAGAAACACAAAAATTATTAAATTTAGAGCAAAATCTTCATAAAAGAGTTATTGGTCAAGATGAAGCAGTAAAATCTGTTTCTAGAGCTATTAGACGTAATAGAGCTGGATTAAAAACTACTAAACGTCCACCCTCTTTCATATTTGTTGGACCAACTGGTGTTGGTAAAACAGAACTTGCAAAATCACTTGCTTATGAAATGTTTGGTGACGAAAATTCAATAATTCGTGTAGACATGTCTGAATATATGGAAAGTCATTCAACAGCTAAACTTATTGGATCACCTCCTGGATATGTTGGATATGATGATGCCGGTCAATTAACTGAAAAAGTTAAAAGAAAACCTTATTCAATAGTTTTATTTGATGAAATAGAAAAAGCTCATCCAGATGTATTTAATTTATTATTACAAGTTTTAGATGATGGAAGATTAACTGATAGCCAAGGAAACACTGTAAGCTTTGAAAATACAATTATCATTATGACTTCAAATGTTGGTTCAAATTTAAATACTAATTCAATAGGATTTAATAATAATGAAACCGCAATAAACAATAAAGTATTAGATAGTTTAAAAGAAACATTTAGACCTGAATTTTTAAACAGAATTGATGAAATTGTTTCATTTAAATCATTAACTAATACAGAATTACTTCAAATTGTTGATTTAATGTTACAAAATACAAATAAAGCATTACAAAATAAGGATATTATAATGAACATATCTGATTCAGCTAAAAATTTCTTATTAGAAAAAGGCACAGATTTAAAATATGGTGCCCGTCCTTTAAGAAGAGCTATACAAAGATATGTTGAAGACGAATTATCAGACTTAATTTTAAAATCAGATTTAAAAAATGGTCAAACAGTTAATATAGATTGTATAAATAACGAATTATCTTTTGTAGTAGAATAATATAATAGAAAACGGAGGTTATTATGAAGAAAAATATACCAAATATACTCACTTTATCAAGGTTTGTTTTAATACCATTTATTATAGTTTCACTTGTGTGTAACAAATATTTAATAGCTTTCATACTTCTTACTATATCAGGTTTAACTGATGTATTAGATGGTTTTATAGCAAGAAAGTTTAATTTTATAACAGACTTTGGTAAACTAATAGACCCATTAGCAGATAAAGCAACTCAATTATCAATTTTAATAACTTTATCTTTAAAAACAACATCTTCTGGTGAACCAATTATTCCTATATGGATATTGTTCATAATTTTTATAAAAGAATTTATGATGATAGCAGGAGCTTCTTTCCTTTATGGTAAAGATTTAGTTGTATCTAGTAAATGGTATGGAAAACTTACAACTGTCTTATTTTATATTGCAATTGTTTCTTCTTTTATAATTGCTTACTTTAATATACCATATAGATTTGATACATATATTTATTATTTAGGATTAGCAATGACTATATTCTCATTAATTATGTACTTTAATTCATTTTATGCAAAAGGATATTTCGAAAATTTTAAGAATTTAAAAAAGTAAGACTCTAAGGCGAAACTTAATGTTTCGCCTTTTTTATTCAAAATCTTCTAAGAAGATACTTAAATCTTTTTTTCCAATTATTTTAATCCTTTTTTTTAAGTTTTCTTGATCTTCTTCTGGCAGATATTTCGTTAGTATTTCTGTATTTTTTACGAAATGCTCAGCATTATTTTCATCTATGTTATAAATTGATATATGACCATTATTCTCCTTTACAATATAATGTTCAGAACATATACCATCCGCTTCCTTAGATATAATTATTTCTTTTTTGGAAAAACTTGTAACGTTCCAATCTGTATAATAGTTTTCGACTTCTTCTTTTGTCATATTTACTATAGCAACTGGAACTTTGTATTGCTCTTTTTCTGTATGTCCACATTTTGAAAATGTTTGTTTCATTATTAGTGTTGTATTTGGAAGTACAACTTCTTCCTCAACATTTGTGGATATAGTACTTTCATTTACAATTTCCACTTTGTTTATTGTATTATTTACAATAATTTCTTCTGTTAATTTTGGTTCATGAATTCGCTCTATATAAAAAATTAATGTTCCTATTATTATAACTGTTAAAATTATACATGTTATTATTATGTTTCTTTTACTCATTTTCATCAACTCTCTTTTTATAATATTTTTATTATTATTTGTAAGGTGAAAAATTTTATTCAATTTTTTTGGATTATCCTCCCTGAAATACCTATTTTAAAAAGCTTATAATAATTTTGTCACTTTATATTTTTTTCCATTTGTTTTTATTGTTATTTCCCCCATTTCATCTGTTCTATATATTTTTATATTTTGATTTTGTAATGTTTGAATCGTTGTAATTGCTGGATGGCCAAATTTGTTTTTCTTTCCGACTCCTATTAATGCCTCTTGTGGTTTTACTTTTTCTATAAAATCCCTGGTTGATGATGTTTTTGAACCATGATGTGCTATTTTTATAATTGTTGCTTTTAATTTATTTGTTTCATTTTTATATTTTTCTATTATTTTTTCTTCAGCAATTTTTTCAATATCTCCTGTAAACAGTATTGAAAATTTCTTATAAACCAGTTTACATACTAATGAGTTGTTGTTTATTTTGTTATCTGATATTGGTTCTAAAGCATCTGGCCATAATACTTCAAAGTATAAATTTTTTTCTATATATATTTTGTCTCCTTTGTTTGCTATTTTTATATTTATTTTTTTCTGTTTTGCAATTTTTATGAATTTTTTATAGTTCTCGTTATATTCAAATTGTTTACTTATAATTACATTTTTTACCTTGATATTTTGCATAACATATAGCAAGCCTTGACAATGATCTGAATCAAAGTGAGAAATAAATATGTAATCAATTACTTTTGACCTTCTATTTAACAAATATGGTAATAATATATTTTTTCCCACATAATCCTCTCCTATTTCATTTCCTCCACCATCTATAAGAATTTTCTTATTATTTCTTGTTTGTATAAATGTGCAATCCCCCTGGCCCACATCTACAAAGTGTATATACATATTTTCGTCTATTAATCTAGCTATATTTGTTATAAGGCAAATTAATATGTATATTATAAGTAACTTTTTGGATAACTTTTTTAGAAATAATTTTTTTGATTGTTTTGAATTAAATTTTATAAATTGAATTAATACTATTACATAATACATGATTACAGAAAATAAATATGGCGTACACATAATTATACTTGTAAATTTTAATTTAGATAATATACTCACCATTCCGGTCAAACATTTTATAAAAAAATTTAATAGTATTGATACTATTCTCGCTAAATTTATTGAAAAAAAAGAAACAAAAACGCTTGTAAAAATTAATGGCATTATACATGATAATAATAAGCTTGCCAGTATATTTGATATTATAAAGATGTAAGAGAATTTATGATAATATATAATAATTATTGGAAGAATTATTATATTTGCTGATATACTTAATGCTATTGACTGTTTTATATATTTTGTCAGCTTATTTTTATTTAATATTTTTATATAATTAAACATTTTTACAATTATATTATAAAGCAGTAATATTCCCAATGTTCCTCCTGATGAGAGCAAAAAGCTTAAATTTAATATAGAATATGGGTTTATAATTAATATTACTAAACTTGCCAAGCTTAAATTAGTTAAACTATCAGATTTTCTATTTAATAATTCTGCTAAAATATATAATACAGTCATTATTGTTGCTCTTACAATTGATTCGCTATTTCCAACTAAATTGCAAAATACAGTTACAATTATAATTAAAATAATATTTTTCTCAGATTTTTTACATCCTAATATCATATATGAAAAAAATAAAATAATGTATGTCATATGCATTCCCGATATTGCAAGTATATGTGATAAATTGCATATAGAAAAACTATCTATAATTTCTTCACTTATATTTGATTTATCACCTAATATCAAAGCACTACATATGTCTGCCGAATCTTTAGGCATTATTTTATACAGTTTTTGTTTCAAATTCTCATATAATTTATTTACTAAAATATTATATTTTGACATTTCGCCATTACATATTGCTTTTATGCTATCATTATTGGCAGTCACAGTTCCAAATATCTTTTTTGTTCTTAAATATTCATTGTAATTATATCCTTTGTAATTTCTTTGATAATCTGCTATTTCAAATTTTCCCACTGCCGTTACTTTATCTGCATATTGAATACTATTATTTTTCTTTGTTTTGAGAATAATTCTTATGTTTTTGAATTTTTGTGGATTAGTTACTTTCATAATATATTCTGCATTGTAATCTGATTCTTTATATTTATTTAATATTATACCTTCAATTTTTACCACATCTATATTTGTATATTTATTATATCTATTACAAGTTATATGCATATACATACATGCACACAAAACTACAATCATGTATGCAATTATTAGTTTATTTTCACTTCGTATAATCATATATATATTTAATATTGTAAATAGAAAAATGGAGATTATATTATAAAAATATAACCCCCATATTAAACCACATATATAACTTATAGTAATTATAACAATTTTCCTTTTCAAAAATACTCCTTACTATAAACCCCTATTATAAAATTCTTCTAGCTGTTACATATCTTTGTTGATATGAAGCTGATGATAATGAAGAAATTGTTACACCTGTTTTTGGATTTGATGCATGAATAAATTGCCCATTTCCTATATATATTCCAACATGACCAATTTCTGTTTTAGCAGTATTTTTAAATATTAAAATATCTCCTGGTTGTAAATTACTTTTACTTACTGCTACACCATCATTAGCTTGTGTTTTTGAAGAACGACTTAATGAATATCCAAAATGTTTATATACATATTGAACAAATCCTGAACAGTCAAATGAACTTGGTCCATTTGATCCATAAACATATGGATAACCTTGAAATGTTTTTGCATATGCTACAATTGCATCTGCAGATTTATTAGTTTCTGTTGTAGTTTCTTCTTTTTGTTCTTCAACATTATTTTCCTCATTGTTTTCAGTTAAACTATTTGAACTTCTTGATGTTGTTTCAACTTTTTTTGATGAAAGCAATGATTTTTGAATATATGCTTTTTTTCCATTAATATCAACTATATACCAATCACCATCTTCACCTGTTACAGTTACTTTATCGTTAGTGTCAAACTTTTTAACTACACTTGATGATTTATTTGCTTCGCTTCTTGCATTTACAGATGTTCCTTTTACATAGTATGTCTTTGATGTTTTTTCTGATTTTTTATCTTCTTCCTTTTTATTTTCATCAGCTTTGACATCATTATTTTCTGTTGTAGTATTAGTATCATTATTGTCTTGTTTTTTTGTATTATTCTCGTCATTATTTGAAGTTGTTTGCTCTGTTACAGATATCTTGGCTGTTAATACCCAACCTTCTTTTGATTCATTTTTTACATAAGACCATGCTCCTACTGAACTTAATACTTCATATTTTTCTCCAGATTTTGTTTTATTTATCTCATCACTATTAATTAGTGGTATTATTCTTATTGATACTTCTTCTGATACTGTAGCTTGCTTAATTTTTGTTACATTATTTTGTGTTTGATTTTCTGTATTATTTTGCGCTTGTGTATCATTTTCTGTTGTTGTATTTTGTTGTATATTGTTTTGCTCTGTTGTAGTATTATTAACAACATTTTCTGTTGTTGTATTTTTATTTTCACTATTTGTTTCATTTTTAGCTTCGTTTTTTGTTGTATTGTTATTGTCTTTTACTTTAATATATTGTTTACTAACATATCCAACTTTATTTCCACTTTTTATTTTACACCAATCACCATCTTCACTAATTATTTCTACTTCTGTATTTTCATCAAGAAGCTTTAATATTTCTGATGACGTACTTTTATCTTTTCGTAATCTCAAATCATTTGTAGTAACAGTACCAGTTGTTGCAAATACTGTTGTGTTAAAACATAAAAATAAACTCAAAGTTATGCCAATTATTATAATCATAACCATACTTTTTTTATCTTTCATTTTTCATTTCTCCTTTTTTGAAACTGTGGTTAGTATACCTTATTTTTACAAAAAAGTCAATTTTTTCTACGGAAATAGCAAAAAAATAAACCATGAATAATTTTCATGATTTATTTTTTATAATTAAGTAAAAGCATAGTTTAACTATGCTTTATATGAATTCATATTATATTTATATAAATTTCAATTATTTTAATTATCCATTAACTGCATCTTTTAATGCTTTTCCAGCTTTGAATACAGGAGCTTTTTTAGCAGCTATTTTCATTTCTTTACCTGTTTGTGGATTTCTTCCTTTTCTTTCAGCTCTTTCTCTTACTTCGAATGATCCGAAACCTACTACTTGGATTTTTTCTCCGTCTTTTAAAGATTCTGCTATAACATCGATTAATGCATTTATTGATGCTTCAGCATTTTTCTTTGTGTCTCCTGTTTTAGCAGCTACTGCCGCAATTAAATCAGATTTGTTCATTGTTCATTACCTCCTATTGAATTTCATATTATGTACTTTATAATTCCGGTCTATTGCAGATTTATAAACTACTATAATGAATATTCGCCAAATTTATGCAAAATCCTTCTTTTTTCATCATTTTTTCTCATAATTTTTATTTTTTTCTGAAATTAGGAATAAATGGTATAAGACCTAACTCTTCTTTGTTCAAAATTTTTAGAGCAATTACAGAAAGAATATACATTAATCCAGCGATTACTATTGCTAATATTATAGCTATATTTTCTATAAATATACCTTTTAAGAAAAAATAACTGTAATATAAAGCTGTGCTCATTATACATGAAGCAATTACAGGTTTCAAGATATATTTGAAAAAATTTAATTTTACTTTTGTATTTTTTTTCATTGCATTAAAACTAATACTGAACGCAATCAAATGACATACCATTGTTGCAACACATGCCCCTGAAACACCACCAATAGGATATATTGTAGGTAACCTTATTAGATTAATATTTAAAATTATCTTTGCAATAACTCCAATAAATATTGATATTGTTGGTATAAATACCTTACCAACACCTTGTAATACTGAATTTGTAATTTGCTCTAATGCTATAAAAATCATTGAAATCGCACTAATTTTAAGTAGCATGCTTCCACTGTTACATTTAAACAAAAGTATTAATATTTGATCAGCAAAGGCAATCATTCCAAAACAGCATGGTAAAACCAATAAAATTGTAAATAACAAGTATGTTTTTATAATTCTATTTAACTCTTTACCATTTTTTTGTGCATTAAGTGATGAAACCATTGGTATAATCGTGGTTGCAATTGCAATTATAAAAGAAACTGGTAGAGATGATAATACATCTACTTTCCCGCTTAAAACTCCATATTGTATTTTTGCACCAACTTCACCTATATTTTCTTTCAAAAATCTAACTACTGTAACAGAATCAATATTCCTATTTAATGAAGCCAAGATACTACTTAATGATATCGGAATTGAAACTCTTAAAATTCGTTTTGCATATCCCCTTTGAAATCCTATTTTAATATCTTTTAAATTATTTTTTTTGTATAAATATATAAAGCTAAATAATGTGGCTAGTGTAGTTGCCAAATTTGCAACAGCTGCCATTATTATTGTATTAGCACTTGTTATATAAAATGCAATTTCCACTAAAATTATTGTAAATACTGTTTTTAAAACTTGCTCTACGCTTTGCGACTTTGCTGTCACATCTACTCTATTTATTCCATTATAAAAACCTCTATATACAGAAATTAAACACACATTAAATATTGCTGGAGATAAAGCAATTATTGTATATTTAGCTTCTCCAATATTAAGTAAATTATTTGAAATAAAATCTGCAAATATTGCTAAAGAAATACTTCCAACTAAACCAATACAAGCAAAAATTATCAGTGCACTTTTTAAAATTTTTGCAACTTCTTCTCTGTTTCCAGAAAAATTTTTTTCTGCAATTAATTTTGCAACTGCATTTGGAACACCAATTGATGATATTGTAAGTAGCAAAGCATATATTTGATATCCAGAATTATATATTGCATTTCCCCAATCACCAAATCCTTGCTTGTTTGCCAAATAGAGCTTATACACTAATCCTAATATCTTTACAACACACTGTGCAATAATTAATGAGATAACCCCATTTAAAAAAATTTTTTTGTTTTTCATATAAAATCCTTTTTATTTTTAATATATTCATATACATACGTATAATTCCTCTCATTTTTATTGTTCAAATCTCAACAAATTATGTCAAAACACTTGAAATTTTGCCCAATTTATAGGATAATATAAAAGTAATAGTTTAATTTTTGAAAGTGGTGAAAAATTTGAAAATAATTGATAAATTCTTAAAGTTATTAAAAACAGACAGAAACACATTTCTGACATTTATATTAACTTTACTAACTATATATTTAACAATAGATAGAGTCACAGAAATTTTAATTATGATATTTACAGGAATAGGAAGTTCATATTGGGGACCAATAAAATACGCATTAGCCTTTTGTTGTCCTATATTTGCTTTCCTATTTTCATGTAGTTCGAAATTTGCAAAATCGGAAAAAACAAAGCTATCATTTTTTTATTTGTATATAATAGCTTTATATATACTAATAATTTCAATGGTTACACAAATGGTTAATGCTGGATGTTGGTTATTACTTTTATCAGCACCATCATATCCTATAATTGCTACAGAATTTTCAAGCTTAATAGCACCTGCCTTTCGTAGTATTTCGCTTTATTTTCCACTTACAACATTCTACCCTGTAATAAAATGGTTAATTACAACTATAAATGATACTCCAGATATTTGTGAATCAATCTACTCTTATTCAGGTATAAATTTATCTAATAAAGGAAAGACAACTACCGGCGAATACAGTTGTGAAATAAAACTATGTACTGATACTAATACTGGAAAAAGTGTAAAAATTTCAGAAGATAAGCGCTTTGAATCCATGTTAGTTGTTGGTGTATCTGGATCTGGAAAAACATCTTTAATATTTGAACCAATGATTGCAAGAGATATTGAAAAGAAATATTTCTATAAGAAAACATCAAAAGAATTTGGTTTTGCAGCATTAAAATCAGGACTTGCTAATTTGAATTGTCCTTACGATAATGACTATATAAATAAAAACTTTTCATTAAATATGATTTCACCAAATTCATCAAAGGTTTCTAGTTATAAATCTTGTATGAAAAAATTGATTTATGCCACATCTGATGATAAAATTATTTATAGAGATTTAGGTTTAACATATATATCACCTGATTTTGAATCTATTTCTCGTATATTAAAAGTTGCAAAAAATTATCATGTTAATGTTAATCTTATTGATCCGAATTCTGATGATTCACCTGGATTAAATCCATTTTCATATGATAATCCATTACAAACCTCTATAATTATATCTACTGTTTTAAAGGCTTTACACAGCTCAAATCAAGCTGATATGGATTTAAATTTAGGAGTTCAAGCAAATTTTGCCACACAGGCAATTGAAAATTTATCTATATTATTAAAAGTAATGTACCCAAGAATGCATGATGATGAACTACCTACATTAGAAGATATGTTAAATGCATTTAATGATTTTGATATAATTCAAAAAATGTGCGAAGAAATGGAAAAAGATGAAGAATTATCTAAGAAATTCAATATATTATTAACATACTTTAAAAAGAACTTTTATAAAGAAAGTACCTATCGTCAAGATACAGAAAAATATGTATCTTCTGCAACAACACAACTTGATAATTTATTAAGATATCCTGGTATTAGGAATATATTATGTAAGAGAACAGACAACTTAAACTTTGACTCAGCTTTAGCTAATGGTGAATTTACACTATTATGCACACGACGTGGAGACCTTGGAGCCGCAGCACATACAGCTTTTGGATTATTTTTCTTATTATCAATGCAATATGCTGTACTAAGAAGACCCGGAATAGAATCAACTAGAATTCCTCATTTCTTATATATTGATGAATTTTCTGATTTTATATCTGATTCTACAGAACCAATATTTACATTATATAGAAAATATAGAGTTGGATCTGTTATATCTGTACAAAATTTAGATCAACTAAATGCAAAAAATAATAAATATAGAAAAACAATTATTGCTAACTGTGCACATAAAGTTGTATTTGGAAACAATGTACCAGAAGATAATGATTGGTGGTCTAAGGAACTTGGTGAAAAAAGTAAATGGAGCTATAGTAGATCTTATGACACTGCAAAAGGCGAATACTCAGCTAATCTTTCAGGTATCAAAAATGAAAAGGTTGCCAAATATAAACCTGGAAAAATACAGACAATTAAATTTAAACAATGTATTTATAAAGTACGTGATTCAGGTGGAAAGAGCAGTGTTGGTATTGGTTCATTGAACTTTATAGAAGCAAAATATAATGAAAAACAACCTGTAACAAATTTAAACTTTGCTAAGTTTACTAATGGAATGTCAGATGATAATCCAGAATCAGCAAAAAAGAAAATAAAGAAAAATGTTATACCTACATTTGTAAATGACGATGATTCTGAAGAAGAATTAGATCCAATTCGTTCAAGTAATTTTGATTCAATATTTGACAATGCTGATGAAGGTGATGCAATAATCTCACCAACAAATAAGAAGAATAAAAAAAATAATAATTAAAAACAAAAACATCTTTATTAATTTTTAATAAAGATGTTTTTTATATTCAAAAGATTGTAACTTATCTTCCCTGCTCATATATAACAAATTTAATATTTTATTAATACCATAACCAATAAAAAAAGGCTAACAATTATTTTGTAGCCCTTTTTATTATTAATCTAATAATTTTATTTTTGTATTTTTAATTTTGTATTTTCCAGTCTCTTCATTTAATACAAATTCAGTTAATGATTCATCTAAATTTTCATCATTTTGTTTTAAATCAGTTGTAAAATATAATTTAATTTTATCTATTAATAAATCATTCATTACAATTGTTTTAAATGTTTCAGCCATATGTTTATCATCTTCACAGACAATTATCAATTGAGGTAAACTTCTGAAACCAGAATCCATTGGAACAAAATTATCATAAAAATCTTTATAAAATTTCATTTTATCAATCAATTTTTTTTGCCAGTCATCTTCTCTTCTTACAACTTCGAATACGAAATCTATTGATTTATCATTCTTTGTTAATTTTATTGCTCCACCTGTTGCTTTGAATGTTTTTCCTGCCATTTTAGCAGTAATTGATGGCTTTGGTGTATAACTATCAAATGCTTTTACTTTTCTTAAATATGCTATTATTACCTGATTTCCTGCTAATCTCTTTTTTATCATTGCAACTGGTTTTGTATTGTCTGTTGGTTGCCATTTACATTCTTCTCCTCTTGAATTAAGTAAATATTTTCCCATTTTTTCAAGACAATAAATTCTATAAATTCCTTTACCATCATCTGAATTAAAATAATATCTTGTTAATATTTTTGCTTTTACTAATTGATCTAATTTTCCATTTAATTTATCTTGAGATTTTATTTCAAAACCATTTATTTCTAATAATTGGAATAATTGTCTTGAAGTAATAAATTCAAATTCATTTACTAATGATAGTACCTTAAAATGTAAATCGTTTATATGTCCCAAATTTATTCTTTGAATAATTTGATTCATAGAAACATATCCATCCTTACCATCAAATACCTTTATTTCACCTTCTCTAATTGCAAATGGTGATGTTACCGCTTTTATTTCGTTATCTTCAACCACAGTATTTTACCTCCTATAAAAATATTTAAACAATTATTAATTTTATTTTTTTCTTCTCTGGTATTATTTTTTTGACATAAACATTAACATTTTGTCCATATTCAATTCCATCTTTATACTCAGCTAGTCCAACTAGGTTTGGCTTTAGCTCTATGAAAATTCCGTTTTTTGATTTTTCCACTTCTCTTGCTTTTCCAACTATTGTTGTTCCAACTTTTATGTCTTGAATATTTTCTTCCCATGTTCCTAAAAGCTCTTTGTATGTTAATATTATTTTGCCATGCTCTTTATCTATTGATTTTACCATAATATTTATCTTTTGTCCAATATGTAATCTTTCTTTAGGACTTTTTATTCTTGCAACTGACATATCTTCAATATGTACAAGTCCAACAACGCCTCCGCCAATTTCAACAAAAGCACCATATGGTTGTATACTTTTAACAATGCCCTTTAAAACATTACCTTCTTTTACATCGTTTTTTAGCCATGTTATAGCATCTTGTTCTACATCTTTTCGTGATAGTATGTAATTATTAGATTCATCTATTCCCTTTACTTTAAATTGAACATACTTGTTTACTTTACTTGTACTAATATTTGTTTTATCATTTTTTCCTATTAGTTCAATTTCATTTCTGTTTATTATTCCTTTTTTATTTTCACCAAAGTCTAAAAGTAAATTATAATTTTCATCACATTCAGTTACCTTTGCCTCTAATATTTCTTGTGTTCTTATAGCATTATCTAACATATTACTATTTATTGTTCTTTGTTTTTTAAACCATCCTTCTGGGATGAATTTTTGATATCTCATTTTTACTATCTCCTTTATCTTATGTATTGTGTTTATTATATAATTAAATTTATTGATTTACAATAGTTTTTACCTCTTCTTTTGTTAAAAATCTCCATTGACCTATTTTTAGATTTTTAACATCAATATTTGCAATTTTTGCTCTATGTAATGCGATAACTTTTTTTCCGACTGATTCGCACATTTTTCTTACTTCCCTATTTTTTCCTTCATGTATTATAATTTCCAATCTAGAAATGTTTTTTTCCTTATCTATTTTTAATATTCTTACTTTTGCTTTTCCTGTAATATATTCATTATCTATTTTTACACCATTTTTTAATTTTTCAACATCATTTTCATCAACAATACCTCTAACAGTTGCATTATATGTTTTTTCAATTTCATTTTTTGGATGTGTAACTTTATTTATAAAATCTCCATCATTAGTAAGAATTAGTGCACCAGATGTGTACATATCTAATCTTCCAACTGGTAATACTTTAGTTTTGTTACCTTTTATTAAATCTAATACAATTGGTCTATCAAATTGATCTTTTACAGTAGTTACATATCCAACTGGTTTATTTAGCAAAATATATTCATATTCATTATTTTGCTCTATTTTTTTATTATTAAAAATAACTTCATCTTTTTGTGGATCAACCTTTGTGCCAAGTTCAGTTACAATTTTACCATTTACTTTTACTTTTCCAGCTAAAATATATTCTTCTGCTTTTCTTCTTGAACATACTCCTGAATTTGCAACAAATTTTTGCAATCTCATTTCTTCCAAATTATTCACCTCTTTTCAATCGTTCTTCGCATATATCAATTACTTTTTTAAAATAATCTGGAAGTTCCGCTTCTAAATGCATTTTTTTGCCAGTAATTGGATGCTCAAAATCTAAGCTTTTAGCATGAAGCATTTGACCCTTTACATTAAATTCATTTTTACCATTAGAATATACTTCATCTCCAATAACAGGATGTCCAATTTCGGCCATATGAACTCTTATTTGATGAGTTCTTCCTGTATCAATTTTTACCTCTAGTAATGTATATTTATCATATCTTCTTAATACTTTAAAATGAGTTATTGCTTCTTTTCCGTCTTTGTCTACAGCCATCTTTTTTCTGTCTTTTTTATTTCTAGCAATAGGCATATTAATTGTCGCCTCATTTTCTTTTATTATTCCCCTTACTAAGGCAATATATTTTTTATTTACTTTTCTATCTTTTATTTGTTCACTCATTTTTAAATGTGCTTTATCATTTTTAGCTACTATTAATAATCCAGATGTATCTTTATCTAATCTATGTACAATTCCGGGACGTTTTTCTCCTCCAATTCCAGATAAAGAATCTTTACAAATATTCATTATGGCATTTACTAATGTTCCATCTTCATTTCCATTTGCTGGATGAACAACTAATCCCTTTGGTTTATTTACAACAATAATGTCATTATCTTCATATACAATTTCAATTGGAATATCTTGTGCTTCTATTTTTGATTCTTTTGGCTCTGGAATTTCAATTTTTATTACATCACCTTTTTTTACTTTATACGAACTTTTTTTAATAACATCATTTACTAATATATTTCCATCTTCTAACAATTTTTGAATAACAGCTCTTGATAAGTCTGAATTTTCATTTGCTATATATGAATCTAATCTTATGTTATCATTATTTTCAACTATTAATTCTTTCATTTACTTCTCCACCTTCATTTTTTAAGTATGAAATTCCAATTATAATTACTCCCACAACAATACATATGTCTGCGAAATTAAATATGGGAAAATCTACTATTTCACTAAAGTCTATATAATCTATTACATATCCTCTAAATAATCTATCTATTAAATTTCCTATTCCACCTGAAATTACTAATGCAATTCCAAACAAAGTTAACCTTTTTAATTTGTTAAATTTTAACATAACGTATATTAAAGCTACTATAATTATTAATATTGTTATTATAGCAAATATTTTTGCCCCACCTTGTCCAATACCAAATGCAATACCTCTATTTTCACAGTATGTAAAATTCAAAATATTATTTATTACATTTTCACATACAATCTTTTGATTAACTACTATATATTTAAAAATTTGATCTAATATTATTAGTATTGAAATAAAACCAATATAAAAAAACTTTTTCATTTAATTAACCTCATTATCATTAGCAGATAATCTTTCATATATTGTAAATCGTCCATCATCATATAGCTCTTCATAGTTAGAATCTTTTGCAATTAATGAATTTAATTTAGAATTTGAATATGTTATTACATGTGTTACGTCATAATTTTCAAATTCATTTTCATAATTTGCAGCTAAACTCGAAATGTCAAGAAAATCTGTAAAAATATCTCTTCCATCATATTCACCTTCTGAATTCTTTTTTCCATTAAATTCTGGTGTATATAAATCAGCCCTTGAATCTATAAATACAGGAATTCCTCTAAATAATAAGTAACTACCATAATTATATTCATTATATAAACGTAATTTTTCAACTCCTACTTTTGGAATTAAATCATTTATAATATAATTTGATGCAGATACTGGATATGATTTATCATCTACATAAGAATCATGTTTTTTCTCGTCACATCCTTTAAATGACATTCCACATATTAATATAGCTACTACTGAAAATACACTTAGTGTAGCTATAAAGTACATATTTTTCTGACTTTTGCCTTTTACCTTTAATTTTATTGCATCATATAAATCACATATTAATTTCAATAAAATAAAGTTTCCTATTAAAACCAGCATTGATACTTGCCTTTGTGACATAAAACTTAATAATATAAGACCTGCTAACATAAAGAAATCTCTAACTTTTATTTTTGTTCTTGTAAATATTAATATACCTAATAATATAGTTAAAATGACCATCATATTATCATTTTTTACCAATGTTAATGGTAAATGTTCACTTATATTTTGAGTTGTATTTCCTTCATTTGTTTTTATCAAATATGTATATGGTGTTCCTTTTATTGGGGTAATTAGACCTGTAAAGGCACAAATTACTACAATTAAAATAAGCCATTTTATATTTTTCTCTTTGTCAAATTTAAACTTATATAGATTTGACATATTTTCTTTTACTTTTTTCTCATGTATTTCCTTTTGCTCTTTTAGTCCATTCTTCTTATCACAAAATTCTTTTTCAGATATTTTTCTTTTCTTAAAAAATAATATCGTTCTCTCATACAAATTTTTATAATCTGCAGTAGTTATAAAATAAATTAACTGTTCAGCAATAAAAGGTAAATATAATACAAAATAAAATGGCCATACAGCGCAATGTACATTTGCAATTATTATTGGTATAACAATTAAAGATATTGCATATCGTATTTTTTTAGTTTCTAGAAATCTCTCTATAAAAAAGTATGTTAATGCAAATAATATAAATGTTACTAGTTGAGCTCTTGCTGTTATAAAATTTTTCAAACAATATAATGATGCTATTGTCATGAAAAATGATAATATAGTACTTTTGTTTAATTTCTTATTTATTCCAAATATTACCAGCCCTAAAGTAATCGATAATATACATGTAGTATAATAAATTCCTTTAAAACCACCTATACTATATATGCCATATGTTGCAACATCGTATAGCCAGTGTGGATATGTATATGGCAAATTTTCATGCCACGAAAATGGGTCTTTCATATCTAGACCTTTATTCCATGGTAATAAATCAGTTATTTTATCTGTATTTTGTATAATATGTTCTCCAATTTTTATGGTATAAAAAGTATCATTTTGAAATGTTTTTGGTGTTATTGAATACGCAAAAAGGGCAATAATAATAATTGAAATTATTATTATTAATCTTCGTATAAGGTCTTTTGTTTTTTCGTTCATATTTTCTAATTCCTTTCAAATTTTATGTCATGATTATATCAAATTTTATAGTCTTTTTGCAATAAAATTACATAATTATTAATCCCATATTTTTTTTAAATTTATTTGAAATTTAATATTTTATATGTTACTATTTTTAAGATATTTATTACGGAAAGGATATTATTATTATGGAAGATAAATTATTAGCTAGAGTTCACTCATTTGAATCATTTGGTGCAGTTGATGGTCCCGGAATTCGTTATATTATATTTATGCAAGGTTGTCATTTACAATGCAAATATTGTCAGAACAGAGACACATGGAATGTTTCTGCTGGCACTCTATATAGTGTATCTGACCTAATGAAAAAAATTCTAAAATATAAAAACTATTTTATTGCATCTGGAGGTGGAGTAACCATAAGTGGTGGTGAACCTTTGCTACAACCCAAATTTCTCATAGAGCTATTTAAAGAATTGAAAAAAGAAAATATTACGATCGCTGTCGACACTTCTGGCTCTACTGTATTAACAGATACAATAAAAGAAGTAATTTCTCTTGCAGATTTATTTTTATTAGACATAAAATGTATAAATGATGATATTTGTAAGAATTTAACAGGTGTTTCTAATAAAAGAGAGCTTGAATTTGCCAAATATTTATCTGACAACAATAAAGACATATGGATAAGACAAGTATTAGTTCCTGGAATAACTGATCATGAAGATGACCTAATAAAATTAAGAGAATTTTTACATTCTTTAAAAACTGTGAAAAAGATAGACATTTTACCATATCATGACTTAGGAAAATTTAAGTGGACAAATTTAGGATTACAATATCCTTTGGAAGGAGTTCGTACTGCAAATAGTGATGATGTAACAAGAGCCAAAAAAATTCTTGGATTAATTTAGTATTTTAATACTGTGACATATTCTTCAAAATAGTAGTGTTTTTTTATTTATTAATTATATAATCTATAAAAATATTATTTTAATTGCATTAAAATCGCATTATTTAAAAAAAGTTGTAACTACTAAATAGTAATTACAACTTTTTTATACACATTATTATTCTTGAGTATATGGTAACATAGCAATTTGTCTACATCTTTTTACTTCTAAAGTAATATCTCTTTGATGTTTAGCACATGCACCTGTAGCTCTTCTTGGTAATATTTTACCTCTTTCATTAATGAATTTCTTTAATTGTTCTGGATTTTTATAATCTAATACAAGATTTTTGTCTTTACATAAAGGACAAACTTTCTTTCTTTTCTTGAATTTAGGATTAAAATCATCATCATTATTATTTCTGTTATTTCTTCTATTATTTTTCTTATCAGCCATTTTATTTTTTCCCCCCTAACTATTAATTAAAATGGTAGGTCATCTCCTGAAAATGTTTCAAAGTCTGAGTTTTCACTTGCTCCAGTGTTTTGTGTTGGCATTGCTCCAAAAGTAGCATCGAAATTAGTGTTTCCACCCATATCTCCGTCTCTTTTGCTATCAGCAAAATATGCTTCTTCAGCAATAACTTCTGTTACATAGTGCTTTTGACCTTGTTCATCATCCCAAGTTCTTGTTTGTAATCTTCCGATTATTCCAACTTGTTGACCTTTTTTAAAATATTTACTACAAAATTCACCTAATTTGCTCCATGCAACTATATTAAAGAAATCGGCTTGTCTTTCTTCACCTGGACGAGCAAATCTTCTGTTTACAGCTAATGAAAATGAAGCAACTAATGTATTATTAGTTTGTGTGTATCTTACTTCTGGGTCTCTTGTTAATCTTCCCATTAATATAACTTTGTTCATAATTTCACCATTCCTTTATTTATTAATAAAGGCCTTTTTACAATTATTAATCTTTTTTTACTGTCATGAATTTTATAATTTCATCTGTTATTCTGTAATTTCTTTCAAGTTCTGCAATTAAGTCAGAATTAGCTTCAAAATAGAATACTGCATAAAATCCTTCTGAGAATTTTTTTACATCATAAGCTAATTTTCTTTTTCCTAATTCATCAACTTTTTCTACTTTACCATCATTATTAATTAAATCTGTAAATTTTGAAATTAATGCTTTCATTCCTTCTTCATCTACAGTTGGATTAATAATGACAACACTTTCGTATTTATTCATTATTTTTTCACCTCCTTATGGATATAAAACCTACACTTTTTGTGTAAGTAAGGAAAGATAGTTTACTTACTATTTTTCTCAATGTTGGTATTTTATCACAAAAACGCTATTAAATCAATACTATTTTTGTATTATTTATTGACTTTTTTCTACAAAATAATATAATATTTTACACAAATTATTTTCAAAGGGGGGAAAATTTTTTCTTATGTTTAAAGAATTTAAAAAATTTATAATGCGTGGAAATGTTTTAGATATGGCTGTGGGTATTATTATTGGTAATGCTTTTAAAGATATAGTTGACTCTTTAGTTGATAATATTATTATGCCAGCAATTTCATGTTTAATTGGAAAAGTTGATATTTCAGGATTAACTGCTAACATTGGTGAAATACATATTGCTTATGGTCAATTTTTAAATACAATTCTAAACTTCTTAATTATTGCTTTTTCATTATTTATGGCAATAAAACTTGTTAATAAAATTAATGATATCAATAAGGCTGCACTTTCAAAATTTGGAAGAAAAGTAGAAGAAAAAGAAAAGCCTACAACAAAAAAATGTCCATACTGTTTTTCTGAAATTGATATTCATGCAACTAGATGTCCACATTGTACTTCTGTAATTGAAGATGATAATACAACTGGAATCTCAAAGGATTAAAATAACAAAAAAGATCAAAGATATATCTCCACTGATATATCTTTGACCTTTTTTGTTATTGTACAGCAACTGCAATTGCAATAATTACCGCAAGCAGTACAACTCCGGCAATCTTAGAAATAATGTTCCATTTTGCCTGTCTTTTACCATAAAACTGAACCATTTAGATTCTCCTTTCATTTTGATGAATCATTATTATACTATATATATATTCATTTTGCAAGTGTTTTATGTTATTTTTTTATTACTTTATTATTTTTATGTTAATTTATTTTTTCCATCACCAATCTTTAAATCATTGACATTTTGCATTTTTATAGTATAATTGAGGTAATTTTATGTCAAAATTTGAAAGGACGCGATGTTTATGGATTATAACTTTAAAGAAGTTGAAAAAAAATGGAAAAAATATTGGAAAGATAATGAAACATTCAAGACAGATGTATGGGATTTTTCTAAACCTAAATATTACGCATTAGATATGTTTCCATATCCTTCTGGTGTAGGTCTTCATGCTGGTCATGTTGAAGGTTATACTGCTACAGATATAATTGCTAGATTTAAAAGAATGCAAGGATATAATGTTCTACACCCTATGGGATGGGATGCATTTGGTTTACCTGCAGAACAATATGCTATTACTACAGGAAATCATCCAGATGGTTTTACAGAAAAAAATATAGCTACATTTAAAAATCAATTGGAAAATTTAGGTCTTTCTTATGACTGGAGTAAAGAGCTATCTACAACAGACCCTAATTTTTATAAATGGACTCAATGGATTTTTAAACAATTATATTTAGATGGTTATGCAAAATTAGTTGATATGCCAGTTAACTGGTGTGAAGGTTTAGGTACTGTTTTAGCTAATGACGAGGTAATTGATGGGAAAAGTGAAAGAGGTGGATTCCCTGTTGTTCGTAAAAATATGAAACAATGGATTATTGAGACTCCAAAATTTGCAGAAAAATTACTTGAAAATCTTGAAAACCTTGATTGGCCTGAATCAACAAAAGAAATTCAAAGAAATTGGATTGGAAAATCTGTTGGTGCACATGTAAACTTTAAAGTTGCAGGTCATGATGGTTTATCATTTACTGTCTTTACAACAAGATGTGATACTCTTTTTGGTGCGACATATTGTGTTCTTGCTCCAGAAAGTGATTTAGTAAAACAAATAACAACACCAGATCAAAAGAGCGCAGTTAACGAATATATAAAAATTTGTAGCACAAAATCAGATTTAGAAAGAACAGAATTAAATAAAGAAAAAACAGGTGTATTTACAGGTGCATATGCTATAAATCCTGTAAATGGAAAAGAAATTCCAATTTGGATCTCTGACTATGTTTTAGCATCATACGGAACTGGTGCAATTATGGCTGTTCCAGCTCATGATACAAGAGATTATGAATTTGCAACAAAATTCAATATAGATATAATTCCTGTATTAGAAGGTGGAGATATTTCTAAAGAGGCCTTCACAGGTGATGGATTACATATCAATTCTGAATTTTTAAATGGTCTTAATAAAGAAGATGCTATTTCAAAAATGTTAAATTGGTTAGAAGAAAATAATGTAGGTCATAAACAAGTTAATTATAAAATTCGTGATTGGATTTTTGCTAGACAACGTTATTGGGGTGAACCTATTCCAATTGTTAATTTTGAAGATGGAACAAGTACTGCTTTAGATGACTCAGAATTACCACTTGTATTACCTAAATTACAAGATTATGCTCCAAGTAAAAATGGAGATAGTCCTCTTGAAAAAGCTACTGATTGGGTAAATGTAACTGTAAATGGTAAAAAAGGAAAAAGAGAAACAAGTACTATGCCAGGAAGTGCAGGTTCAAGCTGGTATTTCTTAAGATATATTGACCCACATAATGATAAACAAATTGCAGACCCTGAATTATTAAAACATTGGCTACCAGTAGACTTATACATTGGTGGACCAGAACATGCAGTTGGACATTTAATTTATTCAAGAGTATGGAACAATTATCTACATGATAAAAATATAGTACCAGTTGCTGAACCATTCAAAAAGTTAGTTCATCAAGGAATGATATTAGGTGCAAATGGTATTAAAATGGGTAAAAGATATCCTGAATTTGCAGTTAATCCAAATGATATTGTTGATCAATATGGTGCAGATACATTAAGATTATACGAAATGTTTATGGGACCACTTGAAGCTAATAAGCCTTGGAACGAAAATGGTGTTGAAGGTGCGAGAAGATTTATTGAGCGTGTATATAGAATGTTTGAAGAAAAAAATCTTACTGATTCAATAAATCCTAACTTGGAAAAAGTTTATAATACAACAGTAAAAAAAGTTACTGAAGATTATGATAAATTATCTTTCAATACTGCCATTAGCCAATTAATGATATTTGTTAATACTGTATATAAAGAAAATGATTTACCAAAAGAATATGCCAAAGGATTTATTCAATTATTAAACCCTATTGCCCCATTTATTACTGAGGAAATTTGGAATACCTTCCTAGGACACACAGAATCAATTGCATATTCAAAATGGCCTACATATGATGAATCAAAAACTGTTGATGATGAAATTGAATTACCAATTCAATTAAATGGAAAATTAAAAACAACACTTAAAATTCAAAAAGATTCTGAAGAATCAACAGTAAAAGAAATTGTTCATAATAATGATACAGTAAAATCTTTAACAGAAGGAAAAACAATAGTAAAAGAAATTTATGTAAAAAATAAAATTTTTAATATTGTTGTAAAATAAAATTTTAATATTTAGCAAAAATAAAAATCCACTTTATAGTGGATTTTTATTTTATTCTTTTTCAATTGTGTCTTCTTTTACACTATCATCTTTTTTATTACTTTCATTTTTCGTTTCATTATTATATTTTGTTGTATTATCATTATTTTTATTATTGTTATCACCATTTTCATTTTTTATTTCATTTTGAACTGTATTATCTTTTTTTGTATTATTTACATTTTTTTTGTCGTCTTGTTTTTCATTTTTTACAGTGTTATTTTTTGTTTCATTTTTTTCCTTTACTGTATTTTTTACAGTATTTTCAGTAGTATTTTTTGTTTGATTTACAACTGTATTTTTTTTGTTGGTTGTTTCATTTTTCGTTGTAGTGTTTTTATTTTTTGTTGTATTTGTAGTTTTTACATCTTTTTTTATATATTTTGCTTTTTCTTTATCATCAAGTCCTAATTTTTGGATATATCCATTTATTAATTCATTTGTTTTAGTTCTATCAGCTTTATAAAACCATAATTCATTTATTTTTTCTGGAGTTCCTGGTAATTGATCCATTTCTAAATTATTAACATCAAAACTTGTTGCATATGGTGCATATCCTAATATTTTAGAAAGCTTAATATCTGTTTTTAAATTTTTGAAAATTGCATTGGCAATTTCTTTTACTTTATCAACATTATTCCATTGAACAACTTGTGTAGCTATTGCTTTTAAAAATTCTCTTTGTGTTCTCATTCTACCTTCGTCATTATCACCGTACTCTGCACTGTATGTTGTTCCATTATTATTATGTCTAAATCTAACTAATTGCTCTGCCTTTTCACCATTTATTTTTTGCTGTCCAGATTTTAAGTGGATGTGTAAATCTTGTGTGTCATCATCATAATCCATGTTTATTGGAACATCAAAATCAACACCTCCAATAGCATCAACAATTTCTACTAGAGCACTCGTTTTTACAGTAATGTAGTAATCTATATTTACACCTGTTAAATTTTCAACTGCTTCGACAGTTTTTTGCGGACTTTTTTGATATAATGCATTGATTTTATCAAAGCCTCCTGCTGTTGCCTCATTTGAGCCAACAAATGTATCTCTTGGTATCGATAATATAAACGCTTGATTTGTTTCAGGATTAAATCCTGCCAACATGATAGTATCTGTTAATTCAGCAGATATATCTTCACTAACTCCCATTATCAATACAAAAATTGGATCTTTATCACCAATTGTGTCTTTCATAAGATTCATAACAGCACCAGTGAAACTACCTCCTGCTTTATACAAATATGTTCCGAAGACAGTTCCTATTATTAAAAATAAAATTATAAAAACTATTAAAACTATTTTTAATACTTTATGAGGCTTCTTTTCCTTTTCTTCACTTTTATATTTATTTGCCATTCCAAATTCATTATTAAAATTATTATATATTTTACCATTATCTTTATTTTTTTTATTCACATTCTTTTTTTGAGTTTTATTTTTCTTTGTGCTTTGCTTTTTTGAATGTTTTCCAACATTTTCGTTAAATTTATTATTATTTTCTCTATTCATTTTCTCTCCAATAAAAAAACTTATTTAAAATTGATATATATTAAAATTATAATTGTAAATATGTATTTTACATTTATAATTATTATTTCCAATTTTTTTCAAAATATTATATTTCACAATATTTTAATTGATTTTACTATTGAATAAATTCAATGTCAACATTAAACCTATTTAAATTGTAAAATTCACACTTTCTTCACAAAGTATTACTTATTAGTAAAATTCCTGTTTTATGATACAAAAAAAGCCCAGCAAAATGCTGAGCTTTCGCCAATTCACCACAGCCACCTTTATTAAGGTAACCCATCTGTAAGCAGACGTGTGTTTTGGCATGTCGCCATCTAAGTTGCACAACTTGATGTCATATATATAAACCGATGATATCATCGGACTACTTATATATTAACATAATTATTTGTCTAAATCAATATTTTTTCCTTTTTTTTCTTTTTTTTACTTTTTTTATACGATTAAAGTTCATATGTACTCACATATTGACTTAATATATCGCTTAATTTTATTATTTTTTAAGTTCTGAATATCTTTCAATTACCAATTTTAAATCACACCAAAACTCAATCTTTTTATTTTCATCTCTTAATAAAGCAGCCGGATGCCAAGTTGGCATATAATAAATTCCCTTTTTTTCAATCCATCTTCCCCTACTTGCAGTAATTGAATACTCTTTTCCCAAAATATTTTTTAATGCTGTACTTCCTAATAATACAATTATTTTAGGTTTTACAAGAATCACTTGATTACGCAAATAATCAAGACAAGCCTCTGCCTCATCCGCTTCTGGTACTCTATTTGCAGGAGGTCTACATTTTACAATATTTGCAATATATAATTCATCTCTTTTAATTTCAAGTCCTTCAAAAGCTGAATTCATCAATTTACCAGCCTTTCCAACAAATGGTTGACCAAGTCTATCCTCGTCTGCCCCAGGACCTTCTCCAATTAACATTATATCAGCATTTTTATTACCTTGACCAAAAACTATATTATTTCTATTTGTACATAACTTACATTTTTTGCAATTAATTATTGATTTTTCTAAATCTTCCCAATTACTATACATTATATCATTTCCTTGCTTTCATTTTACACTTTTATTACCACATATCATTATATATATCAAATTTTATAATAAATTGCAATTAGATTAAACACATAATTGCTGCATTTCTACCAGCATTTTGCTTTTCAGTTCTGTATGAATGCAATATATCACTATTGCAAACTGTACATATACCTGAATCTATTATATTTTCTTCTTTCAAACCACAGCTCTTCATCATGTTTATATTTGCTTTAACTGCATCTATATAATATTTTTGTTTTCCATCTACAACTTTTCCCACTTTTATAATTGACTCATCATTAAAAGCTTGTATAAACAAATCTTTTACATCTTTCTCAACTTGAAAGTGACATTGTCTTATTGTTGGACCTATACAACAAATTATATCTTCCGGATTACAATTATATTCTTCCTGCATTTTTTGAACTGCAACCATACCAATTTTTTGCACAGTCCCCCTCCATCCCGAATGAATATCACCTATTACATTTTTTATAGGATCATACAAAAACAATGCTGTACAATCAGCAAAATATAAAGATAAAGCTTTATTTTTTTTATCTGTTATTAATCCATCAACCTCATCAAAATTAGAGCTCTCATCATCTTCATTTACAATTCTTACAATTTTAGTATGTGTCTGTTTTGGATGTACTATATTCTCATTATTTATATTAATCTCATTACATATTTTTTTGTAATCATCACTATCCTTAGTGCTATTTTTAAAATCTAATGGTTTTAATGTATAGCAATGTTTTAACTTATTTTGATATTGTAATAATCTTTTAAATTGTAGATATTGTATATTATTATTTTTAACATGGATAATATTTTCATTTGATAAATCTTTCATAAAATCAACCCTTCCTCTAAAAAAAATTAATTCTCTACTTGTTCTTTTATCATCTCTAAAACAGCATTTTTTTCAGCTTCATTTATATAATTATATTGATTATTGCTATTAGCAGTATCAAAACCACAAATTGCTTTATATTTACAATAATCACACGGTGTTTTTTTCTTTTTATAATATGGGTGTATGTCTATATTTCCAGACATTATTTCCTCTGAAATTTGTTTTATTATTTTATTCATATATTTTTGTAAATATTCAAATTGTTTTCGTGATACACCACTTGTTTTTGTTTGACTTAAGTCTCCATCTTTTCCAATATATGCTGGCACTATTGTTGAAGCTCCCTTTTCTAATTTATTGTCCATCATTTTTACAATATTTATATCTGCTAATATTAATCCTTGCATTTTGAATTTTTTTCTTATTTCATTTTCAATATCTTCTTCAGACATATTTTTAGATGATTTTATAATTGGATCAATTAAATTAAAATATAGTACACCAGCAGGAAGCACATCTTCTTCTTTGCAGGCAGCATCCAAATATGTTAATAATTGTAACTGTAATCCTGCATAAACAGAATTTAGCTCTATATTTTTTACAGATGATTTATAATCTATAATTCTTATGTATTTATCTTCCGCAGTTTTTGCAATATCTATTCTGTCTATCTTTCCTGTAATTTCAACTTTTTTACCATTTTCCAAATCTATAATTATTGGACTATATTCTTTTCCTTCTTTAAACTCTACTTCATTACCAAGTACTTCAAAATCACTATATTTTAAACTTTCTAATATATATTTCATAGATTTTTTTACAACTCTTTTTAATCTAGCTGCTAAAACCTTATACTTCGGAGCACTTGAAAAAATAAAATTCTTATTTAATCCTAATTTTTCATTTATAATTTCTTCAATAATATCATTTGTTTCTTCTTCAGTTAAAAATTTTATTTTAATGTTTCGTTCCCTTACAATATTAAAAAAAGTATCTATTGTATCATGCATAAAAGAACCAGTATCTAACGAATCAACTTTAAAGCTATCCTTTTCAGATATGTTTAATCCATATTTTAAATAATAAGAAAATGGACATGATTTATATTGTTCCAACCTTGATACACTCGTTTTTAACATTTTTCCATATAATTTTTCTATATTCTCTTTATTTATTCGCTCTGGCATATTTGTATAACTAATTGCCTTTAAACTGTTAACTAATTTATATTTCCAATTTTCATTACTCATATAATAATTATATGCTGTAATCCATTTATCATCTAAATCTTTATCTTCATCTTTATAATCTCTTAATTGATTTAAAAGTTCCTCAAATGTGTTATTTTCAATTAAAATTTCAGACTCTTTTTTTATTATATCGCTATCTTCTTTAATTGTAGGGAATAACTTTTTAATTTTAGATACTAGCATTGATGCTCTTAAGGTTTTTCCATCAGCTCCTGATGATGAATATGATAAATATATACTTTCACTTGCAGCAGTAAATGCTTTGTATATATTAAAATTATCTTCATATAATCTTTCAATCGTTCCTTTGGCAAGTTCAATTCCATTTTCTTTCAAGATAGCTCTATCATTATCATTAAAATATCCCTCATTTTTATTAACACTTGGAAACATTCCATCATTTAAACCAATTATAAAAACAGTTCTAATTTTATGACTTCTTGATCTATCTATATCTCCTAATATTACTTGATCCTGTGTTCCTGGTATTTTACCTAAATTACTATTTCCAAGACCTGTTTTTAAAATCTGCATATATCTTTCAAAAGTAATTTTTTCATCACCAAATACTAATACAATTTCATCTAATACTTGCATTATTATTTTCCAGCTTGTTTCATATTCTGTTGCAATTTCCACCTTATTTAAATTTAAAAGTTCTTCTCTTTTTTCTTCTAACTTTCTATCAATTTCATTCTCGATTAAAAACTCATACAATCTTTCTGTTATTTCTTTTGCGGAATTCGTTCCTAATAAATTTTCTTTAAACTTAATTAATGGATTTACAATTATTTTTCTTATTTCTCTAAATCTTTCTATTTGTGCTCTATTTGTATCATCTTCATCATGAAAATTCCACTCACCTTTATACCATTTACTATATTTTATTCCCCATTTTAAACAATAATTTTCTAATGCATATATTTCTTCTGGTTCAATATCTAAAAATCCAGTCTTTATATAATTAAAAACTGATTCATATGACCAATTTTTTGCAAATATTTCTAGAATAGATAACAAGTATTTTACTATTATATTTTGACTTAAATCTTTCTTTTCATCTATGAAAACTGGAATTTGATATTTGTTAAATATAACCTTACATAAATTTGAATATGTATCCAAATTTTTAGTAATTATAGAAATGTCACGATATCTATATCCTTCATTTTTGACTAATTTAACAATTTTTATTGCGATATTTTCTATTTCAGAATATTGGTTATTTGCTAAAAACAAATGTATATTTTTTAAATTTTCATTTTCATATTTTTTATATGGTATAGAATACAAATTTTTCTCAATATGTTTTAATTCATCATTTTTAAATCTCCATACATTTTCCATAAATACAGGTTTGTCCATTTTTACATTTGCTTCTTTAGCAACATCTTTTATTTTTTGAACAGTTTGTTTATTTGCATAAAAAATATCTGTATCAGGAGAATTACTTTCTTCTAGGGAATCTGTACAAATATTAATTGTTACTTGGCTTGCCATATTTAGTAAAATTTTAATTATATCATACTCTTGCTTTGTAAATCCAACAAACTCATCTATGTAAATAAGTGTATTTTCAAAAATATTTGTTTCAGCTAATTGATTAGCAAGTATTGTTAATACATCATTTTCATCAATATATTTATTTTGTATAGTTTCTTCAAACTTGCTAAACACAATTTTCATATCATTCATTTTAGATTTTAAATATTTATCTTTTGAACTTTCAATCATTTCATCCAAATTTTCTAAACTGACACCATGTTTTTTAAACTCAGTTATTTGAGTTGATATTAGCTCTATATTTTCATCAGACTTGCCTAAAAAATTTAAATTAGATTTTTCATTTAATAAAATATTATAAATAAGCATAGCCTTTCCACATGGAGATAATGCTGTTTTAGTTGCTCCACCAACTTCATTCATTACTCTATATGCCATACGATTAAATGTTAAAACTTCAGCATTTAAGGCTGCTCCTGTACCAACAGCATTTATTAACTCACGCTCTGCAGTAAAAGAAAATTGCTCTGGAGTTATTATATAAATTTTTTTATCACCAGATATCTTTTCTTTTATTTCATTAAATAAAAATGTACTTTTTCCTGTTCCAGATTTTCCATATACTAATCGTAATCCCATACTCAATTTCCTTTCAATTTTTTTATTTTTTTCCTATGTCAGTGTGATGTCAATGAAGGGCAATGGGAGGTTGTCAAGAAGAACCGTCCCCATTGACAACCTCCCATTGCCCTTCATTGACATCACACTGACACATCCCACATTCACATTCACACTAACATTTACTGACATTTTACAAATTTAATTTTCTCTTTTCCAATAAAATAAATATTGCTGTGCTATTCCAGCTAAGTTTCCAAACTTTTCAAATGCTATATCATTTATTAATTTTTTGCTTACTTTGTTTTCGTCTGGATTTTTTATGTATAAATCATTCATAACTCTTCTAACCCATACATCTATTGGAAAAATATCAAATCTTTTTAATGTTGAAAATAACAAAATACAATCTGCTACTTTTGGTCCAACTCCTGATAAATTTAACAGTTCTGCTCTTGCAGATGTTGTATCTAATAGATGTAATTTTGATAAGTCGATTTCATTGTTCAAAACCATATGTGTTGTTTCAAATAATCTGATATCCCTAAAGCCTAACCCTAGTTTTCTAAAATCTTCTACAGTTACATCTTTTAATTGATTTGGTGTTGGAAATAAATAATATTCTTCATTGTTCCAATTAATTTTTGTTCCATATTTTTTAGATAATCTTTCAATAATCCCTTTTATTCTTGGTATATTATTATTAGCAGATATAATAAATGATATAATTGTTTCCCACAAATCTTGATTTAAAATTCTAATTCCACTTCCATATTCAATACTTTCTTTCATATAAATATCAATTTTAGCTAATGATTTTTTTATACTTGAATAATCCCTATTTAAATCAAAATAATCTGTTACAATATCTTTTATATTTTCATTCAAAATTCCTTTGAAAATAATATTTTCTCCATTTATTTTAACATTTAATACACCGTTTTTTATTACTCCTGTATAGGAATCATCATCATTTTTATTCCATCTAAAACATTGTCCACATTCAAAAATATCTTTCAATTCAAAATCATTGTTCTTTTTTATTATTATTTCTTGTTCTTCCATCATTTGCACTCCATTTATACATCTTTTATTTTTAATATTTTTCAAAAACCGTCCCTTTTTATTTAGGGTCTGTTCCCCAAATTTTGTAGATACTTTGACACATTTTTGTTCTCCCAAATCCAAAATTTAATAGATCTGTTAGTTCATGATTATTAATATATTCTTCAAATCCGTATGGACTTGTTGCTAATCTTAATAGATACATGTATGGTGTAAATTTTAAATCATATTCATTTAGTTTTACATATTTCATAACAGTTTTCATATAGTCATTATAATTTTTTATGTTAAAACTTCCATCTTTGCATTGTTCATCTATGTGTGTATATGATCTTATTATTTCCCATCCAACAGGCATATATTTTGCTCTTTCAAAGTCTAATACAGCTTTTATTTTTTCATTTTCATAAATAAATTGCATTATACTAAAATCACCATTACAATTTTTAAAAGTCATATATTGCATTCCATCAAAGTCTATCTGTTCTATTTTATCTAAAAGTTCTAATTTATACTTTATATCTTTTTCTATTTTTTTATCAATTTCAGAATTACCTAATTTTTTTATTAATTTATTATACTTCGCACGTGCTGGTTCAATTTGCTTCTTCATATGCCATTTTTCAATATCAGATTGTTCTAATTTTTCATAATTTTCAAGTGCTTTTAAGACCCTCCCATGTAAGTTAGCACATTCAATTACTTGTTCATATGAACCGGTATTTGGATTTTTTGTATACCCTGTTATATATTTCATTAAAATAACAATTCTGTTTTTATATTTAAAATAATATTTATTATCAACTGTTTTCACATATTCTGGAACACTTATATTTTTTGATTTTAAAAAATCCACTATTTGTGCTTCTTTTAATATTTTTTCTTCTTTACATCTTGATTCAAATTCTTTAAATACATATTTTTTGTTTCCATCATCAGTTATATAAAAAATATTTGCACTACCTCTATCTTCATGTTCAATATCTTTTGTAATAATATTATAATTACTTTTTATTTGAGCAACAATTTCATCATCTGAAAATACAGTTTTTTCAATCATGTTATTGCCTCCGTTCTGCATTTTTTTATATTCTATCAAAAAAAAATGTATTAGTAAATCAATTTGCACATTTACTAAAATTAAATTTTTATATAATAAAACACCGTTGCACTTAAACGGTGTTTTTACTATTTTATTTTTTGCATTCTTCTTTTAAATTTTCTAAATCTTCTTTATTAAAATCATATTTCTTCTTGCAAAAACTACATTTTATTTCAGCTTTTCCATCTGTATTTATTATATTTTCTAGCTCCTGTTTTCCTAATGAAATTAATCCTTTTTCAATTCGATTTCTACTACAATCACATTTATATTTTGGTGTTTTTTGCTCTTCTAATAATTTTACATTTTTATCACCTGTTACGATTCTAGCAATTTCGATCAAATCTTTTTGTTCATCTAATAATGCACTTATAGGTTTTATATTTTTTAAGTTTTCTTCTAATTTTGATATGTCTTCATCTGTTGCATCTGGCATTGGTGTAATCATGTATCCTCCTGCACTTTTTACGCCATCCTTATTTACAAGGACCCCTAATGCTATTGCAGATGGAGTTTGTTCAGATTTTGCAAAATATTCAGCAAAATCTTCAGCAATTTCTCCTGAAACTAATGGTGTTAATCCTACATATGGCTCTTTTAAGCCAATATCTTTTATAATATATAACATTCCATATTTTCCAACAGCTGTACCTACATCTAGTTTTCCATTATCCTTCAATGGTAAATCTACATTTGGATTTTGTACATATCCTTTTATTTCCATATTACTATTTACAACAGCATTTAGTGACCCAAGTGGACCGTCTGCTTTTATTTGAAGAGTTATTGTATCATCATCATCCTTTAATCCACTTCCAATTATACATCCCATTGTTAATAATCTTCCCAATGCAGCAGTTGCAACTGGGCTTAAATCGTGTATTTTTCTTGCCTCTTCAACAAGTTCTGTTGTATCTATACATTTTACATTTACTTTTCCATTGTATGCTAATCCTCTAACCATTTTGTCTGACATTTTTTTGCTCTCCTTATTATTTTTTGCATATTTTATCACATTTTATTAGATAATTCAATTGTAATTTAACTACATCTCTTATAAAATAGAAAAGAATTGTGCGCATATTTAAAACTAATACATACAGTAGCTGATGCTTACTCAGTATATGCAAATTTACTAGATTTGCAAGAAAAATGTAGTAAAAAGTCACGCTGGATGATTGTAGTGATAATTTTGGTGTTATTCTTCAATGATCAAAATTTTCTAAAGTTTGCATATCCATTCATTGACACTATGTATAAATTATCTACTTTTGCCATCATATCTGTTATTTTTATTTTTATTTCTTATTATAACTTTTTCTTTTATCTTTTGTATTGTACTATTAATTTCTTTTTTTCCAATTACTGCTTTAGATAAATCTTGTAATATTTTTTTACGACTAACTTTTTCATCACTATTGTTTCCAACATTTTTCATAGCATTTAGATGTTTTCCATTAACTATACTTTTAACAGTTGGTTTTATATAAACATCATCTGTAACATCTATATCTGTATATAAAAAGGATTTTTCAATTTCTTTATTTTTTTCATATAATCCTTTTCCATTATATTTACCTATATATCCATTACAAATTTCTTCACTTTCTTTTATTGCCTCTAGGGATGGTACGTATGGCACTTTTTTCATTTCATTACGATCCATTTCTGAGTATATAGTATGTTTATTTATATAATAATAATCTTTTTCAGTTTTAGACATATGTATGTGACTATCAATTGTGAATACTTCATATTCGTTAACTTTTTGTTTAGTATTTATATCGGTATACTCATTCGTTCCCTGAATAAATAACATTTGAGTTCCATCACTGTTTTTAGCAGTTGCAATTTTAGCAGGTAATTTTTGAACAGGTATATTATTTGCTCTACATATTTCAAAATTTCCATTTTGGTTTTGTTTTACTCCACCTAAATACCCATAATTAGCTTGTGCTTCTTTTATATTTTTCTTTGATAATAACTGATTTATAATTGCCTTTGATAAATCGCTGATTCTTTTTGATTTATTACTATCTTTTTTATCGTCTCTTTTACAACTATCAATAGTTTTCATAATATTATTATGGGAATATAATAGCTTAGGATTAATTGCTTGACCAAATTCATCCAAATCAGCATATATATATTGAAACAACGGATTATTTTCATTCTTAGTTCTTTTTAATAAAGCAATTAAAAATTTACTTCCATCTTTTCTTTTTCCCACAGCTAATCTTTTTTGTATTTGTTTATTTTTTTCTGTTGACATATGAACTTTTTTTAAAAATTCTTCATTCAATCCTACTAAAGTTTCACTATAATTTTGAATTGGTTCACCACTCCATGGACTATGTGTTTTTATAAACGAATCTACATCTCCAAAAAAATTGTTTCCATAACTTGCTTTGTGATATCGAGAAGAATCCCAAGTTAAATCCAATGGAATATTATGACCATTTAACTTTAAAATATTCCATGCATGTCCGCCAATTGGCTCACCCGTATTATAATTTAATGCATATCCCTCTACATAATCACAAGAAATATCTTGCCTATCCATCATTTCTTTATAAATCATTGCATATCCAGCACAAACATTTTGCCCTGATATTAAACCTCTTAAAGTTCTATCATTATTATCAGTATACTCTTCGCCTAAAGTATAAATCATTCTATCTTTTAGTGTGTTATATATATATACAGCTTTTTGAATATCAGACCATCCAGGTTTTATGTTTTCTTCAATTTCTGTCATTTTACTAATAATTTGTGATAGCTCCTGTTTAGTGTATATAACAGAATCATATCGATAGTTTGTATTTCCTCCATTATAAATTACTTTGCTTTCATCATAACCAGAAGCCACTCTAATTTTCGTGTTCTTTGGCAATAGATTTACCATATTGCTTATTGTTCCTTTTGTATTTTTTAACTCGATTATGATTTCTTGATCAGGATATAGTTTATTTAAATTTTCCACTTCTTTTAAAACTTTGGAATCTATACATCTATATTGGCGTCTTATCATCATTATGCCTCCTTGTATTATTGATTAAGCAAATCATATTTTTTTACTTTTACATTATGATTCTCTAGTTTTTTTACAACATCCAAATTATGCTCATATATAGGCACTGTAAAAACAACTTCTTTTAAATTAGGCATAGCTATTAATATTCCCCAATCCATTAAACTTGTTGAAATAAATTCAATTTTTTTAACCGGTAGTTCCTCAATTTTATATTCTGAAATTATATTGCATGCATTAAAAATAATTCTTTTTAATTTTTTGAGCATTAATACATATTCAAAAACTTCTTCATCAACCTCAACACTATCTAATACCAGCTCTTCTAAATTATTAAGATATTTTAATACTTCAAAATCCGTATCATTTTCTATTTCTCCCCAAATATCTTCTGTATTTATAACAAGTGTTTTTATTTTTGATAATTCTTCTTTTGAAAATTCATTGGTATCTTTATTTAGCATAAACATCAGTGTTTCTGCCAAATTTTTACTTTGTACTGTAATCATATTTTTTTCTCCCTCTTTTGTAATTCTACTTTCTTTTGAAAAAAATTTTTATTTTATTCCATATTTTTTTGAACATATTTTCTTTATATTCAATTAATTGTTTATTCTCATTTTCTGAAATTCTTTCCGTGTTTTTGTTTTTAAACATATTGTCTGGATTATACATTTTACGTAATTTTTCTTCTTTAATTTTATCATTTTCAGCATATTCTTTTAACAAATCTATTTTTTCTTGTTCATTTTCACACCAATAATTTAAATTTAATATTGCCAAAATTACAAGAGTTTCTCTTTGCAAATTTTGATTTAAAAATGATTCTTCTATATTTATTACTGGATTATAGTTTTCTTTTTTTTCATCTTTAAATATTTGTAGTACTGAATTTGGTATTTTATTTTTATATTTTTCTTCCATTAAATTAATTATAGCAAGTACCTCTGAATATGCAATTTTTATATCTTTTGTGACCATAACTATCCTCCATATTTAAGATAATAATATTATATATTAATGATTTTTTCTTTTTTAATACAAGTACAATTTATACTTTTGTCTAGCATATGTCACACTAACTACTTATTAACCCAATCTTGTATTAAATAAGATTCTATTTTTAAATTGCCTTTTCCAACTGCCATTTCTATTCCCACTTTATTTTTTCCATGATAATCACTTCCACCACTTCTGTAGAAGTGATTTTTTTGAGTATAATTTAATAAGTAATCAATATCATCTTGTGAAAATTCGCTATGCATACACTCAATTCCATCAATATCATATTCTGCAACTATATCATCTAATAATTTTTTCTTATCTTCTGCCCATTTGTATATAAAAATATGTGGAAGAAATACTAATCCACCTGCATCTTTTACTAATTTGATAGCCTCATCTAATTGTAAATAATCTTCACTTTTATCTATGTATAATGGATAATTTACATCTCCGCAATATTTTTTAGAAAATATATTAAATTCACTCCAAAAATCGTCTGGAACTTTTAATTTATTTTCTTCATGTGCCTTTATATCATTATAAATTTTAATACTAGCCCAATCTGTTTTAGGATTAAATTCTATATCTTCTTTTTTAGACATAACTAATCCCATATCCTTACATCTTTCATGTAATATATCAAAATATTTTTGTTGCAATATTTCCTTTGATTTCGTTTTATGAAATTCTTCCATAAAATTATTAATCACTTTTGGATCTACCTTATAACCTAAAATTTCAATTAATCTTTTTTTATAAGCACATTTAATTTCAACACCATTTATAATTTGTCCTGAAAAATATTTTTTTACATCCAATTTTGCAAGTTCTTTATATCCCTCACATGTATCATGATCTGTAATTGATATATATTCCAATTTCAAACTTTCTGCCTTTTTTAAAACTTCAATTAAACTATCTGCACCATCTGAATATGTTGTATGCATATGCATATCTATCATATTATTCACCTCTTCCTTCAATTTTACTCTTTTCAATATCTTTAATAAACTCTTTTTCAATTGCATCTATTTTATCTAATAAAACATCACTATTAGGAAAGTCACCATCACGAGATATCTTACTTTTTATTTTCTTTCTCAATATTGCAATTCTATCCAAATATGCTTCTGAATTAGACATTAATTCCATTTTATTTTTTTCACGTTCACATCTAACAGCCTCTGCGGTACTTCTATATTTTGTATCCCCACTTTTATAAACAAACTCTGGTTTACTTTTTACATATCCTCTTTTAAATACTCTCATTTTATTAGCAATTTTTCTTTTTTCAACTTCTTCAATATTTTCAAGCATTTTTTCATATGAATAATCATGATTTTTTGCAGTTACAGCTCTGGCTGGTAAATCTTGCTCAACTAATTCAAATTCTCTCTCATACGCAGATAATAAACTTTCATATCTATGTACTGCTAAGATATTTATTTCAATATCATAATTTCCCTCAACATTAACTTCTGCTCTATTACCATTTAAATCGCGTTTTCCAATTTTAGCTCTTCCACCATTCTTTTGAAAATCCATAATTTCAATATATCCAGGAGATGCAAAAGTTCCCTCTTGAAATAAATGTACTTTATGAAAGACTGCTTTTTGTCTTAAATATCCATCTAACGCAGGTCTTACAAATTCTTGCAATAATCTATATGAATCATCTGAAAATTTTTCTATAATTGTATCATAATATTTATGAAACATTGCAACTTGATCTGGATCAATAGCCACATGATTTGAACATTCATTTTGATTATAAAATTCTGTTTCAGCAAACATTCTTAATCCTGTTTTTCCAGCTCCTGGTTGTGCAAAAATATATATTGATTTTGGATTAGGTGTATGTACTGCTTCTAAAAAAGTTACAAGCTCTAATTTATCTAAACATTCTTCAAACTCATCTTTTGTTAATCTCACATCATCTTCTGATAAAACTTCCCCATTATTTTTTAATTGATTTTCCAAAAAAATTCCTCCTATTTATTCTTATTATTTTTCACTTCTTTACCATATACATCAATAACTCTGTTAATTATAGCTTCATTATTTTGATATATTGCTCTTTTTTCATCTTCAAGTACTTTTATTTTTTTTGCAAATTCAGAATATTTCTTCTCTGTATTTTCTTTTACCTCTTTAGCGATTTTTAAATTAATTATTTCTAATGCTAGGTCAATTTTATCCAACAGCCTATCACTCCTTTAGTTTATTACAATTATAGTAATGATTATAATAAATTTTTACATACATTGTCAATTATTTGTACTAAATGAAAAAATTATTTAAAAGTATTAAAAAAAACTTTCGCATAAGTATTGACAAAAGTTGCCATACTATGTAAAATAACTATATTATGTATATAATTGCAATGAAAATGACGAGCAATCAAAAGAGCTAAAAGAGATTAAAGGTGTTACGCTGAAAACCTTTATTAGAAAACCTGATTGAAAAACACATTGGAGCAATATTTTAATTAAGGAAAAACTACAAAATAGTTTTTTAAAGCCGGGTGGCACCACGAAGGAATTATTCGTCCCTGCATTATGCAGTGGGCGTTTTTTGTTTTTTATAAGTTATTAAAGAAAAAACGTCTCACATTTATTAAAAATAAAAAATTATTTTGTTAGTCACCAAAATAGGTATTTAATTTGGTACTAGAAAGGAAGACTGTCCCTTTTTCCCACAAATGGGAAAAGAGAACCGTCCCATTTTCCCATAATTTGAAAGGAGATTTTAAAATGAATGAATACAGAACTCATAACTGTGGCGAACTTCGTATATCTGATGTTGGAAAAGAAGTTAAAGTTGCAGGATTTGTTGAAACAATACGTGATTTAGGAGGATTAGTTTTTTTAGACATTCGTGATATGTATGGTATTACACAAGTTGTAACATCTGGAGAAACTGAAATGGTAGATTTCGCATCACATATTCCAATTGAATCAACAGTAACAATTTCAGGAACAGTAAGAAAAAGAGATGAAGAAACTTACAACCCTAAAATTCCAACAGGTGAAGTTGAAGTTGTTATAAAAGATATAAAAATTTTAGGAAAAAGAACAAAGAATTTACCTTTTGAAGTAAATGTAAATCAAGATGTTAGAGAAGATTTACGTCTTCAATATAGATTTTTAGATTTAAGAGGAAAAAAATTACAAGATAACTTAAAATTAAGAGCTCAAGTTTTACAATACCTACGCTCTCAAATGATTGAACAAGGATTTTTGGAGGTTCAAACACCAATATTAACAAGTTCATCTCCAGAAGGTGCAAGAGATTATTTAGTACCAAGTAGAGTTCATCCTGGAAAATTTTATGCATTACCACAAGCGCCTCAACAATTTAAACAATTATTAATGGTATCTGGTATTGATAAATATTTCCAAATAGCACCATGTTTTAGAGATGAAGACGCAAGAGCTGATCGTGCTCCTGGTGAATTTTATCAATTAGATATGGAAATGGCATATGCTACACAAGAAGATGTATTTAGTGTAATGGAACCGGTTGTTTACAACACATTTACAAAATTTTCTGATAAAAAAGTAGCAGAATACCCATTCCCTAGAATTCCTTACAAAGAAGCAATGGTTAAATATGGATGTGATAAACCAGATTTAAGAAATCCATTAATTATAATTGATGTTACAGATTTCTTCCAAAGATGTACATTTAAACCATTCCATGACAGAACAGTTCGTGCTATAAAAATAAAAGGACATCAATCAAAGGGATTCCATGAAAAAATGTTAGCATATGCTCAAAGTATTGGTATGGGTGGACTTGGATACTTAGAAGTTCAAGAAGATATGTCATACAAAGGACCTATTGATAAATTTATTCCAGACGATATGAAATCTGAATTAAAAGATTTAGCTGGATTAGAAGTTGAAGATACAATATTCTTTATAGCTGACAATGAAACAAATGCAAATAACTTTGCTTGTCAAATTAGAAATGAATTAGGAAAAAGATTAGATTTAATAGATGATAGTTTATTCCAATTCTGTTGGATAGTAGACTTCCCTATGTATGAATTAGATGATAATGGAGATTTAGCCTTTTGTCATAACCCATTCTCAATGCCAAAAGGTGGATTAGAAGCTTTAAATACAATGAATCCATTAGATATAACTGCTGACCAATATGATATAGTATGTAATGGTATAGAATTATCTTCAGGTGCAGTTCGTAACCACGATCCAGAAATAATGGAAAAAGCTTTTGAAATTGTTGGATATGGAAAAGATGTTATTGAAGAAAAATTCTCAGCATTATACAATGCATTCCAATTTGGTGCTCCACCTCATGCTGGAATAGCACCTGGTGTTGACAGAATGATAATGCTTTTAACAGAATCAGAAACAATTCGTGATGTTATTGCATTTCCTATGAATAGTAAGGCCCAAGATTTATTAATGGGTGCTCCTGGAAATGTAACTAGAGCTCAATTAGAAGATGTTCATATAAAATTAGATTTACCTAGAGAATAATAAAAAAATCCATTCTATATTAAACTTAAATTTTAATATAGGATGGAATTTTTTTTACTTTTTATGAAATTTTTTTATAATATTATAATTTTTTCGATTAATCTCTTGATTTTTATTTTACATAATGTTATAATTATAATTCATTCGTTACAATTTATTTGACCTCAAGGAGGGTTTATATGAAAAATTACAATTATAAGTATGAGTTATATGACCCATACGAGTATCCAAACTTCTCAGGCTATGTAATCACACAAGATCAACTTCTTCGTGTGAAAGAAAATCGGGTTGAAGAGCAATGGGATCTTGACCCTATTGATGAAAGCATTAATGCTTTAATACGCTCTGCAAGAAGTGAATCAGATATGCCTCGCAACGCCCAAATTTTTGTTGATGTTGCAGATGAAATCAACCTTGACTATGTTTCAGATTATGGAAGCATTGTTGAGCAATATTCTGATGATACTGATGAGGAAGATGATGGTTGGTTCGATATAGCTGAACATTTTGCTGAACTATAATCTTCAAAATTACCTAAAGCACACTTGAAGTTCAAGTGTGCTTTTTGCATTATCTATGTGTTTGCAGACTTTTCTCCCAATTTTAGTTTTCTCTCAAAATTTTCAAATCCATTTTTATAATATAAATTCATCGCATCTCTATTCTGTTCTAATACATTTATATATAAATTTTTAATTTTTTTATCTTCTACCCATTTTTTAGCATGTGCTATTAAATTACTTGCTATACCTCTTCTTCTGTATTCACCTTTTACATATAATCCATCAATTAATGCCTCCTGATGCAACATTGGGCCATTACAATCATAGTCAAGTCTGCAATAAATATATCCTACTATTTCTTTATCAATCTTTGCACAGAAAATTACATTATTATCATTATTATATATTTTCTCAAAGAAATCTTTAACAACATAATCTGATTTAATATTATTATTAAATTCACGCTCACTTTGAATCAAATTTGTAAGTAATTCATCACAAATTTTTGCCTCTTCAATACAATCTACTTTTTCAATATTAATCATGTACATTCTCTCCTTTCATTTTTTATATTTTGAATCTTCCCTATTTTCCTTTCAATAATTAACTCAATTTTTCTTTCTTCATTTCAAGAACGACCTTTATTTTTTTCAGGGCCGTCCCCGCTTTTTTCTTACTCCCATGCTTGATTTGGCAGGACCGTCCCCGTTTTTGAATTCTCTTGAAAAAATTATAGCATATGGTCTTGATTTAAGCTATGTTTTTGAATATAATTTTTTTGAAGGAGGTTTGTACTTATGATAAAGAAATTTATTGATGATAATAAAGATAATATTTTGAATAATATTTGTGAATTGATAAAAATTCCTAGTATTTCAGATGAAAGTTCTGCTGAAAATGGTATGCCTTTTGGTAGAAATTGTTCTGATGCTTTGAATTATATATTAAATTTAGCTGATAGCCTAGGTTTTACGACAAAAAATGTTGATGGTTATTGTGGATATATTGAGTTTGGTGAAGGTGAAGAATTGCTTGGTATAATTGGCCATTTGGATGTTGTTCCTGCTGGAGATGGCTGGACAAAATGTGATCCTTTTGAACCAGTTATTGAGGATAACAAATTATATGGTAGAGGTGCTATTGATGATAAAGGACCTGTTATTGCTTCATTGTATGCCATGAAATATGTAATGGATACAATGAATGTAAATAAAAGAGTTCGTTTAATTTTAGGATTAAATGAAGAAGTTTCTTGGAAATGTATTGAATATTACAAACAACATGAAGAGCTTCCAACTCTTGGATTTAGTCCTGATGCTGATTTTCCTTGTATATATGCAGAAAAAGGATTTTTAAATGCTTTTATTGAATCAAGTTATATTCCGAATGGCAATATAAAAATTATAGATTTAAAATGTGATAATGCTATAAATATAGTTCCAAAATATGCTGAAGCAGTACTTGAATTTAATAATTTAAGTTTAGATGACATTCAAACTGAATTACAAAATTCAATTACAGAATATAATTTTCATATCGATGTATCTCAAATAGCAGATAATCAAATTAAACTATCTGCACACGGTGTTGCTGCACATGCTGCTTATCCAGATTTGGGAATTAATGCATTATCTCGCCTTTTAGTAATTTTAAATGATTTATTTGAAAATCATAATGAACCTTTACAAATTTTTCAATTATTTAAAACAAGAATTAATACTGATTTAAATGGTAATTTATTAAATATAGGATGTACTGATGAATCTGGTGATTTGACATTAAATGTTGGGAATGTAAGTTTTAAAAATAATTCAATTACAATAGGATTAAATATTAGAATTCCAGTTACAATTTATATTGCATTAATAAAACAAAAAATTTCTGACTCAATCTTAGATTTTCCAGATATTTCAATAAAATTTGATGATGAAAAATCTGCACTATTTGTTCCAAAAACAGATCATTTAGTTACAACTTTATGTGATGTATTTAATGAAGTAACTGGATCTAAAGAAGAGCCAATTACATGTCCTGGTGCAACATATGCTAGAGCATTTAAAAATGTTGTTTCTTTTGGTTGCAATATGCCAGGTAAATTAGATATGTGCCATCAAGCTGATGAATTTTTAGATATAAATGATTTATTAAAAAGCATAGAAATTTTTATAAAAGCCATTAGAAAATTAACAGAATAATATAGTATTTTATTGCCAAATATACAAGAAGTTATTTAAATACTATTAAGCTTAATACAATAAAAAAGAGATTCGAATTTTAATACAATTCAAATCTCTTTTTTATTTTTGCATTTTGTAAAATCAAATTAAATTATTTATACAAATATTTTTGTGGATTTACTTGTTTATCATTTAATCTAATTTCAAAATGTAAGTGGTTTCCTGTTGAATTTCCTGTTGACCCTACAGCGGCAATTGTATCTCCTGCCTTAACTGTCTGTCCTACTTTTACATATAATTTACTACAATGTCCATAATATGTTTCAACGCCATTACCATGTGAAATTTTAACTAAGTTTCCATAGCCTCCACTATTATATTGAGCATATGTTACCACACCATCAGCAGCTGCTACTATTGGAGTACCATTACTTGCTGCAATATCTAGCCCCTTATGTGTATGATTTCTTATGCTTTCATTTGCACCATATCTTGAAGAAATTCTACCTGATACAGGAGCTACTGTAAAGTTTACACCATTTACATTACTTCCTGTAGAAGCAACTTGCACATTGCTTGATGTTGATGTTTTAGCTTCTTTTTCTGCTTTTTCAGCTTCTTTTTTTGCCTCAATTTCAGCATCTAAATTTTTTACTAATTTGGTAGTTGTCGCATATTTCATATTTTTATATTCTAACACATTATCAGTATATACTTCTCTTACTGCAAATTCAGAGTTTTCTTTATACTTTTCTGCTAGCTCTTTCATTTTTTCTTTTGCTTCATCCAAAGTATCAACATAGGCTTTATCTTCACCATTTAATGTAATTGCATACATTTTATATGTTGTTTCAGCTTTTAGTTTTAAAATACTAATTATTGATTCTTCATCTGTTTTTTTGTTTTTGTTTACTATAGCTATTGAATATTTTGGAATTTCATTCAATACTACTAGCTCTATATTTTTATTGTCTTGATTTAGTACTTTGTTACTTATCATACAAGTGAAATCATTTTTGTCTGTTACATATCCTACTTTTGTTCCATCAACTGTAACTTTGTAGGCAATTTTAAAATTACATTTTATTAAAATTATTGCTAATATTATCATTATAGCGATAGATATTATTGCAGTTAATTTTCTTTTATCGTTTGTATAGTTTTTTAATCTATTGCTTAAAATAAGTTTTCACACTCCCTTTTTTTCAATGCGACTGTTTAATATTATACCATATATTTTTAACAATTTCAAATCAAACTATACCTTTTTAGTAAAAAAACATCAAATTATTAAGAAAAAACCAGATAAATTTACATTTTTTTACATTTTTTGCTCTTTTTTTCTTCATTTTTCTCGTTTTTTCTCCATTTCTCTTACTAGTTATTAAAGTAATCAATTATTCCAGTATATATTCCCCATGCTAGTTTATTTTGATACTCATCATTTAATAAGTTCTTTTCTTCTTCTGGATTTGATAAAAATCCACATTCTACTATTGATATAGGAATTTCTACTTTTTTCATTATATATACAGTATCTAACTTCATTGCCACTCTATTATTTTCTTTTTGAATTGATTCATTTAAACTTGATTGAATACATTTTGCAAGTTTTGTACTGTTTTCATCACCAGATTTATAAAAAGTTTGCCAGCCAGAATACTGTTGTTGTGGAATTTTATTTAAATGAATAGAAACAAATAAATCAGCTGAACTTTCATTTCCTATTTTTACTCTATTTTTCAAGTCTGATATCTTTTTTTCTTTTAATGTTTTACTATCAATATCATATATAGCATTTTCATCTGATCTTGTTAATATTACTGTTGCTCCACTTTGTTCCAATAATGTTTGTAATTTTAATGCTATATTTAAATTTGTTTTTGCTTCACTTATTCCATTACTACTTTCTGCACCGTTCATCTGGAACACCGTGTCCAGCATCTATTACAATTACCTTATTTGTTACAGGTAAAGTTACTGTTTGAACAGTTTTCTTATCTGTTTTCGCAGTTTGTATAACACACACCATCAAACATATAGTTATTAATGACATTAATTTAATTATTCTTTTTTTACTCAAAATTATCATATTTACACCCCATAAATATTTATGCACTGATTATTCTATTTATTACAACATTTCATTGCATATTTATGTAAATTGTGTTATAATTTATATACAATTATTTTGCATTCCTGTATTTTTTATATGGGAATTTCAAAAAATTGAATACTGTATACAAAATAAAAGGAGTAAGAAAAAATATGTTATTAAAACGGATTTTAACCAACGCAATGGAATTACATGTTCCTGTAAAGCTTTCAACTTTCGATTGTTTGAACAATCATAATTCAACAATCGAAATTGATGCTGAAGACTGCCGGGCGATTCTTCCACTTTGTGGACAAGAATTAAAAAATCAGTTTTTTTATGCCTATGTGTTAGGAAAAACATCTGACAATGTTTTTCTCTTATCATTGGGCGGTCAAAACTTTCAAACCCAACAAGCCAAAATGCCATTCGTACCAAAATCAGAAAGATTCATAAATAATAACAAAGCTGCTGAAAATTTAATTGTCGGCAATATTTATGAAGCTACTGTAGAAACGACTTGTTTCTGGGGCGCCTTCTGTAAAATTGGTGATTCGGCATCTGTCCTTGTCCATGTAACCAACTGGTCAAGCTGTAGATTTTACAACTTATCACAAGTAGTAAAACCAGGCACGAAAACATTAGTGAAAATCCTTTCAATACGAAGAGAAGGAGAAAATATCCTAGTGGATGCCTCACGAAAAGACGCATATTCACCAATCGATTATCATGTTGGTGATAAGGTTTTCGTTACAGTAAGTGAATCCACAAAGAATTTCGACGGAGTATTCTGTGAAATTTGTCCATCTCTCAATGGAATTCTTGATATTCCATTCAATACGATTTCCTCTTACAAAGAAGGAATGAAAGTACAAGCTAAGGTGAAAGCTATAACAGAGAAAGGATTAAAGCTTACTTTAGTGTAAAATCGTACTACTACAGTATTCAAAAGCGCACAACAAATTATTAATTGTTGTGCGCTCTTTTTAATTATACTCTCTTCCTGTTTTTTGAAAATTCGTTTTTACATCTGTTATACAATATTTTTTAGGACTTATAATTGAATTAAACCATTTTTGAAATTCCATTATAAATATTGGCATTATTGAAATTATTGCAGTATACATCCATTGCTCTTTGGTTAAGTTCTGTACCTCAAATATTGCACTGCAACTTGGAATTATTACTACTGATATTTGTAATATTGCTCCTAATATAAACGCCCCTATTAAATATTTATTTGAAAATAAATCTATTTTAAATATAGAGCCTTCACTTCTTATATTAAATACATGTACTAGCTCTAGCATTCCAAGTGATACAAATGCCATTGTTCTTCCCACTTCTAAACTAAATTTACTATATCCTATATAAAAAGCAAGTAATGTTAATATTCCAAGCATTAAACCTTCTGTAATTATTTGAGTCCATAAACCATCTGCAAATAATGATTTTTTAGCATTTCGCGGTCTCTTTTTCATTATATTTTTTTCTGCAGGATCTAGTCCTAACGCAATTGCTGGGAATGAATCTGTTACCAAATTTATCCATAATAATTGAATTGCAAGTAATGGACTTTTTAAACCTAATAATAGACCAAATAAAATTGTTGCAATTTCACCTATATTAGTTGCTATTAGAAAATGAACTGCTTTTTTTATGTTATCAAAAATATTTCTTCCATATTTTATTGCTTCAACTATTGTTGAAAAATTGTCATCTGCTAATATCATATCAGATGCATTCTTAGCAACATCTGTACCATTTAGTCCCATTGAAATTCCTATATCTGCATTTTTTAGTGCAGGTGCATCATTTACTCCATCTCCAGTCATTGCAACAACTGCTCCTGTTGATCTAAATGCTTTTACTATTCGTACTTTATGCTCTGGTGTTACTCTTGCAAAAACTGAATATTTCATAATATTTTTTTCTAAATCTTTTTGTGAAATTTTATCTAGCTCTTTTCCTGTTATACAAATTTCATTTTTTCTCAGTATTCCCAAATCTTCTGCTATTGCTTTTGCAGTTGCTACATGATCACCTGTAATCATTGCAATTTTTATTCCCGCTTCTTTACACCTTTTTATAGATTCTTTAACACCTTCTCTTGGTGGATCTATCATTCCTATAAATCCAACAAATATTAAATTATTTTCAATAAAATTATCATCTAAATTTTTAGGTAATATATCTAAATCAATATATGCTACAGCAATTATTCTTAATGCTCTATTAGCTAAATCTTCATTTCTTTTTTTCAAACTATTTCTTTTTGAAAAACTTAAGTCAGATATATTTCCATTATTATAAAACCTTGTACATCTATCTAACAATACATCTGGAGCACCTTTTGTTATTGCTCTATATTTTCCATTTATATTATGAATTGTAGTCATCAATTTTCGATTAGAATCAAATGGAATTTCATTTACCTTTGGGTATTTTGCATATAATTCATTTCGATTTTTATTTATATTAATTGCTTTTTCAACAATAGCAACTTCTGTTGGATCTCCAAGTACTTTTCCATTATTTTGTACTTGCACATCTGTACACATTGTTCCAAGCTCTAATATATAATCAATTGCCTTTCCATTTGAATCTTCATATGTAACAACATTCATTTCATTTTTTGTTAAAGTCCCTGTTTTATCAGTACATATTACACTACTGCTTCCAAGTGTTTCTACAGCTGGAAGTTTTCGTATAATACTATTGTGTTTTGCAAGTTTTGTTACACCAATTGACAAAACTATAGTTACAATTGCAGGTAGTCCTTCTGGTATAGCAGCTACTGCAAGACCTACGGATGTCATAAACATTTCTAATGCAGGAATCTTTTTTAATATTCCTATAATAAATATAATTGCACATATTATTAAACAACCAATTCCTAATGTTTTTCCAACTTGACCCAACTTTTTTTGTATTGGAGTTTCTGGAGATTCATCACTAATAATCATTTTTGCAATTTTTCCAACTTTGGTTTCCATTCCAGTTTCTGTTACTATTGCTTCAGCATTTCCATTTGTTATTATTGTAGTTCCAAATGCCATATTTAGCATATCACCTATATTGCAATCTTGTTTTAATTTTACATTTTCATCTTTTAAAATAGGAACATTTTCGCCTGTTAAACTTGACTCTTCTATTTTTAAATTATATGACTTTATAATTCTACAATCTGCTGGTACATAATTTCCCGCTTCTAATAAAACTACATCACCTATAACCACTTCTTCACTTGGTATACTTAAAATACTGCCTTCTCTTTTTACTTTTACAACCGGTGTAGACATTTGCTTTAGTGCTTCAATAGACTTTTCAGCTTTAGACTCTTGAAGAGCCCCCATTAACGCATTTAATACAACTATACTAATTATAATTATTGAATCTAAATAATCACCAGCTCCTTCAATTTTAGTAACAATAGCTGAAATTAGTGCTGAAATTATTAGTATTATTATCATTATGTCATTAAATTGTTTAATAAATTTTATAAAAAAACTTTCCTTTTTCTTTCCTTCAATTTTATTTTTTCCATATTTTTCCAGCCTTATCTTTGCCTCTTCATTCGTAATTCCATAATTAATATTTGACCTCAGCTTTCTAACAACCTCCGTCAAATCTAAAGTATGCCACATAGCTTATCCTCCTTTGTATATTATTTATTAATATATATGCTAGTGGTTTTGAATTATGTCAGTGTTAATGCTTTTTTGTGTCAATGGGGACGGTTCTAATTGACCCAAAAAGTTTCTCAACATTTTTCGCTCTTTCCATCAATAAGACAAAAAATAAAACTCAAGGACATATTCACTTGAGTTTTCATTCTTTATAATTGGCTTACAACTTTTTTAAATAAATCTTTTGTGTTTTTATAGCTCAATCTACTTATAGCATCATCAAAACATAACCATTCTATTTGTGAAATTTCACTTTCTTGTCTTGATAAATTTCCTCCAATTTTTTTGGCTAAAAATAACACTACTTCCTTGCTTGCTCCTCTATCTGTTATATAATTCATTGTATATCTTTTTGTTTCATCTATTTTTACATCAATATTTGTTTCTTCTTTTACTTCTCTTTCTGCTGTTTGTAGCTCTGTTTCATTTTCTTCTACATGTCCTTTTGGAAATCCCCAGATTCCATTTGTTTGTTTTATTAATAATACTTTTTTATCTTCGATTATAATACATCCACAAGATTTTTCATGTTTCATTTTTACTCACTCCTTTGCCTGAATTATATCATTTTACTATATTTATAACAACAAAAAAGTATATATTTATCGTATTTTATTGACAAATCGCATAAATGCATATATATTATGTATATCATACGCCAAGATGCAAACTTTGACTTAATTTTAGGAGGTTTTATATGAACTTTTTAAAAATTGATTCTTGTGTTTTGCAAGCTTTTATGTTAGCAAAAGAAATCTCTTGCCGTTTAAAATTGGATTTTATTCCACGGAAAATTTTTTTGCTTTCATTAATTGCAACTCCAGGATCTTCGCCCAATGTATACATTCATGACAATACTGACATTACTCAGGACGACATCTATGATTATATCATAAGCGATCTTAATGAAAACCCAATCACATATGGTAAGGTCAACTACTTATCTATTTCAAATGAGTATTTGACACTTGAGCAAACTATATTGGATTTGCTTGCGACTGCAAAAGAAATCGCTCATGACTCATATGAATGTGATACTATTTTTAATGATTGTGTTGTAATAGCTTGGTCAGAACTGTTTAGTGAAGATTTCATTAATACTATGTCTTACTTTATTCCAGATTTTGATGGTTTTTCTGATACAGATAGTCAATCTGTTATTCCACAAAGCTTGAATTCATTTTTAACCGATATGAACTCCAAGTTTTCAAAGTCTGATAAAGTCTGCAAAATTTGCGGAAGAGATGATGAAACCAAAAAAATGGTTCAGATTCTCCTTAAGGCAAACAAACGCAATGTAATTCTGGTTGGAGAGCCAGGTGTTGGAAAAACTGCATTAGTTGAAAAACTTGCATGGCAGATTGTTACAGGAAATTGCGTTGATGACTTAAAAGACTGTATTATTGTATCTCTTGATGTAAACGCACTTATTGCAGGAACAAAATACAGAGGTATGGCCGAAGAACGTTTCACGATTCTTATTAACTTTTTGGAAAGCAATCCTAAGTGCATACTTTTTATTGATGAAGTACATTTGCTTTTAGGTGCTGGATCATGTGCAGATAGCAGTTTGGATTTAGCTAATGCTTTGAAGCCACTTCTTGCACGAGGCACAACTCGTGTAATTGGTGCAACAACCTCAGCAGAATACGAAAAGTATTTTTCTACTGATGGAGCATTGAAGCGTAGATTTGAAAAGCTATATGTCAAGGAACCATCCTCAAATGAAGTATTGCCGATGATACGCAACCAGGTTAAGTATTTGCAAGATTATCATGGTGTGTCTATTTCTACACATATGTTAAACTACATTATGCTTAATGCTGCATGTTTCAACTTTGAAACATGCAATCCCGATAGGACTCTGGATTTGGTTGACAAAGCAATGGTTTCTGCCAAGATTGATGGTAAGAAGAAAGTTCAAAAAAAACATGTACTTTCAAATTTTGCTATAAACACTAAGCAATTTAAATCGATGTCTGATGAGTTTAAAATGTCTACTGCTTACCATGAGGCTGGTCATTACATTCTTCACAAGTTTGCAGATGAACTCACAAATCAAAAGGTATTGGCAGTTTCAATTATGCCTGCTGATGATTACCTTGGAATTAATGTTTTCGAAATTGATAGTTCAATAACACCATCTCTAAATCGAAGATATTACATTCAGCTTATTGCAAGTAAGTTAGCTGGTAGAATTGCTGAAGAAATGTACTCTAATGAACTTTCTGCTGGTGCGTCAAGCGATCTTGAATCTGCGAACAATATTGCATACAGTGTTGTGACCAAATATGCACTTTCGGAAAAGTTCAGTCAAGTGCGAGCTATCACTGACACAAATTTGACAACAGAAGAAACCAAGGCTCTTATTACTGAAAGCATTGATGCATTGCTCATTGAGGCTAGAAATTATGCGAGATCAGTTTTGAATGAACGTAAAGTATATCTTACCACATTGGCTGATGCATTAATGAAAAATGGTATCCTTTCTGATTCAGAGATTGATAATCTTTTTAATCATATTGATGATTCTAGAAAGTAATTCATAGCCCAATCAAAAGAATAATGAATTTTATAACTGAAAAAAGCATTGGTTCTTCCAATGCTTTTTGTTTTGTGCTTTTTTATTTTTACTAAAAAAGATTTGCTGTTTTTATTATTGTCCATATAGAAGTAAATACAACATCTATAATTCCAATTACAAGACCTGCTGTTGCCATTCCACTTCCTTTTTCATTATGAAATACTTTAATATGTTTTTTAGCAGCTACACTTAAACATATAGCAACAATTCCTAATGGCAAACCTGCTATTATTAAACCTACTAATGAACATACAAGTGATGCTACTGCTGCTGGATTTGTTTTTGTTTCTCCAGTTACATCATCGCTTTTATTTTCATTTGTTTGATTATTGTTTACTGGATTATTATTTAATCCATTTTCAACTGTTTTTATTGGATCATTATTTTCTATTATTTCTTCTATTTTTGCCCCACATTTTGGACAAAATTTAGACCCATCATTTAATTCACTTCCACAATATTTACAAAATTTTCCCATTTTTTATCTCCTTTTATATTTTATTTTTATTAGGCTATTTATTATATTATTCACCTTTTATTTGTGTAATTACAGCTTTTGAAGTAACTAACCCCATTTTTATTCCTATTTCTAAATACATTTTTGAATATTGTTCTGAAAAATCTACTTCTGTTTTACTTACTCCATTCCAAAATTCTACTATAACTTGGTGCTTTCCTGCTGGTACTTCTATTTGTGTTGATTCTCCATTTTTTAGCTTTGCTACTTTTTGGTTGTCTATAAATACTGACATTGGTATTGCACAGCCTGTAAATTTTTTTCTTCTTTGTATTGTTACTTGTATGTTTTTAGTTGATTGCAGTTTACTTTGTGTTGATTTTCCACAGTATTCGCAGAATTGGCTTGAATCTGGTATTTCTTTTCCACAATTTGTACAAAACATGTGTTGTTCCTCCTTTATTTTTTTGACTTTTTGTCGGATTTTGTTTTTTGCTTAATTTTAATGTAACATATATTTTATTTTTGTGCAATTGTTTTGTGGGATTTTTTATTTATATTTAATTATCTTCAATATGTGTTTCAGTTTGATTTTGATTATTACTTTGTGTATCTTTGATGTTTTCTGATGGGTTAGCATATGCAATTACTAAAAATATAACCCACATAATTGCAATTATAACAATCTTTTTCTTTTTATCTAGTTTGTTATTTTTTGCTATAAAATATGTTGCTGTAAATGGTAATAAAAATATCCAGGCTAATATTAGCCAGAATGTCTTATTATTTTTCTTTTTTGAGGTATTATTAACATTATTTAAATTATTATAATTGCTTTGTGCTCGTTTTTGCTCTTGCTGAGCTCTAATTCTTCCTTTTTCAAATTCATAGCCTGATTTTTCCATGTCGTCGTATTTTATATGCTGGACTTCGTCATCTAATTTGTATTTTGTATTGCAATATTGACACTCAATATCTTTAGCATCTTCTTCAACTTTTAGTAGTGCTCCGCAATTTTTACATTTCATTTCTAGTAGATTCATGTGATATTACTCCTTTTTTGAAATTTCTTTTGTTCTTTTTTATTTTGTCTAATGTAATATTTATTGTAAACAATCTGTTAAATTTTGAATTTATTCGTATTATACTATTTTTTATTTAAAGTTTCTAGTATTTTATAAAGAAAGAACTTTTAATTTAAAGCTTCAAAAATGATAATGTGTCTCTATTATTTATTTTCTTAATATGAACTTATTATTTAATTATCGCTATACTTGTGTTATTATTTTTTCTTTTTATTATTTTATATATTATTGTAATAATTATTGCAAGCATAACAACAAAACATATAATTATACAGGTTATTTGTTTATGTACATAAATAAACTTAGTAAGCCATATTAACAAATTAAAAATATAAAACAATGCTATAAACACAACTAATCTGATTGTCCAATGAATTAATGAACCTGAATTTTTACCTGAGATTATATTATTGTCATATAATTTTCCAACACATCTCCAAGCTATTCCAAAAGCAAATAATCCTATCACAGCCATTATTGCATAGTTATATATAATATTATCAAACATTACATATTCGCCAGTTATCATTTCAAAAATTGGTTTTAAAATAACTTTCATTTTTCCTCCTTTTCTATAAAAATATAAAAAGCAAAATAACTTTGTAAATTAATTACATTATTATTTTGCTTTCTTTTGTTTATATTATATTATTTTTCATATAATATTTAGTATTTTTTCTAAATTCTATAATATATTTCAAAAATATACTATTTTTTTGATTTAGCCTTTTCTTCTCGTTCTCTTAATAAAACTGTTATCATTTCATCTTGTATATCTCTTGGAGATTTTAATAATATTTCAGGATTATTAACAGCAATTACCCTTCCATTTTCATCAAATCGAAAATAATCTAAATAAGTTTGATTACAATACTCACATTGAGGAATTGTATTATCTAAGGTTAAATTTTTCCTTGGGTCCATATGTCCTTGTTGTAATTTTACTTTTTTACCAGTTCTCCAATCAATTTTTCCTTCTTCAAGTCCACATGTTGCGCATTTGTTATCATATACATATTTTAATTCTTGAAATGTTCTTGCAGAACTTCTACTTGCTCTTTTCAAGGCCATTCTTACAGCTTTAGGATTTGGCATTTCAATAGAAACCAGATAATTATATCCAGATGGGACAATTTCATCTGTATCTGGAACTTTTGCTCCCTTATTTAAAACATACCAATAGCATTGCGTTCCGATATGTCTTACTTGTTGATCTAAACCAGCACTTGGTTTATGTTTTCTAACAAATTCCGAAACTAAATCTTTATGAACAAAGCTCTTTTGATATTTATACAAAAAAATCATTTGTAATTCTTTATCATTCATATTTTTAATGTCACTTTCGGTTATGAGCACATCTTCCATCAATTCATTCCATAAAGGTTTAACTCCATAAGGTTTTAAATAAGTATTATATGCATTTATTAATTTATAATGAATCTCAATTATTTCCTTTGTATTAATTTCAGAAGAAGTATTACTTTTATCTCTCCTTATAATCCCCATTAATTTTCCTCCTCACTAGGATAATGATTTAAAATCCATTTTATTGCATCTACTGTCCAACCATTTCCTATCATTTTGTATCTTTGACTATCACTTACACCTTCAGTATAATTTTCAGGTAATGTTTGTAATCTTTCACATTCTCTCGGAGTAAGTTTTCTTAATATATATTTACCATCATCCAAATTTGTATTATATTCATTATTATTAATATTAATTTTTTTATTTTTTACAGTATAATTTCCCTTTTCATTTTGTATGAAAATAGTTGTTGCACATGAAGATGTTACCATACTACCTAAGGATAAAGTTGGTGACTTTTCTGTAATTTCTGAAATATTGTATGCATTAAACATTTTTGGTATATAACCATATTTTTTCTGCAATTTAGGCAATGATTTTTGAACTGTTAATGCATCTCCTACATTTTCAAAATCAACATCTTGTAGTAATATTGATTTTAGCAAAATATTTAAATCTTTTGGATAATCGTTAATTGGTAAATTTGTCCAATAAAGTCTATTTCTATTTTGGGCAGAAAACAAAGATGAATTTATTCTTATTGGTTCTACTCCTAAAGCTTTTGTAATTACATTTTCCCAATGCTTTGTCATATTTACATTTTCAAGTAAAAAATACTTTGGCTTTACTTCTTTTAAAATTCGAACATATTCCCAAAATAAATATGAATATCCATTAAATATAAAGCCTTTTTCTTTTGCATTTAAATATTCTTCTAATGTTAGTATTTCTTTCCTCTCTCCATTTTCTGTAGTTGACATACCATCCATATGACCAACAAAAGAAAATGATTGACATGGACTTCCACCAATTATTAAATCTATTTTATCTTCAATCTGATTTACAGATAAGTCTCTTACATCTCCAAGTTCTATCGTGTCAGGATAATTCTTTTTTGCTATTTTTATTGAGTATTCATTGATTTCACTTGCATAGTATTTGTTTATTTTAATATTTGCTCTCTCTAATGCTACCCTTCCACATGATATACCATCGAATAGGGAAAGAATATTTAATTTTTTCATGCTAATCCTCCTTTATTGTTAGATTTAAAATTTATATTCTTTCTTATTTATTTTTATATCATAACTACAAAATTTTGACAATCTTTTTTATCATATTTATCAAATTTTTGAATATTTTGAATATAAATTTTATAATTCATAGTTTTTTATCTTTTTCTTTTGTTTTGGTTCTTTTTCCTGTTCCTTATCCTCCACTTCTCTAATCTGCTGTTTCATTTTTGGAACATTATTATAAATTACATCACAAAGTTTTATTTCTTTCTTTACCTTCTTAAGCATATCTGTAACAAGAATAATATCTTTAGTAATAGCATCTTTATCTTCCTCATTGTTGCACTTGTTTCTGTGATAATATAACTTATTCCTTTTATTAAGAATTACTTGTTTTTCTCTAAGTTTCTGATTTTTTAACTCATCTACTGCATCCGTTGTTTCTAATTTATATTTACACATAAATCTAATCTGTTCTGAATAAAAATCCATTTTTTTAATAGCCTTTTGCATTTCTGGTGTTAGCCTGTATTCTATATTATTCTTTTTATGAAAGCCTAGTAAAAACTTATAATAGTAATATAATGCAATTATTCCTTTAGGCTTATATTTTTTCTTTATGCTACTTTTAGATGAATAAAACTTTGCTTTCGTAACTCTATAAGGAACTATATCTGGTCTTCAAACATAATCATTTTGTAGAATTCTTTTTGTAATATTATCAGCAGAATATTCTTCTCCAAATGCTCTTTCAACTCTTATATTTCTTTTATAAGGTTCTCTTCTTACAGATAGTTTTCCAGCTCTATAATAGTAATGATATCCCATTGAATCTAATATTCTGTGAAAATCTTTTGTAGTATAAGAATTTTTAATTGCATAATCTAAATCCTCTTTAACTTCTTTATGATAATCACTTTCTTGAATATGCTTTTTATAAAAGTTTTCAAAACTAATTCCAGATTTACATTTCTTTTCTTGTAATACACTTAAACCATATTCCTCACAAAGTTTATCAGATGTTTTTCGCAATAATGCTGTATTTTCAAAATTACTATAATACTTATATCCATCCTTAAATGAAACTGAATTAATAACAAAATGATTATGAAGATGTTTAGTATTTAAGTGAGTAGATACTACTACTTGAAATCTATCTCCCCACATTTCTTCTGCAAGTCTTACTCCAATTTCATGAGCAATTTCTGGTGTCACTTCATTTTCCTTAAACGATTGTTCTGCATGAAATGCTAATATACCATCTGTTTTGTGCCAGAAATCTTTTGCATTTCTCATTTCTTCTACTGCCGAATCCACATCACAATTTATACCTGTTGTATAAAATTGTTTTTCTGTTTTATCTGCATTAGTTGCATACATCATTACTTGTCTTATGCTGTCATAATCATCTACTCCATTTTCTAAATAATCATTTTTTGTTTTTTCCTCATTAGTTGTATAATCCATCACATGATCTAATCTATTTTCTACTTTCCATATTTTTGTTGTAGCCATAATTTTCTCCTTTCTAAAAATAAAAAGGGGCTTGGGGAATTTCCCCATTTTGAATTTCGAGCTACAGAAATTCATTGCTTGCTGATACATAACTTATAACAAAAATATGGAAGGAAATGTCCAAATCCTTTTCCAAAATTTAGGCATTATTCCTTAAGTTTAATCATTATAAATGCATTCTTTTAGTACAATTTCATCTACACAATTGCTTATATTATTCATTAGTCCTACCCACTTCATTTGGTCTTTTTGTTTTAATTCTTCAGTAATATTTTCTCTCTTTTTGAACTCTTCCATAAGCTGATTGTATCTTTTATTTGCTAACTCTTGTACTTCTTTTAAATGATCTATTAAAGTATCTTCATACTTCATAATTTCATATTGTATATGCTTATTTTCCTTTAAATAATTAAGTCTTAACCTTCCATATTTATCTAATCTAAAATCCTTATATTTACTTGGTAATTCCAATTCAGGATAATAATAATCTCCTACTTTTTTATAAATTATATCCATAACTTTCCTCCTTTTTATTTACTTTTCTTAAATTTTATATTAAAATATATTTATAAACATTTGGGTTAGTATTTAGTTTTGCGGCTTATACTAACTCTTTTCTTTTGTCTTTTCCAAAGATGATTATTCCTCTACACATTTCATAAAGTCTTGAAATTATTGAGTCAACAATTTCTTCATTGTTATTACATAAAAGTCTTTTTCTTAACTTTTCCTTGTTATAATTTGTTGTAATTATTATTGGTAAATTGTTTTCGTATCTATTATTTATTATTGTAAATAGCTTTTCTAATGTCCATTCACTAGGTCTTTTTTTACCCAAATCATCAATTATTAACAATGAAATCTTTGAATATTTTTCAATAACATCACTCTCACAATTGCCATCAATTTTGTAAGTATCCTTTATATCATTTAGTAAAGTAATTAGTGTTCCAAATATAACTGGTATTTCGTTTTCAATTAAGTAATTTGCTATACTTGCTGCTAAATGTGTTTTACCTGTTCCAACTCCTCCAGTTATAAATAAACTTCCTTTGTTATCACCTTTTACAAAATTCACTGCATACCTTTTTGACTTTTCATAAGCCATTCTATTGTCATTATTAGTCATATAATTTTCAAAATTATATTCCATTAATCTTTTGTTCATTTTGCTATTTAAGTAATATCTCTTTCTTAGCATCATTTTTCTGTTATACTCCCTTTTATATTCCATTGCAGCTCTTCTATCATCAACTTTTTTCCAATATATCTTTGCTTTCATACAGTCACATCTTACAGGTTCTCCTGATAGGACGAACTCTCTATCTCCTACTATAAAACTCATTGTCTTTTGTTCTAATTTCTTTCCACAGAATTTACATTTTTCTCTTTTAATTGTTCTTGTACTTATCATATAAATTTCTCCTTTCATAATTAAAAATTGCTTTTTTAGTCTTTAAATCCACTATCATTTTCTATTCTAATCTTTTCTTCTCTATTCTTATCTTCTGCGTTATCTAATGTTACAGTAATGTTATTTATCATTTGTTTATCTCTAAATCTTTGCTGTCTTTTCCTGTTGTCTTCCTTGATTTTTTCGAGCTTATCAAGATTTTGGTAAACATCCCAATTTTTAATATAGATTGTTCCATCTTCTACGAATATCATGTGAAGATTCACTAGTTGTTGCATAATTGTTGTAAGCTTGTTTACTGTCTTGTTCATAATTCTTGCAAGATCATCAATTGTTATTGGAATATTCTCACCAAGTAGAACTGCTCCATGTGCATTACACTTTGCAGCTAATGCTAATAGTTGAAACCATACTCTACAATAGGTGTCCCCATCCCTACTATTAAGTAGTTTTTTAATTTTTTCATTGTCAAATATATCTACCTGTATCTTAAACCAATGAACTTCAACCATTTTTCTTCCTCCTTTGCTATCTTACTGAAGCTCGTTCTTTTTCACATAGATATTCATCCAGTGCTTTTACTCTAAATAAGAACTTGCCGCTTACTTTTGAATATGGTATTTGTTTTTTCTTAACCAATATGATATTCCTAAATAGTCTGCTGCTTCTCTCATTGTTAGAGTTATTCTTTTGACTTCCTGAAATTCCATATACATTCCTCCTTTCTTTTGAAATTTTATCTTCTTTGTTGACAATTTATCTTTTGTATGGTAAGCTATTATTGCAAGTAATCAATTACTTGCTTTATGCTGTAATTTTACTTAAAAGTCAAGTCCTGACTGGTTTCCATTTCTGTAATTGATTTTATGCAATAATTGCTTACTCTGGTAAAAATATATCAGTAATCCATTATATCTGTCAAGGGCTTACTGTAATTTTTTTATAATTTTTTAGGAGGTATTCGTATGAGCCTTAATTTTAGTGTATTTGAAGAAAAAAACATTTTTAAATTTGCTAAATATGAGATTAAAGAAATAGGCAAAACTAGATATATAGTTCCAGATAGTATAAATAAAAAGCTCTCTAGTGGTGCTTCATTGATTGATATAGAAAAAGACTTTAAAGAATCTATTTTAATAGATTTATTAAATATTGGTAAATTAGCTTTTTATAATGAGAACGATATAGAAAGGAGTGTTTTAGACTTTGTAAATAAATATTCTACATTAGGATTAATAAACGATTTACCTTTAAATAAGTACTTTTTCTTAGATGATAAAATAGTTTTAAAAGATTATAACTATATTGGAAATTCTGATTTAACAACAGTAGTAGATAGAAAGAAATATTTTAAATTGTTCTTCCCTACTTGCGATGATAGTCAGATAAAAGAATTAATAAATGATGCAATTAAATTAGCAGAAACTCCTGCAATGGAGAAATACATATTATCTGATGTAAATAAACTATTAGCAGGATCTAATTTATATTGTGAACCTCTAGATATGTTTATTCAATATGCTAAATACTTATATAGTTTATTAAATAATATTTCTAGTGAAGATAATTACAATACAGATGAATTATTAAAGCAATTTGAAATTAACAATGTTAAAATAAGTTTGTCTAGAAAAGAAACTTTATCCGTGGAATTTCAAATCACTTGTTTAAAACAATATATCGATTATTACTTTGCTAAAACAGTAGCACAAGATATTAACTTATTAAAGATATGTAAATTCTGTAATAAAGCTTTTCTTGCTGTTAATCCTAAAGCTGAATATCATACTCCTCAATGTAAGAATAAAGCTAATGTTTATAAAAATAGAGCAAAAAATAAATAAGAGCTGTAAAAGCTCTTATTTTAATTGTTCTAATTTTTTTATTAGTTCATCTTTATTTTCCATCTTTTCTATTGTAACTTCCAATTTATCAGTTAATGTTTTTCTTGTATCTTTATCAAGTATCTTTTTATTTTCAATTAATATTTCTACTATTTCATCTACATCTGTAGTATCTATATTATTTACAATATCCTTAGATAATAGAATAAAATCCTCCTTGAATTTTTTGTTACCGCTAAATCTTTCAGCAATAAATCGTAGTATTTTTATTTTTGAACTTAATTCAAAATTTTCATTACCAGATTTGTATTTTTCAATAATTGTTTTTATAATACTTTCAATTTCTATTTTTTTACTTTGACGGCTTACTTGTAATAATAAATCTATATCTGAATCTCCTCTAATTATTTTTTCTACAAACTCTGATATACTTTCTATATTGTTCAATATATTTTTCATGCAATCAACAATTTTATGATTATCTACATACTTAGAAAATAGATCATATATTTTTATCACATTGCTTTCTTCAGAAATATTTATTGTTTGTAAAACATTTATTATTCCATCACCAGATTCAGCTTCAAATTCGTTTATTACTCTATCAATAAATTGTTCTTTTAAATCAGTGTTGTCTATTAAGATATTATTATGTTTTTCTATTATATGAATAAAATCCATTAATTCTAATTTTGCAGAAGCTATATATTTTTCGATAACCTCTTCCCATTTTGAATCATCTAAATCATCAAAATTTATGTTAGAATTACATTCTATTGATAATTTTATATCAGTTGCATATACCTTTTGATTAATAAAATTAAAAAACTTTTCTTTTTCTTTATTTTCTAGAAGATTTGAATTTTCTGTGGCAAATAGTAATAATTCATTTCTTACTGTTTTATCAGTTAAAGTAGCAAAACTTGCTTCCAAATAGTTAACAATATTTGTAATAAAATCAATACAAATATCTCTATTGTTTTTTATATTTAATAATTCAAATATCTCTTTAATTTTATTTATATTGTTTTTTAACTTAGGAATTATATTATATAATTTATTTAGTATATCACTTTTTTCTTCTAAAGAGTATTTATTATGCATTTTTTCAAACATAGCAGAATACTCTGTATCATCTTTTTCCACAAGTTCCTCATTTATATCAAATATAGTATTTGGAATCCTTTGTAACATATTATTTGTAGCTATTTTGTTAATTGTCTCAACAATATATATTTTTTCATTCAATTTCATAAGTAATGCATCCACATCATTATTATTATCATCTTTTAATATGTCAACTATAATTGTTTCTAAGATATTATCTAAATCACCAGCCGCATCTAATTCAAGCAAATCCGTTGAATTATTCTCTATGATTTCAAATATTAATTTTTTTGTTTCAATCTTTGTTGTACTTAAATTATCTTCTAAAGATTTTAAACATTCTAATAATCTCTCAGCATTCTCTTCTTTAAATTCTGATACTAGCTTTTCTGCATAAACATCAAATTTTTTATTTTTAACATAAATATTCTTTAGAACTCTCAATTCTTCTATTTTTATTTTATCTTCTTTAACACATGGCATTACCCTATTTAAGAAGCTATTTTCTAGTATATAATAGTTATTTTCGTTCATCTTTGTTTTTAGGAAATTATAATAATCAACAAATGTATATAATTTTAAATTGTTTTCAATATCATCTTCTGTCAACGAATAATCACCAATTTTACTTAATAAATTGCTAATTTTAATTTGAGTCTCATTATCTAAATCTGGAAATGCATTTATGTACATATCTATTTCTTCTTCCAGTAAATCTTTTTGATCCACATATCCTAAACTTTCATCTTGATTAAAATAATACACAGGTGTCCAATTATCTATTTTTTCTCTAAAAAGATCAACCGTTTTTTTACATTGATTTTCTTTATCATCTAAAACAATTTTTAATAATTCAACTGTATTTATATTTGAATAATCTGATTTTTCAATAACTTCTATATTATTTTCAATAATATTTCTTATATTATTTTTATCTAAAGTATTTTTTAATATACTGTAAATTGAAATTAGTGTAAGAATGATATTTTTCTTTTTCAGTATATTTCCTGAATTATAACTCATTTCTCTATTAACCATGTCAGTAATACTGCTAATATTTTCAACTGCTTTTTTAGCATTTCTAATATCAAAACTTGTTATAGCTAATCTAAATTCTTTTCCTAATTTTCCTCCACTAACTTTATCAATTTTACTGTCATTTAAATATATAAATCTCTCTACATTTTCTATTTTTATAGTTGTTGTATATTTTAAAAATGCTAACAGTGATTCAAATTTTCTTTCTTTATAAATTTTATTCTTAAATATTCTATATATAGCATTATCTTTTTTATCTAATTTCTCTGTTTCTAAAAAGTCATTAATTATTGTCGGATACATTAAAATGTAAGAGTAAAACTCATTAAAATCATTTTCCAATACAGTTAATACAGCTAGCATTTTTATTTCATTTTTATCTATATTGTTATAATCTATTACTTTTCTACTAATAGCAATATTATATTTAAAAATAAATGAATTTAAAATTTGTTTAGCATCACGAGGAGTTTTTATTTCTTCATACATAAGAATTGGCAATATATCATCAACTAATAGTTCCTTATTTGGGAATAGTTTATATATTTCATTATTTTCTTTTTCTATTAAATTTTTAATATACTCATACATATCTTCTTGTATTAGCTCTGGCATGTATATTTTATATTGGAATAATTTGTTTAATACTAATTCTCCTTCTAATATTTCATAATTGTTAGATAGTTTATTTGTTTTGCTTTCTTCTAATACTTTGCATAATATATTCGTATCATATGGAACAATAAATATTAGGTTATCTACTCCTACAAAACCTTTTAAAGCACTTATAGCTTCAACCATTTTATTGGCATTTAATCTATCAATATCTTCAACTACACATACAATAGATTTAAAATTTTCATTTTCTTCTTTATATAATTCAATTGATTTTTTTAATTGCTTTTCATAAAAATTTGTATCCTTTTCATTTTCCTCCAAATAAAAATTTACAGGTTTTTTTCCAAAAACATTACTTTTAATTATAATACCAATTTCAGTTAAAATTGCCATTATAAAAGCTCCACATTGTTCTAATCTTATATAATTATAACCATCTATTGTCTTACCAAAGGCATTCAATACGGCATCAATCATTAAGTATGCAAATAAAAACATCAATACCAATGGTAAAATACATATAAAAGATTGTTTAACAATATTCCATAATTTTATATACCATTTTTCCTTTATTTCTAATTCCTTTGGTTTAATCATAAAAATATTGCTTAATGAATCAATTATTGCTTGAATTTTATTGCTTTTTTCTTCTTGATTAGGAATCTTACTTAGTATTTCTAAGATAAATGATTTTCTTATTTCTTGTTTTTCATATTTCCATGCATTAATTGTAGTAAATAAATATTCATTATTTCCTTTATTCTCTAATTCTTTTTTAGCGCAATCTAATATACTACTTTTACCAGTTCCCCATTTTCCTATTAGTGCTATATTATATGGTGGTTGATTATTTTGTATGTTATTTACTATCTCATCTACAATACTTTTATAGTCAAATTCATCTTTATTTATATCATCAATTGGCTTATCCATTAAATATATATTATTACTTTTCATCTATTCACCTACTCTTGTAATTATGAAAAAAAGAAAGTAGCAATTTTCTACTTTCTCTTTTGTGATACAGAAATTATAACATATTTTTACTTTTTTATCCATATATGAATAAAAATTTGTGTTAACTTTTTTCTGATAAAATTCGACTTTTTACGACATTTTAGCTAGTTTTTTATTGTTCTATGTAAGTTTTTTTATGAATCTTATTGTAATCTTTGTAACACTTGAAAAATAAGCAAAATCCACTAGTAATCATCAATATTTTGATATATAATAATCTCAATTAAATATGAAACTCTCACCCATGGTTATGCCTGAAAGGAGGTGAAAAAGGCAATGGCTGGGAGTATTGAAAAAAGAGGTGAAAATACTTATAGGTTAGTAGTATCTACTGGTAAAAATCTTGATGGATTTAGAGCAAGAAGAACAAAAGCCATCCATGGAACTCGTAAAGACGCTGAAATTGCACTTGCAGAATTTGTTACAGAAGCTAATCGTGGATTAGTACCTGAAGGAAAGCCAGTAACTTTTGAAGAATTCTATCATATTTGGCAAGTAAATTATGGTACAAAGGATTTAGCGCCATCTACTTACAACAGATATGTTGGAATGTTAGAAAGCAGAATTCTTCCATATTTAGGCTCTTTTACTTTAGAAAAAATTAAACCTACAGATCTTATGAAACTTTATGATATGCTAGAACAAGATACACAAATTAAAAGACTTGCTAAAAATAATGGTGAGCGTACTTTGAAACCATTATCTAAAAAGACTATTCTAGAACATCATAGACTAATAAGTGCAATGCTACACAAGGCTGTATATTGGCAACTAATACCTTATAATCCTGCAGATAGAGTTCAACCACCAAGAGCACCAAAAGCTCAATGTAGATTCTATGATGATGAACAATGTAAAGTTCTTCTAAAAGGATTAAATGAACTTGAAGAAAATGAAATGAAGTATAAGGTTGCTATTATACTTACAGTATTTACTGGAGTCAGATTATGTGAATTAATGGGACTTGACTGGGAAAATATTGATTAGAATAAAGAAATAACTGTAAACAAATCAAGTCAATATTTAGCAAGTACAGGAGTTTATACAAAACCACCTAAAACACCTAGTTCTTTTAGACATATTTCTATACCTGATTCTGTCATTGAAATACTAGAGGAATATAAAATATGGTATGATGGTCAAAAAGAACTTTGTGGTGAATTCTGGGAAGAATCTAATAGGTTATTTATACAAGATAACGGCAAACCTATGCATCCTGATACGGTAAGTAAATGGTTTGTTAAATTTGTTCAGAAGATAGGACTACCTTATTTGAATTTTCATGGTATCAGACATACAAATGCTACTCTACTTATTTCTCAAAATGTTGATGTAGCAGTTGTAGCTGCAAGATTAGGACATACACAAATTAGTACGACATTTAATTTCTATGTGCATCCACTTGCTTCTCACAATAGAAGTGCAGGTATAGTCTTGCAAAATTTATTAGTCGATAAAAACTAATATACTTATCAGCTAAAACTCTTAATTTCAATAAATTCAAAAATTGCTTTTTTTAAGATTGTAAATGCGGATTTATGCTATTTTATGAGCTTTATAAAAGCTTGTGTCCCCAAGCTGTCCCCATTTACGTCAAAATTATGTCAGAGACAAAAAAATAAGAGTCTGCAATCTCTTGCGACTCTAGTTAAATTCTTGGTTGCGGGGGTAAGACTCGAACTTACGGCCTTCGGGTTATGAGTAATTCTACTCACTCCACATACATCTTCTCTCCCCACCAACTCGGAAAAACATCCTTCAACTTCACCGTTCTCCTACTCTCGAAATCCGTCAAAATCTCCATCTCCCCATTAGCTCTATCCAACTGCATCAAAAATTCCCTACAAGCTCCACAAGGCATACCACCATTCTTTGGTGGATTCTCTCTGCATGCAATCAATCTCCTAATCCTCGTTTTTCCAGTACTCATATACATATTCAAAGCTGCAACTCTCTCCGCGCACAAATTCATAACTCCACTTGCGCTTTCAATACAAAATCCAGTAAAAATTTCTCCATCTTCACTCTCCACTGCAGAAACGACATGATGTGCCACAATAAACGGAGAAACCTGCTCTCTATGATATTCAACCTTAGCCTTATCATACATTTTCTCCCAAATATCCAATATCATCACTCCAAACTCATTTAATATTATTCAAAATTAATCTACACCAACTCCAAATTGCTCCTCTAAATAACAACCCCATTAGTATGATCAACCTCATGCTGAATAATCTCAGCCACAAATCCGCTATACTTTCCATGTCTCCTCTCAAAATTCACATCCAAATAATCCACTTCAATCTCGTTATATCTCACACATTTTCTCTCACCAATCAAAGACAAACATCCTTCCTCAGTTTCATATTTTCCGCTTCTCCCCGTAATAACCGGATTAATCATCACAAAATCGAACAAACCACCAGACACACAAATAATCGCCTTATTATATCCAATCATATTAGCAGCCAATCCAACACATCTATCTTTATTTGCCTTCAATGTATCTAACAAATCTCTAGCAATAAACTTATCATCCTCTGTTGCCATTTCAGCCTTCTGTGACAAAAACTTTACATCTTTTACTATATCCTTTACCAAAAAAATCCCCCATCTCTTATTAAAAATATTCAATACTTCAAATTTTCTACAAAAAAATGCAGTACCATTAAACTTTCTAACTACCTCTAATAACAACTTCTCCATCACACTCAACAACAGCATTCTCAGTAATATTTTGTTTTCTATTTTATTTGCTTTTTTACCTCCTCATATGTATTAAAATTCTTTCATTTATTTTTATAATTCATTTACAATTTTATCTGTTATTTTTAGGCATCATTCCCAATATTTTCCCTGCAAAATCTCCAAAATTTTGTGATTGAATAATAACTCTTCCAGGACCAACCAACTTTGTTAAAAACAATCCTTCTCCACCTAAAAATATATTTCCTAATCCCTTTACAGTTTCAATCTCATATGAAACTGTGCTTTCGAAACCAACAACATTTCCAGTATCCACCTTTAACACTTCACCTGGTGCCAAAATTCTTTCTACTGGATCGCCATCTACTTCCAAAAACAACATTCCATTTCCTTTTGCTTTTTGTAAAACGAATCCTTCTCCACCAAATAAACCTGCAGAAAATTTCTTTGTAAATGCAATACTCATATCTACACCTGGCTCAGCACATAAAAATGAACTTTTTTGTACTGTAAACCCATTATTTTCTCCTACATTAATTGATACGATATCACCTGGTACAGTAGTTGCAAAAGCCACTTTTGCTCCATCAACATTTGCAGTATATGTATTCATAAAAATAGATTCTCCAGTAAACATTCTGCCAAGACTTTTCATTACTCCCCCTCTAGCATTTGTTTTCATATTAATTCCATCTGTTTGCCAAGTCATTCCACCTCTTTGTGAATAAATAGATTCTCCTCTGTTTAAAGTAAATTCCACAGCTGGCACAGTTTTTCCAATAATTTCATATCTCATAACTCCATCTCCTTTTTATAATTTATTATATGCATTTATCTCTTAAGCAGAATAATACACTTTTAATATTACATCAAAAAAAAATTTAAGACAAGATTTCATAAAAAATCTTGTCTATTTTACTCCATTTCAAACTCCCACAAACTCAAATGTCCTTTTGCCTCAATAGGTTCATCGAAAACCTCAATATCCTCCATTTGCCAGCCATAGTTCTCCTTAAAAGTACTATCTGTATATATATCCTTATTTTCCTTCAAAAGCTCAGATTTGAACTCTGGAGACATTTTCACGCAATCAACCAACTTAGCTTTTCCCAATATTTTACCTTTCGGCATATCTTTGGGGATATATTTCTGTAATCTTTTCATCGCCTCTTTATCAATTCCTTGTCCAGCATGAATAAGGAGCTCTCCTCTATAATTTGTTTCCCAACTTCTAAATTCAAATCTTTTATAACCAAGCATTATCAAACTAGCCCATGGTTGCTTTATTGTTAATACCTTCATATTTCCACTCCTTTGCTTTAGAATAGTATTCCCTCAAATTTAACTATACAATCCTGCTAAACATCTCTTTTCTTATCATTTGTTATATCACCATTTCCACTCACAGGAACTTCATCTCCTAAATAAGTAGGCTTTGGCTTAAATATACATTTAACAAAATCCTTATCTCTTGCCAATATTTCTCTTATTTCTCTATATGTTGCCCCAACATATTGTCTTGGATCAGAGCATACTCCATATGCATCTAATCCTAGCTTTTTCGCATCATACAAAGCTCTATACATATGATAATTTTGTGTTACAATTACTACCTTTTTAGCCTTAAAAATTTCTTTTGCTCTATACATAGTTTCATAAGTAGAAAATCCAGCATGATCCATAAAAATATCTTCTGATGGTATCCCTTTTTCAATAGCATAATTCTTCATAAGATTTACCTCATCATAATCTTCTCTTCCATGATCACCACTCATTATAATTTTACTAGACACATTATTTTTGTATAGATTAATACCTTCTAATAATCTATCCTCTAACATTGGACTTGGTTTATCTCCCCATACTCCAGCACCTAAGATAATTACGCAATCTACATCAGATAAATCTTTATACTCTTGATTTTTTATAATTCTATTTTTAGTAGACTGTTTAACATAAAAATTTATTCCAAAAATAAATATGATAATTATAGCTATTCCAATTAACAAACACTTTAATGCCATTTTCATAATTTTCTCCTCTTAATTATTAATTATTTTTCGCGATTACATGAAATATATGCCAATGTTTTAGTTCACCTAATCCTGTTTTCTTATCAACTTCAACTTCTTTAAAATTTAAAATTTTAAAATTCTTAAACAATTCACATACTTGATTTTTTGAAAAGAATGTCATTTGTGGTCTAGTTTTATTCCAAGTATCATTAACCCCGAAAAAATTTCCAACAAAGTATCCATCTTTTTCCAAGTTCATTTTAATTTCGTTCCATAAATCTTCAAATTTTTCTTTATTGCAAAATGATAAAGAGTAATTTGCTACAATTAATTTTGATTTTTTCAACTTTATTTTTTCAAAGCTTTGTTGTTCAAACTTAAAATGTTGTAGTTCATTTGTTGTCAATCTTTTTGTTATTCTTAATTCAACATTTTCTCTATCAATTGCCAAAACATCCCATCCATTTTTTATCAAATATACTGTATCATTTCCAGCTCCACATCCTAAATCAATTGCATTTGTTGGGTTACAATTTATTTTTTCAATAAAATATTTAACAAATGTTCTAGGTACATCCGCTTCGGTTACATCATAATATTTTTCTATACTTTTCATATTGCTCTCCCCAAGAAATTTATTTAATATCACTCATTATAAAAAAAATTTTTCACCTACTCACTTTTCTTCAACCAATCCATCAAAACTTCAAATTCTTCATAATGATTTCTAAAAAATTCTCCTTCATCATTCATTTTCTTTATTTCATCAATTGAAAACCAGCCAACTTTTTCAACTTCTTCCTCTTGTAATTTTAGTTTTTCAATATTATCAACATCCATTTTTATATAATAATCATCCCAAAAAACTCTTTCTTTTTCAGACCTTCCACCATAGTATTTTACTAATTTTTCTGGATTTAAATCCACTCCAATCTCTTCTTTTACTTCTGTTAATATTCCCTGAATACTATCTTCTCCAGATTTTGGATGTCCACCTGTAGTTGCCCATAATCCATTTTTTCTTGCACTTCTTTTTTGTAATAAAAACTCTCCTTTAGGGTTTTGTATGTAAATAAGTACCACTACTATATATGAGCCTTCAGGTACTGACTCGCCTTTGTATATTGTTTTTCCTATTAAATTTCTATTTTTATCATATAAATCTCGTTTTTCCATAGTTTTATCCTCTCTTTTATAATTTATAAATCTACCTCAAATAACACATTTGATTCCTCATTTTCTCCAATTTCTTCCACAAAAACTTTGGTAACTATGGTTTTAAACTTATTATTCAGTTCAAATTCAATTTGCTCATTTTCCGTAGTTCCAAGGGTTATATGAGGTATATATTCAAAACTCTTTTTTTGATTTAATACTTTTTCATATATTTCATTATGCAGTATCTTTATTTCTTTCACGCCTGACACGACATTTAAAAATATATAGTTAGTCTTAATATTTTCATCTTTATGTAATGACACACCTGACATCACAATTTCAAATGGTTTCACGGATTTTAAAGCCTGCATTAATCTGTCTTTTAGCTCTTCATTAGACATAGAGCTTTCAAACGGAAATGCTAAAGTTATATGTGGTGGCAATATTTTATACAATTCATCATACTGTTTTCTAATATTTTCAATTTTTTCTATATTCGTAAACTGAGGAAATATTAAAATATCCCTTTTCCCTTTGTTTATATACTTCATATTTTCCCTCCTTTCTTTGATGATTGTATTATATCAAATCATATTAATTTTTACAATTTTAAAGAGTAAAAGATTATAAGACATTTTCACATACAAATCATAATATTGTACATAGTTAAAAATACAAAAGAACTATGTTATTAAACATAGTTCTTCTGTATTTTTAATTTTCTCCTTCTATTAAATACAAATTATTATTATCCATTAAAATTTCTATTGGTTCATTATAAATAATACTTACTTTATTTAAATATTCAATGAATGGATTTACTCCTTTTATTGAATTTTCAACTATTTTTTGAATATTTTTATCATTTCTTTTTTCATTTAATTTTTTTATTTTATTTCCCGAATTAATAAAAAACTCATCAACTTGACCTTTAGAAATAAAGGGTATTTTAGATATTAATTCTCCAGTTTCTTTACTAGCATTTGCTAAACCTTTAGTAAGTATAGTTTGTATAGATTTTTCTGTACTGCTTTCAATTTCATTATAACATTTAGTATATAATTCTCTATAATTAAACTCATATTCACTAATTTTTTCTTTTATTTCATTGATATAATTCTTATTAAAGTTTTCTAATAACATCACTTCAAGAAATGATGAAAATGAATATAAATATAACGCTAATTGATATTCCGTTAAATTTTCGCCTAACTTTTTAATTTTTGATTTAATTTCTTGATCACTATGCATTAATTCCTTTTTTGATAGCATAGTTTGAATTAAATCTCTATATAATAAAATGCTTTGTTCTGAGTTTCTTTTAATGTCTTGTACTAATATATGTTTGTTATTTTTATATTTCTCATTATCACAATTAAACTTATAATTATTTAATACATCTATTAGTGTATTTAAATTTCCTCTTATCTTTGCTTTTTCCTTTGCCTTAACAAAGTCTAACATTTCTTGCTGTATACTTTTAATCTCATCCAATTTATTTTCAATTGTCATTAATGCCACAGACATAAATATCATTGTCGGATCACATTGCAAAGGTTCCATTATAGCTTGACCTCCTCCAACACCACCGTCAGCTGCTTTCAAAGATCCTATATATCCACCTTTAGATTCAAACATTTCCATCCCCTTAGTATTTACTCTATAAATACCGCTCTTTCCGGTTTTTTTACCTAATTTTTGCATTGCAGATATCACTGGTTCTGAAGCAACTCCTAATGCTGCCAGATTTTTTATTGAATATTTTTCATATTTTACTTTTTTTAGAGACATTTCAGTTATTGTTGGTAAAAATTGAACTTCCATTATTTCATTTGACATATTTTTTCTTGATCCTTTTTCATCCATTCTAATTATTTCCTTTCTAATTTATATATTCATATAATTTCTTTCTGTCTTGCAATTCCTCATAATCTGCATTTTCAAAATTTATTGATATTATTTGTTAATCTTTGAAATTTTTAATATAGATAAATAATTTTCTCTACTTATCCTTTCCATAAAGCTCTTCCTAACTATAAAATAATTATACTCTCTTTTATTATTGCAATCAAGTTTTTTCAAAATCATGAAAAAGCTTTTATTTTTTATAAAGTATTTTCAAATATTTTTATTTAAATTTTCTAAAAATAGTAAAAATATAAAAAGCACGAAATTTTTACTCCACTCACAAATTCTTAACCTCAAAAAAACAAAAAAGACCTCGCAATTTCTGCTCAGTCTTTCTTGTTTGATAACCGCTTGCCCGCGGTCATCAGGAGGTTAATTAGCTTCTACTTGTCCGTAGTTGCTTAATTCACCAATGGATTTACGCAGGATCGATTTCTGCCAGTCTGCCAATGTCCTGGCCATCACTGGTGCAGACAATGTATTCTCCGTAGGACTTTTCGGTCTTGGTAAGAATATTTGCGTCTGGCGATCCGTCCTCCTTTGTCCCGTACAGAACCCAGTATGCTTCTCCCGGATATCCGGTGGAAACACCCCAGTCAGTCTGAATGGACCAACTACCGTCTGCGTTCTTGCGGGTGCGTGCTCCCTGCAGGAAGTCAGGAACAGTTCCCGAAACGGCCTGAGCCTTCATGATAGTTGCCTTCTTGTAGAAGACACCATCTTTCTCGATCAGGTTCGTATCGGCATTGCCGATCACCCAGCAGTTCCAGCCACTCGAAGTCTTTTCAGACTTTTCATAGCCGATAACTGCACCGAACGGTGCTACCTCACGTCCTTCAACGCAATCGAGCTCGATGCCCTCAGTTGTTACACTGATTGCCGACTTCAGAAACTCTGGGATATCGTTGTAAGAGCGAACTCTCACAGCATCCTTCCGCTGTCCTGCTTCCTTGTGAATAAAGATTGTGCTAGCCATAATTTTGGCCCTCCTAAATAATTATTTGCGTATTTCTTATACTATTGTCTTTTTGATATATAAAATTTACCCTGATTGGGATTATCGAAGACTCAATAAGAAATAACACATCTAGCTTTTCGCTAGTGTATTTTTTATTATACCACTTTATGTCTACTGTGTCAAATCATTTTTTTGCATTATACAAAGCTTCACTCATTATATGGTTTTCAAATCTATAGTGTTTATTACACAAACCTGTTAATCTAGGTCTATGTGTTACAATTACATAGGTTTTATCACTTAAATACTTTTCAATCATATTTGTAATTTTTTCTTCTGAAACACTATCCAAATTAGATGTTGGTTCGTCAAAAAAATACAAATCCTTGTCAATTAAAATACCTCTTATTAAATTTAACCTCTGCTTTTGGCCAGCAGAAAGTTTAACTCCTTTTTCTCCTACTACTGTTTCTAATCCATTTTCTAAATTTAAAAACCATTCTGTTAAACCTGCATCTTCAAACAATTCTAATATTTTACTTTCTTTTATATCTTTACCTAAACATAAATTTTCTCTTATAGTCGTATCAAATAAATCAACCTCTTGTGAAACAAATACTAAATCTAAACGAGTATTTTTTACCTCTTTCCCATCAATTAATAACACTCCTTCTGTCAAATCATATAATCCAGATAAAATGTTCATTGCTGTTGTTTTTCCTTGTCCAGATTCTCCTGTTATACTTATTTTTTCACCCTTTTTTATTTTAAAATTAGGAATTGTTATTGGCACAGAATTTTTATTATATTTAAATCTGCATTTTTTTAGCTCTATTTCATTAAAATCTTTTACTACATTTAATTCATTTAATTTGCCAATTTTTTCATCAAGTTGCTTTTTAGCGGTATTAAAGGTTACTAATGAATCTATCATATAAACAATTGAATTTATATCTCCATCCAAATTACCTAGTAAACTAAAGTAAAATAATAAATATGGAAGTGCATCTCCACCATTTTTTGTCATAATTAAAGAGCTTACCAAAACAACAATATAAACAGAACTCATTAATAAATGAAATACTAAATTTGTGTCAGCTTTTTTCCTTTCGCTTTTTTTACCAATAGAAATATATTCATCGTTCTTTTTTGATAAACTATCTATGCAATATTTTCTAATATTTAATTTTTTTACAGTTATGATATTTTGTACAAAATCTATAAAAGTAGACATTGCTTCAGACTTTTTAGCTCTTGTTTCCTTTTCATATTTTTGTCTATTTTTTATCATTTTATATTTGCAAATAATTGCTATTAAAATTAAAAACAATGATATGATGCCTGTCCAAACAGATTGTCTACATGCCATTATTAAAAATGTTATAATTCCTATAATAAAACTAATTATAGAATTTATTATAAACCACATAATATCTAAAAATCCATTTGAAACATCAAATATTAAATTTTGCATATATCCAGTATGTACATCTGACAATTTTTTTGAACTCATTTTTTCTATTTTAGAAAAATAATATTCCAATATGCTTGACCTTGTCTTTATTTCACTAAACATCGTAAAATATGAAATACACCAATTTACTCCCCACATTATTAAATCTGTTACGGCAATACTTAATAATAAATACAGTATTTTTTTCTCATTTAATGGACTAGTTGCAAATACTGCTAAAAATACAGATTGCCCAGATTGTGCCACTGAAAATATAATTCCTAATATGAATAATAATAAATACATTCTTTTATTTACTATTTTTAATAATTCTCGCATAACTTCCCCCTTTGATATTTCGTTAGTTATATTATAGCTATAAAGTTTTATATTTTCAATGTCAATTTTACTTGCCTAGAATTTTGAAAATGTTTCGTTCCAAACAGCCAATCTACGCTGATTAGATTTTGATGTATTCTAATATATGAAATGTAAGTGAGAAGAAACAAAGCAACCGTAATGTCACTTTGTTCTTTTGAATATAAAAACGATGTAAAAATTTAAATAACTTTTTTACATCGTCCTTATATTTATAGTCTTATTCTATTTTCCTTAAATATTCATCATAATTTCCAACATAAGAAAAAAATCTTTTTTCTTTTACTTCCACAATTCTTTCCGCCAAATTATTTATAAAATATCTGTCATGCGAAACAAATAGTACTGTTCCTGAATATTCCTTTATTGCTTCTTCTAACAATTCTCTTGTTTCAATATCAATATGATTTGTTGGTTCATCCAATATTAAAAAATTAATGTTTTGTTTTAGCAATTTTGCAAGTATCAATCTAACCTTTTCTCCTCCAGATAAACTACTTACTTTCTTGAACACATCATTTCCTCTAAACATATATTTTGCTAAACTTGTTCTTATTTCAGTTTCATTTCGATTATCAAATTGTTCAAAAAAATTTAATATTGTTTGATTATCATCTTCAAAATTTATTTCTTGTGGAATATATCCAATATTTACTGACTGACCTATTTTTATTTCACCAGTATATTCACAATCTTCATTCATAATGATTTTTAATAATGTACTTTTTCCTGTTCCATTTTTTCCTATTAGCGCAATTTTTTCACCATAGTGTATTTGCAAATTTGAATTTTCAAATATATTTTTACTTTCAAAATTTTTATTCAAATTATTTATTATAACAACATCTTTCCCAGATCTTGAATCAATATTTAATTTAAAATTAAGTAATGTTTTTTGCTCTAAATCAACTTGTGGAAGTTGCTCTATTTTTGCTAATTTTTTTTCTATGCTTTTTGCTCTCTTAAAGAACATTTCATTTTTAGCAAGCTCTCCAAATTTTCTTAAAGTTTTTATAGACTCTTTCATTTTTTTAATCATTTTCTGCTGATTCTTATAATTTTCAAATTCAGCAAGAGTTCTTTTTTCGTCTTCCTTTAGAAAATATGAGTAATTTCCAAAATATATTTTTTCTTTTCCGTTTTCCAATAAAATTGTTTTGGTAGCAATTTTATCTAAAAAATATCTATCATGCGAAACCATTAATATAGTTCCTTTATATTCTTTTAAAAATTTTTCTAACCATTCTAATTTTTCCATATCTAGGTGATTTGTTGGCTCATCTAACAAAAGTATACTTGGCTCCTTTAATAACAATGCACCTAAATTTACTATAGTTTTTTCTCCTCCACTTAAATCATTATAATTTTGATTTAACATTTTTTCATTTATTTGTAATCCAGAGCATATTTTATTAAATTTTTCTTGAATATCATAGCCTCCCATTTGTATATATTTTTGTTGTACATTTCCATATTTTTGTAGTAATTCACTCATTTTTTCGTCATCTTTTTCATAAGACATCTCATCTTCCAATTTTTTTAATTTTGTTTCTAATTCAAAAAAATGTTCAAAACTCCTTTGTAGAAAAGTATATACATTTGGATTTGTTTCTTCATATTCATAAATTTGTTTCAGCATGCCTATTGTAGCATTTTTCCTAATATTTATTGTTCCAGAGCTTATACTTTCTTGTTTCATTATAATTTTAAAAACTGTGCTTTTTCCTGCTCCATTACAACCTATTAGTGCTGCTCTTTCACCTGTCTTTAGTGTTAAATTCATTCCATTTAACACATTTTTTAATCCGTAATTTTTTATTATATTATTTAATTCTATTTCAATCATAATTATATCTCCTTATATGTGTATTTTTATAACGAGATATAATGCCATATATCAACTATTACAACGACTATATTTAATATATAGCTTTATCTCGTTGTAATAGTTACACAGCCGAAGCCCCTATATTTTATTTTACTCCTTAGCTCTTTTTCTCTATTCATTTTTTTTGCTCTCCTTTTTAATATTATGGTTATATAATAAGCTATTTTTTCTAGTTTGTCAATTCAGCTCTTTAATACCTTTACATAAATATTTCATTGGATATATTCTAACATAGTAGCACCAATTATTCCAGAATCATTTTTATATTTTGCTATTCTGATATCAATACCAGGTAGATTTTCCTTTATTTTATCAAAAAAGTAATTGTCATACTCTGACATTCCACCACCTATTGAATATTTACCAATACCATATACACTTTCTATTTTCTTTATTCCTCCAATAAAATTTCTTATATATTCTTGCAAAAGTATCTTTGCATCAATATCATTCTTTTCTATACATCTAAAAATTTCTGTTCTTGCATACTTTTTGTTTTTTATTCTGTTATATCTTTTTGACAATCCTTCAAAACTATTTATGTATTTATCATATTTTTCTCCAACTCTTTTGTTAAGTTTGCTTATATCCCATCCGACCTCACTGATACATTTTCCATTTTTCATATATGAAATTCCCAATCCTGATCCCAATGTAAACATTACAAATTCATCCCAAGCATTTATATAATATTCACATATTCCAGCACAAGTACAATCATTTTCTGTAAAAACTTTTGTGCCATATTTTTCTAATGCTATACGCCAATTAATTTTAGTTACATTAAGAGATCTTGATCCCAAGAATATTCCTTCCTCTTTTATATTTCCTCCTGGACATGCTAATCCGATTGAAGATACTTCATTAAACTCGAATTTACATTCTTTTTGTAGATTATCTATTAAAGATTTTATTATTTCTATGAATTTTTTAGTAGATTTTTCTATCTCTATAGTTTTATCCATTTTATTTAATAAATATATTTTATGCTCTAATCTTTTTTCATAAATATTATACAAACCGCAAGATACATGACTAGCACCAATATCAACACCTATATTATACTTTTTCATATTTATCTCCTCCTAATCTTTAAACTCCTGTATCCTTTAATTTCTTTGAAATAGATTCGTTCTCTTTTTCTGTACTTTCAATTTTTTTAATTTTCAATATATCTAATCCTGCTCTCACATATTTATTTTTCATAAAATATCTCCAAACAGTTCCATTCAAATAATTTTCAAGCATTAATAGCTCTATTCCCTTATCAATTCCTATATATTCCTCTGCAAACCAAGGTGATTTTTTTTCTAAATTGTATCCATCCTTAAACCCATATTTTCCCCATAATTTTGGAAAATTATTGTAATAATATTCCATTGCTTTTATACTTTCATTTGGTGTAAAAATAATTGAACCTATTGCACCACAAGGAGATACAGTACCATCATTCATTTTGTTTAAATTAGCATCACTTGGTTTAGCTCCAAATTCACAATATCCTCTTGGAGATAAACATGAAGTTAATCCCCATGAATTTTCGTTATATGTTTTAAAATTATTCATATTATTTATGCAATATTGTCTATTTGCTTTAGTCGCTTTTATAGAATTTTCAAACCAATCAGTTTGATTTTCATCTTTTAAATTTCTAAAATCTATCCAAGCGTGTGAAAACTGATATGGAAATAATGTCCCACAATATGTATATATTATATCTTTAATATCGCAATAATCAGCTTTTTTCCTTTGGAATGTATAATACATACTTTTGTCTATAGGAAATGTTGGAGAGCTTACTCCCAAAACATATAACATTAATTGCTCTGCATACATATCCCAATGTCCCCAAAATCCAATTTCAGGTTTATACCCCATATAAAAATAATTATTTTTTTCGTTTTTATACCACTGCCAATTTATTTTTTTATACAAAATTTCAGCCTTTTTCTTCACATCTTCTCCAAAATATTCACCAGCAGTCAAAGCTCCACATATGAATATAGCTGTATCTATTATAGATACTTCACAGTTCCATTCTCTTTTACCATTTTCCATATTTACAAAATGATAAAAAAAGCCGTTTATTCCTTCAACATTATTAATAAATGTATCTAAAGTCCCAACTGCTTTATTATATGCACTTTTATATGAAATCCATTTGTGTTTTACTCCTATAACCAATGCTGCTAATCCGTAACCAACAGATGCTATACTTGAAATATTATCTGCCAATATTGTTTTATCTCTAATAAGACCATATCCCTCACTTTTCGTGTTATCATTTACTTCATTAATAAAAAATTTATAACAAGCTTTTAGTTCCTTTCTTACAATTTTTTTACCATAACATTTCAATATCCTCATTTACACCACGATCCCTTTATTTAATTATATTTTCATTTTTTATAATAATCAATGGAAATAACTGGAAACCACTTTTACCTTTTAAGTTATTGATTTTCTTAAATTTTGCTTGTATAATTTTAGAAAAAGCGTGAAAAGGAACTTTATATAATACAAATCTCTAAAAGGCTTAAAATTGAATTCTGGAAATAGATCAAAAATTAATTTAAACAAATTTGACTAATTCCATTAATTTCAAATATGTCCCAATTTCCCCAAAATGGGAAAAGAGAACCGTCCCCTTTTCCCAGGAAGAAGGTTATATTATTATGAAATTACGAACACCTACATATTTTAATGAATTTCATTGCATTGCAGACAAATGTAAAGATTGTTGTTGCATTGGTTGGGAAATTGATATAGATAAAAAATCTGCTGATTTTTATAAAAATGTATCTGGTGAATTTGGAGAAAAATTGAGAAAAAGTATTGATTTTGGTTCACCTAGCCATTTTGCTTTAAATGATAAAAATCGATGTCCTCTTTTAAATAACAAAAATCTTTGTGAAGTTTATATACAATTAGGTGAAGACAAAATGTGTGATATATGTACAGAACACCCACGATATTATGAGTGGTTTAATAATTTAAAAGAAGGTGGAATTGGATTGTGTTGTGAAGAAGCTGGACGAATAATTTTGTCACAAAAACAACCTTTTACAACAATAGAAAAAGAAATTCCTTTTGAAGATGCAGATACTTATGATATGGAATTATTTAACTATCTTTTAAACTGCAGATCAAAAATAATCTCACATATTGAAAATACTGAAAAAAATTTCAACCTAAAGATTCGCAATATATTATGGTATGCTTATACAATTCAATTAGATATTGATAATGATATGCTAGATGATGAAGAAATTTTTGATATAATAGATTACGAAAAAACAGATATAACACCAATTCTAAATTTTTACACAACACTAGATCCACTTAATCAAGATTGGATACCTTATTTAAAACATAGCATTTTGACATATATTAATTCAAAAAATTATCTACATAATTTTGAAAAACAAAATCCACAACTTAATAATTACTTACAAAATATAGCAATATACTTTATTTGGAGATATTTTTTAAAAGCTACATTTGATAAAGATGTACTTTCAAAAGTAGAATTTATGGCAATAAGTATAGCTTTAATAAAAATTTTATTCTTTTGCCAATGGTTAGAGAACAAAACATTAACACTTGAAGACTGCACAGAAATAGTAAAAAACTTTTCAAAAGAAATAGAATATAGTGAAGATAATTTACAAAAGATTGAAGATATCTTCTATGATTCAACAGATTTTTCTATAAATAATATAATTGGAATATTTTAAAAATATACTGATATAAAAATTTTAGTACTAATATAAAATATAGAAAATGACTTTCAAAATATTCCACAATTTACGTATATTTTTTAATTAATAATACTAAATATAAAAAAGATATTCGAGTTATTCTTTCAACTCGAATATCTTTTTAATAATTTATTATTGTCTATTTTCAAGACTCTTTACATTTTTCAAAAATATAATCACTCACAAACTTCTCAATAATTCTTAGCCTTTTCTCTGACACATCATCCTTCAAATGATATCTTTTTAAAGTATCTATAACATAATTTTTCTCGTTAATAATTTGAAAAGTTTCTTTAAAATTAATATCAAAAACCATAGCCATAACTGAAATTACATTATCTATGTAATCAATTCTTCTGCCTTTTTTTCTTTTGACTAATTTCTTATTCATCACTTCATCAAATACTTCGTCTGCAACTGTAGATGAATTAACTTCTTCTTCATCACCTTTGAAAAAAATATTAGCAGACTCATATAAAATATCGGTTTTATCAGCATCTCTTATAATTTTTGCAAATAGAAGTTCTTCACTATTTAATCCTTCTTCGATTGCAAATTTATTATGATTTTTTATTGCTTTAAAAATTAAATCATCATATTTATCAGTTTTAACATAGTTTCTAATATTATTTTTCAAAATTTCTACACCATAATCACCATGGTCAAAACTTTCTAAATCCCTATATGTTTGATGAATTTTATATTGATCAAATCTACCAATATCGTGAAGCAAACCAATTATTGAAGCAATTTCAATTTGTTCTTGTGTTAAATTCAATCTTGTAGCAATATCTTTTGAAATTTTCATAACTCTAATTGAGTGATATATTTTTCTATCTATATTTTTATCTTTTGTATCAAATTGTTTTATATAAGTTTTAAATTTACTTATAGCATTATCTAAATCTATATACATATATTTTTCTCCAAATTAAATTCTATTAACACCATCTTTTATTGCAGCTTCTGAAACAGCTTTTGCTACAGCATTTTTAACTCTTGGATCAAAAGCTTGTGGTAAAATATATTCTTCATTTAGCTCATTATCACTAACAAGACCAGCAATTGCATATGCAGCAGCAATCTTCATATTTTCTGTTATTTGACTAGCTCTAACATCTAATGCACCTCTAAAAATTCCAGGGAATGCAATAACATTATTAATTTGATTTGGAAAATCTGAACGACCTGTTCCCATTATTTTAACCCCTGCTTTTTTTGCTTCATCTGGCATAATTTCTGGAGTTGGATTAGCCATAGCAAATACAACTGGATCATCGTTCATTGTTTTAATCATTTCTGCAGTTAATACTCCAGGAGCAGAAACTCCAATAAATATATCTGCACCAACTAAAGCATCTTTTAATGTTCCTTTTGTAAAACTTCTATTTGTAACTTTTGCAATAGATTCCTTAATTGGATTTAAATTTTCTCTTCCCTCATATATTGCACCAGTTCTATCACATAAAATAACATCTTTTAAACCTAAAGTCATTAATAATTTAGCAATAGCAATACCTGCTGCACCAGCTCCATTTATAACAGCTCTACAATTTTCTATAGATTTATTCAAAATCTTCATTGAATTTATAATTGCAGCACTTGTAACAATTGCAGTTCCATGTTGATCATCGTGAAAAACTGGAATATCGCATTTTTCCTTAAGTTTTTCTTCAATTTCAAAACAACGAGGTGCAGAAATATCTTCAAGGTTGATTCCACCAAAAGATCCACTTATGTTATAAACTGTTTGAACAAATTCGTCTACATCTTTTGTTCTAACACAAATAGGAAATGCATCTACATCACCAAATTCTTTAAATAAAACGCTCTTTCCTTCCATAACTGGCATACCTGCCTCTGGACCAATATCTCCTAATCCTAATACAGCTGTTCCATCAGTTATAACAGCAACCATATTCCAACGACGAGTTAATTCCCAACTTTTTTTATAATCCTTTTGAATTTCAAGACAAGGTTCAGCAACTCCAGGTGTATATGCTAATGATAAAGCCTCTTTACTATCAACTTTAGCTCTTGCAGAAATCTCGAGTTTTCCTTTCCATTCATAGTGTTTTTTCAATGATTCTTCTCTATAATTCATGTTGTCCTCCTTAATTTTTATTTAATACAATATTATTATACTCGTCTCAAATTTTACCGTCAATTTATTTTATGAAATCTGTAAAAAACTGACCACTTGTTTAAAATGTGTCAATGGGGACGGTTCTTTTTGACAACACCTTTGTCCATACACACCTTTTTAAATTTTTCCCTCAAAAAAAAATGGAACCTTTCGGTTCCATTTTTTACTCAATAGGAATATTCTTCTTTTCACTTTTTGCGTTTTCATCTTTCTTTGGAACAGTTAACTTTAATGTTCCATTTTTAAATTTAGCTTTGATATCCTCTTCTTTTACATCTTTACCTACAAAGAAACTTCTTGAACATTCTCCTATATATCTTTCTTTGTGGATATATTTCTTTTTCTTGTCTTCCTCTTCTTCATCTTTTTTTGCTGTTACTGTAAGGTATCCATTATCAATTTCAAGTTGAATATCTTCTTTATTATATCCTGGTAAATCAACTTCAATTTCGTATCCATCATCAATTTCTTTAATATCTGTTTTCATTAAACGACTTTCTTTCATACTAAAAAATGGATCAGAAAACATTTCGTCAAATAAGTCCATTTCTTTTTTTCTTGGCATTAACATCATAATAGATTCCTCCTTAAAATACATATTCTTTTGTAAACTTTTCATTTACAGTTTATATTATATCCCAATTTTTAGCAAAGTCAATATATGAGTGCTAATTTTCACATAAAGTTCACCAAGTTAGCAAATTAGTATCATATTTCTGCTTAACAACCAACTTTTCCATATAATATTGCATTTTAATTTTATTTATATTAATATAGAATCAACTATAATTTTTTTAGGGGGTTCTTATGGGATTTTTTGATAAATTAAAAAATATTGGAAAAGCTATCAAAAGTAATATTCCTGGTGATATAAAAGATGGAATTAATCATATTTCAAAAGATTTTAATAAAGATATTTCCAGTAACATTGATAGCTCTTCTGCTGAAAATACTATTCCGGATAAATTTAATAAATTTCCAAGCTTTGATGGTGAAATTTCTCATGTATCTGAAAAAGAAACACCTTCATATATTTTGTGTGCTTTAACATATGAAAATGTTTCCTCTCTTGATTTTGAAGACTATCTTTATGAAATAACAAGAGCTGGATATATTCAACAATCTAATGACAGATACGAAAAGGAAAATACTTTTATTATTGTCGAATATATAGAGAAAACTTTACATATAGTTTTTCATATTAACAAATAATATAAAAAAATATAAAAAAGAATGACTTTATTCGCAATCGTTGATAAAACATATTTGCAATAAATTCATTCTTTCAAATCTTAAGTATTCCATTTACAAAAATCACTCATATTTATTTCATAATTTTCACATCTTATATACTTATTTTCTTGTGTTTTCCTTATTTTTGTTAATTCAAATAATTCGTTACTATTCCACAATTTTTCAATATATTCTATGTATTCTTTATCTTTTTCTTTATCTGCATATTTAAATAAATATTCATTACGAAATTTTTCAAAGTCCACCGGATCCTTTTTTTCTTTAAAATAATCTATCATATTATATATTGTTGGCAAAGCTTTTTCAAAAAACTTATTTTGATTCATATCACTATATTTTAAATTTGTTTCTTCAGGAAACATTTCATTAACATATCCAATTTTATATTTTAAACATGCATCTTTTATAGGTTTCATTTGTTCCAATATAAATTTTCCATATGGTGAATGAATGTAATTTTCTTTTTCAACTTCTAATTCATAAATTTCTTTTATTTTTTCAGGTAAATTATCATCTATATTTTTTAGTGCATTAAATAATAATTTATTATCATGTGAATGAATTCCCAAAATATTTGAATACACACATTTTGCTCCAGCATTTGCTACAGATTTTATTAACTGATCTATTTCCGCTTTTGAATTCAAATATGGTATCACAGGAGAAAAATGTATATGAACTGGAATTCCTTTTTCAGTCATTTTCTTTATTATATTTATTCTCTCATTTGTACTTGGTACATTAAGCTCTATTTTTTTAGATTTCTCATCAGTCGTAGTAATTGTTGTTTGAACTAATACCAAATCTTTTTTTGCTAATTGCTCTAAAATATCAATATCTCGCTCTATTAATACAGATTTAGTTAAAATAGTTATTGGAATTTCATATTTTAAAAATAATTTAAGTATTTTTCTGGTACACTGTGTTTCCTGCTCTTCTTTTATATATGGGTCAGTATTTGAACCGAAAAATACAATTCTTTTATCAATATTTTTTAATTTTTCATCTATTTCATTTACTATATTTTCATCTATTTTTATCTTTTTATAAAAATCATTTGTATATGCATTAAGACAATATGCACAACAATAACTGCATCCTGTATATGTATTCATAAAATACTTCCAATGATGTGAACGCAGTGTTAAAATATCTCTATGAAATAAATTTATAACATTATCCATTACTCTAAGTTCCTCTCTATTATATTATTATTATCCAGTTTAAAATTGTAAGACTTAATTATATCATTTAAATTTAGCGGTATTCCCTTTACCGAAAATCTTGTTTTCCAGTAATTAAATATATTCTCTGAACTTCGTGTATATAATTCTTTCCTATTTTTATTTTTACATATTATGATACTACAAAAGGATTTAACATTTTCATTATCTTTTTCAATAACATCCAAATTTTTAAAATATTTACTAAAATATAAACCTCTATTTACAATAAAATTTTTAATAATCTCTTTGTTCTCCTCACAATCTTTTATAATATTTTTATGATACTTAAATTCTATTTCTATTGCTTTTTTTTGATAATTAATAGCATACTCAAAATTTTTTAATATCTTTATTGGATTTAAAAATCTACCATAAATAAAGCTACCATATGTATCATTTTTTAAATCTTCTTCTAACATTTTTTCAGGTAAAAACGTAGCCTTAAGTTCTTTGCAATTTATTTTTTTATGCTTTTGAAAGAAAGCCTTTTTACTAATAACCACAATATCTATATCATTAAAATTTTCAGAATATACATATGAACCTATTATAAAAGAGCAAATTATTTCATCATTATATTCAGATAAAAAAGTATTAATTTCTTCATCCATAAACAATCTTCCCCCTATATTTATATCACTTATATTTCGATTTCATGATTTGCTATTGTATTTATTCCATACAATGCTGACTTTCTACCATATTTTGAAATAATAATTTTATTTTTATTTTTTAAAGATTTATGTACTGAATCATTTACAATATTTTTTATATCATCAAAAAAGTATCGTGCTACATCAGTCATTCCTCCCCATATAAATAAACATTCTGGGTCTAATGTAGTATAAATATTTGCTATTGCCTTACTAAAATAATATATTGAGTTTTTAAATATTTTATTCAAATTTTCATCTTTATTTTCTTTAATGTAATTTAAACTACTTTCAATATTATCTCCACTTATTTTTAAGTATTTATTTATCGAATTTCGCATTGCTTGAGCACCAGATATTGCATTTAAGCACCCTTTTTTTCCACAAAAACATACATATTTTTCATTATCAGAAATATATGTATGACCAAATTCTGGAGCAATTTTATTTGCACTTCTATATAATTTATTATTTTGAAATATCGATAATGCAATACCAGTTCCCCAACTTACAGCTAAAACATTCTTTGTAAATTTGAAATTTTCCGACTTCAAACATCCTATCAAACCTGCATCTCTATCACTTATTATAAAAATATTAAAGTTGAAATATTTTTTTAAATAATTTACCATATCAAAATTATATAAATTAAGATTTATTGCATGAATTATAATTCCTTTTTCAATATCAACAGCCCCTGGAATAGAAATTCCTACAGAATTTACATTATCATTCTCATTTTCACTTATACTTTTTATTATATCTTTTAACTGATTTAATACATTTGCTCTATCAGTACTAACAAAATTATATTTCTTTAGTATTTGACCATAAAAAACAGCATATTTAATATATGAACCACCTATATCTATACAAATATTACTTTTCATATTCACTATCCTTTTTATTACGAACTTCATTTAACATTCTCTGAATATTCGTTTTATTTACAGCATTATTAACGTGTTTTTCTAAACTTTCATCTTTTGATATTGTAATTGGTGTAGTCATTTTTTCATATAATCTTTGTGCTTCTGACTCATTTAGTTTTCCAATACATTTCAATAAATCAGGTGACCATGTATTTACTGTATTTTTAAACTTAAATGCACTACCAAAAATATACGACTCTCTTGATGAATTACTTAAACTAAACAATTCTTTTTTTAAATCAAATGGCACATCAGCTGGAGGTCTAACATATGGTACTGCAACATACAAATTTTCCGATTTATTTCCTAAACATTGTTGTAAAAGTTGCATCATATACATTTGATAAACATGATGATTACTTCCAATTATAACTCTTTGATTTTCATCAAAACAAGATAAATATGTTAACGCTGCAAAGTCAATATCTATGTTATATTTTGTACCATTAACAACAACAGGAACCTTAGTATCACGAACTCTTGAAACCAAAATATCTTCGTCTTTCAACCTTTTATGAAATTCCAACTGATCTTTTGCTATTCTTGATGGTAACGTTTTGCTTTTAAAATCAATATTACTAGCATTAAAAACAAGAACTTTTTCAATACTATCTCTGCATTTCTCGCCACACTCTTTACAATATACTTCATTATCTTTCATAATATATGATCTTTTTGTAACAAAATCATTAGCACTTCCGCTTTTCATATCAATAACACCGCAAGGACATCTTAAAACTTTTAATTTTTTTTCTTTAATAAATCCATTATCTATTAACTTTTGGACATTAGAAAATAATTCTGGTTCATTTTCCGTATCAACCCAAACATCATCAACATCAATATCCATTTGATATAACAAATTATAATAGTCATCAACAAAATCAGATCTTTTCACATAAGAATCCATTAAGTTTATTCCTAAATATGATTTTGCACCTATTCTTTTGGCCAAAACATCTGCAATTGATGGTATAACAATCATACCTATTTTTTCTTTTCTATGTGGTTTCATTGGTAATGTAATTACAGCCATATCACTATTAACTATATTTTTTTGCATGTTATAATACCCTTTCCATCTTTACTTATAATTTCTGCTATAGATCCATTTATAATAGCTAATTGAGGAGGAACATGTCCAATATCTGCATTGTATATTACAGGAACATGCAAATCACCTAATGCATCCTTTAATGTTTCTTCATAAGAGATATTATATTCGTTTTCACAAATTGCAGGTTTTCCAAATATAAATCCACTTGTATATTTAAAATAACCGCTTTCTTTCATTTCCCACAAAGCACTATAAACATCTGCTGTATTTAATGCAAAACTCTCAAGAAACCAAATAATTCCATCTTTTTTATATTTTTCAATATAATTTATTGTATTATCATATTTTGTTCCTATTAATTTTGTTATAGATTCTAAATTTCCTCCAATAATTCTGCCCTTTAATGATATTTTTTCCTCATTATATAAATTTTTCCATTCCGTTTTTTTATCAAAGTTAAAGTCTCCAATTATATCTGATCTTTGATGAACGCTCTGATATTTTTCCGATGATATTTGGTTTATTTCAGCACCCTCTAACATTTTTATTGTATTTAATTGAGATACTCCTATTTTTTTCATACCATAATTCATAAAATTATCAGCATGTATTGTTGCAATATCAAAATTTGTTGTTAAATAATATGATAAAACTGTTGTATCTGAAAAACCTTGAATCCACTTTGGTTGCGAATTTTTTAAAATATCTTTATGTTCATTCAAAAATGGCAACATTTCAATTAAAAATTGTCCTCCTTTTAATGTTATAATTGCCTTAACATCTTTATTGGTCCATAATTTTAAAAATTCTTCTGCTCTTTCTTTACCAGATGAGCTTCTTGCTTTATCATTTTTCATAATATTGCTTGATTCTATTATATTATGACCATAACTTTTAAAGTTTTCTTTGGCTTTCTCAAACTTCAAAATTTCAGTATCTTTCGATATTCCTTTTGATGTTGCAATCACCCCAATATAGTCATTTTTATTTAGATTTTTAGGATAAATCATTTTACACCTCTTACATACTTTAGTATACTTATTATATTATATGAATTATTTTTTGCTCATATAACTTTTATAACATTTGTATCTAAAATTTCTCTATATCTATTCACACATAATGTATTTTATATCATTTTTATCAATTAATCAATCTTTTATGATTATTATCTTTTATATTAATTGCAATTCAATTCTAAATCTTATTACTTTCTGTTTTTATGATTTTAAATTTCACACATATCTCAAAATTTAAATGTATCTTTTTGGTGAATTTTGTTGATAATAAATTTTAGCTATGATATATTATTTACGAAAATTTTCAAAATAATGAAATTGTAATTTTATAGGAGGGTAATTATGAATTTCGAACAATGGAAAAATTTTAATAAAAATGGCGAATGGACAAAAGAAATTGACGTTCGTAGCTTTATTCAAACAAACTACAAACCTTACACAGGAGATGCAACTTTTTTAGCTGATGCTACAGAAAAGACAAAAACTCTTTGGAATGAAGTTCTTGAATTATACAAAAAAGAAAGAGAAAATGGTGGTGTTTTAGATGCTGATGTAAAAACTCCATCTACAATAAATGGATATGATGCAGGTTACATTGACAAAGACTTAGAAGATATAGTTGGTCTTCAAACAGACAAGCCTCTAAAAAGAGCTATTATGCCAAATGGAGGTATTCGTATAGTTGAAAAATCTTGCGAAGCTTATGGTTTAAAAGTTGATGAAGAAACATCTAGAATTTACCATGCTTTAAGAAGAACACATAATGATGGTGTTTTCGCAGTATACACACCAGACATTAGAGCTGCAAGAAGCTCACACTTAATAACAGGTCTTCCTGATGGATATGGTCGTGGAAGAATTATAGGTGACTACAGAAGAGTTGCATTATACGGTGTTGATGCATTAATAGAAGCAAAAAAGAAAGATATGGAAACATATGACAGAGACGAATTCACATATGATGTAATTAGGGCCCGTGAAGAAATGCATGACCAAATTGCTGCATTAGAAGACTTAAAGAAAATGGCAGAAAAATATGGATTTGATATTTCAAAACCAGCATCAAATGCTAAAGAAGCTATTCAATGGCTATACTTTGGATACTTGGGAGCTGTTAAAGACCAAAACGGTGCCGCAATGAGCTTAGGAAGAACATCTACTTTCCTAGATATATATATTGAAAAAGATTTAGAAAATGGAGTTATAACAGAAGAAGAAGCTCAAGAATTAATGGATCATTTTGTTATGAAATTAAGACTTGTTAGATTCTTACGTGCTCCTGAATATAACGAATTATTTAGTGGAGACCCAGTTTGGGTTACAGAAAGTATTGGTGGTATGGGTGTTGATGGAAGAACATTAGTTACAAAAAATTCTTTCAGAGTTTTACACACATTAAGAACATTAGGACCTGCTCCAGAGCCAAACTTAACAGTTCTTTGGTCTAAAAACCTACCACAAGGATTTAAAGATTTTTGTGCAAAAATTTCAATTGATACATCAGCTATTCAATATGAAAATGATGATTTAATGAGAGTTACTCTTGGCGATGATTATGGTATTGCTTGTTGCGTATCTGCAATGAAAATTGGTAAACAAATGCAATTCTTTGGTGCAAGAGCTAACTTAGCCAAAACTTTATTATATGCAATAAATGGTGGTAGAGATGAAATATCTGGAAAACAAATAGGTCCAAAATTCAGACCAATAACATCAGAATATTTAGACTATGATGAAGTTATGGAAAAATTTGATGATATGATGGAATATGTTGCTAAAATTTATATTAAAGCATTAAATGCAATCCACTACATGCATGATAAATACTCATATGAAGCATTAGAAATGGCTTTACACGATAAAGAAATTTTAAGAACAATGGCATGTGGTATCGCCGGACTTTCAGTTGTTGCAGATTCACTATCTGCTATAAAATATGCAAAAGTAAAAGTTATAAGAAACGAAGATGGTTTAGCTGTAGATTATGTAGTTGAAGGTGATTATCCAAAATATGGAAATGATGATGACAGAGTTGATTCAATTGCTGTAAATATTGTTAAAGAATTTGAAAGAAAATTAGAAAAACACATCATATACAGAGGTGCAAAACCAACACTTTCTGTTTTAACAATAACATCAAATGTAGTTTATGGTAAAGCTACTGGAAATACACCAGACGGACGTCGTGCAGGAGTTCCTTTTGGACCTGGTGCTAACCCACTTTATGGAAGAGATTCAAATGGTGCATTAGCTGTTATGAATACAATAGCTAAACTTCCTTACGAATATTCAGAAGATGGTATTTCATTTACATTTGCAATAACACCAAATACTTTGGGAAATGATTCACAAACACAAGTAAATAACTTAGTAAGTATGTTAGATGGTTACTTTATGCAAACAGGACATCACATTAATGTAAATGTATTCAACCGTGCATTATTAGAAGATGCTATGGAACATCCAGAAAATTATCCTCAACTTACAATTCGTGTTTCTGGATATGCTGTTAACTTTATAAAATTAACAAGAGAACAACAATTAGATGTAATTCGTAGAACAATTCATGAAAGAATCTAATCGAAAAATATAATAAAGGAAACCTCCTTGTTAAACTTTGAGTTTAACGAGGAGGTTTTTATGAGTAAAAAATATTCGAATAAACTAAAAAAAGAATCGTATCAACGCTCTGACCACATGATACGATTCTCTTTTTTACAGTCCCCACACAATCAGTAAAATCACGATTATGATAGCAACTGAAATTGCTGCCCGAGCGCCTTTCTCAGACATACCTCCTCGCATAAACATATGCTTAAGTAAATCTCCCAGCCAATCTATGATCGGCTTGAAAATTACTCTCCAGGTTCCCCTGAAAATTGCGCATATTGCAAGGATCACTAGGATTGCAATTAGCCATCCCATTCTTTCTACCTCCCTTCACATTGATAATTTATTATAGCTCTATATTTATATTATGTCAAATAAAATCACACATAAGCCTTTACTTCTCATGTGTGATTTGTTTTTATTATGCATTTTTTGCATCTTTTGCATTATTTTTTTCTTTTTTCATTTTTATAATTTCAACTCCAAGAGTTATAACTCCTAATACTACAGCAAATCCTATTAATACTAAAGTATTTTTTCCAATAAAGTTTGTACTTGTTGAAATTAAACATTCTTTAAATACTTTTATTGTGTATGTCATTGGTAGTAATGGATTTAAGAATCTAAATCCTTTATCAATTGTTTCTACTGGGAATGTTCCTCCAGCAGCAGCTAATTGAAGTACTAATATAATTAATGCTAAGAATTTTCCTATATCTCCAAAATTTCTAATTAAGAATTGTATAATTGTCATAAATACACCACCAGTTATGGCACATTCTAATAAATATACTCCCATATTTGTTACATCGAAACCTAATCCAAATTTTAATACTAATCCAGTAACTACACCATCTATTAATCCAATTCCAATATACATTAAATTTTGTAAAATTTTATTTTTTGCATTATAATCTAATTTTCCAAATCTATGTCTTTGGTCATAATATAAAACAACATAACACATTAAAGCTCCAACCCATAATCCAATTGATAAGAATAATGGTGTAAATGCAATACCATATGAACTTACTTCACCATAATCCTCTTCTTCAATTTTTACTGGATCTGATACGAAATCATTTAATCCATTTAATTTAGTTAGCTCTGTTTTAGATTCTTCTAATCCATTATTAATTTCTGTTTTGAAAGTATCAACACCATCTAATAAAGTTTGACTACCTTCTACAGCGGAAGTACTTCCTTCATCTAATTTATTTAAAGAATCCTTAACTGTTTCTGAACTTGTGCTTAATGTTTTTAATCCAGTTTCAAGTGATTGTGCTCCACTTTGAACTTGAGTACCTCCAACTTTTAAGGTTGAAAGACCATTTTTTAAAGTTTCTGTTCCATTTTTAACAGATGTTAATCCTGTTTTTAATGTACCAATTTTTTCCATTAATCCAGAAATTTCTGATGAACTTGATTTTAAAGTTTCTGTTCCATTTTTAAGTGATTGAGCTCCAGCTCTTACTTCATCACTTTTTGCTGATAAAGACTTTGCACCTGCAGCAATTGCTTTACCGTTATCTTCTAATTTATATTTTTCTTTTCCAGCTATTATTGCTTTTGCACTTTGGGCCATTTTGTTTATTTGTTCATTTGTAACACCATTTCCATTTATTACATTATCATAATCTATTATAGATTGTAATAATTGATTTTGGCTACCATCTAATTGATTTACTAAAGTTGTATAAGCTTGAACTTTTTGAGCTAAATTATCAGTATTTTGTGTATAACTTTGAACACCTGCATTTACTTGTTCTGCACCATTATTTAAATTATCTATACCTTGTGTTAAAATAGATATTTTGTCTCCTCCATTTGTAGATAAGCTATCAACTCCAGCATTAATTTGAGCTATTGCATCATCTAATGTTGTTGCTCCACTTTCTAAACTTGCAACACCTTCGTTTACCTGTGATACACCATTATTTAAACTTGAGCTTCCTGCATATGCACTTTTTACTCCATTGTCAAAATCTGTATATTTGCTATTTAATAATCCAATTCCACTGTTTAAATCTTTTAATCCACTATTTAAATCAGATGTTCCATCATATATTTTATCTGCTCCATCTGAAATTTCTTGTAAGCTATCTGGAACTTCTGCTAATGTATCTGATAATGTTGATACAACTTCTTTTCCAACTTTACTTTGTAATTCCATTTCTGTTGCTGTTACAACTTTGTTAATTATTTGTGATGCTAAGTAATTGCTTTGTTGGTTTGGTGAATATGTTATAGTTGCAACTTTTTTATCTTCTTCTTTTGCACTATTTAAACATTCTGTAAAATTACTTGGTATTGTTATTGTTGCATAATATTCTGCATTTTGTAGTCCCTCATTTGCTTCATCTTGACTAACTTCGCAAATATCCATAACATCTTTATCTTTTAATTCTTTTACCAATTCACTACCTTGGTTAGTTCCGTCTACCCCTTTATCTAAATTTACTATTGCTATTTTCATATCTGTTAAATTTCCATATGGATCCCAATATGATTTTAAATAGAAGAAGCTATATATAATTGGAATACATAACACTACTATGAAAATAATAATTTTGAAAAATTTTTTATTCTGCATCTTTTTCAACTTCCTTTCTTTTTAAACCATTTACTAAGAAATGCAATATATTATCTGCTATTTCTTTTTCATCTAATTTTTTATAATCTTCATTCCAGTCTATCATTAGTGCAATATACATTTTATATATTAGAAAGGTCGTAATATCTATATTTTGTACTTCAATTTTATCATTTTGAATTGCAAGCTCTAATTGTTTTCTTATATAATTTTGAATTTCTTTATCCACTATTTTTAAATTATCTTTTAGTTGCTCATTTTTTAATATCTCTGATTCTTTAAATAGCATTTTTAAGAATTTACAATTTTTTTTGTATTTTAACAAATTATATATTACCTGATGTACTGTTTCCATAAAGTCTAATTTTTTAGACTCTACATTTTCAATTATTTTTCTCATATTTTGAAGCTCTTCTTTTATGCAATATTTTAAAAGCTCTTCTTTACTTGAAAAATAAGTATAAACAGTTTTTTTGGTTACTCCTGCCTCATTTGCTATTTCGTCCATAGATACTTTTTTAAATCCGTAATTAGTAAATAACTTTTTTGCTGCGTTTAATATTTGCTCCCCCTTCATAGGCTTTTACTTCCTTTCTATACCAGTATACCATTTCAGTATATTAGTATACTCTCATTTTTATTCTTTGTCAAGAATTTTAGTAATAAAAAAGGAGAAAGTTTATTAAACTCTCTCCTCTGGAATTAAATTAAGCTTTCAGCTTCTTCTAACAATTCTTTCATTTCGGTTGATTTGTAGCCATCAACTGGATTTTTATCATCAATATATCTTGCATGTTGTAAAACTTTGTCCATAGATGCTACATTATTAATGTAATCTTCCTCAAAGCCTTCAGCTGGTATTGTGCGAGCAAGCTTATCTGCTAACTCAAATATTTTTTCCATGTAATTCATATTATTTCCTCCATTAAAATATGGTATATATTTATTATAATATATTTTTTATGTTATGTCAATTTCTACTTTTTTATTTTTCTTACAATATTTTTTATTTTATTTAATATTGATTTAAAAAAGCTTATATTCTCATCAATAATTAAACTTTTATTATCTTCAACTTTACCATTTAAATTATTATTATTAAATATTTCATTAGGATTATATTTTTCTCTTTTTTTATTCTCTATTATTTCTAATTGTTTTTTATCATTTTCTTCTATTTTTTTCTTTTCTTGATCAGTTGCCCAATACTTAATAAATATGTTTGCAATTAATACTTTCGTTAGTTGACTTACTTCCTGCTCTTCAAAATTTTTTTTGACATCAAAAAAAAATATATAGTCTCTATCTCTATTATCTAAATACATTTTTATTGTATTTTTAGGTATTTTTTTAATAAGTTTTTCCGGAAAATATTTAAAAATTTCTAATATCTCTGTATATGCTTTTGAATACTCCTCTTTTGTATATACCACTTCTTTAATCAGCTCCTTTACCGTATACTAGGTTTTTCTCTACTTTGTTGCTCTTGTTGTGACTTTACATTCTGTCTCTCTTCTGCAGTAGTACTCAAAACTGATGATTGACATATTTCAATTGCTTGAACCTCTGAAATTCCATCTTGTATATCTTGTAATTCAGGAGTGCTCTTCTTGTTATGTAAGTGATCAGCTAAGTTATCTGCATATTGTATAGCGCTTTTCGACCATCCAAATTTAACTGCCAAATAATGAATTTCTCTTGGATTATACAAAAACTCCCCATTCTCATCTTTCATATTTAGAAGCTTTTCGACATTTGATTTTGTTGGTAAACTGCCCACAGACTTTATGTCTTGAATTCGCGGATCATCTTTTCTCATACGCAATGGAATAGCTGACGATGTTTCAAATAGCTTTCCTTGATATTCTGGTATGCAACTAGCATCATCAGCGAATTTGGATTTAATATCTTGTTTAGCTTCTTTTAACTCATCTTTTATTTCACTTTCCACCTGCAATATTGCTTCTTCCTCACTTAAACCTTCATCTATTTTATTTTTTATTCTTTCCTGACGTTGTTCGTTTAACTGTCTCTCAATTTGATGCTCTAAAATACTTCTCGTTTTTTTGTTTATTGTTTGTATATTTCTTTTCAAATTATATTCTGATCCCAAATGAATGCACATTTGTCCAAATAATGGTACATCTATTACAAAGGCATCTTTTGCATATTCTTGAGATGGGTCAATTATCATCCCATAATTAATATCCAATCTTCTATTATCATTTACATTATTATAATTCAATACATTTAAACAAGCACATAATGTACAAAAAGCTATATTCTTCAGTTGTATCCAATCTCTAGCCTCATCTAAAAATCTACCATAATTTTCATAAAACTTCCCAGACTTTTTCATATCCTCAGGATCTTTAGTTTCATAAAATATACTTTCGAACTCTTCTGATTTGGATTTACATTTTTCTGCAAATCCATCACATGCTTTTGCATTTCTGTTTGACATTAACATCCATATTGCAATTTCTGATATTAATTGTCTCTGTATTCCTAAATCATCTACTCCGCCTAATTCAGCATTACTTTTAGCTCTTGCCCTAGAATACTGGGACATCATTGTTTCTGTTATATTTTGTGGTATTACAATAAATCTATTATTATATCCTGACGCATTTTCTTTAAATTGTTTCTCTAAAAAATCTTGCATTTCAGCCTCTTTTTTTAGTTGACAATATCTTTCAACAGCATAATGTTGTCTTAGATGTATATGCCTATAACTTGTAATTGCGTCAGCAGTAGCTTTTGACTTACCTTTATTATTCATACAAATTTTCCTCTTTCTTTTGTGTTCTTTCTATATATGCTTCTCTTTTTTCTCTTTTAATTTCATATTCAATCCTCAATTTATACCATTCATAATACCAGCATTTATTATCCAAATCTGGCATCTGTAATTGTTCCCATTACTTCTGCGCTATTTTTTTAATATTTCTTGCTTTTTTAATTTGTAAAAAATATATTGATACTATATATAATATTACTGCAAGTATTATTAACACTATTAAAATTTTCTCTTTTGCTTACTTTTATATTTATATTAATTCTTCCATAATTTTATCATAATAATCATATAAGTCAATTGTATAATTATATTTTTTAATTCTCTTTGTAGGTTAGTCAATCATTTGTCACAAATTATTTAAAATAAATACTTTGAGCACCTATATTGCAAATAACGATTCTTCTTGACTTTTATATCTTCTTAAGAACTCGTTGGGACTCAACCATCCTAACGGCCTCATTGGAAAATTATTATATTCTTTTCTCCAATCTTTTACTCTATTTCTTAAATCTTCAAAACTATAAAATACCTTTTTATAATAAAATCTTTCTTGATCTTTTCTATGACTTCTTTCTACTTTTCCATTTTCTTTTGGGGTATATGGCTTTATTTGTCTATATTTTATTTTTAATTTCTCTAATGTTTCTTCAAACATTGTTTTTTGATTTCTTTTTGATTTATTCCAATTTAATCGATTCGTAAACTCAAATCCATTATCTGTTTGTACTTTTCTCCTGGATATGTTACTTGTATTTTTTCTGCTCTTTCTTTCTCTTTCGCTTCACTTGGTGCTTTTTCATATATCACTAATTTTTGCAATACATGGTACAATCCCTGAATTGTTCTTGTATATCCTGCTTCCTTCAATTTTACCCATAATACCACTAATCCTGTTTCTTTATTATTTCTTTTATAATTTCTTATCATCTTTATTTCTTCTTCTGTATGTTGATTTGGATGTGAATGCGGACGTCTTGATTTATCTTTTAAGTTTTCTATGCTTCCATCATATCTCGCTCTCCATCTATATATTGTTTTGGTCCATTCATTAAATTGTATTGCTGCTTTCTTTACTCCATGTTTATAAGAATATTTTATTACAGACTGTTTATATTTCATTTTTTGTGTTATACTTTTATTCATAAGAGAGCGCCTCCTTGATTCGTTTATTTTTGGTCATTTAAACAATATCATTTTTGGTGCTCTCTTTCAATATTTTATTTTCGATATACTTGTGACATATCTATTTTAAACCTATACTTTAAGAATTTTGGATAATTTTTATAGTAATGCTATTAGCGATAACTTAAAAAATATAGAAATGAAAAAAATCTTTTTCAATCAGATTTAGCTAATGAATTAAATCTGTTAGGAATAAATATTCACAAAAACGATATTTCACTAATTGAATCTAACAAAAGATCTGTAAGAGACTTTGAATTATAGGAAATTATAAAAGTTTTAGATTTGGATTTTGAAAGTTTACTAAACAATATTGAAAACAGATTATAATTTTTCGCTTTTATAAAAAAATGAAGAAGTCTTTTTAGACCTCCTCATTTCCATAATACCATTAGATTTTTTATCTAAAATTCTATAAATTCTTGTAAAACTATGCTCTTATTTTCTCTAAAATCTCATTAGCTTTTTCATCTTCTAAAACAACGCCAACATTTTCAAGACCTATTTCAGCATGATTTCCATTTTCCATATGAAAATCTGAGCCAATTGTTACAAATAAATGGTTTTCTTCAGCAAATTTATTCCACTTTTCTATTTCGTTAACAATATTATTATTTCTATCTGTATATATATAATTTGCTTCCAATCCGTCTGCTTTCATATCATTAATTATTTCTAGAACTTCATTCATTGTTAAATTATCTTCATGAACATATGCTACTGGATGAGCTAATACAACTTTTCCACCTGCTTTTCTAATTATTTCAGCTGCCTCTTTAGGCGTAACTGTTTCCTTTTTTACATATGCTGGACAATTTTCATTCATTATGGTTTCTATGAATTCTCCTTTACTTGGAATATGCCCAAATTGTTTTAGAAGTTGCTTCTCATTTGTTTTATTTGATATAATATCCATAGCTATATGAGCTTTAGTAACAGCCTCAATCATATCTAATTTATTTATATTTAATATATAATTCATTTCATTTAATTTATTTGCAACATTATGTAGATAATCATGCCTAGCATTTCTAATTTTTTTAAGGCTCTCATTAAGATATTTACTGCTAGTATGTATGTTGTACCCTAATACATGGATTCCACATTTTTTCGTTTTTGTTGAAATTTCCACAGCAGTAATTAATTCTATCCCATTATCTTTTGCATAATTATATACTTCATCTGTATATGCATCTACGGTATCATGATCAGCAATTGCAATCGTTTGAACTTGTTTTCTCTTTGCCTCATCAATTATTTCTTTTGGTGATAATAATCCATCCGATTTATTTGTATGAATATGTAAATCTATTTTTTTCATAAAAACTCCCATATAATCTTTCTCCTGTACTAAAAATAATATTTTTTTCATCTATTCTTCTGATAAGACTACTATATTGCCTTTTTAGTTGTAATATTTTGTTTTATTTTTTCTTATCCATATATATTATTAAGTTAACACTTTATCTTATTTTATTATAGAAAATACAAAACCCTCCATTACGATTTCAATCAAATGCTGTAAATGTTTGTTTTTTCTACTTTGGTTGCCCGTTCTATACAAAAACGAACTATGAAATCTGTAATATATTTTATTCAACCATATGCTGATTTTAATATTTTTTTCCCCTAGCAATTAATGCTTCATCTATCTGATTTGTTCTTTTTATTATTCCAATAAAAAACACTGACAAACTATTTTTTATATTTTTAACATTAACTTTAATGCCTTTATATTTATATACATCTCTTATTTCCACTAAATCTTTCTTTAATATTGGTATTATTGATAAAGAAATAGCTACCATAATTTCTATCTCATCTATATTTATATTAAATAACACTAATGGTCTGCATAACATTTTTATCGTATTAGCAATAGTTGTCTTAGTACTTGTTATCGAATATATATATGTTATATTACATACTATCAGAAACTTTATTGCAATCCATATTGCTTCACTTATACTGCTGATTATTACATTAATAAAAAATGTGAATAAAACATAAGGTAATATTTTGAATAGTTGCTTTGTAACTTTCACTATAGGAATTTTTAGAACTATTACTATTGCCACATTACACAATATAATTGTTCCAAATAAAATTATGGATTTGGGTAAAAAAAACATAACTGTTACCATTATAATAAAAATTCCAAATTTAATTAGTTCCATTTTATCACCTTCATCCTATTTTTTCATCTTTACACACAACTCTTTTACTAATGAGTCAACAGTCAAAACATCATTATTATCTAATTCAATTCCATTGCTTTTTAATTTTACTAATATTTCTAATAAAGTGGGAATTCTTATTTCGTATTTTTCAAATATATTTGATTTTTCTACTAGCTCTTTTTTTTCAATCTGCTCTACTATTTCACCATTATTTAAAATTATAGTTCTATCTGCTAATAATATTTCGTCTGCCAAATTTGTTATACATATTATTGTATATCCTTCATCTTTTAGCTTTTTAATTAACTTATAAATTTTTACTTTTCCAATACTGTCAATCATCGTTGTTGGTTCATCAAAAATTATATATTGCGGTTTTTTAGCTAATACTTCAGCAATCATTATTCGTTGTTTCTGTCCAAGCGATAAATAATATAAATCTTTATTTTTATATTCAAGCATATCCACATATTTTAATGCATCATCAATAATATTTTCATCTTGTGTAATGTATGAAAATTCTTCTTTAATATTACTAAATATAATTTGACTATCAGGATTTTGAAACACTATGCCTATTTTAGAACTTATTAATTCTCTATTTTTCCTTTTTGATATATCCATACCATCAATAAAAATACTACCTTCTTTCAGTTTTAATATTCCTGAAATAAGCTTTCCTATTGTTGATTTTCCAGATCCATTTTTTCCAACGATTGTTACTATTTCTCCATTTTTTATGGAAAAACTTATGTTTTTTAACACACTTTTTCCATTTTTGTATTTATATGATACATTTTCTATATTAATCATCGCTACCTCTTAAATATTTATCAAATGGCTTTCTTAATATTTTCTCCAAAAAAATAGTAACACTTATATGTATTGGAATCATTATTATTTGTTTTATAAATCTGGTTGAAAATAACACAATGAATGCTTTTCCCGATGTAATACTTGTCCATAGTGTATTTAGTCCCATATTTACTATTATAGAAACTAATATTGTTGCAATTATAACTCTTATAATGAGCTGTTTATCTGTGTATATATTTTCGCTTTTTTTATATAATAATGTTCCATATATATAAGCAGCAATGGCTGTACTTATTGTGTATCCAATAAAGTATGGCCCAGTTGGAAACAGTATTGCACCTATTACATCTCCTAACACATTTATCAATACTGTCCATTTTGGTCCTAACCATATAGCACAAAGCATTGTTGGAATAAATGCAAAACTTATTTTCATTATTGGTGTTTTTATCGATAGAATTCTTGATAAAATTATTAATAGAGCTAATAATATTGATGATAATATAATTTTTTTGTTTTTTGACATAAAAAAACTTCCTTTCTTTTTGTTTTTCCGCAACAAAAGAAAAGAAGATTATATTCTCCTTAAAAATTTTTTTCTTTTCTTAGCGGAATGCGAAAATAAATAAGCATAAAAATATTTATTTGCCCTAATAACAACTTCCCGTTTATTAGGTCTTTACTATTTATTTCCTACTCTAAAATTTATATTTTAAAGTTTACCATATATTTTATATGTATTCAAGTACATATAAAAATTTTATTGAATATTTGCTTTAAAAATATCATTATTTGATAAATTATATTTATTTTCGATTTATGTTCTATAGATAAATTTCAAATTTATTTGGATTTTTTTGAAATACAAAAAAATAGTAGCTCTCAATTTTTTAAAGCTACTATCTCTTAATAACTGCCTGTTCTTTTTCGAGATTACAACATCTCTAACTTTCTAATAATTGTCGATTCCTGTACCATTTTTTAAATATACTTTTATCTGTCTTATGATATGAGGTATATTATAGTTTCCTGCAAATTTAGAATTATCTAATAGTTGTATTTAACTTTACCTAAGATAACCAATTAGCAATATCATAAATTTGTATACCTTCATATTGGTATAAATCATGTCTTATTTTTGCTATTATAATTTTAGGATATGCATCTTTTATTTCTAATAAAGGTTTTACTTCTCTTTGTAATGTACTATCATCAGAAATGTTGTCAGATACCTGAATGTATATTTTTTCATTTCTTTTTGTTGCAACAAAGTCTATTTCTTTATTATATAAAGTACCAACATATATTTCATATCCTCTGCGTAATAATTCAATTGCAACAATATTTTCATATATTCTACCATAGTCCATATTTGTTGTTCCTAGCAAAGCATATCTAAAGGCATGGTCTGAAAGATAAAATTTATCTTGTGTACTTAATAATTTTTTGCCTCTTATATCATATCTATTAACCTTATAAAACGCAAATGCATTGCATAAATACTTGATATAATTACTTATAGTCTTATCAGTAATAGCCACATTGTTATTGTTAAGTATATTTGTTATATTATTTGATGATGTAAGGTTTGATATATTATCCATTAAATAATTATTTAAATTATTTAGAACATCTATATTTCTTATTTTATATTTTTGATTTATATCTCTGACTATTAAAGTATTATAAACATCTGAAATATAATCGTATTTTTCTTTTTGTGTTTTATACAAATATGAGCCGGACATTCCACCTTCTTTAACGTAATTATCAAAAGCTTCTTGAATATATTTATATTGATGATATTCTAAATATTCTTTAAAGGGAAATGGATATACATCAATACAAAATGTTCTTCCTATCTTGCACTTATATTAAATTGTGTAATTATTTGTAATTCTGTACTAATTTTTTCATATTATTATTTTATTTCAGATTTTAAAATGAAATCTGTAATTAGAAAATTCTCCATAACAAAATTATATAATTGACTAATTGCATCAAAAGACTTGTTGTCAATGGCATTTAATACCAATTCAACGAATTTCTGAGCTGGCATATTTTTTAAATGATATTTTTCTCTGTAATCCTTATTTCTATATATTCTTTCAATTTTAGTGAATGGGACTGTTGCAATTCTATTTTTATAATAATAATTGTTTATTAATTCCTTTAATAGCATATAATAATTTAAATCATAATTTTCATTATTATCTATTTTATCTTTAATTTCATCCATCAAATCCCAACAAGCATAATTATTAATCATCATTGTTGACTCTTCAGGTGCATCAAATTCCATCTCATAATATTTCAAACTATCTTCTTTTAATTGTCTTAATTCTCCTGTTTTATCAAATAGAATAATACCATTTCCATACATATTGGCATCAACAAGCCTTCGTCTTTGTTTAAAATCATTTTCTAAATATTTATATGATTGACTTAGTGGATTAATAAAGTATTCAATCATAATTTCATCTATAATAACATTTCCTCTTTGTTTAAATCCAATATCTTTTGTTATTATATGTACATCTATATCTGATCTATCTGTATTATTTCCAGTAGCATAACTACCACATAAAATAGCCCCTATAACATAATCCTTTTCTTTATATTCTTTCAAAAATTTTTCTAATACATTTTTCCAGTTCTCCATAAAATACACCTTTCTTAATAAACTTATTCGCAATATTCTCTTGTTTTCCTTTTATATTTTTTACATTCTTCTAATTGCTTATATTTTCCATTGACTTTTATTGCTGATCCAACATTATAACTTTCCCCTTTATATTTTGCTAATCTTTTTATTGCTTTTTGATTTATTAGTATATATTTATAATATTATGCTTTTTTTCCTAAAATAATACTTTCAAATTTGTTACATAAATCTATAATATAATCATACTTTATTATGTTTTTTCTCCAACTTTCTTTTATACTATCTAAACCATAGTAAAGTCCTAATAGTCCACCTAAACAACTACCTATTGTGTCAGTATCATTTCCTAGATTAACCCCCTCTAAAATAGTTGTATTATAATCATTAGATTTCAAAAACATATATAAAACACATTCTAAGGTATTAACTATATAACCATCTGAATTTATATCATCTAAATTTAAAGCTGTAATATCACCTTTTAAAATTCTATCATATCTTTTTAAACTATCTTTTGAAAAATAGTTATAATTCATTTTTTTAGTATTATTATATACCTGCTCTTTTTCTAATCCATTTAATAGTCCTAGAATAAATGAAACATAAATGTAGCAACCTAAAATACTTACTTCGTGTCTATGTGTTATTGATGATACATCTTTTACTATATTATAAATTTCTTTATCATCTTTAATCTTTTTATAATAAATATAGTATGCAATTGGTATCATTCTCATTAATGATCCATTTCCATTACTATATTCACCTTCTTCTCCACAATTCTTTGCTTCATCTAATTTTAATTCATATTTTGCTAATGCTTGTATAGTTGTTCTTCCTATATCAAATACTTTTCCAAGTGGTGTATATTCATTTTTTCTATACCAATTTAAAAATCTATTTCCTATATCAGTTGTATCAATTTCTTCTTTATGTATTATGGAATCCATTGTTGCTAATGTCATTGAAGTATCATCTGACCAACTTCCTAATGGTTGGTTATGTGTTCCATACTCTCTTAAATCTACAACTGGATTTTTTCTTAATTTTTCTCTTGTCATAAACTCAACAGGGACTCCTAAAACATCTCCAACTACAAAACCTATTATTCCATTTTTTATACTTTTATCCATTTTTTGTGTCCTCTCTTGCATTATTTTATAAAGTTTTATCTAAATCTAATATAATATCTTTTTTTATTTTTTCTATATATCCTGTTCTTTTTATAAAATATTATATAACCAAAATTTTATAATTTAAATAGTATAGTGAAAAAAATATATTTCATTAATTCACATTTGATACCACAAAAAAAACAAACCCTTACAGTCTCAATAGAAAGACGTAAAAGTTTGTTTTTCCCTACTTTGGTTGGGCTAGCTAGATTCGAACTAGCGCATGTCAGAGTCAAAGTCTGATGCCTTACCGCTTGGCTATAGCCCAATATATATTTTTTGCAATAAATTTATGGGGTGGAAGATGGGACTCGAACCCACGGTCTTCAGTGCCACAAACTGACGCGTTAACCAACTACGCTACATCCACCATCTTGCATCTCAAAATCAATGCAGTTATTATTTTACTATTTAATCATTTATTTGTCAATAGTTGTAAAAAAATTTTTTATAAAATCCGAATTTTGCTTTCTTTTTAAAATTATATCTAAATAAAAATAATATAAAATACAAAATACTATGTAATTTAACAAATTCTATTATACTTTAAACTGAATTACATTTAATTAATTCCAGGTATTTTGTATTCTATAAATAATTATTCAGCTTCTCTTGCTAAAACTACTAGTCTATATGCATTGTTGGATTGACATGTTACTAAAGAAACCTCTCTTTTACCATTTGTATTTCTTTGATAAAAAGATGTATCTGATTCCTCTGTTGTATACTTATTGTATATCGTATATGCTCTTCTTGTTCCTGTTTCCCAGTCTGTTATATATATAGTATCCCCAACTTGAAGCTTTTTATTACTTCCAAAAAATAATCCACTTCTGTAATTATGTCCCATTATTACAGTATTTCCAACATTATTTAATCCTACACCATATTGAATTGCAACAGATACTTCAATAGCATTGGCATCTGTAACTTGCCAAGATCCATTTACTTTGTCTCCTAAAATAGGATACTGCAATCTTACTGTTGGCATTTCTAGTTTTCCGGCTACATTGTAACCTTTATATTTTAATGCATCACTTGAAATTCCTCTTGTGCCTCCATTTCTTGGTGTTTGTTCTTGTATTGCTTGATTTTCCTGTTCATCTGTATATAATGGATCATCTGTTGTTTGATTTACAATATTATCAAATTCATCAGTCAAAAAATTATCTGCATCTGAATTTAATTTGTATTTTTGATAATATTTATAACACAAATAACCTGCTGTACCTATAACACCAATTATAAGTACTGCAAGTAATCCGCGTTAGAAATTTATCATATGCGCTCTTACCCATTTTCTCATTCCTTTCGATATTTTTTATTTAATACATTTCTTCTTATACAATTCCTTCTCCTAATTTTTTACCTGCTATTATATGAAAATGCATATGCATAACTGTTTGACCGGCATTTTCTCCACAATTATTTATTACTCTAAATCCTTCTTTAGCAAAGCCTTCTTTTTTTGCTATTTTATTTATTGCTTCATATATTTTTGATATTATATTATCATTTTCTTCAACATCTAAAACATTGTCATAATGTCTTTTAGGAACAACCAAAATATGAATTGGTGCCTGTGGATTCAAATCCTTAAATGCTGTTACATTTTCATCTTCATATACTATTGTTGATGGAATTTCGCCATTTGCTATTTTACAAAAAATACAATCACTCATATTACTTCCTTCTTTCGTCTAATTTTATTTACTTTTTTATTATAACATATTGACATATTTTTTTCTACGCCAATCTATTTTTTTATTTGTTTTTTGGGGATGGTCCTGCTTTTCCTTTTTCAGGACCGTCCCTGCCTTTTTCTTACTCCCATGCTTAATTTGGCAGGATCGTCCCCGTTTTTGTTTCTTTCCCTTTTCAAGGACCGTCCCAATTTTTAGTTCGAATTTTCACCCCAAAAAACAACATATCCATTTTTTTGAATATGTTGTTTTCTTTTTATTCTTCTATTAAAACTGCTTTTATTCTTCTTACTCCTGCTGAGCTTGATTCTTCTTTTTTTATTTTGAATTTTCCTAGCTCTGATGTATTGCTTACATGAGGTCCTCCGCATATTTCTGTTGATACATCTCCTATTTTGTATACAGTTACAATGTCTGGATATCTTTCTATAAATTCACATTCTGCCCCCATTTTTATTGCTTCTTCTTTTGGCATTTCTAATTTTTCTACTGGAATTGCCATTTTTATGTATTCATTTACTAGGTCTTCTGTTTGTTGTTTTTCTTCTGGTGTCATTTTGCTATCATGTGAAAAATCAAATCTCATTCTTTCTGCTGTTATGTTGCTTCCTTTTTGATGTACATGACTTCCTAGTACTTTCTTTAATGCTGCATTTAATAAATGTGTTGCTGTGTGGTATTTTGTTTCCATTTCTCCTGTTGAAGCAAGTCCACCTTTGAATTTTTGCTCTGCACCTTTTCTTGATAATGCTTGATGCTCTTCAAATTTCTTTTTGAATCCTCCTATATCAACAGTTAAACCTTGCTCTTTGGCAAGCTCTTCTGTAAGTTCAATTGGAAATCCATATGTATCATATAATTTAAATGCAATATCTTTTGATATTTCTGTTCCTTCTATATTTCTTGTTAATTTTTCAAATTCACGTAAACCTTTTTCTAAGGTTTTATTAAATTTATTTTTTTCATTAGCTAAAACTTCTAATATAGCTTTTTCATTTCTTTCAAGCTCTTTGTAATATGGCTTATATTCATCAATTACAACTTTTGCAAGCTCTTGTTCCCAATTGCTGTTTATATCTATATCTAATTTTTTAGCATAACGAATCATTCTTCTTATTAATCTTCTTAATATGTAACCTTGGTCTGTGTTTGAAGGTTTTATTCCTGCATCATCACCACTTAATATTACAACAGCTCTTATGTGATCTGCTATAATTCTCATGCTTCTTGTATATTTTTCATCATCATAATTTTTTTCAGAAACTTCTTCTATTTTTTTAATTAAATCTGTCCATATTGATGATTTATAGTTATCTGTTTGTCCTTCAAGTACTGCAACAACTCTTTCAACACCCATTCCAGTATCAACATTTTTATTTTTTAATGGTTCAAATGTTCCGTCTGGTTTATGATTGTATTGCATAAATACATTGTTCCATATTTCTACCCAATTATCATTTTCTGGATCAAAATCAGATGGAACTTCTTCATCACTTCTCCAGTAGAATATTTCAGTATCTGGTCCACATGGTCCTGTAAGTTCCATGTTTGGCCACCAGTTATCATCTTCTCCTAAAAATGCAATTCTGTTTTCTGGAATTCCTAATGATTTCCATAAATCTGCTGATTCATTATCTGCTGGTACTATATCGTTTCCTTTAAATACAGTTACAGATAATTTTTCAACTGGTATTTTTAAGTATTTTGTTAATAATTCAAAACTCCATGTTATAGATTCTTTTTTGAAGTAATCTCCTAAAGACCAATTTCCTAACATTTCAAAAAATGTATGATGTGTTTTATCTCCAACTTCATCTAAATCATTTGTTCTAAAACATTTTTGAACATCTGTTAAACGTGTTCCTTCTGGATGAGGCTCTCCTTTTAAGTATGGTACTAATGGTTGCATACCTGCTGTATTAAATAAACAAGTTGGATCATTTTCTGGAATTACTGGAGCACTTGGTATTATCTTATGTCCGCGCTCTTCAAAAAATTTTAAGTATATATTTTTTAAATCTACTTTTTCCATATATTTTTTCGACTCCCTTTTTTAACAATTTTTCGTCAATTATATTACAAAATTGAGGAAAATGCAATAGTTTAAAAATACACATAATTTAAAATTATCTGAATAACGCAAGAAAAGAGACCCGAGCAAATAAATTGACTCGAATCTCCTTCTTTTGGCCTCAAAAATTCATCAAAGTCTACTAAATCTTTTTGAATTTCGGAGCACCTTTGCACAATATCAGTGCCAACTTAGCAATACAAGATTGTGGCCAGGCGTATTTGTCTCTAAAAGCCTCATCGTGATTCATAGCATACAGAAAATGATTATAGTTCTCGGTCGAAACGACGAGTGTTCTGTTTACAATTTCTGCATCTCTTCTAATCAGTGTGATTCCTTTATCGATTTCGGATCCTTTTGCAACGAAACATAATCCTCTCTCATCAATAAAAATACAATCTTCCCGATTGTTTTCCTCATTAATGATTGTTATGTCGCAGTTTTCTCCCCGAAAAAATGGAACTTGATTGCTGACCAGGTCTCTAAAGAGCCCTCTTAAAATATCGTTGTAGGCATATGCGTCCATTTTGTTATCCACCTTTCTTACAGTACAACACTTATATTCCTTCTATATCAACTGACATTTAGCCAGATTATAATGATTAATATATATATTATATTTCTTTTTATGTAAACTGTCAAGTTTTTCATATTTTTTCTACTTATGCTTTATTTTACTTTTTGTAAATTGCTCTAATTATCTTTATTATCTCTTTCCTACTAACTAATTTATCAATTTTAGCTTTCAACTTAATAAACTTAACATTTATTGCATCAGAAATAATATTGGCTGTTGCCTCATTTTCCGCTAAAATAATTGTATAACCATTTATTATATCCATACAATTTACAGATATATAATCTACATTATTTTCATCTTTTACTTTTTTTAAAATTGCTCTTACTTTTTCTTCATTTCTATTTAAAAATTCCTCTACATTTGCAATTTCTAATTGTCCCATTGACCAAGAAATAGTTATAAACTCATCTTTGAATTCCACTTCCATTTCTTCTCTTAATCTGTCTGTAATTTCTGATTTTTTTATAAAAATTGCTTTTGTTTTTTCTTCTGTTATTTCAGGATATTTTTGTTTTAACCAATGTGCCATATCTTTGTCTTTTTGCGTTGTCATACTTATTTTTAAGTTCATTGTATTTGAAATTATTCCATTATATAAAAGTATTGCTGACTCTCTTGAAATATCAATATTATTATTTTTAAATCGCTCTGCAACTAAGGTTGCTGCTGCACCAATCATTTCAATTTGAATTTTAATATCTTTTTGTTTTGATAACCATTCATTCATTTTATGATGGTCTATTACCTCTTTAATTTGATTAGCATTTATGGCCTTAGGCAGATACCTTAATCCATTTGTATCAACTAATATAACTTCATCATCACTAAATATTTGCGATACAGTTTTTAATTCAATTCCATATGTCTCTAAAACAATTTGAACTTCTTTTCTCGCTTGTCCTTCATAGTAATATTCTGCGTTATAACCCATTTTTCTTAGTAATTCCGCATATGCATACATTGAAGATATCCCATCAATGTCAGGTTTTATGTATGATGTTACTATTTTTCTCATAAAATCCCCTCACTTTTATTTTTAATAATAATATAATAAATAAAAAACATCAAGAAAAATCCTTGAAATTTTTTATTTGTATAACTATTCAATTTCTTTTAATTTTTTATAACTATATATAGAAAGTATCAAAAATACAACTGTTGCAATTATAATAATTATACTATATTCATTATCTGATCCAGTTGCTGGTAACATTTTATTTGCTTTACTTGAATCATTTTTCTGTATTTTGCTATTGTTAGAATCAGTATTACTAATTATACCATTATTATTATCTTGTTTTGAACTACTTGTATCATTACCATTTATTTCAGAATTACCAGATTTTTCATCATCGTTATTGTCAGATTTTGAATCTTCATTCTTTTTATTATTCTCATCATCTGATTTTGAGTCCTCATCCCTTTTATTATTCTCATCATCTGATTTTGAATTCTCATCTTTTTTATTATTCTCATCATCTAATTTTGAGTCCTCGTCTTTTTTATTATTATCATCATCTGATTTTGAGTCTTCGTCTTTTTTATTGTCATCGTCATCAGATTTTGAATCATTATCTTTTTTTACAATTTCAATTTTCTTTTCTGTTGATGAACTATTTCCAGCATTGTCAGTTGTTGTTACTTTTACTGTGTAAGTTCCAATATTTGATAAAATAATTCCTGCTTTATTGTCAACATTAATATTCTTTCCATCTTTGTCTTTTATTTCAATATTTGTTCCTTTAACACCAGACAAAGTATCTGCTCCAGCTTTATATGTGACATTTGCTCCCTCATAATATTTATCACTTTCTTTATTATTGCTTATTGTAATTTCAGGATTAGATGGTTTCGTTTTGTCTATCATAACATTAAGTTTTACTGCTCTACATTCTTTTCCATCTTTTATTTTTGTTAAGTATATTTCATGCTTTCCTTCTTTACTTATTGTTAATATATGATCATTATTATCTTGAATTTTTTCCATATTTTTTATTTCTTCTTGTGTAAATGATGTACTTGTTATTGATAATTTAAATGGTTCATTAATGCCGGCCATTGTCATTTGATCTTTTATTGTAAGTTGAACATCTTTATTTAACCAAACATCACATTGTGTTTTAGTATCACTAATCAATAAACCAGCTGAACTGCTTCCAGAACAGTATAGTTCATAATTACCAGCTTTGTCTTCACAATATACCCATAGGTATTTGTTATTTTGACTTCCAATTGAATCCCCATTTTTTATTGATGTCCATGATGAATCTTTAGTGTTTGGTTCAATGTTATGGTCTGTCCACTTGTATTTTAAAGAACTTTCATTAACACCTGATGAATATTTATCTGTAACATTAATTTTTAATTTACCAGACCCTACATCCTTTACTGTTATTTCAGGCTTACTAGTATCTTTGTATTCAGTTACACCTTCAATTCCTGTTAATCCATCTTCAATATATAAGTCCTCATAAGATACATAGAATTTACCATTAGTTCCCCAATCTTTTCCCCATGAATTTTGTACAATATATGCACCATCTGTACTAGGTCTATTTGATGCTGGGAAATTATTTTTTGAATATGTATCATCCCATCCTACAATTACAACAGAATGATTTGAACCATTAGTTGTTCTTGTTTTATTAAAACAAACCTTATTTCCATTTGAACCATCTTTAATTCCAACAGTTTGAACTCCACATCTTATTCCACCATTTTCCATTATGAAATTTTTATATTCTGCTCTTATTTCATTAACTTGAGCTTTTGTAAAAGTGTTATTGCTTCCATCTTTATATACTAGGCTATTATTATTATATTCTTTTTTTATTGCTGGAAGAGTCTTTGTCAAACAAACATTACCAGATGCTCTTTTTCCACCAGATGTAACATCTAAATCAGGTTGTAACTTTTCCATTGCATTTACTATTAGACTACTTTCGGCTACTCCTTCTATTTTTAAAATATCATCTTCAGTTTTTTTAGATCCATATATTTCACTTAACACCTTTTCTGTTTTATCTGTTAACACTGGACAATAATCTCCATCTCCTTTAGCTGTTAAGACTGAGAATACTGGATTCTTTTTTATAAAACCATATTTTCCTTTCTTTTGACCTAATTTTACATGTGATTCCATTACAGTTGCAATTGACATATGTGGGCATATTCCATTTTGATATTGATTTTTTACTACAAGTGATATTTCTGATGTTAAATCATATTTTTGTGGTATAGCTGCTGCATATGTTCTATTTACCATATTTGCAATAAATGATTCAATTAACATTATTACTAATATGAAAAAAACAATTAAATTAAATTTGAATTTTATTTTTCTACTCATAAGTATAATTCCTCCTTTATTTTTTATATTAAAATATTCAAATATTTTTAAACTTCCAATAAAAAACAAAAAGAGATTTGAAACCTCAAATCTCTTTTGTTGAAATGTATTAAATTTTGTTTTTACAAGCAATTAAATTCAAACATAATAATACTTGCCAAATATATTATCATCTTTTTAAGTGATTTTCAAGAACTCTACAAATATTTAATAAAAAATTTACATTAAACAATCCTGTTTTGCCTCACTTACAGTCACTTTTGCTATTTTATTTATTAAATCATTTTTATCTGTTTTATGCTTTACTACTATATAATTTGTTGTATGACCTTTTAGGTATTCTCCTTCACGCTCTTCGAATAAAACTTCTACTTGTTTACCTATATATTTTTTATTGTAATTGTATTCATTTTCGTTTGATAATTCTATTAATTTTTTGCTACGCTCTTCTTTTATTTTCCCATCTACTTGATTTGGCATTACTGCTGCTTTTGTTCCTTTTCTTTGTGAATATTTGAATATGTGCATTTTATAAAATGCTATTTCTTTTAAAAATTCATATGTTGTATTAAACTCGTCATCTGTTTCGCCTGGAAATCCAACTATAATATCTGTTGTTAATGCAGCATTTGGAAATTTTGCTCTTAGTCTTTTTGTTACTGCTTTAAATTCTTCTGTTGTATATCTTCTGTTCATTCTTTTTAATGTTTCTGTGCATCCGCTCTGTAATGATAAATGAAAATGGTCACATATTTTATCTAATTTTGATAATCTTTCCACAAACTCATCTGTTATTATTGTTGGCTCTATTGAACCTAATCGTATTCTATGTAATCCTTGTATTTTATTTATTTCCTCAAGTAAATCTATTAATCCAATATTTTCCCCTTTAAAATCTCTTCCATATGATGCTATATGAATTCCTGTTATCACAACTTCATTTATTCCTTCTTCTACAACCTTTTTTATTTCTTCTATTACATTTTCTATTTTTCTACTACGAATATGACCTCTTGCATATGGAATTAAACAATAAGAGCAAAATCTGTCACATCCATCTTGTACTTTTATAACAGCTCTTGTTTTTTCAGTATATGTTGTTGTTCCAAGCTCTACATAATCTAATTTATACATTACATCTGATACAAGGTCTTCTGCTCCTTTTTGTGATATATGATTTTCTACTATTTGTATAATATCATTTTTTTCGTTATTTCCAATTATTAAATCTATCTCCGGTATTTTTTTAAGCTCATCTTTTGCAACTTGTGCATAACATCCACATGCTACCAATGTTGCGTCTTTATTTATTTCTTTTGCTCTTCTAAGCATTTGTCTTGACTTTCTATCTGCAACATTTGTTACTGTACATGTATTAACTATGTAAACATCTGCATATTCGTCAAATTCAACAACTTCATATCCATGCTCTATAAATTTTTGTGCCATTGCATTAGTTTCGTATTGATTTACTTTACATCCTAAAGAGCAAAATGCTACTTTTTTTACTTCGTTCATTTTTATACCTCTCTTATTCATTCAATGTTTATAATTATAGCATCTTATGTGAAATATGTAAAGCAATGAAAATATATACTAAAATCTTACATCTTCTTTATTTTTTCAGGACCGTCCCATTAATTAACTGTCAAGGCTTTTCTTATTTCTTACTCTCATAATTGATTCGGCAGGACCGTCTCCGTTTTTTTTTATTATAAATTTCCAATTTCAGGGTTGTATTTTATGTAAACTTGTAGTATAATAGTTTTATATGGTTTTTAAAGGGGGATTTTTAATGTCTAAGACAAAAAAAATTATTATTTTATTAATTTCTTCAGTTTTATTTTTATTATTATTTTCAATAAAAAGTGATGCATATTGCTGGCCTATTGCTAATAGTAATGGTACTATTGATTATAATAGTAGTTATATTGAATATGGTTACGGAAAAAGAGTTTATTCTGTAGATACAAATTTATGGAAAAATGAAGTGAATTATTGTAAAACGGAAAATCATCATGGTGTAGATATAACAGGTACACCTGGTGCAACATATAAAATCGTATCAGTTTCTAATGGTACAGTTATTGCAACTAGTGCAAATAGATCAACATGTGCAGGAACATCCTTTGCCAACAATAATCAAAGACAAGGACCTAATCATTCAAATGGTGGCGGTTACGGAAACTATGTTCTTGTAAAAGATAATAACTCAAATTTTGTATTTGTTTATGCGCATTTATCACCTAATTCATTAACTGTAAAAAAAGGTGATTCTGTAAGCATGGGTCAAGTTTTAGGAACAATGGGTAGTAGTGGTGACGCAGGACATATGCATTTACATTTTGAAATAAGAAGAAACATTGCATCTGCATTGGCAACACCTTCTTCTTCAACAAGCAATATGAAAACAACTTCTGCATTTGATTATGAAAGTAATTCAAGTGTTTCAATAAATCCAGTAAAATATATTTATACAAAACAAATGGCAACAGATTTTGTTACAAATTTATATCAAAATATTTTGGGGAGAAATCCTGAAACAACTGGATTATATAACTGGGTTAATCGTTTAATGACAGGTACATCACAAAGTACAATTGTTGCATCATTTTATAATAGTAAAGAATTCCAAAATAAAAACTATTCTAATGAACAATTTGTTGAAAAATTATACAATGGATGTTTACAAAGAAATAGCGATATTGGTGGTAAATCTCATTTTGTTACATTACTAAATAATGGACGCTCTCGTTCAGATATAATAAATAGCTTTGTAAAATCACGAGAATTTAAAAATTTAACAACAAAATTCTATGCTCAAGATTTTGTTGCAAAATCTTATGAATATGTACTTGGAAGAAAAGTTGATGCAAGTGGAAAAAATCATTGGACAAGATCATTAATGAGCTCAAACTCTCCTGTAACAATTTTAAATAAATTATATAACAGCTCAGAATTTACTAATAAAAGATACAGCAATGACAATTATGTAGAAAAATTATACAGTGGTTGCTTACATAGAACTAGTGATGCCGGAGGAAAAAATAACAATATAAGACTTTTAAATGCTGGAACTTCAAGAGCTGATTTACTAAAAAGATTCACAAGTTCAAAAGAATATCAAAGATTAGTTGCTAAAAACTATGGATTATCAAATATCGGATTATAATTATAAAAAAAACAAATCATAATATTGATATGATTTGTTTTTTTTTATATACTATATTTGAGGAGGTGTACTTATGAAAAAAGAAAAGCACTCTAAACCACCACAAAGTAGAAATTTTGTAATAAATATTCTTATTATAATTTGTATTATTGTAATAATATTTTCTTTATATAATATTGGTTCATGGTTTATTGAAAATAAAAAAGAAACTGATTTAATATCTAATATTCAAAGTCAAGTTACTATAACATCAGAAGATATTTCAGTTAATAATTTAAATGTAAAAAAATTAAATTATGATTTTACAAATCTTCTATCAGAAAATTCAAGAACTGTTGGATGGGTTAATGTAAAAAATACAAATATAAATTATCCTGTAGTAAAATATACCAATAATGACTATTATTTAAATCACTCCTTTGATAATACAGAAAATTCTGCCGGATGGATATTTGCAGATTATCAAAATCAATGTGATGGATCTGATTATAATACAGTAATATATGGCCATAACAGAAAAGATAAGAGCATGTTTGGTAGTTTGAAAAATGTATTAAAATCTGATTGGTATTCAAATGAAGATAATTTATATATAAACTTTTCAACATTAAATGAAAGTCATGTTTATAAAATTTTTTCAACAATTATTTGTAATGAAAAAGATGTTGGAGCTTATACTAAAACACAATTTACCGATGATACCGACTTTTCAAATTATATACAAATGTTAAATAATTCTAGTAATCATAATTTTGAAACAAACATTTCAGAAACTTCACATATTATAACCTTATACACTTGTCATGGATTAAATAATCAACGACTTTTAGTATACGCCACATTAGTTGAATAATTTAGAGTTACATGTAAAGTAAAAAAATAAGCGAAGATTAAATTAAATCATCGCTTATTTCCTTTTTATAGTGAACATTTTGGGGTTCACTTCAAAAATCATCTTCTTATTTTTTAGCACTCTAACTTTCCTTTTATTCTCTTTCACCATAATAAGCTTGAAGCATTAATTCCTTAATTTCATGAACTAATGGAACACGTGGATTTGCAGTTGTACATTGGTCTTCAAAAGCCATTTCTGATAATTTATCAACTTTTGCTAAGAATTCTTGCTCATCTACGCCTGCTTCTCTTAATGTTTTTGGAATATTTAAATCTCTATTTAATTCTTTTACAGCTTCTATTAAAGAATCTACACCTTGCTCTGTTGTTTTTGCTTTTAACCCTAATCTTTTAGCTATATCTGCATACTTTTGATCAGCTATAAAATATTCATATTTAGGGAATGACACAAATTTTGTTGGTTTTGTTGCATTATATCTTATTACATATGGAAGAATTATTGCATTTGCTCTTCCATGTGGTATGTGGAATTCTCCTCCTAATTTATGTGCTATTGAATGATTTACTCCTAAGAATGCATTAGAAAATGCCATTCCAGCTATACAACTTGCATTATGCATTTTTTCTCTTGCATATTGATTATCTCCGTTGTTATATGCTTCTCTAATATTTTTATATACTAACTCAATTGCTTTCATTGCTAAACCATCTGTAAAATCTGATGCCATATTAGAAACATATGACTCTAAACCGTGTGTTAAAACATCCATACCAGTATCTGCTGTTACGCTCTTTGGTAAGCTTTTAACTAAATCTGGATCAATTATTGCTACATCTGGTGTTAATTCGTAATCTGCTAAAGGATATTTTTTATTTATTTTTTTATCTGTTATAACAGCAAAAGATGTAACTTCTGATCCTGTTCCAGAAGTTGTTGGAATACAAACCATTTTTGCCTTTTCACCTAATTTTGGAAATTTGTATGTACGCTTACGAATATCCATAAATTTAAGTTTTAATCCCTCTGCATCTGCTTCTGGGTGCTCATAAAATAGCCACATTCCTTTAGCTGCATCAATAGGACTTCCTCCACCTATTGCTATAATTACATCCGGATTAAATGTATTCATCATTTCAACACCTTTTTTTATTGTATCAAAAGATGGATCTGGTTCAACCTCTGCAAATATCTCTGAATGCACATATTGAGATCTTTTTCTTAAATGATATAAAATTTTATCAACATAACCTAATTTAACCATACCTGGATCAGTTACAATAAAAGCTCTTGAAATATCTTGCATTTTTTCTAAGTATGCTATTGATCCAGCTTCAAAATATATTTTTTCTGGAACTTTAAACCATTGCATATTAACTCTCCTTTTTGCTACTCTTTTTATATTTATTAAATTAACTGATGATACATTAGCAGTTGTAGAATTTCCTCCAAATGTTCCACAACCAAGTGTAAGTGATGGCATATTTGTATTATAAATATCTCCTATTGCACCATGTGTTGATGGTGAATTTACTATAATTCTTCCCGCTTTTACAGTTTCTGCAAATTTTTCTATAGTATTTCTATCTTCTGAATGAATTACTGCTGAATGTCCTAATCCACCAAATTCTAACAATTTTTCTGCTAATTCTATTCCTTCATCTGAATTATTTACAATATAATAAGCCAATACTGGACTTAATTTTTCCTTTGAAAATGGATATTCAATTCCAACTCCATTTTCTTTTAGCACTAAAACTTTAGTATCTTGTGGTACTTCAATTCCTGCTCCTTTTGCAATATTATATGGACTTTTTCCAACAATATCTGCATTTAATGCACAACCTTTTTCTTCAATAAACATACTTCCTCGTAATTTTTTAGTTTCACTATCACTTAAGAAATAGCATCCTGCATCTTTCATTAAAGCTTCAAATTCCTTTTGAATATCTTTATCTATTATTACAGATTGTTCTGATGCACAAATCATCCCATTATCAAATGACTTAGACATAACTAAATCATTTACAGATGTTTTCAATTTTGCTGTTTTATCTATATAACAAGGAACATTTCCTGGTCCAACACCTAATGCTGGCTTACCAGATGAATATGCTGCTTTTACCATTCCAGTTCCACCAGTTGCCAATATTAAATTAACATCTGGATGATGCATTAACATATTTGTTGCTGTTATAGATGGCTCTTCAATCCATAAAATACAATTTTCAGGTGCACCAGCTTTTATAGCTGCATCTCTAACTATTTTTGCTGCAGCAACACTACATTTTTGCGCTGATGGATGAAATCCAAAAATTATTACATTTCTTGTTTTAGCTGAAATAATTGATTTAAACATTGTTGTTGAAGTTGGATTAGTTACAGGTGTTACACCTGCAATAATTCCTATTGGCTCTGCTATTTCTTCATAACCTTCTTCTTCATTTTCATTTATTACACCAACTGTTTTATCATATTTTATACTATGATAAATATATTCTGTTGCAAACATATTCTTTGTTATTTTATCTTCATAAATTCCTCTTCCAGTTTCTTCAACTGCCATTTTTGCAAGTTCCATATGATGTTCTAATCCTGCCATAGACATTGCTTTAACAATATTATTTACTTGCTCTTGGTCAAGTTTTAAGTATTCCTCAGATGCTTTTTTAGCTTTTTCTACTAAACTATCAATCATCTTTTTTACTTTGTTATCATCAGTAATTTCGTTTGACATAAATGCCCTCCTTTTATCTATTGTTTTATTGAATTATATTAATAAAAATTATAAAAGTCAAATAAATTTCATCGACCTTTTTTGCACTTTTTCAAAAAGAAAAGATATTTGATAAAAATCAAATATCTTTTCTTTTATTTTACATATTTATCTATGTTTGAATCTGTTAATTTAGTTTTTATTTCTTCAAAATTGTATTTATCATATTTCTTTTGATCTGCACTGTATTCACCATTCTCATCTGTTTCATAAGAATCTAGCTCTATAATTTCGCCATTTGAAATCTTATAATATGTTAATATACCAGTAGACATATTTTCTGATTTTATAATATTATTTGTAGAATCAACTGTTACCTCACAATAATCTACGCCAGCATGTTCTTTTGATGCTTTAACTTTTCCATCTTTGTAACTTACAATAACTGCTATAGAAGAATCCATAACCTGTGAACGTACAATATATTCAGGTTTATTATTTAATTTCATAAAATAATATGTATGATCTTCATCAGCACTAACATTTGTTTTTAACCAATTTTTATCTTTTAATGCTTTTTTTATTGCCTCATTTGCTTCATCAGTATTTTTTGAATCACTATCATTATTTGAATTGTTTTCTACAACATTTTCATTAGTGTTTGCGTTGTTTTCTGATTTTTGTGAATTTGATATTTGAGTTTTTAAATCATTTATCTCATTATTTGCTACATTTAATTTATCAAATAAGAAATAACCTCCATATCCAATTCCTGCCACTAATAATATTATAATTATTATTAAAATAATTTTTCCTGCTTTTTTCATTAGTTTTCCCCCTTCTTTTAAATTTGATAAAATCATACCATTGATTCATTTTTTAATCAACTATTTTTAAAAATTTTTTCAATACTATTTAAATTGAATACTTTCAATAAAATTGTTATATACCAACATATTATTATCTACAGATATTTCAGTATCTGAAAATATACTTACAATATATATTTTACCATTATTTTCGAACCAAAAATCTTTTTGCTTCATCCACTTAGAATCATTTAATACTGTATATGTTATTTGATATCCTTCAAAGTTTCCAATTTTTTCTTTACCTTTACTTATCTCTTTATGTTTTTCTGCATTTTTAATATCATACTTATAATTTTCATTATTGTTTGCAATTTTTTCTAAATCTGCACCATATTTTTCTTTTAATTTATTTGATTCATCTTCTGAGTATTCATATAATTGAATATTTATTAAATCACCATATGAATCATTTGTGTACATATTTACTGATTTATCCTCTATGTCAACATTCCATTTACTTGAAACATTAAATATAACACTACCATTGCTCATACTTTCTGTTTTATCTAATTTATTTTTTTCGGCTTTGTTTTGACTTTGTTCAATACTTAAATCAAATTTTCCAACAAGTTCTTTTTCATTGTTTTCACCAAGCAAGTAAATATTAAAGATTATTTTTTTATTATCTGTGCTAAAGTTTGGAAATAATAATTTTTCATTTTTTATCCAATCAGTCCTTGTATATGTGTATTCTGATGATAATAAATCATTTCCAAGCTCATCCTTTACCTCAAATAAAAACTTCTCTTCTTCACTCCATCTTGGATCATTATACTCACTTGAAAGTGCACTTATATCTTTTTTAGGCTCTATTTTATTTTCATCTTTCACACCATTTTGATTAGCAAATATTGTTATATTCATTAATGTTGAAAACTCACTTGTTGAAATTGATGTAACATTCATTGATATTGGAGTATAATTAGTTTTTATCGCAATTCTATTTGTATCTTTTAAATTTTGTTCATCATAAAAACTTACCTTGTTTTCAACTTTATTATTTTTATCTAACTTCAAATCAAAATTCCATTCACCTTTAACTCCAGCTATCTCTGTAACTTTAATATTTAATTCAAAACTATTTAAATTTGATTCAAATTTTTCAATTGAATATAATGTTGAAATTACGTATGTGTTATCATTTCTTTCAAAGTTTTGCTTATCAACATCTATATGAATATTTTTATTTACCATAGTATCTACAACTATATTATCACTATTTTTTATAAAATTTAGCTCTTTATTAGATTGTATTTTATAATTTACTATTACTGCATTTTGATCAATTGCATATGTCTCTAATGTAACTGATATATCACTATTTAAAACTTCATCATTTACCGAAACAATACTATTATTATATTTATCTTCATTAATATTAAATAAACCAACTATCGATTTTCCAGTTATAGCTGCATATATTGTACCACTTGCTAATACAACCCCTGCAAATGAAGCTGCAATTGAAGCTACTTTTTTTGCTTTACTAGGTTTTAATTTTATAACATTATTTTTCTTTTCTTCTTTCTTAACAGTATTATTTATAAAATTATCAAACAAGTTATTTATATTATCAGGAACAGTTTCTGTCTTATTAAATAATTTTCTTATTTCTTCATCATTCTTATCATTTTTCATTTTAAAACACTCCTTTCTTCTTTTCTAATATTTTCATTATTTCAGCTTTTGCTCTATGTAGTCTTGACTTAACTGTTCCTTTTGGCATCTCTAATATCTTTGCTATTTCATCTTGTTTAAAATCATTATAGTAATATAAAATTACAATTTCTTTTAAATCATTATCTAATTTATCTAAAATCATTTTCATTTCTATTCCTTCATCAAAATTAGATTTTTCTTGAATATTTTCAACATACTCAGATTCAAATGGAATTATCTTGCTTTTCTTTCGCAATATGTCATAACATTTATTAATTATAATTCTTGTCATCCATGTTTTAAAATATTTTTCTTCTTTTAAAGTTTCGATATTCTTATATGCTGTTTCTAACGCATCTTGTAATGCATCTTCAACATCATCTTCATTCTTTAATAAAGCTTTTGCTGTTTTATAAAAACTAAGCCTATTATCATTAATTCCTTTTATAAAAACTTCATTTAAATTTTTTTTGGCCATTTTTTCTCTCCATTTTCTTTTGATTAACTTACTATTCTTCGAATAAATAACTTAACATTTTAATCCAATCAACTCCATATATGTATAATGTTTCTCCATTATAATTAGTACTATATACAGTTATTCTTTCTTTGTATTCATCCCAAGTTTCATTTTCATAATCCCAACCATCATCAATTCCAATCATTTCTCTTACCAAGTCGCTTGATGATACTGGATCTATTACTACCATTTGATAATATATATCGCCTAATAATTTTGCTTCACTATCTGACAATTTTTTTACATTAATTACATAATCATAGTCATCTTCTTCTGTATTATCTAATATATCAACATGCTCTTTTAATGTTGCAGTTTTATTTACTAAATCAGCTTCTACATATTTATATCTAACACTATATCCACTGCTTACAGGAATATCAAAATTTTGCTCATATAATGTGAATTTATTTAAATTTCCCTCATTTGTATTTGAAAAATTTTCTTGGTATTCACATTCTTCTTCAGAATTTTCTTGATCATTTGCATCTGAAAAATTTTCTTGATATTCACATTCCTCTTCTTCTACATTGTCATCAGTAAAGTTTTCTTGATATTCACATTCCTCATTTTCAATTGGTTTTTCCTCTACTTTTTTATTATCTTTTACTACTGTTTTTTCTTCTTCATTATCTTTAGTTTCTATTTTATTATCAAGCTCTTCTTTTTCACTACTAGTAGCTACTTCATTACTAGTAGCTACAATTTGATTTTGCTCTGTAATTTTTTCCTCGTTTAAATCTTTTTTAACATTTGCTCCAAATATACTTGTTATGACTACTACAACAGTTCCTACTATACTAAAAATTATTTTTTGTTCCATAAAAATCAACATCCTTTCTTTATTTATTTAACTATTAGACGCACATAAATAAAAAAAGGTTCATTTTATTTTAATTTTTTTTAATTTTTTCAAAGAACAATATTATAATATCCTAATACATATTAAATATCAATAAGGTAAAAAGCAAAAAAGAACTACAATTTTTATAGTTCTACTTTTACTATTTAATTTTTTTAATTAGATTATATAACTCCATTCTCCTCTTCATGTATAAAGATGTCTGCATTTTTACATAGCATAAATATACCATAATTAAAACTAATCCCCAATTATGTGCATATAATACAAGTAAACTACATCCAAACAATAATATTGATAAACTTATAGTTGATACAACTTCTGTAATTTTATAGGCTTTTGCTCTTCCACAAAAAATACACAATGCGCTTTTTAATATTCTACCTCCATCTAGTGGATAAATAGGAATTAAGTTTATAATTGCCAATAATAAATTTATATACATTATATCAACTTTAAAGAAACATATCATTCCCAAAATAAAATTAATTAAAGGACCTGCTACGTATATTATTATTTTTTTTAGCTCTAGTATGTTTGATTTTAATATCTTTTTATTATAATCTACTATTGGATTTATAAATGATATTGAAAATCCTATTGGCTTAATTCCCAGTACTGATGGTTTAAACCCTAAACATACACCAGTAATTAGATGTGCCATTTCGTGTGTAAATGCAAATATCATTAGTAATATGTATAATTTTATCTGATTTGTTAGAAAAAATATTAATGCAAATATTAATATTTTTAAATCTACCTTTATTTGCATATCATCACTTATACTCCTTTTAATAATTCTATTTACAATTATAATTAAACTTTAAAACTGTAATAGATATTCTGGATTAACTGCTCTATTTTCCCTTCTAATTTCAAAATGCAAATGTGGTCCTGTTGCTTTTCCTGTTGACCCAACTTTTGCAATTTCCATTCTTTGATTTACTTTATCCCCCTCTTTTACAAGTAATTCACTGCAATGAGCATATACAACAACTACATCATTATTTTGAATCTTTAAATGTATTCCGTAATCACCTTTTGAAGATGCTTCAATTACAGTTCCATCCATAGCTGATATAATACTTGTTCCAGTAGTTGCACCTAAGTCAATTCCTTTATGATTTGCAGAAACAATTTCTGTTGAATTTCTTGTTCCAAATCTCGATGTTACTACACTATTTTGTAATGGATTTATAATATTAAAATTTGTCTTTATGTATTCTGCATCACTTTTCATTTCATCATCTGCTGTAATAAAGTTAGCAGTTTTTTCTATAAAATCTTCTGTACTTCCACCTATCCCAATTTCCATATTTTGATTACTTGATTGCTCTTGAACTTCAGTAACATTCTGATTTCCATCATCTGTATTTGAATTTTCATTTTGAGTTTGTTCACTACCTTTATCATCTTGATTTTGATTATTTTCAATATTTTGTGATTCTTGGTTTTGTTCACCTTCGTTATTTTTATTTAATTTTTTATCTATGTCCTCTAATTTTGCACATACATCTGTATATATTTTATTAAAATTCACATCATAATTTAATACACTATTAATATTTGAAATATATATTTTTATTTTCTCATTTGGAGAATTTTTCACATAGTATATTCCACAATATATTAACAAACAAACCAATATTTGAATAAACATTTTTTTAACTTTTGAAGTTGGTTCGCTTTTTGTAAAATTATCACTTGATATTCGTAAATCTGTATTTCTGCGTCTTTCTAAAACATCCTCTGCTCTTCTAATACGCTCTTCATCACTAATCAATCTATCCATATTAATAGCATCATTCCTTATCTAAAAAGTATCTCACTATTAATATATGTTTAGTATTAAAATATAATGCTTACAATTAATAATAATCCTAAAATTGCACTTGTATATTTTAATCTTCTCAATTTTCTTTTTACACTTGTATTATCAGGCTCTGTTTCTTTTAAATAATCGGCTATTATCAATTCTGCTTCTTTAATTACAAATTTTTTGTCATCCTCAGTTCTTTCATTTATATTTTTAAATTTATTTGAATACTCATGTTTTTTTGCTTTTTTATTTTCTTTTAATATAATTATAGCCTCCTCAATTGTATTAGATGGTACATCCTTTATTCTTATAATATTTCTCATATTTTCCATACCTATATACCTCCTAAAATTTATATATAGATATTTTTTCCATATTTCGTATTGTTATTCAAAAGTTTTTATAATTCCATCAGAAATTTTTTTTGACAAGTCCATTATTTTTGATAATGAAATATTTTGCAAACATCTAAAATTAAGTTCATTATCATTGTAATCTTTACCAACAACTACTTTTATTCCTATATCGCCTATTTTTTTCTTACTTTTATTAAGACCTCTTCCTATTATAATTCCATCATCTGCAATATATATGTTTCCAATTTCACTTTCTGCAGACAGAGCAGCATCTATTGCTACAACATATGGATTTTTATATTTTAATTTTATTTCTCTCATTTTTTGACTCATATTACTAAATGTTAAATTTTCATTTAGGTCTCCATATACATTAAAATTTTTATCTACGTCTTTTAATAAAGACCCTGTAATTGGTCCTATGCAATCTCCAATAACTCTGTCTGTACCTATACAACAGAAAACTATGTTATTGTCTTTATTCTGCGTAATTTTTGATTTTAGTTTTTTTATAAAATTTATATAATTTTCATCCTCTTTCAAAATTTTCCTCCATATCAATTCTTTATATTAAGAATATGTAGAAAAATTTATTTATATTCATTCAAAAAAAATAAAAAGAGCTTTCAAAATTATACAAATAGGCATACTACCTAATAATTATAATTTTGTGCTCTTTTAAATTTAAATATTATTATTGATTTTTAAATAAAAAACAATTTTCGTCATGAGAATAAATTACACCTATTGCCTGTAAATACGAGTATATTATTGTTGATCCAACAAATTTCATTCCTCTTTTTTGCAAATCTTTTGAAATTTTATCCGATAATTCCGATGTTGTTTTATTAACTTCATATATTGTTTTATCTTGTGTAAATTGTTTTAAATAATTGTGAAATGTTCCATATTCTTTTTGTATATTTTTAAATATTTTAGCATTAATTATACTAGCGTTAATTTTTAATTTATTTCTTACTATTTTTTCGTTTAATAGTAATTCATTTATTTTTTTGCTATCATAATTACATATTTTATCAATATCAAAATTATCATATGCTTTTTCAAAATCCGCTCTTTTATTTAATATACACTCCCACGAAAGCCCTGCTTGAAATGATTCTAATATTAACATTTCAAATAAATATTTTTCATTAAAATTAGGTTTACACCATTCTTCATCATGGTATTTTATATATAGTGGATTTTTTAAATTGCACCATTTACATCTACTCATAAAGTGTTCCCCCTTCTTATTCTAGAAAGTCTTTTCAATGTTTTGGTATATCTATCTAATTGTATTTTACCGTTATTATCTCATTTTTTACATACTTTCAACGAGTTTTATCACATTCTTTTACGCGTGTGTTAACACCATTAATTACTTTGTACTCTCTCTTCTCATTTTTATATACCTTTTTTTGTATTTCTTCTGCTAAATTAATACCTAATATTTCTGACATGCCTAATAAATATATTGCTACATCAGCAAGTTCTTCTCCTAAATCATTTTTCTTTTTTCTCCAAGCCTCATATGCCTCTGCAAGCTCTCCATATGTTAAACAGAATTCTTTATTAATATCTGTTGTGTTAAATCCCTTGTTTACTTTATTTTGGTATATCTCTTTTTGTAGTTTTTCCAAATCAATCATTTTATCAACTCCTCTATTTGTATTGTTTGAATTTTAACATATTTATAGTCAAAGTTCAATTTAATAAAAACTAAAAAATTTTATTATAAAAAAAGAGATTTAAATTATTGAAAATTCAAATCTCTTTTTATTTTTATCCTTCTATTTGTTTTCTTACTTCTTCAGCAAAGTTTTCTTCTACTTTTTCGATTCCTTCACCTTTTTCTAATCTTGCAAATCTGTTTATTTTTGCATTTTTTTCTTTTAATAATTGAGAAACTTTGATGCTTGGATCTTTTACAAATTCTTGATCTACTAAGCATATTTCTCCGTAGAATTTTCCAATTCTTCCTTGAACCATTTTTTCAGCTATTTCTGCTGGTTTTCCTTCATTCATTGCTTGAACTTTTAATATTTCCATTTCTTTGTCAACTCTTTCAGCTGGAACTGAATCTCTGTCTAAGAATTCAGGTTTTGCAGCTGCTATTTGCATACAAATATCTTTTGCAAGTTCTGGTGTAGCATTTTCCATATCAACTAATACACCAATTTTTCCATCTCCGTGGATATATTTTTCAACTGTTCCTGTTGTTTCAAATCTTTCAAATCTTCTTATTGTCATGTTTTCTCCAATTGTTGCTATTTTGTTTGTTAAAACTTCTTGAACAGTTTTTTCTGGATCTGAAATAGATTTTTCAGCTAATAAATCTTCTACTGTTGCTGGTGCATTTACAGCTATTTGTTTAGCTATATCTGCAACAAATGATTTAAATTCGGCATTTGAAGAAACGAAGTCTGTTTCTGCATTAACTTCAACAACTGCTCCTACTTTTCCATCTTCTGATATATATGCATCTACTAATCCTTCTGCAGCAACTCTGTCAGATTTTTTAGCAGCTTTTGCTATTCCTCTTTCACGTAATAATTCGATAGCTTTTTCCATATCTCCATCTGCTTCTGTTAAAACTTTTTTGCAGTCCATCATACCTGCACCTGTTTTTTCTCTTAATTCTTTTACTTGGCTTGCTGTTACCATTGTAATACCCCTTTCTAAATGTTATTTTTGGAATTACAGTGCTTGTTTTAGCTACTGTAAAAAAATGAGCTCCCACAATATTTTATAATGTAGGAGCAAATATATATCCGCCCTAGCAATTAGGACTGTATTTACTTAATTATTCAGCTGATTCAGTATTTGATTCTGCAGCTACAACTTCTTCAATTGAAGGAGCTTCTGAAACTTCTTCGAAGTTTGTTTCTGTAGTATCTTCTGATTCACCTTGATGTCCTTCAATGATTGCATTTGCCATTACATCTGCAATTAATTTTACAGCACGTATAGCGTCATCATTTCCAGGTATTGCATAATCAACATCCTCTGGGTTACAGTTTGTATCAACTAAACCTACAACTGGAATGTTTAATTTTCTAGCTTCTAATATAGCTATTCTTTCTTTTTTAGGATCTACTACAAATAATACTCCAGGAATTTCTGTCATATCTTTAATTCCACCAAGATTTTTTTGTAATTTGTCCATTTCTTTTTTAAGTAATATTACTTCTTTTTTAGGTAATACATCAAATGTACCATCTTCTTGCATTGTTTCTAATTCGTTAAGTCTTTCAACTCTTTTTCTTATTGTACCAAAGTTTGTTAGCATTCCTCCTAACCATCTTTGATTTACATAGTACATTCCGCTCTTTTCTGCAGCTTCTTTCATACATTCTTGAGCTTGTTTTTTAGTTCCTACAAAAAGAACTTTCTTTCCTTCTTCTGCTTGACTTCTCATAAAGTCATAAGCTTCATCAATTTTCTTTGATGTTTTTTGTAAATCGATAATATGGATTCCGTTTCTAGCTTGGAATATATATTCAGCCATTTTTGGATCCCATCTTCTAGTTTGATGTCCAAAGTGAACACCAGCTTCTAGTAATTGTTTCATTGCAACTACTGCCATTTTAATTTCCTCCTTTTTGTTTTTACCTCCATAAAAGTTCAAACATTATAAAAAACTTATAGTTTTATAAGCACATTTTTATAACTAGTTTTATGTGTGTATTTTTAACGAAATTATTATACCAGCATTTTCCATAAAAAGCAAGTGTTTTCACAAATTATTTTCTACTATAACAATCAAAAAATGTTTTTAATTCCTAATTGTAAATAAAAAATATATATGATATCCTATATATATAATCTACGAAAGGAAAAATTGTAAAATGAACTTTTATAATATGAATAAATCGTTGGGACTTGCCCAAGATATTGATATTGATAAGGAAGCTTATTATTCAACAAACATCTTTATATTAAGTGATAATTCACAGATTTTAACTCAAAATTTTATGCTTCCTAATATTTCTAGAAAATTAGGATCTTACATTATTTTAGATCATAATAATGAAATGTATAATCTTACGCAAAATGTATTTAGCTCTTATGGATATAGTATTGAAAAACTTGATCTTGAAACATCATACAATTCATTTTTGTCTACTGAAAACGAGAATGATATTATTAATTTTTCTAATTCTATTTTAAAAAATAGCGCTTATCTTAGAAAACTTTTAAATACTAAATATAAAGGAAATAATGATTTCTACAAAAAAATAGAATTAATATTACGTTTAATTTTAATATATATGATGGATAAAGCACCTTATGAAAAAAGAAATTTTAATTTTTTAAAGAAAATAGTGCTAAAACTACATCAAAATGATTTAGCATATTTTAAGAAAATATTTAGTAATATTAGTGTTTCTTTAGAAACAAATACCAGTATTTACTTCTTAGATCATCTAACGGAAGATTATTACAACGAACTAATATCAGCTCTCGCAAAATTAGTATCTGATTATCCGGAAAGCAATGCCAGCCAAAATACAGCTTTATCAAAAGTTGAAGATTTTTATAATGAAAATAAATTAGCAGTATTATTCATAGATACATCAGATAGATTAGTTGAAAACTCAATGTTTTGTAGTAAATTAGAAGATTACTTAAAAAATGCCAATGATTCTAGAACTATTCCAATTTTTTTAACTTATGTTTCATTAGAAAACGTAGGATATATTAATAATTTATCAATCATAGCAAGATATTTTAAAAATCCAAATATCCTACATATAGTTAATTTTAGTAGTGTAGCAAAGATAATAAATTTATATAAAAAATCTTTACAAGATATCTTTAATGATATCCCATATGGTATTATTTTTTCAACAGCAAATGAAAAGAATATAAAATATATGCCAAAATTGCTAATGAATCCTGCTGTATCTGAAATGATGAATCAAATATTAGTTAATAATAAATACTGTATTGTTTATAGAAAAAAAACTAAAACTACATTAGAACCTATAATGTCAGAAACAGAACAGATTACAAATCAAGATACATCTCCACAAAATTCATCTCAAAGTTTTTCAAACACACAATTAGATTCTGTTGAAACTGAAGATGAATTACTTGCACTACTAAAACATGATATAGACTCTGAAAAAGATTCATTAAAGAAAAAACACTTCACTGAATTATATAACTTTTTTTCAAGAGCATAAAAAGGATGCTAAACATAGCATCCTTTTTTTATATCATCATACAATATATACAACTTAAGATTAATTGAATAATTACTATTATGTTTGTAATTTTAAAGATTTTTTCAATTTTTGCTCTTTGTTGTATAGTATTATAAAACTTTCCAATTTGAACCTCATTTAATTTCATATACCCTTCTATATCATCAATGTACACTGACTTTCCACTGCTTTTGCTATAATGCGAATACTTTTTTTTAGGTGCTATATTTTTATATAATCCATTGGATATAATTCCACCTATAATATTTCCAATTCCAATAGTAATAACATAAAAAACAACTATATATGAATATTTACTACTATTCATCATCTTTTTTATAGCATCCGGTAAATTGTTTGAAAAAATTATCATAGCCAACATAGTCACATATGCACATATAAATCCAATTACTAGTGATAAAGATTCCACGCGTAAGAATTTTCTTTTGATTGTTTTATCATAACGATTTGGGCAGTTCTCTAATATTTTTAAAATATCTGACTTATATTTATAAATTTCTTCCTCATATTCAGATCCTTCAAAAGAATATGAAATCTTATCTTCATTAAAATATAAATATATAGATATTCTTCTATATTCACTATTTGAAAGTAACTCATTATTATTCTTTTTATTTGAAAGTGATGATGTTAAAAAATTAATATCAATTTCCTTTATGTTAGATTTATTAATTGTTTTTAATTGTTCTTTAAACCACTCAAAATTATCTTTTTTTAGCTCCTCACCTGAATGCAAAACAATTTTGTAATTTAAAATATTATCTGCACCTCGAAATACATCTGCTTTATGCTTTTTATAATATTTTAATTTCTCATTATATGCATATAATTTGCCATAATGCTCTTTTTCTCCTTCTAAATATTCTGCTATTTTTATAATCGTATCTATAGAAATTATTTTATTATTAATTGCATCAAAATTCATTTTAATCTCCTTAATTAGATTATTCTTTTGTAATTTTTATTAAATTTTCAATAATCTATAATCTCAAAAAAACTTTTTTACTAATCAGCTACCTTACTTTGTGCTAATTTCATTGACAATAGCTTACTTATACCATTTTCTTCCATTGTAACACCATATACTGTATCTGCAGCTTCCATTGTTCCTTTTCTATGTGTTATTACTAAAAATTGTGTATCAGAGCAGAATTTTTTCAAATATTCTGCATATCTATAAACATTAACATCATCAAGAGCTGCTTCAATTTCGTCTAATATACAGAATGGTGCTGGATTTATTTTTAATATTGCAAACAATAAAGCTATTGCTGTAAAAGCTTTTTCTCCTCCTGATAATAACATCATATTTTGTAATTTTTTACCAGTTGGTTGTGCTTTTATATCAATTCCACATTCCAATACATTATCTTCATCTTCTAATATTAGCTCTGCTTTTCCGCCTCCAAATAATTCAACAAAGACCTCATTAAAGTTCTTGTTTATTAGTTTGAACTTTTCAACAAATTGTTTTTTCATTGTATCTGTTATTTCAGAAATCATTTTTCTAAGTTTAGATATTGTATTTTCTAAATCCAATCTTTGTTCACACATAAAATCATAACGCTCTTTTGTTTTTTTGTATTCTTCAATTGAATCTACATTAATACTTCCTAAGTCTTTAATTTCTGCTCTTATGTCATTAACTTCTTTTTGTGTAGTTTGAACATTTTCAACTTTCTTATAGTCAGTTGCATTATTTGGTGTTAATTCATATTCTTCCCACAAATTATTAACAACTAAATCTATATCTTGTTCCAATTTTGTCTTTTTAACATCTATTTTTACTAAATTTCCTTTTAAGTCTTCTAATAAATTAAATTGATCTGTAATATCTTTCTCAATTTTATTTAGCTCTTCATTCTTATTGGCTCTATCTAATTTTAATTGCTCTATTTTTTCAGTACTTGTTGATACACTATTTTTTATTTCTATAATTTGATTTTTTAATGATTCAATTTTCTCTTTTAGCTCAATATCTTCTCGTTTTAAATCTTCTATTTGGTCATTTTTTACAGTAATTGCATTATTATAATTTTCAATATCTTTATCTATTCTTTCAATAATTTCATCAATTGAAGATCCACTTTCATCAAATGAAGATACAGATATTTTTAAATTTGTTATATCAAAATTTAAATCATCAATATATTTTTGATTTTCACTATTGGCCTCAGCAAATTCTTTAATTACAATAGACAATTCATTAATTTCTTTTTCTAAATCTTCTACTGAATTTTGAATATTTTGCTTTTGATTTTTAATATCTGCTTTTTGGTTTTCAATTTTTTCGTTTTCATTTCTTAATTTACTAAGTGTATTTTCTAATCTTAAAATTTGCTCTTCCACAGATAACATTTTTTGTTTTTCTGTTGCATATACAATATTTATCTGTTGAATTTTTTCATCTAATTCTTTTGAACCTTCAACAAACTCCGAAATAGATTCTTCATAATCTTGTTTACTTCTCTTTGTTTCACTTATTTTATTTTGCAATACTTCTATTTCTTTTGCTAAATTTTCTATTTCTCTACCTCTACCTAAGATATTTACAGTTTTTTGAGCAACAGAACCACCAGTAATTGCTCCTGATGCATTTATTATATCTCCCTGAATAGTAACAATTCTAAATCCATATTTATTTTCTTTTGCAAGAGCTATACCAGTATCCATATTATCAACAATTACTGTTCTTCCCAATAAATTATAAACTATTTGAGTATATTTTTTGTCAAATTTAACAAGATCTGCTGCCACACCAATTACACCTGGAAATTTTCCTTTTATTTTATCAATTTTACTACCTTTAATTGAAGTTATCGGTAAAAAAGATGCTCTTCCCATATTATTTGCTCTTAAGTGATTTACTAATTTTTTTGCAACTTCTTCATTGTCTGTAACAATATTTTGTAGCATTCCACCTAAAGTCATTTCAATTGCAGTTTCATATTTTTTGTCAACAGAAATTAAATTTGCTATAATTCCATGTACACCTTTATTTAAATCTGCATTTTTATCACAATCTATTAATAATAATTTAACAGCTTTCGCATATCCTTCTTTTTCTTTTTCAGTTTCAATTAAAAATTTTTGTCTAGAATCTTTCATTCTAAGCTCATAAGACATTTTGTCAATTTGCTCATTAAATTCTTTTATTTTATTTTCAATTTCCTCTTTTTTATTAGAATTTTCCTCTAATTCTTTAGTAGCACTATTTTTTTCAGATTCAATTTTTTGGAACTCTTTTGACATATCTTGTTTTTGTGTTCTAGTTCTATCAAGCTCTGATACCGTCTCTTGTATTTCTGTTTTTATGCTTTTTTGTCTTTTTTCAATATTTTCAAAATTAGCATCTAAAGAACTTATTTCTATGTTTTTTTCATATTTTAAATCAGTATTTTTTTCTATTACTTGCTTTTTAGCTTCAATTTCAAGCTCTTTAGTAGATAGACCTTCTGTAAGTTTGCTTAATTCAGCTTCCTTTTCTTCAAGCTCTTTTTCAAATTTTTCTTTATTAGAAAATAATGAATCCTTTTTTTGCTTTTTAGTATCCTTTTCTTCTTGCAAATCTTTTATTTTTTGTTTTGAATCTTCAATTTCCGATAAAAGTCTTTCATTATTCTCTTTATTATGTGATATCTTTTCATTTGAAATTCCTATTTCAGAATTAATTTTTTCTATCTGATTTGTACTTTCAAATCCAATATTTTGACACTTTTCTATTTCTTCAATTAATTCATCTATTTGCTTTTTCAATGTGCCTTTTTTATTTTGAATATTATTTAATTTTTCTTCTTCATCATTTTTTTGATTTTCTAATATTTTTAAATCTTCAACAACTTGCTCAAGTTTTTCTTTATATGTTTCGATATTATGAATAAATAATCCAACTTCAATATCTTTTAAAGATTCATGTAGCTCTAAAAATCTTTTCGCTTTTTCTGATTGAATTCTAAGAGGATCAAGTCCTGCTTCAATTTCAGATAATATATCATTTATTCTTAATAAATTTAACTTAGTTTGCTCCAATTTTTTTTCAGATTCTGATTTTCTTGCTCTATATTTTACAATACCAGCAGCCTCTTCAAAAATATGTCTTCTATCTTCTGATTTATTACTTAGAATTTCATCAATCTTACCTTGACCTATTATAGAATAGCCATCTTTACCTATACCAGTATCCATAAATAGCTCTAAAATATCTTTTAATCTACATGGTGTTTTATTTATAAAATATCCAGTTTCACCACTTCTATATATCTTTCTTGTGACAATAACCTCTGCGTATTCCACAGGTAACTCACCATCTGTATTATCTATAACAATAGATGCTTCTGCAAATCCCAAAGATTTTCTATTTTGTGTTCCAGCAAAAATAATATCTTCTGATTTCGCACCTCTTAATGATTTCATACTTTGTTCACCAAGAACCCATCTAATACTATCTGAAATATTACTTTTTCCAGATCCATTCGGTCCAATTACAGCGGTAATTCCTGGTTTAAATTCTAAAACTGTTTTATCTGCAAAAGATTTAAATCCTTGCAACTCTAATCTCTTTAAGTACATCTTCTTTCACCTTTCATATGTTGATTTTCTTTGTATATCATATATTAAAATTTGTAATTAATCAAGTGAAAAATTCTATATTTAATAACTCTAAATATCCTTGAAATAGCTTCAACAATAGCCAAATGAGATTTAAGTCGACATGACTTAAATCTCATTTTATTATAACTTTATTTTTAATTATATACTTTCAATAAAATAATCCTGTATCTGTTTTATAAGTTCGCCTTTAACATCTTCAATGCTCATACCTTCAATTTGTGCACCGGCAAGCGTTATATGTCCTCCTCCGCCAAGTTTTTCTAGTATAACTTGAACATTTATATCTCCAATTGAACGACCACTAATAAACACTTTTTCTCCATTTTTTCCAATTACAAAAGATGCACTTATATCACTAATCGTTAATAATGTATCAGCGGCCTTTGCACATATAATGTTTGCATTTGTATCTTTTTTATCATACACTGCAACAGCTATACTATTATATACAACTTCTGCATTTGAAACAATTGATGAAATTGTATTATATGTGTCTAAATCACTTTGGAACCATTTCTTTACTTTTATTATATCAACACCACATCTTCTTAAATATGCTGCAGCATCAAATGTTCTTACACCTGTTTTAAAAGTAAAGTTCTTTGTATCCATCATAATTCCAGCATATAATGCCTCAACCTCTGTTGTAGATAATTTAATATCATTTTTTGAATATACAATAAGTTCTGTAACAAGCTCTGCTGCTGAAGATGCATATACTTCTTGAAGAGATAGTATAGGATTTTCAATATATTCAGTACTCATTCTATGATGATCTATAACTACTATTTTACTTGTTTTTTCTAATAATTCTGGTACTTCCACATATGTTCTTCTATTTGTATCAACAACAATCACTAAAGAATTTGAATTTACTTTTTCTAAAGCTACATCTTTACCAATAAACACATCATCATATTCTTTATGCTCTTTAATATTAGCCATAAATTTATCAAGACTCATACCTGTAGTTTCATTAACAATAAATGCATCTTTTTGTAGTGATTTTGCCATTCTATATATACCAAGTGCAGACCCCATACAGTCAATATCGCTATTACTATGACCCATTATTAAAATATTATCTGAATCAATCATAATTTCCTCAAGAGCTTCAGCAACTGTTCTTGCTTTAACTCTTGTTCTTTTTTCTAGCTCTTCAGTTCTTCCACCAAAAAATACATATTTTCCATTTTCTCTTACTACTGCCTGATCTCCTCCACGGCCTAATGCTATGTCTATACCAGCTCTAGCATTTTTATATTTTTGATAATTACTTTCTCCTTCACTAGACATTGATATACTTAAAGTAGCTTGAACCTTTTCTGGAATATTAATTCCTTTTATTGTATCTAGTATACTAAATTTTTCGCTTTCCAATTTTTTTAAATTTTGCTCTTCACACACTAGTACAAAAGTATCTCTTTCGGATTTAACAACAATTCCCTTAAATTCATTAGCCCAATCATATATATTTTTCTCAATTTTAGCTAAAATTTGGCTTTGATCTTCTCCATCAATTCTTTGCATTGTTTCTTCATAATTATCTATTTTAATAACTCCAATGCATACTTTAGTAGACTCTATTTTTTCTGCCAATTTTTCTTTTTCTGTTTCATCAAGAAAATATAATGTAGCCATGTAATTTTTTTCTTCTTTTTTGTCATTTGATTTTGTTTTAATATATTCACCAATTACTTTATATTTTCTTTTTTCAATAACAATATTAGTAATAACTTTATTATCTTTAATTTTTTCGTTATTCTCAATTTCAAGTTTTATTTCTTTTAATAATCTCGCCAAATATTTATTTATATCAAAATTGTTAAATTCTTGAACAAACTTTGCATTTTTCCAGATAATATTTCCATTTGTTTCTGCCATTATTAATGGAAATGGTGAATTAATTAATGATCTTTTTGATACTTTATCAACATTAAAGTTTAGCTCTTTAATACGCTCAGATAATTCAGCTTTACGCTTATTATCTGTCCACAATGTATATACTACAATTATTGCATAAATAATTATAGACGGAATTATACATATAGGTTTTAGCATACATATTAATAAAAGCAATATAGCAATTATCACCAAATAAACTTTAGTTTTTGATACTAATGCATCAAAAAATTTCATATTATTATTCGACATCTATATACTCCTTTTCTTTTATCCTCAGATACAAACTATTTTAAGCTATTCTGACTGATTTGTCAATTTATTTAGCTCTTCACGCTTTTTATATTTATAGTCCACTAAATCTGTAATTAATACTTTAATAACAGCTGCAACAGGAACTGCTAAAAACATTCCAAGTATTCCAAAATATGCACCACCAATTGTTACCGAAAATATAACAAGTAATGGACTTATTTCTAATGATTCTCCAACAATTTTTGGATTAATAAAATTAGCATCTATTTGTTGCAATATAATTACAACAATTGTCATTTCAATAGCCTTTGATAAACCTCCAGTAAGTATTGTTAATATAACTGAAATAGCAACTGCAATTATTGCTCCAAAATATGGAATTAAATTAAATAATCCTATAAATAAACCTAACATAACAGCATATTTTACATGCATTATAGACATTGCAACTGAAGTTAATATTGCAACAACAATTGCATCTAAAAATTGACTACTAAGAAACTTGCAAAATATTTCATTTGTTCTATGGAAATACTTTCCAATATTTTTATAAGATTGTTTGCTGAAAAAAGCACCAGCTAATTTTCTAAAAAACTCAACAATTTGTTTTCTATCTAGTAATAGATATAATGAAACTACAAAAGAAACAAATATATCAAAAATTCCAGAAGCAAAACTAATTACGCCTTGTGCATATTGACCAATCATATTTAAGTTTATGTAATCTTCTATTTTAAATCCATTAAATTGATTTATAATATTCATAAATCTTTCGCTTTTAAATATTGAATCCTCTGGTAGAGCCATTATACTTTCCTTAATACTTATATAATATGACTGAAAATTATTTACTAAATCTTGAAAACTTGTTGTAATTGCTGGTACTAAAAATCTAAATCCTATTACGATTAGCAATATAAACAACACATATACTGTAAAAATACTTAGTGGTCTCGCACGTTTTTTTATAAACTTAACTTTTCCATACATTTGCTCAAATTTTCTAGATGGTATATATAAAATATATGCAATTATTATTCCCACTATAAATGGTGATAATACAGAAAACAGGTTCGAAAACCATGTTTTTATATCTGTAAAAGAATCTAAAATTTTATATACCAATATGAGCACAAATGCAAATGAAAACCAATACATCCATTTACTTATACATTTTTTATCTTTCCTCATAACTCTTTATCCTTTCGTTTAATATCTCTATAATTATAACATATATTGTATAAAATTTCCATATTATGTTAAATATATTTTTATAAATAAACTCGGCAAAATTTCTTATCATAATATCTTCAGAAAAGTCATAAAAAAATATGTAGATATCATAATCTACATATTTTTTATTTATGAAATTTATTTCATTTTCCAAATTAAAATTCATATATATAACATTCTAAGTTTCTTCTACCAAAACTTGTGCATTGTGAGTAAGAAGACATGTATACATCTAATTTATTGTTTGAAATTGCTCCGCCTCTATCTTGAACTACAAACCATCCACCATTTGGTTGATTAGCGAAATATGGAATATAAATAATTGTTCCTATCGCATATCCTTTTCCTGCTGCTACAGTATACCATGGACTTGCTGTAGCTCCACATGCAGTTTTTGTATTTCCCCCACATGATGCTGCACAATATGCTGAAGTATTCAATGTTGTTACTTTTGGTGTTAATCCTTCAACCTTTGATGCAAGTGATGAACTACTGCCTGATACTTGTGGTGCATTTTCTGCATTTGCTGAAGTACTTATTGATGAAGAACTTCTTGATGTAACTGTTGCTACCTTTTTGTTTCTTATTTCTTTAACACAATTTACTGGATTTTGAATAACATTTTCTGCTATTTGAACTTTTTCTGTCTCTTGTCCATTTAAATATTTTACTTTATATGTTACTTCTTTTGTTCCATCTACACCATTTTGAACTACTTTTTCCTCTTTTTGTCCATCTCCTGTAGATAAATCTTTTGTTTCGGTTTCATATGCTATAGTAGCCTGTTCTTTAATTATTTTTTCTGTTACAGAATTATAATTTGATAATACTTTATCCATTGATAGCTCTTCTGATACAACCTCAGTATTTTGTGTTTCAGAAGTACTAGCATTTTTAGTAATCTTTATTGTTTTATTATCAGATATTTCTTCTTCTGAACCAGGTATTACTTTTTCATTTGGTAATAATATAATGTGATTTTCATCTAAGATTTCTGATATCTTTGTTTTAGATGTTAATACATCCATTTCGTAACCATCTGAAAGAATAATTTTTACACTATTAAGTTTTGAACTTGCTGCCATAACGCCTATTTCCATAATGAATAATAAAATTATGCTTATTGATATAACCTTTCTTAAGGATATCGAAGCTTTATCATCTTTTTTCATAAGAAATTCGTTCCCTCCTTTTTTAAGCAACATGGTTATTATAGCATCGTTTACTTATTTTGTCAAATTTATGTCTATCTTACACATATTACTTGCCATTTTATACTATATTATATTCAATGTACTGGAAATTTATTCCTACTTTATATTAAATGCATTTAAGGCATTTTGATATGTCACCTTTGCGACCTCTTCAATATCTATTTGTTTTATTTCTGCAATTTTTTTTGCCATATATATAACATTTCTTGAATCATTTCTTTTTCCTCTGTTAGGCTCTGGTGATAAATATGGACTATCTGTTTCTATTAATATTTTATCCAATGGAATATTACTTATTATTTCATTTGCATTTTTTGTATTCTTAAAAGTTATTGGTCCCGCAAATGAAGTATAAAAACCTTTATTTAAACCTGTTTTTATTAAATCTGCATTTAGTGGACAGCAATGAAATATTCCAGGTCTAACAAATTCTGTATTTTTTATTATTTCTATAGTATCCATTATTGCATCTCTTGTATGAATTACAATTGGTAAATTTAAATTATTAGCAATTTCTATTTGTTTTTTGAATGCATATTTTTGTAATTCTTTTTGATCTTTATTCCAATAATAATCAAGACCAATTTCGCCTATTGCAACAACTTTTGAGTTTGATTTAGCAATTTTCTCAATTTCTAATAATTGGCTTTCTAATTCATCATTTGTTGCAGGAATATCATTTGGTGAGATACCTGAAGTTGTATATATAAAATCATATTTTTTTGCGAGTTCAATACCAATTTTAGAAGATTCTAAACTATATCCAGCACTAACAAATTTCGTTACACCAGATTTATAAATTTCATTAATAATAAAATCTCTATCTTCACTAAACTTTTCATCATCGTAATGTGCATGAGAATCAAATAACTCCAATTCGTATCCTCCTTTTATTTAAATTCAACAATAACTGTAGCTATTGCATAATCTTTTACATGCGAAATACTAACGTCTATTTCACTTATAAAATCAATACTTTTTAAATTAACATATGGCTTACCATTTTCATCATTTATAATTTCAATGTCAGTCCAGTTTACACTATATTTATCATCCAAGCCTGTAGAAATTGCTTTAAAAATTGCTTCTTTTGCAGCAAATCGTCCTGCATAAGATTGATATTTATTAGTATTTTTTTTCTCACAATATTCAATTTCTTTATTAGTATAAACTCTTTTCTTAAACTTATCACCATATTTTTCGTAAAGTTTTTTTACTCTTTCCGTTTCAATTATATCATTACCAATTTTAAATTTCATCTTTTTTCTCCAATTTTTTTAAAATTTTTTTAGTTGCACCAAAGTAACATTTTTGAGATTTTTTACATTTTCAAAATTCAATAACTATGAAAAAGAATGTCCTAATCTGTATTTTAAGAAAAAATATCGACAAAGCGTCGATATTTTTCCTTAAAAATTATTCACATATAAAATATACTGTATTGATTCCTTCTGTAGAATGCCACTTTCCAAGTACAGTAATTTTTGTAATGTCAGAGAATTCATATTTAGGATCTACTACTGTATTTCCATATTGATCAATTACTCCCCATTTTCCATCTTTTTTTACTGCAACAAAACCATATTCATTTTGTTCAGTTATATCATCATATTGATATTGTACAACCAATGTACCATCTTTATTTACAAGTCCGTATTTTCCATCATTTTTTGCTGTAAATAATGTGTTATTAGGGAATGCATCTCTGTTTGATTTTTCTTCGAATTTTAAATTAACTAATTTATATTGGTTATCTACATTCATTCTTATATAACCATCACGTACTGTCATATTAGTACCAGTTAATTTTATCTCCATATTTCTATCTATTAAATATATTTTGTCATCTTCGCTCTTTGTTGCTTTTAAACAATCAGCATCTTTATCAAATTCAATTGATTTGTATTCAAAAGGTATAACAGCCTCATTTTGGATATTTATTACTCCATACTTATTATCCTTTTCTGCAATATAATAATTTGAAAATACGCATTTTAAATATTGATATTCTGCTTTTACTTTTTCTGATTTATCAGTACCAATAATTCCAAATTTACCATTATTTTTGATAGTTACACAGTCATTATTAATATCTGTTATATCATCATATGAAAGCTCTGTATTTACTGATCCATCTTTATTAGTTATCTTCCATTTTCCGTTTTCTTTTACAATATACATTTCATTTCCATATACATGTTTTATATCAGAATATTTACATTCTAAAATTTGGTCTTTGTTTGTACCAACTATACCTAATTGTTTATTAGAATCTTTAACAATATATCCATTTGTATATTCATCTGTTAATGGTTGAATTTCTGTATATTTAGGCTCTATTATTATATTTCCTGTTGCATTGACTAATCCCAATACACCATCTTTTTGAATTATAATACTATTTTTTACACCTTTTAATGTATCAATTTTATCATATGTACATGATAAAATTTCACTTCCATCTAAATTAATTAATCCATATTTACCATCTTTTTGTACTTTTAAAGCATTGTTTTCATACCAGACATTATTATTCTCATCATAATTACTTAACGCTTCAATTGATGTATAATTTGTAAAAAGATCTTCATTTTTTGAATTAACAACTTTTGTTTTATATGTACCATCTGAATAGTTAACTTCATACATGCATACAAATACATCTTTTTTACTATTTGGTATAACTATCATCTCATCATATGATGGACTTATAACAGCATCACCATTTGAATTTATGACACCCCATTTACCATTTTCATATGCTGTAAAATATGAGATTTCAGTAAAGCTATTTGTAACATTTTTATCTTTTTTTAGAATATGTTTTATTCCCATGAAAAACATAATAATTACTATTATTGTAATAATAACAGCAAAAACTTTTTTCATATTTAACTTTTGTTCGCCATTATATCTTTTTCCTCTACTCATTATACCCTCCATTATAAAATTTACTTGTTCTACTATATCATATTTTTAGTACAAAATACAAGATTTTTCAGCAAAAAAACACATATTAACTTGCATTTTCAAATTGATATATCAATTTTAAGTATCGCAAATAAAATATGTGTTTTAATTTTTATAAATTATTTTTTAATTATTTCTTTTATTCAGCTTTTGTTCCACATTCTGGACAGAATTTTGTTCCATCTTTAAGCTCTTTTCCACAATTTGCACAAAATTTCTTTTTGTTTTCTGGTTTCTTTGTTCCACATTCAGGACAGAATTTTCCAGCTGTCATTGTATGACAATTTGGACATTCCCATTCACTAGAATTTGTTTTTGTCTCCTCTACAACAGTATTTTGTGATTGAACTGGTTGAGCAACACTTGATTGTTGAACTGGTTGTTGTGGAACTTGATTTGTTGTATCTTGCCATACACCTTGAGCAACATTTCCCATTGCTCCTCCAGTAGCCATATTCATCATTCCAATTCCCATAAATCCGTTCATACTACCTGCACTATTTGATGCTGCTGATTTTACAGCTTCACCATAATCACTTGTAAGTTTTCCTTTTCTCATGCTAGCATTAGCTGCAATTTCATAATCATTAATTTTCTTAGCTGATGCATCATCTGGAGTTACAGAAACAATAACAAATGATTTTATTGCAATTCCTCTTTCACGAATTGGTTCGTCAAATACTTTTTCATCCATTAATTCTTTCATTTCATCTGTTTGACTAGGTAATTGGTCTGCACCAATTCTTTCATTTACTGGTTTATTTCCACCAATTGAACCTAATTCATTTAATACATTTTGTAAAACACCTACAACTTCGTCTCTCATTTGACCTTCAACTAAGTCTCTTTTATAGAATACATCTGCTGTTCCAGCAATTTCATTCATAAATAATGCTGGATTTGTTATTTTAAATGTATATGTACCATAACATCTAATATTTAAACTTAATGGAAGCTCTCTACCATTCATTTCATTCATCATTGAACGAGACCAATCTTGGAATGGTACTGGTGTTTTTGTTCCAAATTTATTTTCTATGATTTCTTTAGTATTAAAGAAGAATACAGCTTGTTGTTTTGCTGTTTTTCCATTATAAGTAAATCTTTGCCACATTTCTTTAAATACAGCACCAAATTGTCCTGCAAAGAAAGATGGACTTGAAGATTCATCAAATGTATAAAAACCTTCCTCTGCTGTTGCATCGATAACTTTACCATTATCATAAATAATAGCACATTGACCAGGTCCTACTATAATTGTACTCTTATTTGTAATTACTCCTGATGATGTTGTTTTTTTCATCATTAAAATATCATTTCCCATATCTTCACATCTTATTGCTTCTTTCCATTGATCGTGAAATGTACTTCCTATAGCTCCTGCTGCAGCTTTAATTAATCCCATAATAATACCTCCTATTAATAATCTTCTTTGTAAGAAGACATCTTCCATATTTTTAAATTAATTTTTTCAACATGATTTCCACAATATTCACAAAATTTAGATTCCAATCCTCTTAGTGGTGCTCCACAGTTCGGACATAATACTGAAAATGTTACTTGATTTTTTGTAAATTTTCTTTCATCATACACATATACAAACTCTGAAGTATATCTTGTTTGTTTTTTTATATTTTCATATGATTTTTTATCAGTTCTATTTGTTTTATAATAGTAACCTAATGTTGTGGATATTTTTATTGTGGCTTTTCCATTGTTTTTATTGTATGCCATTATTGCATGTCTATTGAACTCTATGTTATCAAATTTTTCTATTACATTATTTGATTTCATATCTTCAATTTGTTGATCTATTTTTTCTCTTAAGTATATAAATTCTTCATCATTATTTATTGCAGTTGCATCTTGTGATTCAATTGCGTTAAATATTTTTCTTAAGTTTGATTCGCACATCGAAAATATTAAATCCTTATTAAACTCCGGAAAATCCCTCATTATTTCCGGCTCTAATAATTTTGTCATACCTTTAACATTTTTTTCACGTACATATTCTTCTTTCTGTAAATTCGATATATTTGAAACAACACTTTTTAATTCGTTCATATTTTGTGTGCCAATTGTTGCTTTCAGTTTAAAATATAATATTGCTATTACAACAAAAATTGCTAAGATAATTCCTAAAAAGACTCCTAGCACTGTAAGAAAAATATCCATAGTACGCCCCTTTACATGCAAATTTACACTATAATATTACATTTAAACTTCTTTTTTGTCAATACATTCACATAATATATATTTTTCCAATCCCTAATTACATATCAAATATTATATATTTTTTAATATTCTGATGAAATTTATATTGTAATATATAGCTCATTATTATACAATTAAAATATCTTTAAATTATATAATAAAATATTAAGCTATAGAAAGGAAACTTACTATGTCTGTAAATAGTGAAAAATGCCATGCTTGTGGTGCTAATTTAACATTTAATCCACAAAAACAAAAATGGATATGCAATTATTGTGGAGAATCATATACTTTAACCGATTTAGAAAATTATAAAAGAAATGAATCAATGTCAACTTCAGCAAATCGATCAAAATATAACGAATATCACTGTAAAAACTGTGGCGCACAAATTGTAATGGATGAAAATACTTCTGTAACAGAATGTGTTTATTGTGGAAGTTCTGCAATTATAACAGAAAGATTAGAAGGTGCTTTTGCTCCCAAACAGATTATTCCATTTAAGAAAACAAAAGAAGATGCACTAAAAGCATTTTCTGATTATAAAAAAGGAAAATGGTTTATGCCAAAAGAATTTCTTCAACAAAAAAACATTCAAAAAATATCTGGAATCTATATTCCGTTTTATTTGTATGATATTGATGTTAATGCTAAAATACATGTAGATGCAACTAAAGTAAAATCCTGGAGTGATCGTAGTTATAGCTATACTCAAACAGATTACTTCGATATAGTTAGAGAAGGTAACATGTCTTTTAATCAAATACCTACAGATGCTTCTACCAAATTTCCAGATGATATTATGGACTCCATAGAGCCTTACGATTATACAGACTTAACTGATTTTAATTCATCTTATATTGCCGGATTTTTATCTGAAAAATATAATCAAACCTTAGAAGAGCTTTCTCAAAGAGCCGAGAAAAGAGCTGAAAAAACTGCCATTGATACTCTTTTTAAGGATGTCACTGGTTACTCTTCAAAAATAATAACAGATTCTATTGAAAAATCGCAAAGAAAAACTTCTTCAAAATATGTTCTTTTACCAGTATGGATGCTAAATATAAATTTTAACAACAAAATATATACTTTAGCCATGAATGGTCAAACAGGTAAATTTATTGGTAATCTTCCAATTTCATGGAAAAGCGTTCTTAAATTTTGGAGTATTGTATTTCTCGCTAGTTCACTTATTTCCATTATATTTGGATTATTAATGACTCATAATATATTTTAAGAAAGGAATGATTTCAATATGAGAAAAGTCTTAATTACATTATATTTATTTAGTATAATATTATTCTTAACATTAAGTACTCATACAGTTTATGCAAACTCAACTAATCCACTTAATGGAAATTCCTCTATAAACGCATTTCAAAATAGTATAAATATCAACTCAACATCCACGGTAACAACTCAAGATACTTCTTCTGACTCAGATGACACCAGTTCTTTAGGATTTGTAAATTTAATTTTACGCTCTGTCTTATTAGGCTTTATTATTGCAACATCTTTTTGTATATTTGTATGGATTAAACATAAACCTGTTCGTTTAGCAAAAAATGCAAACAAATATTTAGATACAAGCACTATCAATATAACCAATAGTTATGATCACTATATTAGTTCTTATACAGAGAAAAAAGCTCTATATAAAAACAATTAAAAAAGTAAATTTCATTTAAGAAATTTACTTTTTTTATTACTCTAAAGCTTTTTTACAACTTTCTTTATATTTATAAAATGATATCAATCCAATTATAGAAAAAACTATAATTGCAACAAATTTTGCTGTATCATTTTCTCCTGTTTGAGGCATTTTAGAATCAACCGTTGAAGCAGTTTTTGTTTTATCAACTGTTTCAATTTCTTCAAATTCATCCGGATTTATTGAATCTTTATCAACAATTGCTGTATTTTTACTATTACTATTATTATTTGAATTTTGAGTTGGCTCTTGTGTTTTTGTTGTAGTACTTGTGTTATTTTTTGTATTTTCTTCACTTTTTGAAGTTGTATTTTCAACATTTGTTGATGGTACTTCTGGTTCAGGCGCCGGTGTAGCAGGTGTTGTTTCATTTTCTGTTTTTGGTGTTTCAGTACTTGGTGTTGATACTTCTGGTATTTCTTCAATATTTTCTATAGTATTATCTGGTGCTGATTCAATTTCATTTACAGTTGTAGTTCCATTACCTTCTCCATTTTTTGCACTGTCTCCTGTTATAGAATTTTCTGAAACTGCTGTTGTATTTTGTTGATTATTTTCTTGTTCTGTTTTTGAATTTTCATCTTTTTTAGTTTCTGTTTTTTCTGTTTCTTGTGTCGTATCCTTCTTAGAATCAATATAATCACATATACTGCAATTTCCTATTGATACATACACTACTATATATCTTTTTGAAACATTTTCGATTGTAGTAGTATAATTATCATTTTCCAATTTATTTAAATTTAATGTTTGACCATTTTCTTTTGTTTGATATTCCAAATCATCATACTCCAATACATTGTCAACTTCAATATATTTACATACTACTCCAGTATATATTTTTGAGTTTACATCTATATTAGCAGTTACTGTTGATTTTTCATAATGTAATTTTAACTTTATACTTTCTTCATCATTTGCACTCGTTGTTAATGGTAACAATAAGCTCAATATTAGCATACATACAATAGATAATGAGCAAATTGTAATCATTTTATATCTATTCATAAAATCCTCCCTTTCAATTTGCCATCCCATTAATATGTTTTCCATTATATCACAAAAATGTTGATTTTTCAATATTTTTGTTAAAATAAAACTATTTTTCCATATTTTTTCAAAAAAATGAAGATATTAAATATAGATAATACCTTCATTTTATATTTTATTTTTTCTTTGTAGTTTTCTTTTTACTTGTTGTTTTTTTTGCTACCTTTTTCTTAACATTTTTCTTTTTTTCTGCATCTGGTTTGTCTTCCTTTGGCTCCCACTTTTCTCCTACTTTTGGTATATTCCAAGATATGTATTGGCAAGATTCTGGATTGTTTTCACATACATAAAATTTTCTTCCTCGTCTTGATTTTTTTACTTGAACAGTACCTCCACAAACTGGACAAGGAACATCAATTGTTTCTATTATTGGCTTTGCATTTCTACACTCTGGAAATCCTGGACACGCCAAAAATTTACCATATCTACCATATTTTATTACCATCATACGTCCACATTTTTCGCAAGGAACATCTGAAACTTCTTCTACTAATTGAACATGCTCTAGCTCTTTTTCCACTCTTTCCACATTTTTCTCAAACGGACCATAAAACTCTGATATTACTTCTTTCCAATTCTCTTTTCCCTCTGCAATTTCATCAAATTCTTCTTCTATTTTTGCAGTAAAGGCTACATTTATAACATCACTAAAATTTTCTACTAATAATTTATTTACGATTTTTCCAAGATCTGTTGGAACTAATTGTTTTTGCTCTTTTTCAATATATCTACGATCTAAAATTGTTGAAATTGTTGGAGCATATGTACTAGGTCTACCTATTCCTTTCTCTTCCAAAACCTTTACTATACTTGCTTCTGTGTAACGTGGTGGTGGCTCTGTAAAACTTTGTTTTATATCTATTTTTTCATTTTTTAATTTTTGATTTGGCTCTAATGATGGTAATAGTAACTCATCATCTTCACCATTATCCTGATCTTTTGTTTCAACATATAATTTCATAAATCCTTTAAATTTAATGCTTTGTCCATTTGCCTTAAAATTATATTCCCCAGCATTTATAGTAACAGAAATTGTATCATATTCTGCTGAAGACATTTGGCTTGCAATAAATCTATTATATATTAAGTTATATAATTTATATTGATCATTTGTTAATGATGATTTTACTCTTTCTGGCGTTAAATCAACATATGTTGGTCTTATTGCCTCATGCGCATCTTGTGCACCTTGTTTTGTTTTAAAATATCTATTTTCATAATATGCAGTTCCATATGTCTCTTCAATATATATTTTTGAAGCAGCTCTTGCTTCTTCTGAAATTCTTGTTGAATCAGTTCTCATATATGTAATTAAACCTACCACACCTTTTTCAGGAACTTTTACACCTTCGTATAATCCTTGTGCAACAGACATTGTTTTCTTTAATGTAAATCCTAATTTTCTTGAAGCCTCTTGACCCATTGTACTTGTAGTAAATGGTGGTGCAGGATTTCTCTTTTTCTGTCCTTTTTTTATATCTTTCACTATAAAATCTGATTTTTGCAAATCACTTAAAATTTCATCAACTTGCTCTTTATTTTTTAGCTCTATTTTTTTATCATTTTTTTCAGTAAGTTTTGCTTCAAAAGATCTTTTTGCATCATCTACTAGTAAATTTGCATAAATATTCCAATATTCTTCTGGAATAAAAGCTTCTATTTCATCTTCTCTATCTACAATTAATTTTACTACAACAGACTGAACTCTACCTGCAGATAGCCCTTTTTTTACTTTTTTCCATAACACTGGACTTATTTTATAACCAACTATTCTGTCTAGAACTCTTCTTGCCTGTTGAGCATCAAATAAATTTTTATCAATCTGTCTTGGTTTTTTTATAGACTCTTGAACTGCTTTTTTTGTTATTTCATTGAAAGTTACTCTACACAAACTTTCTGGTGATATATTAAGTAAATATGCTAAATGCCACGCTATTGCCTCTCCTTCACGATCAGGGTCAGTTGCGAGATACACAGTTTTTGCAGCATTTGCTTCTTTTTTCAAGCTCTTAATTAATGCGGCTTTTCCACGAATATTTATATATTGTGGTTCAAAATTATGATCAACATCTACACCTAGTTTTGATTTTGGTAAATCACGTATATGTCCCATAGAAGCCATAACTTTAGTACTTCCGCCTATAAATTTAGTTATTGTGCTTGCTTTTGCAGGTGATTCCACAATTATTAATCTATTTGCCATAACATTCTCCTTCTTCTTATTTGTTTTAGTATATATTAAATTTTTTATTTGTCAAATTTTTATTCATGTTATTTTATTCTAGACTAGTTTAAAAGATTTTTCAATAGGTATATTGAATTTTTTATCGACATAAAATTCAAAAACAATTACAATTCGCTTTATAATTGCCTTTTTAATATAACTCATACAAAAGTATATTTTTACAAATAAAAATACAAATATATAATCGAAAAAAAATTCTCACACATATCTTTTTTATTATATAAGACATATATTATCCATTTATAAGGTAAAAAAAAAAAAGAGCCTATGCTCTTTTATTGTTAAAAAACTGTGCACAATTTTTTAACTCATTACGCATTAGCTGCATTTAATTTTTTTGATAAGTTTGATTTTTTTCTAGCTGCTGTGTTTTTTGTTAATACACCTTTTGTACAAGCTTGATCTATTTTTTTAGTTGCTTCTGAGAATAATACTTTTGTCTCTTCTGCATTATTGTTTTCTAAAGATTGTTCAAATTTTTTAACAGCTGATTTATATCCTGATTTAATCATGTTGTTTCTTGCAGTTTTCTTTTCGATAACTGAAACACGTTTGATTGCTGATTTGATATTTGGCATTTATGTTGCACCTCCTCTTGCTATTTTGTTTTAACAAAAGTTATTCTACCATAAATATGTTGAATTTGCAAGTAGTTAACAATAAATATTTATAAGTTCTAAAATTTTTATTAGATACTGTTAAAAAGTAATGCAATTTTAATTATACTTTTCAATTTATTATACACAAAATAAAAGGAAGAAATAGTCATTCAACTATTTCTCCCTTTTCGAACCAATACAAACATTCAATAAAAATTAAATATCAAACAGCATGTTTGCAAAGTCATTTAAATATTCCTTCAGCTTCAAATTATTGAAATGTCGCTTCTCAATAATCATCCCATCTTTTATAAGAATTTGACCCATAGACTCCTCAACTAAAAAACTATAGCAATCACTTTTTGTAGAAAAATCTCCATCTCTCTTCGAAAAAGTAATTACCCTGCCATAGCCAGTAGTTTCTTGCTGAAATCTCGGCATCTTTTCTATCGGGATTTGCTTAAGAATATTAATAACTTGCACAGGTTCTAAGGTCATGCTGAGTATAGATGTCAAAAGATCTACCATTTCGATTTCGATTTTAGATTTTGACATTCCCGCATAATCCTTGCCCCGGCTCGTTATTTGGAATTGCATAGCGCCAGTACGTCTTAGCGCTATTTGACCACCTGATGGGGTTTTAGCCCTCATTTCAAAAACCTCCTTACGGTTTGATACACATTATTGTAACAGCTTTATGTATAATAGTCAAGTAGTTTATATCTGTTTTCATTGTTTTAATCAAATATTTTGTCTAATAAAATTCTTAGATATTATTCAAATAAATTATAAAATAACACTAAAAAAATAGATAGAAATTTTAATTTCTATCTATTTTTATCAATTAATCATTGAAAATTGCTTCAAATTCATCTCCGTCAATTTTTTCTTTTTCTAATAATACTCCAGCAACAGCATGAAGTTTATCTATATTTCTTCTTAATATTTCTTCTGCTGTTTTATATGCTGTATCTATTATAGATTTTACTTCTTCATCAATTACACTTGCAGTTTCTTCTGAATACTCTTTTGATTGAGCTAAATCTCTTCCTAAGAATACTTCTTCTTGGCCTACCCCTAATGTCATAGGTCCAATTCTATCACTCATACCGTATTGTGTAACCATTGCTCTAGCAATTTTTGTTGCTCTTTCAATATCATTGCTTGCGCCTGTTGAAATATCATCTAATATTAATTTTTCAGCAACTCGTCCCCCCAATAATGAAATAATATTTTCTTGCATTTCACTTTTAGACATAAATGATTTATCTTCATTTGGTCTATACATTGTATATCCTCCAGCCATTCCTCTTGGAACAATTGATATTTGATGAACTGCATCTTGTGTAGGTAAAAATCTACTTACAACAGCATGACCAGCTTCATGATATGCAACTAATTTATTTTCTTTTTCACTTCTTACTCTGCTCTTCTTTTCAGGTCCCATTGTTACTTTAACCATTGCATCTTCAACGTTTTTCATTGTAATTTCTGTTTCATTATTTCTTGCTGCTAATAAAGCTGCTTCATTTAACACATTTTCAAGATCAGCACCTGAAAATCCTGATGTATTTTTAGCAATAATTCTTAAATCAACATCTGCTGCTAATCTCTTCTTTCTTGCATGAACTTCTAATATTTGCTCTCTTGCTTTTACATCTGGTTGAGAAACTACTATTTGTCTATCAAATCTACCTGGTCTTAATAAAGCTTTGTCTAATACATCTGGTCTGTTTGTAGCAGCCATAACTATTACACCTTCATTTAAAGCAAAACCATCCATTTCAACTAATAATTGATTTAATGTTTGCTCTCTTTCATCATGACCTCCACCAAGGCCAGCACCTCTTTGTCTACCAACTGCATCAATTTCATCTATAAATATTATACAAGGAGCATTCTTTTTAGCTTGTTCAAATAAATCTCTAACACGTGATGCACCAACACCAACAAACATTTCTACGAAATCTGAACCACTTATGATAAAAAATGGAACTCCTGCTTCTCCTGCAACAGCCTTAGCAAGTAAAGTTTTACCAGTTCCAGGGTGACCTACTAATAAAACACCTTTTGGAATTCTAGCACCCATATCTGTGAATTTTTTAGGATTTTTTAAGAAATCTACGATTTCTTGTAATTCTTGTTTTTCTTCATCAACACCTGCAACATCGTTAAATGTTATTTTGTTTTTATCATCTTGATTTACAACTCTTGCTCTACTTTTTCCAAAAGACATTGTTTTATTACCAGATTGTCTTCCTCCCATAGATATAAACCAAAATATTAAAAATATTATTAATAATCCAAGTGGTGCTATTACTGAAAAAATTGTAACCCATACAGATTGAGATTCTTGTTCAACTGTTATTTTGCCTTCTTTCATAGGCTCTTGAACATTATCCATAAAACTTTTTAAATCTGGTATATTTACTTTTTTTTGTGATGTTCCATCATTAAATTCTACCATTGCAGAATATCCATCTGCATTAATATCAATAGTTGAAACCTGTCCTGCATCAATTTTTGAAACAAGCTCTGAATACGTAAATTTTCTGTCCGAATTATCATATATTGCTGTAACTCCGACAATTAAAATTACTCCTATAATTAGCCATATAGCTAATGTTTTTATGCCATTTTTCAAATCATTTCCTCCTTTTATGTTAGTATTTTTCATTAGTTAAAACGAATTTCTCCTAATTATAATAACATACAAAATATATTTTTACTCAGTTATATTATATAACATAGTTTCATTTACAATTCAAGCATTTACACAAAAGTTTCACAATTATAAAATTATGTAATTTTACTAATTTATACATTTTTATAAAATAAATAAAGACCTCAGAAACATAATATTTCTAAGGTCTTTATTTTGAACGAAAAATGGAATTAATTTTTACTCACAAATTTCATTTTTCTTCACAAATGTGGAGGTAACGGCAATCGCAAAGATACGCGATACGTAGCCTCTTTCTCCTACACACATTGTGATTGAAACTGCAGGAGCAGAACGATCAATTTCGACTAAGCCATTTTCTTCTTCATATAACTTGATGTCTCTGTTAATCGCCTCCATTCCATTTGAACTGTCAGCTCTGGAAAAAGTTTTAAATATTTTCTCCATATTTTCATTCCCTCCGAATGAACAATCCATTTGGCGGATTCACAAAAAAGTAGGATTGTATTTGTTCCTCTCTTGTGAATATAAAATTTACGTAATTGATATTATATTATGTTTTCTTCTATTTGTCAAATTTCACATAAAAACACTCTTATTTTACACTTTTTACACTGAAAAAATATTATACTTTAGATATAGTAATCACACCCTTTTTTACAAAAATTTTTAAATTTTTATTAGGTGTCAAATATTTATTTCCTATATTTCTTTCACATAATTTTATAACATCTTCAATATGAACTTTTTCTATTCCTTTTGTAGTATAAAAAAGCTTAGCTACACTTTTTAATATTATTTTTGCTTTTATAAAACTATCTAAGTTATTGAATTTTTTTAAATCTAACTTAATCTCACTTTCATTGTACGAAATTAAAGTATTTTTAAACTCTTTATCAACAACATTATCCACAAAATTGCTTTCTTGTGTTGCTAAATCCGATAATCTGTTAATTGATTCAATAATATTAGGATTAAATTCCTTTTCAATATATGGAATAAGCAAATTTCTAACTTTGTTTCTAGTATACACATTTTCCTTATTAGACTCATCGAACTTAGGATTAAGATTTTCATCAACACAATACTGTTCAATACTTTTTCTATCAATTTCAATCAAAGGCCTAATAAACTTACCAGCTCTAACAGGTTCAATTCCTTTAAGACCTGAAACCCCAGACCCTCTCATAATATTCATAAGCACAGTCTCAGCATTATCATTTTTATTATGAGCAATAGCAATTTTATTTGCACCAACCTTATCAAAAATCTCATCAAAAAAATCATATCTAACATTTCTACCAGCTTCCTCACAACTAATCTTAAGTTTTTCCGAAAGCCCTACAACATTAACCTTTTTAACAAAAAACTCAACACCATTATCCTCACAAAAGTCCCTAACAAACTCCGTTTCCGAATCCGCCACAGCCCTAATCATATGATTAACATGAGCCACAACCAATTTAATATTAAACTTCTCCCTAAGCTTAATAAGAGCTCTAAGCAAGCTCATAGAATCCGGCCCCCCAGAAACTGCCACAACAATACAATCACCAGAGCAAATCATATTAAATTTTCTAATAGTTCTCAAAACTCTCTCATCAAACTCACTCAAAAAAAATCCCCCCTAAATTTTGCAAAAAAGCTCACCCCAACCATCAGAGTAGTGAGGATAGGATTATATTATAAAAAATCCAATCCGCGCAGTTTGGAAGCTGTAGAGCACAAAAAATCTTGTACACCCCATAGCGAGGGTAAACAGTAAATCACACTATTCAAGAAAAGGCGCACCAGTAAGGATTGGATTTTTTATAATATAATCCTATCCTCACGGCTTCAACCCAAACTCCAAAGCGCCAACTTGCAAAAAACTAATAATCCTTCGCCAAATTAGCAAATTTAGTATAACTTCCAAGCCAAGCAAGCTCAACAGTTCCAGTAGAACCAGCTCTGTGTTTAGCAATAATAACTTCCGCAATATTTTTCTTTTCACTATCTTCATTATAGTAATCATCTCTATATAAGAACATAACAATATCGGCATCCTGCTCTATCGCTCCAGATTCACGAAGGTCAGAAAGCATAGGTCTATGATCTGGACGTTGCTCAGGCGCACGGGATAACTGTGATAATGCAATTACAGGAACATTTATTTCTTTAGCTAATATTTTTAAAGATCTACTAATTTCAGAAATTTCCTGCTCACGGCTACCACCTTTTTTGTTACTACCTTGAACAAGCTGTAGGTAATCTATTACAACTAGACCAATATTTTTTTCTAATTTTAATTTCCTACACTTTGCACGAATTTCCATTACAGATATACCAGGTGTGTCATCTATGTATATACCGGTTTGAGAAAGCTCTCCAGATGCTGTTGCAAGTTTAATCCAATCATCATCTGCAATTCTACCTGTTCTAATACTATTTCCATCAACCATAGCAACACTACCCAAAATTCTGTTAGCCATTTGCTCCTTTGACATTTCGAGACTGAATATAGCGACACCAACATTTGCCTGTATTGCTGCATTTGTAGCAATATTTAATGCAAATGCAGATTTTCCCATAGCAGGTCTTGCAGCAACAAGTATTAAATCTGAATTATGAAGACCAGCTGTTTTATTATCTAAATCTATAAATCCAGTTGGAACACCAGTTACATGTTGCTTTCTATTATACAAATCCTCAAGCTCAGTAAAAGAATCTACTAAAATATCTTTAATAGATGAGTACCCTGTTTGATTTCTTTTTTGCATAACATTAAAAATTTTCTTTTCAGCGCTATCCATTATATCTTCAACATCTTGAGTTGGGTCATAACCTAAAGAAATTAAATCATTTGCTGTTTTTATAAGAGTTCTTAATGTTGATTTTTCTTCTACTATTTTAATATATCTTTCAACATTTGAAGTAGTAGGAACTTTATCTGGTAATTCTGCTAAATATTCCAATCCTCCTACTGCCTCAAATTTTCCCATTGCACTTAATTCAGATTTTAATGTTATAATATCAATTGGCTCTGCTTTATTATATAAATTAAGAATCGCTTTATAAATTATTTTATTATCTTCTCTATAAAAATCATCTTCTGTTAGAGTTTCAACTGCAGATATTACAGCATCTTTATCTGTTAGCATACATCCTAAAACTGCCTGCTCTGCCTCCAAATCATGTGGTGGTACTTTATTAAACTCCATTTTTTACTATTCCTCCTAGACAGATTTTGAGTAAAAAAATATTGCTCATACGTACTTTAGAATTCCATATAGCAATATTTTTTCTCATGTATTTTGGCTTATTCTGAAATAACTTTTACCTTTAATTTTCCAGTAACACCTTCAAATAATTTCATACTTATATCAAAACTACCTAAATTTTTTATGTTTTCATTAAGTATAATTTTCTTTTTATCAATATCTATTTTGTATTGTTTTTTAAGCTCTTCTGATATTTCTTTTGATGTTACTCCACCAAATATTTTTCCGTTTTCTCCTGCTTTTACTTTAATTGTTAATGTTATATCATCTAATTTTTTAGCTATTTTTTCGGCATTTTCTTTATTAACATCTTTTTTATATTGTTCAGACTGTTTTTTAGCCTTTAATTTACTCATATTTTCGTTATTAGCTTCTACAGCTAATTTTTTTGGAAATAAGAAATTACGTGCATAACCATCACTTGCATTTATTATTTCATCTTTTTTTCCAACGCCCTTTATATTATCTAATAAAATTACCTTCATAATTAACACCTCTACTTTTGAATTGGATTATATCATTTATGTGTATGATTTTCAATAGCATTCTACCAAATATTAACTTTGATTTTTTTCGCTGTTTATGTTAATCTTTTATTAGTAAGATTACATTTATGGAGGATTGTTATGAAATTAATTACTGAGCTAATGAAAATAGAGCCCCAAATAAAAAAAATAACAAAGTTTATGCTCATTTTTTGTTTATTACTAGCATTGCTTTCAGCTTTTATTTTATCAATGTATCACTTTACATACATTATTTTCCAGTATGATTTAGGAATAACTTTATTACGTATAAGTATAATTCTTTCTGTTTCTGCAATAATTTGTGCACTTGCATTTAACCGTATAAAAAAAGATTTGGAATAACAACAAAAGACTAGGTCTAACCACCTAGTCTTTTTGTTGCGTTATATACATTTACATCAAAGTTAATAGCCCTTAGGCTAAATATAGAATCTCTACTTACAATGATATGTCAATACAAAAATTTTATTCGTACTTTCTTTATTTATTAAGCTCTTCTAAGAACATTTTATTAAGCATTTGTGGATTTGCTTTTCCCTTTGTTGCTTTCATTGCTTGTCCTACTAAGAATCCTAATGCTTTATCTTTTCCAGCTTTATAGTCTGCTATTGATTGTGGATTTGCTTCTAAAACTTGTGTTACAACTTCTTTTATAGCACCTTCATCAGAAATTTGAATCCATCCATTTTTCTTTATTATTTCTTCTGGATCTTGTGGATTTTCAAATAATTCTGTTACAACCTTTTTAGCTATCGCTGAACTTATTGTTCCTTTTTCAATTAGTAAAATAGTTTTTCCAAGCTCTTCAGCTGTAAATGGAATTTGGTCTGGTTCCATTTCTTTTTCATTTAATATTCTTGAAATATCTGATAAAATCCAGTTTGCTGACAATTTTGGATTTCCACAAACTTCTTTTGCACCTTCAAATAAATTAGATAAATATTTTGAAGCTGTAATTAAGTTTGCATCTTTTTCAGATAATCCATATTCAGACATATATCTAGATTTTCTACTTTCTGGTAATTCTGGTAAATTATCTTTTATATTTTGAATATATTCTTCAGATAAACGAATTGCTACTAAATCTGGATCTGGGAAATATCTATAATCTTGAGCATCTTCTTTACTTCTCATTGGAAATGTTCTTCCAGATACATCATCCCATCTTAAAGTTGTTTGCTCAATTACCCCACCTTCTTCTAGTACATCAATTTGTCTATTTGCTTCATAATCAATAGCTCTTACTATTGATCTAAATGAGTTCATATTTTTCATTTCTGTACGAGTTCCAAATTCTGTTGCACCTTTTTTTCTTACAGAAACATTAACATCTGCACGAAGTGAACCTTCTTGCATTTTACAGTCAGATACTTCAATATATTCAAAAATTGATTTAAGTTTTCTTAAATATCTTTCAGCCTCTCCTGCTGAACGAATATCTGGTTCAGATACAGACTCGATTAATGGTACACCAGCTCTGTTTAAATCAACTAAACTACCTCCACCAAACTCATTATGATTTAATTTTCCTGCATCTTCTTCAATATGAATACGAGTTAAACGTATTTTTTTAGGATTACCTTCATCATCTTCAATTTCTACATATCCGTGTTCACAAAGAGGTTTATCAAATTGTGATATTTGATATGCTTTTGGAAGATCTGGATAAAAGTAATTTTTTCTATCATTTTTACTATTTCTTGAAATTTCGCAATTTGTAGCTAAACCTGCTTTAACTGCATATTCAACAACTTTTTCGTTCAATACAGGTAATGTACCAGGCATTGCCATACAAATTGGACAACAATGTGTATTGGGCTCTCCACCAAATTCTGTAGGACAACTACAAAAGATCTTTGTCTTAGTAGAAAGCTCTGCATGAACTTCAAGTCCTATTACTATTTCATAATCACTTCTTGACATATAATTAGCTCCTTTCACGCAAAGTGGGAAAAGGGGACGGTTCTCTTTTTCCCTTTTTCTTTTATCTATTTTTTAAATTCTGGTTTGTAATTTTTTCTAAAGTTTGTTGCTTGTTCATAGGTGTATGCTGCATTTAGTATTGTTTCTTCTGTGAATTTGTTTCCTATTAGTTGCATTCCTACTGGCATTCCTTTGCTGTCTACTCCACATGGAATTGATATTCCTGGAAGTCCTGCTATGTTTACAGATACTGTACAGATATCTGCTAAATACATTTCTAATGGATTGCTTGATTTTGAACCTAATTCGAATGCTACTGTTGGTGATGTTGGAGTTAATATAACATCATATTTTTCGAAAGCTTTTTCAAATTCGTTTGTTACTAATGTACGAACTTGTTGAGCTTTTTTGTAATAAGCATCATAATAACCTGAACTTAATACATATGTTCCTAAAATAATTCTTCTTTTAACTTCTGGACCAAATCCTTCGCTTCTTGAATTTACATATATATCTTTTAATTTTTCAAAGTTTTCTGTTCTGTATCCATATCTAATACCATCAAATCTACCTAGGTTAGAGCTTGCTTCTGCACAGGCAATTATGTAGTATGTTGCTAGTGAATATTCTGCAACATCTAATGAAAATTCCTCTACTTCTGCTCCTAGCTTTTTATATTTTTCTATTGCCTCTTGTAATTTTGCTTTAACTTCTTCATTTATACCTTCACCAAAGAATTCTTTTGGAACACCAATTTTTAGACCTTTAACATCATTTTTTAATGCTTTAGTATAATCTACTTTTGGTCTTTCTATTGATGTTGTATCTTTTGAATCATGTCCTGCTATTAAATTTAAAAGCATTGCACTATCATAAACATCTTTTGTGATTGGTCCTATTTGGTCTAATGATGAAGCAAATGCTACTAAACCATATCTTGAAACTAAACCATATGTAGGTTTTAATCCTACAACACCACAAAAAGCTGATGGTTGGCGGATTGATCCACCTGTGTCGCTACCAAGAGCCCAAGGTACCATACCTGCTGCAACAGCAGCTGCAGAACCACCTGATGAACCACCTGGTACTGTATTTAAATTCCATGGATTTTTTGTTTTCTTAAATGCTGATGTTTCTGTTGAACCACCCATTGCGAATTCATCCATATTTAATTTTCCTAGGTTTATCAAACCTTCATTATTTAATTTTTCGATAACTGTTGCATCATATGGTGAAACAAAGTTTTCTAGCATTTTTGAGCTACAAGTTGTTTTTATACCTTTTGTGCATAAGTTATCTTTTATTCCAATAGGAATTCCGGCAAAATTTGATTCGATTTCCCCATTGTTTACTTTTTTTTCTATTTCTTTAGATTGCTCTATTGCTTCATCTGTTAAAGTTGTTACAAAAGCTTGTACATCTGGCTCTTTTTCTGCAATTCTATCTGCATATGCTTTTGTTATTTCTGTTATTGTTAGCTCTTTAGAAGCTAATTTTTCTTGAAGTTCATGTACTGTAAGTTCTGTAATATTCATTAAATTTCCTCCCTTCGCATAATTCATCTGCATTAATAAATTTGATGATTTTCGAACCTTATGAAATGTCATTTTTAATTATTGTATAACTTTTGGTATTTTAAACATTCCTCTTTCTTGTGCAGGAGCATTTTGAAGCAATGCATCTCTATCACCGAATTCTACAATTTCATCTTTTCTGAATACATTATATTTATCATTTGCACCTATTGTTTCTCCTAAACCATCTGTTGGTGCATTATTTACTTTTTCTGCGAAATTTAATATATCTTGTAAATGTAATAAATATGTATCAACCTCTTCATCTTTTAATTTAAGATGTGCTAAATTTGCTATGTGCAAAAGTTGTTCACGACTAACTTGCATGGTATCATCTCCTTTTACGAATTTGTTCAACATTATATAGCTTTTTTTCGAAAAAAACAAGACCTAAAATATGAAACTTGAATATGTGGCAATAAGACAGCTCTTTTGTTGTCACTGTGTCAAAAAGAACCGTCCCCAGTGACAACAACCTCCAGTGACAACCACTCAGTGACACCCTCCAGTGACTTTAACACTATTTTCAATTTTAAATTTTTTAGGTCTTGAATTATTATTTCGTTATGGTAAAATAATATCAAATTTATAAATTCTTAGGAGGGATTTTTATGAACTTTAATAAATGTAAAAGATGTGGTTGCTTTTTTGTTGCTAATGGTGATACTTGTCCTGTTTGTACAACAAAAGATAATAATGATATTTCAACCTTAAATAATTATTTTTCTGAAAATGAAAATACACATTCAATTTCAATAAATAATTTGTCAAATATTACTGGAATTTCTACTAAAAATTTAGCCAGATTTGTTGATGAAAAAAAATTAGATTATTGGAGACATATCAATTTGTAAATTTAATAGTATTATAAAAAAGAATATCTCTAGATAGTGATATTCTTTTTTTATGTGTCAAATGTTGTCAAAAAGAACCGTCCCTATTGACAGATATGTAAATGATAATAATTTTAATTTCAAAAAACAAATTAAATCATAACCACCAGTAAAACTGGTGGTTTGCTCTTAGCCTAGAAGGCTTTTGTACTGGCACTTCTGGGCTAAAGCCCTTCTGAAAGGTTTGCCAACCGCATTCTTTTTTCAGGCTACCACTTAAGTGGTCCTATCCCTCTCTTTACTTTTCTTTCTTTTTCCTTTTGTTCTTTTTCAAATGGATCAATATATTCTTTTATACTTATTTGATCTGTTGCTATATCTTCTTGCAATTGTTTTTTTATGTATTCCTGAATTGCTTTTTTATTTTTGCCTACTGTATCCACATAATAGCCTCTACACCAGAAGTACCTATTACCATATTTATACTTATAGTTTGCGTGTCTATCAAATATCATCAAACTGCTTTTTCCTTTTATGTATCCCATTATACTTGCAACACTATATTTCGGCGGAATACTCACAAGCATATGTATATGGTCTGGACATAGCTCTGCTTCTATTATTTCAATTTTCTTCTGCTCACATAATCTTCTTATTATTACACCTATATCTTTTCTTATCTGTCCGTATATTTCTATTCTTCTGTACTTTGGTGCAAACACCAAGTGATATTTGCAATTTCATGTGCTATGTGCTAAACTATTATTGTCTTTCATGATAAAATCCTCCTTTTTGATTTTTATTTGCGGTTGGCGAACCACATATATTATATCAAAAAGGAGGATTTTTTTCACTCATAGCTAGAAGCTTTCAGAACCCCCTGTAAAACAGGGGGTTTTCATTAGCAAAAAAAAATAGAAGAAGACTTTTTAGCTCTTCTTCTATTTTTATTAACTTATAATCTTAAATTTACTTTATCTTTTGTATTTCTCATATTCATCATTTGTTTATCTCAAGATATTTTCTTTTGAAAACTTGATTTTTATTTTAGCAATTATTTTCTCAAAACCTTTATTTCCTTAGGATATCTCCTACATCATATTGGCGTTTAATATTTTTTCGCAATGCTATTACACATCCACTTAATAATGCTAATACTATAGTAATTAATGCAATGTATTTCAAATCTTCTGATCCTGTTTTTACTGTTAACATTACTGGTGCATCATCTATATCATCTTCACCTGGAACATTGTTGTCTGGTGTTGAATCTATATCTGGTGTTCCATAATCATTATAATCTTTACTAATTTCTGCTGTATTTATTTTTACACCCATATTAGTTTTTGAGTTAATCCATTTAAGAATTACTATTACTTCTGCTGATTCTCCTGGTTGTAATAATTTATCCTTTAATTCATCTGTTACTATAGTTCTATCATCAAGCATTGTCCAATTTGTATTATCTGATAATTCAAATTCTAAGCCTTCTGGTATTCTATCCTTAATTTCTTTTGCATATCCAGCTACTTCTCCTTCATTAGTAATTCTAATATGATATCTGAATTTAACTACTACTGAATCTATTTTGCTCTTTCTTAAATCAACCTTTACTATTTCCTCAGGATTATCTTCTGCATGATGTCCTGTTTCAATTTCTTTTGTTTGTCCGTTTTCTGTTACAATAGCTTCTGTTACCCATTTACGTAGGGCTAAATCAAAGTACAATACTCTAACTTTTT
>OLOA01000023.1_pt1 | contig 158498 bp, 139 predicted proteins | sample 1672201 | NCBI WGS metagenome assembly OLOA01 (sample SAMEA3136658, study PRJEB25190) | human gut metagenome
TCTATCCCGTGTAATTTATATTTACTTTTTACCCTTTGCCGGTGGTTTTCGTGCACATTTGCGTGTTTATTGCCTTTGTCATTCATCTTTAACACTTCCAATCTCTTGGTTTTTCTAAATTTGGGTAACAGAAAAGGAACGTCAACAATTGGTGCTGCTGGCCGGACTTGAACCGGCACGGTATCGCTACCGATGGATTTTGAGTCCATTGCGTCTGCCAATTTCGCCACAGCAGCATAATGTTAGTTCCTACATTTTAAATTACTATCTAGGTTTTTATTATATCATGTCACGCAAATTTGTCAAGCAAAAAATCAAGACTTTTAACGCCAATAAACATAGGCAAAGCCCACATCTATTGACATTAAAATATTATCTTGGAATTTTAAGAGAAATCAAATCGTAAAAATCCGAAACAAAGTCTTCACCCAGCGGGACTCCATACTCATTCCCTGTGCTCATATCTCTCACGGAAACTTTGCCTTGTGCAATCTCGTCATCGCCCAAAACCACACAAAACTTCGCCCCTATCTTATCGGCATATTTCATTTGAGATTTAAGGCTTCTTCCGCAAATATCAAATTCGGAATAAATCCCAACGTCTCTCAAGCTTTCGCAAAGTTTCTCGGCATAATTACCGGCATTTTCGCCAATTGAAGCAATATAAAGCTCCGGCGCAGAAACATATTCTACAGTGGCACCCTTGGATTTCATAGCCAATATGACCCTTTCGATCCCAAAACCAAGGCCAACCGCCGCAAGAGGAGCACCGCCAAGAATCTTCGAAAGATTATCGTATCTTCCGCCGCCACAAATGGCCAAAGGAGAGCCGTCAATATCAACCACGAACTCAAAAACGATGCCATTGTAATAATCAAGGCCCCTAACAATCTTCGGGTTAACAACATACTCAATTTCGTTTAAATCCAGGCGTTTTTTGAAACTTTCCAGATTTTCTGAGCAATTTTCGCAAAGATTATCAGTAATTAAAGGGGCGCTTTCGCAAATTTTTTTGCAAATTTCGTTTTTACAATCAAGAATTCTAAGAGGGTTTCTTTCTAGCTTTTCTATGCAAGATTGGCAAAGGCTGTTTTTGTGCTTTTCAAAGTAACTTACAAGGCTTTCGACGTATTTTTTCCTGCATTCACTGCAACCGATGGAATTAACCTCAAGCCTGGTGCCTTTTATTCCCAATTTTTTTATAATTTTTCTTGCAACTTTAACAAGCTCCGCTTCAGCGTAGACCGAAGAACTGCCGAAAAGCTCAAGACCAAACTGGAAAAACTCCCTGTATCTTCCTGCTTGAGGCTTTTCGTATCTGTAGCAAGAGGCGTTGTACATGAGCCTAATTGGCAGAGTGTATTTGCTCACTCCGCTTTCAAGAATAGCGCGCATTACCCCCGCAGTGCCCTCAGGCCTGAGCGAAACGCTTCTGCCGCCTTTGTCTTCAAAAGTGTACATCTCTTTATTAACAATGTCAGAAGAGTCGCCCGAAGACCTCTCAAAAAGCTCGGTGTGCTCAAGCGCAGGAGTTCTTGCAAACTTGAAGCCATAAGCCTGAGCTTCCTGCATCATTAAGTTGCAAACAGCCATCCATTCTTGGCCGTCTGCAAGCAGCACATCTTGCATTCCACGAATTCTCTTGCTAATTAAACCCATTCTTCGCCCCTCTTTTCAAAATTTGTTAAATAACCGGTCTGCCAACTTTCCTCCAGTCTAAATCGCCACGTTCAAGACCGTGAATCAAAACTTCAGCCGTTGCTAAATTTGTTGCAAGCGGAATAGTGTGAAGATCGCAAAGTCTTAAAAGATCATTTTCAGAATCACCCATCAAGTCCGGGCGTGTTGCATCACGGAAGAACAAAACCATGTCGATTTCCCCGCAAGAAACTCTCGAAGCAATTTGTTCACAGCCGCCTTGAACCGAACCCAAAAAGGTTGTTATGTTAAGTCCTGTAGCTTCCGAAACGAGCTTGCCGGTTGCTGCAGTTGAGCATAATTTATGCCTGCTGAGAACTCCGCAGTAAGCTATGCAGAACCTAACCATTAATTCTTTCTTTGCATCTTGTGCACTGATTGCAATGTTCATTTAAAATTCCTCCCTAAACAGATAAGCGCTAGTATTTCACACATTAAAATTTTAATCTAAAATTTTAAGTCCTTTGTTTATAATAACTAATTAACAAAAAGTTGTCAATTTTTAAATTCAGTTTTTTATGTCAAAGTAGCTTGAAAGCATATCTCTTGCAACATTTTTGGAAGCCATGCCGATCTTGCCGTGCTCAATGACCACCGCAATGGCTATTTCAGGCTCTTCATAAGGCGCAAAACAAATGAAGGTCGTGTGGTCCGAGCCGGAATTCTGCGCTGTTCCGGTTTTTGCGGCAATTTTAACCGGGAAGTTTGAAAAATCCTTAGCAGTGCCAGAAACAGCAACCTGCCTCATGCCCTCTTTCACGGCTTTTAAATTCTCTTCGCTCACCGCTGCATCGCTAATGAGTTCAGGCGTGAATTCTTTTATGGTGTTTTTGCGGCTGTAATCAGTTATTTTGCTAACAAGATGAGTTTTAAATCGTTTGCCGCCATTTGCGATTGTTCCAGCGTAGGCTGCAAGCTGAAGAGGAGTAAACATGTTATCCGACTGGCCTATTGCAGCTTGAGAAGACCCCGATTCATACCACTTTGCACCGAGCTTTTCGCAGTGCTCAGGCCCAGCAAGAATCCCCGTGCTTTCGCCCACTTCAACGCCCGTTTTAACGCCTATTCCAAACTTTTTTGCCCACAAATCAAGCGTTTCAATGCCAAGCCTTCTGCCAAGCTCAGCGAAATAAACATTGCAAGATTTCGCCAGCGCAGTTTTGAGCTCCGCTTTGCCGTGCACGCCCATGCAGTGAAGCTTGTAACCCGGGTAAAACCCAAAGCTCCCGCCGCAGAAGATTCTTTCGCTCGGGGTAATTTTGCCCTCTTCAAGCGCAGCAATGGCCACAAGCGGCTTGTAAATCGAGCCCGGAGCATAAGCACCAAAAAAAGCCCGGTTCAAAAGCGGCAAGGCCTTGTCGGCTGCCAGCGAAGAATAATAAAATTTATCTTCCATGAAACGGGAAAGATCATAGCTCGGGTAAGTCGCCGCAGCTAAGACTGAAAAATCTTTGACATTTATCGCAACTGCAGCGCCCGAAACGCAGTCGTGAGCCCCGGACTTCCGCGCTTTTTCAACATTTGCTTTGAGAGATTCACAAGCAACTTTTTGAAGCTTTGAAGATAAAGTCAAAAATACGCTGCTGCCCGAAACAGGAGTTTCTTTCTCAGAAATGCCCGTCACTTCGCCGTTTTCGGACATCTGAACCATTCTTTTCCCGCCGTGGCCTCTTAGATAATCCTCAAAAACGCTTTCAATCCCCGTCTTGCCGATTTTAGCGTCCATGCTGTAAGAATCCTTCTTTTTTTCGTATTCCTCGCTCGTCATAAACCCCGTGTAACCCACAATGTGCGGCGCCACCTCGCCATTTATGTATTTCCTGGTTAAATTGGGCTGAATCCTCAGGCCTTTGAGGCTTTCGGACCTTTCGGAAATAACAATAACGGCATCTTTGCAAACGTCATCAGAGATAACATAAGGCGCAGACCTCAAAAAATATATTCCGCTTTTGTCAATGTTATACTTAACGCTGCAAATATCTCTAATTTCTTCCCCGCTAAGGTTATCATCAATTTGATATTTAAAAATCATTTTATCTATGCAGTCTCTCGCACTTGATTCCGGGTTTAGTTCAAGCGTGCTTTTCAAAGTTTTTATCTGGCTTTCGCTTTCTTTTTTAAAAATAAATTTATTACCTGCAAATTCAATCGGGAGGATGTCATTCCAGGAATTGCCGAAACTTTCAAGCAAATTAATAGCATTTAAAATGAGCCTATTTTCGCTGTTTTTGTCAACCAAAAGCCTGTCTATAACCAGCTTGTAGCCCGCGGAATTAACCGCCAAGCCTTCGCCGTTTGCATCCAAAATTTCGCCCCTAACGGGCTCAGTATTAACAAAATAAACATTGCTGCTGCAAGCCCTTGCCCTGTAATAATCGAAGTTAACTATCTGCCAATTAACCAGCCTGCAAACAAAAACGCCGAAAATAAGCACAGTAAAAGCCATGAAAAAGCCGTATCTTCCCGCATTTATGCTTTTAACGAATTTGCCTTTCATTTAAATTCTCCTTGGTAAAATGCAAAATAATTTTATTAAGAAAATAAACAAAAACACTGCAAAAAGAAGTAAGAATCGCCATTTTAAAATAATTTTTCGCAATTATCCCCGCACCGCTGAAACCTTTAAGAATATAAAAAGAAACATCCCCCGCGAGCAAAGCCCCCGCCGTTAAACCCGAAAAAATAACCGCCCAAAAAAGCCCAGGCCTCAAAAACCGCTCAAAAATAAAACTCAAAAAGCCCCCGAAAAACCCGAGGAAAATAAAGCTAAAACCGAAAGCCCTGCCGAAAGAAAAATCAATCAAAAAACCAATTAAAACCCCAAACGCAAAGCTAACTGGAGCACTTTCGAAAATTGAAATTGAAACAAAAACAGCCGCTAAAAGAAGCGGTTTAGCACCCGAAAAATCAAAACCGGGCGCGCCATTTACCGAATTTAAAATAAAAATTTCAAAAATATAAAAAATATATCTTAAATATTTTCTTTCCACGTTTCACCTTAATAAAAACTAATTTTGAGCCAAAATCTCGCCCTTGCCGCGAAAATCCGTAACAACAAAAACATCTTTAAGATTTTTAAAATCTTCAAACGGCTCAATCAAAGCAAAATAAGAAGCCTGCTTGTCGTCGTATCCTGTGGATTTAACCTTACCGAGCTTCAAATTTTTGGGGTAAATTCCGCCCGTGGCCGAAGTTGCAACAATGTCACCTTCTTTAACAGAGTTAATTTCAGGCAAAAACATCATTCTCGTTAAATTAGATTTCGCATCTTCGGGGTTGCCGGTGATGATTCCGCTTTCGAAAGTTTCGGTGTCATAAACGCCTATTTTAGATTGCGGCGAAAGAAAGGTTTTAACCTGCGAACAAATCGTGCCGGCTAGACTAACAAAACCAACGACCCCCTCGCCCGAAAGGACTATATCCCCTTTCGAAACTCCGTCGTTTGTGCCTTTGTCTATTTTAAAATTATGGAAATTATCGCTTACATCGCGGAAAATAACGCTCGCAGGTTCAAATTTAATGCTGCTATTTTCTTTTTTGAATTCATAATATTTCGCATATTCTTCATTTTGCCGTTTAAGCTCATTTAAACTGACGATATCATCCCGCAGCGTGCTTATTTCTTCTTTAAGCTCGGCAACTTCATCCTGGAGCTCTTTTTTATCTTCAAAAAGCCTTGAAATATTAAAAAAGCCGTGGTAAACCGCTTTATCAAAAAAACAAGTAGCATAAGAAACTACTGAAAAAGCAAGGTTGTTTCCGGGGTTTAAAAAAGCATAAACCCCGCAAGCAAGCAAAACGAAACCAAGCATCGCCAAAACTTTAACTTTCAAATTAATACCTCTTAGCAAGTTTATTCATCGGTTTTTTTCAAGGGCTTTTTTAAACTCCTTAACCGTAGTGCCTCCAAGGCATTTGCCCGTTCCAACAGCAACACAATCAAGAGGATTCTCAGCAATATAAACCGGCATGTTCGTTGCCTGAGAAATAAGGCTGTCGATCCCTCTAAGGAGGGCTCCCCCGCCGCTTATGAAAATTCCATGGTCGATTATATCTGCCGAAAGCTCAGGGGGAGTGTTTTCAAGGGTAGTTTTAATGGCTTCAACAACATGTTTCAAAGGTTCCGCAAGGGCTTCCCTCACTTCTTTCGAAGAAACGGTAATATCCTTCGGCAAACCGTCAAGAAGGTTCCTGCCCTTTATCAAAACTTCTTCCTCTTCCTCGCAAGGAACTGCCGAGCCTATTTTAATCTTCAAGTTTTCAGCCGTGCAGCGGCCTATCAAAAGGCTGTACTTTCTTCTAATGTAAGAAATAATCGCTTCGTCGAATTTATCCCCCGCAACTCTTTGAGAAGCCGAAGTGACGATCCCTCCGAGCGAAATAACCGCAACTTCCGAAGTGCCTCCGCCAATGTCAACAATCATGTTTCCGCTTGGCTTGTAAACCGAAAGCCCCACACCCATCGCAGCGGCCATGGGCTCTTCTATAAGCGTGACGACCCCTACGCCCGCCTGCTTTGCAGCGTCGCAAACAGCTCTTTTTTCAACTTCCGTAACACCCGAAGGAACACATATCACAACTTTCGGCCTGCTGAAAAATACGCTCCTCACCGACTTTGAAATAAAATACTTAAGCATCGCCGCAGTTATTTCGAAATCAGCTATAACGCCGTCTTTAAGCGGCCGGACTGCCATTATAGAACCTGGTGTTCTGCCGATCATTTCCTTCGCTCTGTTCCCAACTGCCAAAATAGTGTTTGTTTTGGAATCTATCGCCACAACCGAAGGCTCCCGCATTACAATTCCTTTCCCTTTTAGGAAGACAAGCGTGTTCGCCGTGCCCAAATCTATTCCTATTTCCCTTGAAAACATAAAAGTTTCTCCTTTCAATTTTTAAGGAGTCCAAGCTGCCTTACTTTTGTAACTATTTTAATTATGTACAAAAATAAAAGATTTATTTCCCGGTTGAACCAAATCCGCCGCTGCCGCGCTCTGTTGAATCTAAAGTCTCAACTTCGTTTAAATCAGGAGTTTCAACTTTCATAACAACAAGCTGCGCAATTCTCTCGCCATTTTTCACGGTATAAGACTCCTGCCCAAGATTGCAAAGCCCAACTTTGAGTTCCCCGCGGTAGTCGCTGTCAATAACGCCAACGCCGTTTGAAAGAGTTATTCCATGCTTTATTCCAAGGCCACTTCTTGCAAAAATAAAAGCAGCATATTCACTGCTCGGCAGGCTTATGGCAATTCCCGTCGGAACTAAAGCGCGTTTGCCGGGCTCTAAAATAATATCTTCACTTATGCATGCGCAAAGGTCCATCCCCGCAGCACCCGCAGAAGCCCTGAAAGGAGTTTTTGCTTCGGGCGAAACCTTGCAATAATTTAATAAATTTTTAATTTGACTTTTCTTTTCCACATTTATCACCTTTTTATTAACATTTATGTGTTTATTTAAAATTTATAACTCAAAAAAAGAATTAAAGCCATGTTTAAGTATTTTACTTAAAAAAGTTTTCCTCATTTTCCACATAGATTTCAACATTTTGAGGCATTTCCAACTTGCTTGTATTGGAAAATACGACAAAATTTTGTTATTTATTACATTTTTACTGTTATTCTTACAATTATGTAACCATAGAAAAATACCGCACATCTTAACTTCGAAAAATAAATTTTAAATTTTTCTACACTTTTATATATTACAATATTACAGCTACTTATTCAAAAATATTTTGGTGAAACATTATTTTAGACTAATTTAATATATATTTATAAAATAATGTTAAAATCGTTGTTAAAAACATAGATGTTAAAAAATATGCTTGACAATTTATAATCCGAATGGTATAGTATAGATGTTGGTGTTGATGATATCCAGGGTACACCCGTTCCCATCTCGAACACGGTAGTTAAGCTGGATGATGCCGAAAATACTTGGCTGGAAGCGGCCTGGGAAGATAGGGAAATGCCAACTTTTTTTATGCCTTTTTTTAGTTTATCAAAAAAATTATCCACATTTTTTACCATGTGGATTTATAAATTAAAGCTCCGAGTGTATCGGAGCCTTTTTCATTGATGGTATTCAATGCCATGAAGAAAGGAATATATATCGAGTCCTTCAAACTTCTCATAATCACTATAAGTAAGCGAGCGTATATCCAATTTTGAACCATTAATACTGACCATCTTACCATCTTTCGTAAAATACGCTCCAGGCGACCTACGAAGCCCACGACCCGGCTTTGGCCTAATAGGAACCGGCCTTTCTACAATAATTTTAGAATTATCTGTAAAAGTCTTGCTTGCAAATGCAGTGCCAGCGCAAAAACTTAGGCCTAAAATTGCCGATGAACTCACTGCAAAAATTTTTTTAACTATTTTCATATGATCCTCCATAATTAGTTCTACATTAAAATTAATACCACAATTTTCAACTTTTGTACACAAAATAATGATTTTCAAAATTTCAACTCAATAGCCAGGAACTATTAAAAAACAAAAATAGCTTACTTTAAAGTCCACTTCAAATAGTTCTTTACGAATAAAAAAATTTTAACTTTCCCTAGCTTTCTTGCGGGTTTAACAAAGGCAGGAACCAAGTGAAAGCTCCCCTACTTCTTCTGAGAAAATTCGAAATAAAAAAATTTTAAAAAAATTGAAAAAAACACTTGACAATATAAAACAGGCATGGTATAGTATAGATGTTGGTGTTGATGATATCCAGGGTACACCCGTTCCCATCTCGAACACGGTAGTTAAGCTGGATGATGCCGAAAATACTTGGCTGGAAGCGGCCTGGGAAGATAGGGAAATGCCAACTTTTTTTATGCCTTTTTTTAGTTTATTAAAAAAAATTATCCACATTTTTTACCATGTGGATTTATAAATTAAAGCTCCGATTTGCTCGGAGCTATTTTTTATATCATCGCTCTATTTTTATCCATATTTTCCCTTACAAATAAATATAAATTGAATGGTCTAGCTTCTTCAAAATCATCTTCAAAAAATGGAGGAGCAGAATTTAGACTATTTCTCACAAAATCTTCAATGTTAAAACTATTATCAATTTTCATTCTAAAATTGGAAAGATCAAGTGCAGGTGACCTACGAAGTTTTCCCGTTGCTGGTTTAAGGGAAATCGGCTTAAAAACAGAATTTTCCGGATAAGATGTGCCTGCAAATACAGTTCCTGCGCAAAAACTTAATCCTAAAATTGCTGATAAACTTAATGTAAAAACTTTCTTAATAATTTTCATATAACCCTCCGTGTTTAGTTCTACATTAAGATTAATATCACAATTTTCGAGTTTTGTATACAAAAAAATAATATTTCAGGGTTTCAACTTAAAAGGTCAAAATTATTAAAAAAAATTTAGTGAATTAATATGATTTATTTTGAAAACCATAAAAAGTCTAAAAATGTCTATATTTGCAAAAAAATAGAAGCCAAGCTTTCTAAAGCTAAGCTTCTTTTATATTTCTAGTCTTCAGGGTATAAAGAATCGTATTCTTGTCTAGCATAATTAGTTAATGTTACGAGTTCATCCAAAAGGTCTCTTTCTTTTACCATATTATTTTCGCGGATGAAATTGCTCCAAAAATTAACTTTTTCTTCAAACATATCATCATGGTAGCTAACAAGATTGATAAAATCATCATATTCAGGTATAGCATAATATATTTCTCTACAATCACGAATATAACCGCAAATTTCTTCAAGTTTTCCACGTTTAAGTTCATTTAAAATTTGTCTTATTCTACCCTCATATTGAACATGTAAATAAAATGCGAAACCATATAATCCGTGATGCTTTTTAAGAGTCGAAACGTTAGCAACTTCAGGTTCTTCTTCAGTAATTTCTTCAGTAATTTCTTCAGTTAAATTATTGTTATCTTCGCTCATTTCCATATACACAGGTGTATTAGCGCTTTCACTGTCACTAGAAATAGCAAATGCAGAACCGCTGCAAGCTATCGTCAAACTTAAAATTGATACCAAAACTGCGTTTAATTTAAACTTTTTCATTTTTATAACACCTACTTCTCATAGAAAGAGCCTATCTTCTTAAAAAACAAGACCATATCCATTGCGATGTCTATGTTTTTATGCTCTATATTTTTAAGCACTTCATCCATTATACTTTCAAAAACATTTTTTGAAGAAAAACTATCTCTGAGAGCTACAATAAAATCTAAAATTTCAGTTTCATCATATTCAAGAGCATAAAGAGCAGCAACAACAAACATGACTTTTATACTGCAACAAGGATTAAAAACTTCAATCGATCCATTAGATAATTTATTTACTTTAGTCTCACCTAAAGATTCATATGTAAAATCGCTCTGAACTAATCCGCTACGATTTAATCCACCCACATAGTAGATAGCATTATAGTCTTTAAAACGATATTCAATAATATCCGGGACCTCACGATCATTTAACATACGTGCATCCTTACCATTTCTAAACGCAAATGCACTTCCGGCCAAACTCATTAGCATGCAAAAACTCAAACCTAAAGTCATAATTCTTTTCAATAAATTATTCTTCATTTTTACATCTCTCCTTATTCACCTATTAGAAAATTTTATCATATACTCTTAATTTTGTCAATATATATTTTTAATTTGATTATTATTATCTTGTAATAGACTGATCAATATACCAAAGCATTGCTATAGCAGTGTCTACCTCTCGAACAAACACAGGGCCACCTTTGGTCGCCAAAGTTTCATAAAATTCTCTTACTTCAAAAAGGCTCTCAATCATTCCTTCAATATAACATTTGAACTTAAAAAGCACGTTCGTTTCGTCAGTATGAACCAAATCATCCAGCTCTTGCCTTCTGTCGTTAAGCTTACAAATTTTATCCGTCATTCCTTGTTCTTTCCACAATTTAAAACGGTAAACTTTCTTCTCGCTACTTTTTTTGTTAAGCTCTTGAAGTAAATACATAGTGTAAAAATAGACATCAACATTAAGCGGAACTAATTTATTCTCGTCACATTGTTGATAGTAAAGTTTTCTAACACGATTTTTAAAAAATTTTAAATCGAAATCACATCTGCACCCTCTGAAAGAAACACCCGTCCAAAAGTCAACATCAAACACATTTTTAAAAATTCTCTTTGTTTTATATACATCTGTTTTATAAACTTCATTTTCAAGTTTTCTTATTTTATCGCAAATTTCATATCTGTTAATCGGCACAGGAGAAACAATCTCCACTTTAATTTTGCTTGGCTCAAAATCCTCGATAGTCATTTCTTTTTCCTTGCTAGACATCATTGCTTGACCTTCGCTTTTAACTCGCTCACCTAAAGAATATTGGTCAGAAAACACTCTCTTTTTAGTGTGATGCCCGCTTGCATAAACTGGGCATAAAGCTGAAGTAGAAAAAATCATTGACGACAAAGTCAATGAACAAATTTTTAAAATCTTATTATTTCTCATAAATAATTATCATCCTTTTTTTATCTTTAAATTTATTTCATTATAAAAATCGTGTTTTTATCTTAACACTTTTATAACTGCAAAGCAATTCGAGCGAAAAAATTTGAGAGTATAAATAAAAATTTATACTCTCTTTTCAGAACAAATATGTTATTTGATAATATCTATTCCCATATATTGCCTTAAAACCTCAGGGACTTCGACCGTGCCCTCGCTTGTTTGGCAATTTTCAAGTATTGCTGCAACAGTTCTTCCAACTGCAAGGCCTGAGCCGTTTAAAGTGTGTGCAAATTGCGCTTTATCTTTGGGGCTATCTTTAAATCTTGCTTGAAGTCTTCTCGCCTGGTAATCTTCGAAATTCGAGCAAGAAGAAATTTCAACATATCTTCCATAAGAAGGCATCCAAACTTCGATGTCATAAGTTTTAGCAGAAGAAAATCCTAGGTCTCCTGTCGAAAGGCAAACCACTCTGTAAGGAATTTTCAAAAGCTGCAATAAATTTTCGGCATCAGCGGTCAATTTTTCGAGTTCATCGTAAGAATTTTCCGGCCTAACGAATTTAACAAGCTCAACCTTGTTAAACTGATGCTGGCGGATAAGGCCTCTTGTGTCTCTTCCTGCAGAGCCCGCTTCCGCTCTGAAACAAGCGGTGTAAGCGCAGTATTTAATAGGCAATTTCGTGCCGTCGAGAATCTCGTTTCTATGCATGTTCGTAACAGGCACTTCAGCCGTAGGAACAAGGTAATAATCGCCGTTTTCAAGTTTAAAAGCGTCTTCTTTAAACTTAGGAAGTTGGCCCGTGCCCGTCATTGAATCTGAGTTAACAATAAACGGCGGCAAAATTTCGGTGTAGCCCTTTGAAGTATGAGTGTTCAAAAAGAAATTTATAACCGAGCGTTCGAGCCTTGCGCCCATTCCTTTGTAAACATGGAACCTCGTTCCGGTGATTTTCGCTGCGGTTTCAGGGTCTAATATGCCAAGCTTTTTGCCGATTTCCCAGTGCGGCAGGACTTCATCCTTCCTTGGCTCACCCCATCTTCTAACCTCAACGTTTTCTGAGTCGTCTTTCCCTACAGGAACAGATTCATGCGGAACATTCGGGATCGAAAGCAAAATCTGCCTTTGTTTTTCTTCGAGCTCAGAAATTTTGGTTCTTAGGGAAGAAATTTTTTCAGAAAGGGTTTTCATTTCTTTCATTATTTCAGTTGTATCTTTACCCTCTTTTTTCATTTGAGGGATCTTTTTGCTAACGTCGTTTTGGCGGGCTTTTTCGCTTTCCATTTCGCCCATCAAATTTCTTCTTTCGGCGTCTATTTCAATAACTTCGTCCACCATGCTATCGAGGTTAGCATTGCGGTTTTTCATTGCTTTTTTTATTAAGTCGGGATTACTTCTTATGAACTTAATATCCAGCATTATCATCACTCCCCAATTAATTTTCAAAATTAAAACAAGCTGATTTTAACACAATCTAAAGTGCAGCGGAAGAGATTTTAGAATTTTTTCTAGGGTATTTTTTTGGCGTCTCGGATTTCTTCCTAATAACCACAATGCTCCTTTTGCCTTTTCCTAAAGGAAGCTCGCAGTGAAACTCTGCCTCCAAAGCCCCGCCAAGGATCGAAATCGCACGGCCTGCAGCCTTAACTTCTTCAGAAATTTCGGGCCCTTTAAGCGCAATTAAACATCCACCGGTTTTGACGTATCCAAGGCAATATTCCGCCAAAACATTAAGCGGCGCAACTGCCCTTGAAACCGCAAAATCATATTTTTCACGGTAATTTTCATTGTGCGCAAGTTCTTCGGCTCTGGCGTGAATTATATCCGCGCTGATTTCAATTTTAGAAGCCAAATTTTTAAGGAAAGTAACCCTTTTGTTAAGGCTGTCAACCAGGGTGAGGTTTACGCCGGGGTTTAAAATTTTCAAAGGGACACCCGGAAATCCTGCGCCCGTTCCAACGTCTATCACTTTTGCGTTTTCATTTATTTTAATAAATTTGCAAATTATTATGCTGTCTAAAAAGTGCTTTATCGCAATGTCGTCGGGCTCTTTGATTGATGTCAGATTAGTGTGAGAGTTGTATTCAAGCAAATAATCTTTGTAAATTTCAAACTGCTCGAGCTGGCGCTCGCTCAAGTTTAAACCAAATTTTTCAGCCTCGGTTTTTAAAAGATTCAAGAGTTTTCCACCTCTTTCGAAGAATTTGTTGAAAGCCAAATCATTATAACCGAAATGTCAGCCGGGCTAACGCCTGAAATCCTGGAAGCTTGGCCAATATTAAGAGGTTTGATTTTGCTTAATTTTTCGATAGCTTCAAGCCTAAGGCCCCTTATTGATTTGTAATCCGTTTCGGGTGAAAGCAGCTTGTTTTCGAGCCTTCTCATCTCGCTAACTTGGCGAAGCTGCCTTTTGATGTAGCCTTCGTACTTAATTTCAACCGAAACTTTTTCGAAAATGCTATCGTCAATTTCCGGCCTTGAAGGGTCGAATTCGGCTAAATCGTCATAGGTTATTTGCGGGCGTTTTAAAAGGTCAATCATTTTAATTCCCGTCGTGAGAGGTGCTGTGCCCTTTGCAGTCATTATCTCGCTTAACCTTTCAGATGGAGAAATAACAACTGTTTTGATTCTTTCAATTTCAGCTTCTTTAAGGCGTTTCCTTTCAAGGAAGTCTTCCCATTGTTTGTCACTAATAAGCCCGATTTTCCTTCCAATCGGCGTCAAGCGTTCGTCAGCATTATCCTGCCTTAAAACAAGCCTGTATTCCGAGCGTGAAGTCATCATTCTGTAAGGGTCGTTAACGCCTTTCGTTACAAGGTCGTCGACTAAAGTTCCAATGTATGAGCTTCCGCGGTCGAGAATCATTGGCGGCTCACCTTTAATTTTAAGCGCAGCGTTGATTCCCGCGACCAAACCCTGGGCCGCAGCCTCTTCGTAGCCCGAGCTTCCGTTGAACTGGCCCGCACCGTAAAGACCGGGCAGCTTTTTGAACTCAAGCGTACTGTAAAGTTCAGTCGGGTCAACAATGTCATATTCAATCGCATAAGCCGGGCGCATTATTTTAACGTTTTCAAGGCCCTTAATCGTGCGGTACATCTCGATTTGAACTTCTTCAGGAAGCGAAGTAGACATGCCTTGAAGGTACATTTCTTCTGTGCCAAGGCCACAAGGCTCAATGAAAAGCTGGTGCCTTTCTTTTTCAGAGAATCTTACGATTTTATCTTCGATGCTCGGGCAATAACGAGGCCCAACGCCTTCGATTTTTCCACTATACATCGGAGCTCTGTGCAAATTCTTGAGGATAACTTCTTTTGTTTTTTCGTTAGTCCAAGAAATGTAGCAGTCAACTTTGTTTTCAAGATTTTCTTCAGTCCTGTAAGAAAATGGCACTATTTTGCTGTCTCCTGGCTGCTTTTCAAGGCCTTCGAAATTAATGCTCGATTTCAAAACTCTTGCGGGCGTCCCGGTTTTGAATCTTTTAAGGTTAACGCCCATTTCGCGCAAGCTGTTGCTAAGAGTCCTCGCCGGGAAGACTCCGTCAGGGCCGCTTTCATAAGAAACATCACCGATGAAAACCTTGCCCTTAAGAAATGTCCCCGTTGCAATTACCACAGCTTTGCACAAATAAAAAATTTCATTTCTGGTTTTTAAAGCCCATTTCTCGCCCGCTCTTTCAACAGAAACAATTTCAGCTTGTTTCAAAACCAAATTATTTTGCATTTCAAGCTTGTGCTTCATGATTTCTTTGTATCTGTTTCTGTCAATCTGCGCGCGAAGCGAATGAACTGCCGGGCCTTTGCCCAAATTAAGCATCCTGCTTTGAAGCATGCACTCGTCAGCAGTTTTGCCCATTTCGCCGCCAAGAGCGTCAATTTCTCTAACGAGATGGCCCTTAGCCGTTCCGCCGATTGATGGATTGCACGGGCAATTGCCCACTGAATCCAAATTTATTGCAAAAACCGCCGTTTTGCAACCAAGCCTTGCGCTTGCAAGGCCAGCCTCTATTCCTGCGTGGCCACCGCCAATGACCGCAACTTCAAATTCTTCTGTATATTCCAATTTTTCACCCTTCTTTTAAAATTTTAAATTTCATACAAATGACAAAAATCAACATAAGCTTCGAAATCCAAAGCATAGCAATGGTACATCCTGCAAGCTTCCATGCATATGTAAGCCATTTCGTCGCTGTCTAAATTGTCAATCAAATCTGCACCGATTTTAAGCAGGCAGTTGTTATAAACCGGCAAAACTTTATTTTTAATTGAACAAATCAAACTTTCAACACTGTCTGCACTGTCCATCATGCTTTGCTTTTCATTGATAATAAAATAACTTGCCTTCCTTTTAAACATATCCCAGGCAATGTTCCGCGCTATGTTTACATAGTGGTCATCGCCAAAAATAAAAACCTTAAAATTCCCATTAATGCTCCAATATTCTTTGAAAGCGCACCTGATTCTCTCTGTATCTTTTATGTACCGATAAAGAACGCGCGAAACATAAAACTTCCCTTTTCTTTTAGACAAAGTTTTCAAAAACACCTCGCATTTAACAACTTTGCGAAAATCTTCATTCGTCACGTATGACGCAGCATGCACGGCATTAATATCAGAAAAAACGGTAAAAACCGAAAACATAATCAAAACTGATAATATTAATTTTTTCATGAGCTTTTTCAATTTTGTTATCATTGGAAATCCCACCTTTTTAAATTCAATTATTTTCCAACACAAAATCTAGAAAAAATCTTATTAACGGTTTCAATATTGACGTTTTCGCCCGTGAGGCTCATTAATTCTGAAACGGCATTTTGAATAAGCACAGTAACAGCATCAAGAGTTATGCCGCTTTTCAAATCTTCGGCCGCACTATCCAACATTTCAAAAGCCCTTTTCATAGCCGTGAATTGGCGTTCGTTTGAAATAAGTGCTTCCGAAGGCTCAACTTCAGAAACCGCAACGACTTTTTGAAGCATTGCTCTAAACTCTTCTTCGCCTTCATAATTAAGCGCCGACATTTCAACAATTCTTCCTGAAAAACTTGAAAGATCTCCCGGATTTATCTTCATTCCAAGGTCTATCTTGTTAAGAACCACTATCGTCTTAGAGGCGTCGCAAAGCTTCATTATTTCTAAATCTTCAGCCGTCAGCGGCTGTGAAGCGTCTAAGATTAATATATTCAAGTCAGAATCATTAATTGATTTTTTGGCTCTTCCAACTCCTATTTTTTCAACGACATCGTCAGTTTCCCTGATTCCTGCAGTATCAACCAGCAAAAGCGGGATATCTCCAACCATAACGGTTTCTTCAACCATGTCTCTCGTTGTTCCGGCAATATCGGTAACAATTGACTTTTCAACACCAGAAATTAAATTCATAAGAGTGGATTTGCCAACGTTCGGTCTCCCGACTATCACTGTTTTTACTCCGTCGGTCAGAACTTTATCGTAATTTTTAATAAGTTTTGATATTTCGCTTTTCGCTTCTTTTAAATCTCCCGCAAGTTTTTCAGAGTCAACTTCAGGAATGTCTTCTTCAGGGAAGTCAGCCCAGACTGAAAGCGAAGCGGAAATCTCAAGGAGCTTTTCTTTGATAGCATTTATTTTTTTGCTCAAAACGCCATCTCTTTGGCTCTGCGCAATTCTGTTCGCGCGTTTGCCCCTAGCTGAGATTATATCCATAACGGACTCTGCCTGCGAAAGGTCAACCTTGCCGTTTAAAAAGGCTCTTTTCGTGAACTCACCCGGGCCTGCAAGAACAGCTCCTTCATCCAAAACCGCTCTTAAAACCTCCCTAGTAACAAAAAGCCCACCGTGGCAAGATATCTCGGCAACATCTTCTCCGGTGTAACTATAAGGAGCGCGGAAAATTAACAAAACGGCTTCATCAATGACTTCTCCGTTTTTGGTGACTTTCCCGTATTTTGCGGTGTAGCCCTTCATATCCATGACCTTGGTGGAATTATTAAACGGAACAAAAACCTTGCTTGCAATCTTTATTGCATCATCTCCTGAAATTCTTATAACGCCTATTCCTCCAACGCCTTTCGCGGTTGAAATAGCGGCAATAGTACTCATAATTCCTCCATATTTTAAAATTAGCCCTGAAAAAGGCTAATTTTTTTAAACATTTATTTTTTCTTCTTTAACGCTAATGACCTTAGCTTCTTTTGCTTCAAGCATCGAAATTCTGGCAGCTTCGGACTTAGCATTTATCGTATGTATATTCCAGTATTTCCCTATGATTACATTTACAACCGAACCAATCACGCCGTTTATAAACCAATAAAATCCAACAGCAGCAGGCATCGTGTAAGCAACGTATGTTGTTAAAAACGCCACACCATACGGCATGAACTTAGTGCAGCCTTGGGCTTGATTTTCGGTCTCATTAATCTTTTGAGAAATAAATATTCCCGCAACAGAGCTGGCAAAGCAAAGCAAAGGAATAACCCAAAGCATTTCTTTGAAGTTCGAGCCGCTCGGATTACCAAGAAGGTTTATCCCGCAGAAGTTAAACCCTGTGCTGTATTCTTCAACATCAGCGAACTCTTCTTTGCTAAGCTCCTCGCCAAGGTAACCTTTAAAGTTTTCGAAGTGCCTTACGATTTGAAGCTCTTCGTAAGGAGGTTTGATTTTTCCTTCTTCTTTCAAAGTGGAAACAATCGAAGTAACTTTATCTTGAGGGATATGAAGTGTGTTGTGAAGAGGCCTTGCGATTGCACCGAAGACTCCGCCCCAAATCAAAAGCGGAAGAATCATCGTCGTAAAACAACCTGCCATTGGGTCAACGCCCTCTTTTTCATAAAGAAGAGCTTTTTCTTCGTTATATTTTCTGGGGTTTTTCTCATATTTCTTCCTGAGTTCTGCGTCTTTTGCGCTAAGCCTTGAAGTCAGAGCCATGTTTTTCTGCCTTTTAATGGTAAAAGGAAGCATGACCAAGTTTATAACCAGCGCAAAAAGAGTTATTGCAACTGCATAGTTGCTAACTGCATCAAAGAAAAACCACAAAAGATAGCCGGATATATTTCCAAAAAAATCAAATATAAATCCCAAAATAAATTCTCCTTTAAAACAAAAATTAAAGCTTTACTTCCGAGGAACCGGGTCGTAACCGCCTTTGCAAAAAGGGTTACACCTTAAAATACGGCAAAATGCCATAAAACCTCCCCGAAAAGCACCAAAACGATCAACCGCTTCAAGCGCATATTCCGAGCATGTGGGAATAAACCTACAGCACGGCTTTTTGAGGGGAGATATAAATTTCATGTAAAAACGTATTAAACTCATCATCAAAAATTTCATTTAATTAAACCTAACTTTTTAAGGTGATGAGCCATTTCTTTCGAAGCATCAAAGCTTTTGGCAAGAGGTGTGCCCTTTCTTGCAACGAAAACTATGTCAAAATTCCCGGCTAAATTTTCGTTTAAACCGGCAAAAGAGGCTCTTAAAATTCTTCTTGCACGATTTCTTTTAACGGCGTTCCCTATTTTTTTGCTCGTTGTTATTCCCACACGGTTAAAACCACATCTGTTTTTTAAAATGTATGTAACAAGAAGTGGCGAGGACGCATATTTTCCTTTGCAATACACCCGCCTAAAATCTTGATTTCTATTTAGAGACACCGTTTTTTTCATAACAAGCTTCCTTTTTGAGATTAAACTTTAAAGCAAAACCTCCGAACCTCAAAAAACGAGAGCAAAGCTCCCGAGCGCCAACTGCGCAAAAAAATTAGTAAGAAAGTCTTTTTCTTCTCTTAGCTCTTCTTCTTGCAAGAACTTTAATCCCGTTGCGTGTTGACATTCTTTTTCTGAAGCCGTGTTCTTTTTTTCTGTGGATTTTCTTAGGTTGATATGTTCTTTTCATTGAATTTTTCCTCCCGGATTATTTATTATCTTTATTCACAATTTAAATTTCATGACTTTAAAAAGACATAAAAATTTTGTGTCATCAAAAATAAGTATATAACTTAAAGGTCCTCCTGTCAACTAGTTTTTGAGTAAATTTAACTTTAAACATACTATGTTGAAAACTTTCGTAAAATCTGGTATAATTACTACTATTATCATAAAATGGCGGAATTTTTGCTTCAAAGCAAAAATTCCAAGAAAAAATTTTAAAAGTTCGGAGGATATAATTTTTTATGAACTCTTTCAATGAAGCATGGGACCTTATATGCGAGTTCTGCAAAACCAAAATAACCGGCGTCGCATACAAGACATGGATTGATAGAATAGAGCCCGTTGAACTTGACTTTGAAAAAGGCAAAGCAGTTTTAATGGCGCCAAACGAATTCCACAGGCAAACGCTGACTAAATGCTATCTTGGGCTTATCAACAGTGCATTTTCGGAAATTTTTGGTTCGGGAATAGACATTTGTTTTATAATCCCCGAAGAACTCAAAGACCCAAACAAAAAAAGCGACCAAAACCTGGCAATAGACTCAAGGTATGAGTTTACTTTCGACACATACATAGTTGGTTCTTCAAACAAATTTGCTCACGCTGCAGCTTTGGCAGTTGCCGCAAACCCAGCAGGAGCCTACAACCCTCTTTTCATTTATGGAAACTCAGGTCTTGGCAAAACGCATCTTCTTTATGCAATCGCAAATGATGTTAAAAAATCAAATTCAAGCAAAGTGTGCCTTTACATCAAAGGCGACGACTTCACAAACCAGCTGATTGATTCAATCAGAAATAACTCCATGACTGAATTTCATCAAAAATACAGAGAAGCCGACGTTCTTTTAGTCGATGATATTCAGTTCATCGCAGGAAAAGACTCCACTCAGGAAGAATTTTTCCACACTTTCAACTCGCTTTATGAAGCTAAAAAGCAAATAGTTTTAACGTCGGACAGGCCCCCGAAAGAAATCCAAACCCTTGAAGATAGGCTCAGAACCCGCTTTGAATGGGGCTTGATAGCTGATATTCAGCCACCTGATTTCGAAACAAGAATCGCAATAATCAAGCGCAAAGCAGAGCTTCTTCAAATAAAACTTCCAAACGAAGTTTGCGAATACATAGCCAAAAAGCTCAAAACTAACATTCGCCAACTCGAAGGAGCAGTTAAAAAAATTAAAGCTCACCACCTTCTCGGCGGAGAACCAATGGGCATTCAAACAGCTCAAATGGCTATTTCAGATATACTTAATAACGACCAGCCACCTCCGATAACCATTGAAAAAATAATAAACGAAGTCGCAAGAACACTCGGAGTTTCACCGCAAGATATCAAATCTTCAAAAAGATCAGCTTCAATCTCAAATGCACGCCAAATTTCAATGTATATCGTAAGAGAAATCACCCAGCTTCCGCTCGTTACTATCGGCGATCATTTTGGCGGAAGAGACCACTCTACAATCGTTTATGCTCTTCAACAAGTTGAGAAAAACCTCACAAAAGACCAAAAAACAAAGGCTATGGTTGAAGACATAATAAAAAATATAAGAGATAGTTGATAAAAGGCGCTTAACCCCCTTGCCGAACTTAGGATTTTTACAGTTAAAATTTTCTCAACAACTTTTCAACATTCAACACAAAGTTTTCAACAATTTTGTGAAAATGAAAAAGTTGTCCACATTTTCTCACAAACTGTCAACAATATTTCAACACGAGAAATTAACACCTAAAACAAGCTGTATTCGGCATATTTAACTAAGTTCAACTTTTCCACAGCCCCTACTACTACTACTAAATAAATATATTATGTAGAAAACTCGGGCTGAAAAACTTTCAAAAAAGGATTGATTCAATGAAATTTAAATGTGGAAAACTTCAACTTGCGAATTCACTTACTAGTGTTCAAAAAGCTGTTGCACAAAGATCAACCATTGCAGCACTTGAGGGAGTTCTAATAACTTGCAAAGAAGGAACTATAAAACTTTGTGGATACAACACCGAAATGGGAATCACAACTTCTTTGCAAGCTACCACGGAAAAAGAAGGCCAAATTGTGATTAGCGGTCACCTTTTAACTGAAATTATAAAAAAGCTCCCTTCAGACATGGTTGAAATTGAAGTAAGCGAAAACTTGCTTGTAAAAATTTCAGGCGGACAAAGCCATTTTGAACTAATAGGAATAGACGCAAAAGAATTCCCCACTCTACCAGAAATATCAGGTAAAGAAAGCCTGAGAATACCAATAAATACCTTAAGGAGCATGATAAAACAAACTATTTTTGCGGTAGCAGACACTGATTCTAAACCAGTTCACACAGGAACATTATTTGATGTTAAAGGCAAAACCTTAACTTTAGTTTCAGTGGATGGCTACAGGTTAGCAATAAGAAAAGAGCCTATTGACTCAGACTTAGAGTTCAAATTCGTAGTTCCAGGGAAAACGCTTAAAGAAGTTTTAAGGCTTCTTCCGCAAAGCGCTGAAGACAGCGAAACCATAGAAATATCAGCCGGCATGAGGCACATTGCCTTTTACATTGGCGAATACACCATTATTTCAAGGCTTCTTGAAGGAGAATTCCTTGATTATAAAGCCGCTGTTCCGCAAACTGCTAGCTCAAAAATAAAGATTTCAACAATAGATTTAGTCGACAGCATTGAAAGAGTTTCGCTCCTCATAACTGACAGACTAAAAAGTCCTGTGAGATGCACTTTTTCAAAGAATTCAACTCATCTTTCTTGCACAACCTTAGTCGGTAAATCAAGCGATGAAATCGCCTGCACAAGCGACATTTCTGAGGATATAGAAACGGCATTTAATAACAAATATATGCTCGATGCACTTAAAAATACGGATTGCGACGAAATAGAAATTCAAGTAAGCGGACCTTTAAGCCCAATAAAAATCGTCCCTCAGCAAGGAAACTCGTTTTTATTTCTGGTGTTGCCGGTGAGGGTTAAATCAGAATAATCAGATATGTGCAAAAACAAAAACAAATGTGATATAATAAACACGGTGACGCTTTAATGAAAATTTCGAAATTAGACATCAAAAATTACAGGAATTTAAGCGGAAATTCTTTTGATTTCGACGATAAAGTGAACTACATCTATGGCCAAAACGCCCAAGGTAAAACCAACCTTCTTGAAGCAATTTGGATGTTCACCGGGGCAAGGTCATTCAGGAAAACAAAAGATGCCGACCTTATAAAATTCGGTGAAAGCAGTGCTAAGCTTGACGGCAGTTTTTTTCTTGAAAAAAGGGTGCAAAAAATTTCCGTAAATTTTGCCGAAGGTAAAAGAAAAATCTTTTTAAACGGGATTGCTAAAAAATACCCTACAGAGATGATTGGTAAATTCAGGACGGTTCTTTTTACGCCACTTCATCTTTCGCTCATAAAAGATGGCCCTGATAACCGAAGAAAATTCCTTGATGCTGCAATTTGCCAGCTGGAGCCTTCTTTCACAAAGCTAATGATAGGTTATAGCCAAAGCCTGAAGCAAAGAAATGCACTTTTAAGACTGATGATTAAAAAGCAAATTTTCAGCGAACCTTCACTCGAAATTTGGGATTCAAAACTTGCTTCCTTTGGAGCGAAAATAATCAAAATGAGAATAAACTATCTTTCGAAGCTTAAAATCGAAGCCGAAAATTCTTATTTTGAAATCTCAAAAGGCAAAGAAACCCTAGGGTTAGACTATGTTTCAACGGTTTGCAAGAATGAAGCTTTGCTTGATGATGAAAAAGCCTTGGAAGAAAGTTTTTTAACTCGGCTTAAAGATTCAAAAAGCTCAGATTTAAAGCAAGGTTTCACAACTGCTGGGCCTCACAAAGATGACCTTGAAATTTTGCTTGGTGGCAAAAGCATTAAGCACTTCGGTTCGCAAGGGCAGCAGCGCTCTGCGGTTTTGGCTCTTAAAATAGCTGAGGCTTCAGTGCTTGAAGAAAGCATCTGTGAGCCACCTGTGATTTTGCTTGATGATGTTATGAGTGAACTTGATGAATACCGCCAAAAATACGTTATGAGTAGGCTCGGAAACGGCCAAACATTCATAACTGGGTGCGACAAAGATTTGATTAAATATTTCGGTAGTGCAAGCGTTTTTCACATCAAAAACGGAGGGCTTGAAAATGGCTAAAAACAGCAAGAATTCTTACCTTCACATTGGCGGAGATGCGGTTGTGAGTGAAAACCAAATCGTGGGGATATTCGACGTTGACAAGATAACGGTTTTCAAAGTTAACAGGGACTATTTGTCAAATGCTGAGAAAAGTGGTAAAATCATCAGTGTAACTCAAGATTTACCTAAATCATGCGTTGTTTGCTGCGAAAGCGGCGAATACTCAGAAAAGGTTTTTTTAAGCCCGCTTTTAACTTCTACTCTTTTTAAACGAAGTGCAGTAAAAGCTTTGGAATAAAAGTTAATTTTGGAGGTGAACGGTATATGTCTTCAAATTTTCAATTGCCCCATTGCCCCTATTGCGGTACTAAGCTTTTTTATGTTGAAGCTCTTACGGCAAGAAACCGCAGCAAATTTAAGTGTTCTTGCTGCAAAAGAAAATCAGAAGTTACTCTCGAACCGCTTATCTTTAAGCTCCTTGGAGCAGTAGAGCTGATGTCGCTTATTGTATTCATTTTAGTAATGTTCCTTGGATGCAAGTTTTGCCTGCTGGGCCTTATTTTTATAATCTCAGTGTTCGGAGCGTTTTATTTTATTTCCCCGCTTCTTATGCTTTTAAGACCCATGAAAACTCAAGGCAAAAAGAAAAAACAAACCGAGAAACCCAAAAAAGAGCAAGTGACTACTGAAGTTTCAAAAGAAGAAATTTTCAGCGATTAAATTTTTTATAAAGGAGTTTTATTTTGGATACTAACAATTTAGATCTCGAAGAATATGGTGCCGGAGAGATTCAAGTTCTCGAAGGGTTAGAAGCCGTTAGAAAAAGACCGGGTATGTATATAGGAACTACCGGCCCGAGAGGACTCCATCATTTGGTTTATGAAATAGTCGATAACGCCATCGACGAAGCCCTGGCAGGTTATTGCAGCGAAATTAAAGTTGAAATCCTCCCTGGGGATATCATCCGTGTTACTGATAACGGCCGTGGCATCCCTGTTGGAATTCACCCAACTGCAGGTATTCCGGCGGTTACGGTTGTTTTCACGGTCCTTCACGCAGGAGGAAAATTCGGCGGAAGCGGATACAAAGTTTCGGGCGGTCTTCACGGAGTAGGCGCTTCGGTTGTTAATGCGCTTTCAACTTGGCTTGAAGTTGAGGTTTGCGACGGAAGCCACATTTACAAGCAAAAATTTGAACGTGGAATTCCAAAAAGCGAGCTCGAAATAGTTGGCGACACAACCGAGCGCGGAACCAGAATTACGTTCAAAGCCGACCCTGAAATTTTCAAAGAATCAGACCATTATGAATATGAAGTTTTGCAAGCAAGGCTTCGTGAACAGGCATTTTTGAATGCAGGAGTTAAAATAATTCTCACGGATTCAAGAGACGGCGAAGACCCTAGAGAAGACGTTTTTTCATATGAGGGCGGAATAAAAAGTTTCGTTGAATATATTCACAAAAAAAGAGGTCTTTCGGGAATTCACGATGACATAATTGACTTTTCGGGAACTCTCCCTGACGGAACTTCAAGCGGTGAGGTTGCCTTCCAGTATAACGACAGCTACAACAGTTTGATTCTTTCGTTTGCGAATAATATTCACACTGTCGACGGCGGAACCCACGAGGATGGCTTCAAGCGCGCAATCACTAAAGTTATTAACGAATATGCAAAGAAATACAATTTGCTTAAAGATAACGACAAAAAATTCTCCGGCGATGATGTTCGTGAAGGCTTAACGGCAATAATAAGTGTTAAAGTAAGGAATGCTCAGTTTGAGGGCCAAACCAAAACAAGGCTTGGAAACACTGAAATCAGAGGTTTCATCGACGGTTTAATAAGCGATAAGTTTGCGGTTTATCTCGAAGAAAACCCTGCAACTGCAAAAGCCATCGTTGAGAAAGCGCTTTCAGCTTCAAGGGCAAGAGAAGCCGCGAAAAAAGCCAGAGATTTGGTAAGGCGCAAAACCGCAATGGAATCGAGTTCTTTGCCGGGGAAACTCGCCGATTGCCAATCAAAAGACGCTTCTGAAACTGAGATTTACATCGTGGAAGGAGATTCTGCAGGAGGCTCCGCAAAATGCGGAAGAGACAGAAGGTTCCAGGCTATTTTGCCGCTCTGGGGTAAGATGCTCAACGTTGAAAAATCAAGGCTTGACAAAGTTTATGGTAATGACAAATTAATGCCAGTAATCACGGCTCTTGGCTGCGGAATCGGCGAAGATTTTGACATTTCAAAAATAAGATACGACAAAGTAATCATCATGGCGGATGCTGACGTTGACGGTTCGCACATTAGAACGCTTCTTTTGACCTTCTTCTTCCGCTTCATGAGGCCGGTTATCGAGCAAGGCCATATTTACATTGCTCAGCCGCCGCTTTACAGAATAACCAAAAATAAAGTTCATTATTACGCTTATTCTGACGCTGAAAGAGACCAAAAAATTGCGGAGCTTGGCGGCGGAACGGAAATTCAAAGATACAAAGGTCTTGGTGAAATGGACGCCGAGCAACTTTGGGAAACAACCATGAACCCTGACACCAGGATTATGCTCAGAGTTTCGCTGGAAGATGCGGCTGCAGCTGATGAAACCTTCACTATTTTGATGGGTGACAAAGTTGAGCCGAGGCGCGAGTTCATAGAGCAAAATGCCAAATATGTTCAAAATTTGGATGTGTAATTTCATATTTATGATATAAATATGTGTTAGATATTGAGTTTTATTTAATCAAGATGTATAATAAAACAAATTTAAATGATTTTTAGGAGGAAAAATGGATAATGATTCGAGTCCTAAGCCTGGGGGCTGGGGAAAAAGTGATTTTGAAGAAAAAGTAAACGGCTTGGAAGAAAGTAACGATAATTTTTCGTTATCTGACAGCGATTTCGAAGATGATGACGACGAATATCAAGGGTGCGAAAATGAAGCTGAAGTTGTTGCTGATGAAAACCCTGAGGAGTACAAAGAAAGTGCTACAGGGATTAAAATCAAGTATGATTTGATGAAAAAAGATGTTGAGAAATTCATTCGTCACAATGAGGTTTACAGAGAACAAAAGAAAATTCGCATAAAATATGTGATCGTTCAGCTGGTCTTCTTGCTAATTCTCAGTTTGATGGCTGCAATCAGCGGTTCTTCATATTACGTTTTTATGGCTGGTGTACCATTTTTTGCGCTTGTCATGATTCAGCTTGTGTCATTTGTAAATTTGAGATTTTATTCTAAAAAATTATTGAAAGATAGGCATTTCACGGTGGATATATTCCCCAGTCGCCTTGAAATTGAAACCGAACACAGAAAAAGTGTTATACATCTTGACGGGACCTACAAATGCGAAGAACGCGACGATTTAATAATCGTTTCTAAACCCGGCCAGAGAGGAATTATCATCCCTTTGAGAGCGGCCCACCCTGATGTTCGCCCGGAAATCGAGGCGATGATACTTTCGGGTTGCAACCGAGTTTAGTTAGCACAAAAATTTAGCTTTCGTGCGGCTTTGCGGCTTGCACAAGCGATTTTAGGAGAGTACTAAATGGATAATCAAACAGACGATATAAAGTCTTCAAAAATTATAGATGTAGACCTCGAAAAAGAAATGAAAAAATCCTTTTTGGATTATTCTATGTCTGTAATAGTTGCAAGGGCGCTTCCTGACGTTAGAGACGGCCTCAAGCCTGTTCACAGAAGGATTCTTTATGCGCTTTTTGAAGATAATTTAGGGCCGAATAAGCCTTACAGAAAATGCGCAAACGTTGTTGGTGCGGTTCTTGGTAGATATCATCCGCACGGCGATGCTTCGGTTTATGACGCTTTGGTGCGTCTTGCGCAAGATTTCTCGATGAGATATATGCTCGTTGATGGCCACGGAAACTTCGGCTCCATAGATGGCGACCCGCCTGCTGCATACAGATATACGGAGTCTAGGATGGGAAAAATCGCTGTTAAAATGCTTTCGGATATAGACAAAGAAACGGTTGATTTTGTTCCGAACTACGACGACAGGTTAAAAGAGCCAACGGTTCTTCCGTCGCGTTTCCCGAACCTTCTTGTGAATGGTTCAACGGGAATTGCAGTTGGAATGGCGACTAATATTCCTCCGCACAATATGTGCGAAGTTATTGACGCAATGTGCTACTTGATTGATAACCCTGAAGCAGAGCTTGCCGACCTTTTGGCTTACATCAAAGGCCCGGACTTCCCAACCGGCGGTATTATCATGGGCAAAGCGGGAATCAGAGCAGCTTATGCAACCGGAAGAGGAAAAATCACGGTTCGTGCAAAAACAGAAATAGTTGAAGACAAAAATTCACGTTTCAAAATAATCGTTACCGAGCTTCCCTACCAAGTTAACAAAGCTAGGCTGATTGAGAACATCGCAGACATGGTCAAAGAGAAAAGAATCGAAGGAATTTCAAGGATTGAAGACCATTCCGACAGAAAAGGAATGCACATTGAAATTGACCTTAAAAAAGATGCTTCACCACAAATCGTTCTTAACAAACTTTTTTCATATTCCCAGCTTCAAACCACGTTTGGCGTTATAATGCTTGCAATTGTTAACGGTGAGCCGAAAGTTTTGACTTTGAAAGAAGTTTTGGAGCATTACATTAACTTCCAGATTCAAGTGGTCACAAGGAGAACGCTTTTCGAGCTCAGAAAGGCAAAAGAGCGCGCTCATATTCTGGAAGGCCTTAAAACTGCGCTTGATTTCATTGATGAAGTTATCGCTATTTTGAAAGCTGCGAAATCAGTTCAAGAAGGCCGCGAAAAACTCTCAGAAAGATTTGGCCTTGACGAAATTCAAACTCAAGCGATTGTTCAGATGCCTCTCGGAAGGCTCACAGGTCTTGAAAGACACAAAATTGAAGACGAACTCAAAGAGCTTGAAATCAAAATTGCCGATTACAACGACATTCTTTCGCATGAATCAAGAGTAAGAGACATTATTAAAACCGAAGCTCTTGACGTTAAAAAGCAATTTGGTGATGAAAGAAGAACTGAAATTTTGAATGTTAGCGGGGAAGTTGACATTGAAGATTTAATCCCGAAAGAAGACTGCGCTTTAACCCTAACCCACTTTGGCTACGTTAAAAGGCAAAGCCTAGAAAGCTACCGTTTGCAACGCCGTGGCGGAAGAGGAGTTTCAGGCATGACAAGGCGCGACGAAGACACAGTCAGCGAGCTGTTTATTATCAACAGCCATGATTACATTCTGTTCTTCACCAACCGCGGTAAAGTTTACAGGGTTAAATGCTATGAAATCCCAGAAGGTTCAAGAACTTCAAAAGGCACTAATGTGGCTAATATCCTGCCGATTTCTTCGGATGAAAAAGTAACTTCGATGATAAAAGTAACAAAGTTCGAAGAGGATAAATATCTTGTTATGATAACCAAAAACGGCGTTATTAAGAGGACTTCTCTCACGCCTTTCGACAGCTCAAGAAAAGGCGGTTTGGTTGCGCTTGACCTCGATGAAGGTGACGAGCTTTCTTGGGTGCGCTTGACTGACGGAACAAAGAACCTACTCGTTGCAACCGAAAAAGGCAAATGCATAAGGTTCCTTGAAACTGATATCAGAGCCGTTGGAAGAAGCGCAAGAGGCGTTAGAGCCGTTAGACTCGGCGAAAATGACAGCGTTGTGGGAATGATAGTTGTTGACGAAGATAAAAATATTCTCACCGTTTCTGAAACAGGTTTCGGAAGACTTTCAAGCCCAGATGATTACAAAATTCAGTCAAGAAGCGGCAAAGGAATTCTTAACTATTACACCGAAAAATACGGTGATGTTGCTTCGATTAACACCGTTGGCGAAGATGATGACGTTATTCTTATTTCCGATAACGGCGTTATCATCAGGATTGAAGGAAGCAGCATAAGAAAATGCCTCAGGCCTTCAAAAGGAGTAGTTTTGATGAAAGTTTCAAACGATTTCAAAGTTGTTGCTACTGCTTGCGTGCCGCATGAAGAACCTGATGAAAAAGAAGAAACAGAAACTAAAGAGGAAGAACAATAATTTTTTTCAAGGTCACCGAAAACCGGTGGCTTTGAATTGTTTTTAAGCTTGCGCATTAAATAAAACTTTGGAGTGAGTGTTTTGAAGAAAAAACTTATAGTTGCCAACTGGAAGATGAACAAAAATATTTCTGAAACTTTTGATTTTGCTGAAAGCCTGGATGAGAATTTTGCGAAAACTGAAGATGAAGTGGCCATTTGCCCGCCCTTTATTTCGATTTTAGCTCTTAAGCTCTTTGCTGAAAAATGTGGTTTTAGCATTGGTGCGCAAAATTGCTTTTGGGAAGAAAGCGGTGCATTCACGGGCGAAGTTTCAGCTCCGATGCTTAAAGATGCAGGGGTTAGATACGTCATTTTAGGCCACAGCGAAAGAAGAGAATACTTTTTTGAAACCGGCGAAATGATAAATAAAAAGATTTTGGCGGCTTTGAAAAATGGCCTTAGACCTATCGTTTGCGTTGGCGAAAGCTTGGAAACAAAAGAAAAAGGCCTGGCTGAAGAGTTTGTTAAATCGCAGCTTGAAGACTGCTTTGGAAATATAAATAAAGACGAGATTAAGAATATTTCAGTTGCCTATGAGCCGATTTGGGCCATTGGAACGGGCAAGGTCGCCTCCCCTGCCGAGGCCTCGAAAATGTGCGGGTTTATCAGGAATTTTATTTCTGAAAAGTTCGGAAATGAAGCGGCTTTAGAGGTTAAAATTCTTTATGGCGGTTCGGTTAATGAGAAAAACGCAAAAGACTTTTTCGCCATGGAAAATATTGATGGTGGCTTGATTGGCGGGGCTTCGCTTGACGCTGAGAAATTTAAAAAGATAGTAAATTTTCGTTTGTAAGGTGGAATCTTTATGAGTTTTAAACCTGTTGTTCTTGCAATAATGGATGGCTTTGGGATTAGAAAAGAAACCGTTGGGAATGCTGTTTTCAGCGCGAAAACGCCTAATTTAGATAAGATTTTTTCTTCGTGCCCTTATACTGAACTGGAGGCTTCGGGGCTTTTCGTTGGGTTGCCTGAAGGCCAGATGGGAAATTCTGAAGTCGGGCATATGAACATTGGCGCAGGCAGGGTCGTTTACCAAGATTTGACATTCATTGACAAGTGCATTTCAGACGGGAGCTTTTTTAAAAACGAAAATCTCGCGGGAATTATGAGCGAGGTTTCAAAAAATGGTTCAAACCTTCATTTGATGGGTCTTGTTTCCGACGGCGGAGTTCACAGCAGCATTAATCATCTTTTTGCCCTTTTGAAAATGGCCCGCAAGTTTAAAATTAAAAACGTTTTCATTCATGTTTGGACCGACGGAAGAGACACCGGGGTTAAATCTGCGGGTTCATATATTTCTGCTGTTGAAAACCTTGCAAAAGAGCTTGGCACGGGCGAAATTAAAACTATTTGCGGCAGATTTTACGCCATGGATAGAGACAAGCGCCTTGAAAGAACCACCCAGGCTTTCGAGGCTATGGCTAATGCTAAAGGAGCTAATTTTGAAAGCGCTCAAGATTACATAAAAGCTAGCTACGATGCGGGATTGACCGATGAGTTTATTGTTCCTGCGGTGAAAAGCGGCTATGCGCCCATGAGCAAGAATGATGCGGTAATTTGCTTTAATTTCCGCACTGACAGGGCGCGGCAAATAAGCGAAATGTTTTTGAAAACGGGCATGGTTAAATATTTTGGCTTCACTAGGTATGAAGAGGGCGTGCCGTGTATTTTCAGCCCCAGGGAAGTTAAAAACACGATCGGTGAGTATCTTTCGAAGAGCGGTCTTAAGCAGCTGAGGATCGCCGAAACGGAAAAATATGCGCATGTTACGTTCTTTTTGAATGCCGGGGCCGAGAAACCTTTTGAAAATGAAAGCAGAATGATTGTAAATTCGCCGAAGGTTAAAACCTATGATTTGGCGCCTGAAATGAGCGCTGAGGAAGTTACAACGTCGGTTTTGGAAGCAATAAATTCCGGGAAGTATGACGTTATTTTCATTAACTACGCCAACCCGGACATGGTTGGCCACACGGGTAATTTTGGCGCTGCTACTCAGGCTGTTGAAAAAGTTGACGAGTGCATCGGGAGGGTTTGTGAGCTTGTTAGAAAATCCGGCGGAGTGACTGTCATTACTGCCGATCACGGTAATGCCGAAAAAATGATAGGCGAAAATGGCGAAGTTTTCACCGCACACACGACGAGCAAAGTGCCCTTTGTGATTGACGGTTTTAGTTGTAAATTGAAAAGTTCAGGTAGCCTTTGCGATATTGCCCCTACCCTGCTTGAAATTTTGAAAATAAAAAAGCCCGCCGAAATGACGGGCCAGAGCCTTATAGAAAATTAATCTTCAAGTTGTTTGCCGAGAAGCTGAGTGGTTATCTCGGCTAAATTTATTTTTGCGGCTTTTTCTGCATCGGTTAGGCTTGTTTTGCTGGTTTTTAAAACACAAACACTTCCGATTACGTCGCCTGCACAAATTATTGGAAATGCACATAAAGCCTCGTTTTCGAGACCTTCAACTGGCAAGAATTTTTCGGTTGGAGTTTTAAAAGAAGAGTAGTTTGTTCTGTCTTGCATTAAATCTTCGACGAAAGAGGTTATTCTTCTTTCTGAAAATTCTCGTTTTGGTGCGCCTGAAACAGCAACTATGTGGTCGCAATCGGATACTATTACCGGCATGTTGACTTTTCTAGCGAGAACATCGGCGTATCTTGCAGCAAACGGAGAAATTTCCTTTATGAAAGAATATTTTTTGAATATAATATTTCCTGTATTATCAGTGTAAATTTCCAGCGGGTCACCTTCTCTGATTCGAAGTGTTCTTCTTATCTCTTTTGGAATTACAATTCTGCCCAGGTCATCAATTCTTCTGACTATTCCTGTTGATTTCAAATTTGTTCCCTCCTCTTATAATTTTAACATAACTATATTGTTGTATATTTCTTGAGGATTATTCATATTATATAGTTTACATGAGAAAATTATTTGAGTAAATGTAATTTAGAGGAAAGGAATTGATTGATACTGATTTAGTTTTGTAGTATAATACTTTTCAAATTAAATTTTAGGAGGAATTAACGCATGAAAGTTTGCGTAAACCAAGAAAGCTGCATTGGCTGCGGAATGTGCATTGACATTTGCCCGGAAGCTTTTAAGTATAACAGCGAGGATAAATCCGAGGCTATTTCGGAAACTGTTGAAGCTGGCCTTGAAGACAAAGTTTTGGAAGCAAGAGACGTTTGCCCTGTTGATGCTATTGAAGCTGAATAATCAAACCTGCACTTTGGTGCAGGCATTTTTTTGTTTAATCTTGCATTTTTGCGGCGCTTGGCAAATATAATTGATTTTAGACGCATTATGTGAGGTGTGATTTTTGTTTGTACTTAGGCTTAAAAGAAGATATTTGCTTTTCGGTTTGGCTTTTTTAACTATTTTTGGAGCGGGGGCTTTCGTTCTAGGTAGTGGCGGGTTTTCAGTGCGCGCAGAAGAAAACAAAAAATTCATAAAATACGTTGAGTTTAACCCGACGCGTGAAGCGCTAGAAAAGGCAATGCATGAGGATATAAAATCTCATAGCGAAGAGATTAAACTAAATTGGATTGAAATCCTTGCTTACTTAGGTTCGAAATACGGCGGGGACTTCAAAAAATATAAATCATCTGACATGGATGATGTGGTTAAAAGGCTTAAAAATGGCGAAAAAATGAACGAAATAACAAAAGCAATGAAAACGTATGGATATTATTTCGAAGCCTATGAGGCTGTTTTAAAGGGCTTCTTGGGCGATTACAAAGTTCAAAAGAAACCAAAAAACAGCGAAGAACCCGTTTGGGAGGAAGCCTACGGCCTTAAATGCTTCTCGCCAATTGCCAAAACCTTCCCTTTTTCGCACTATGATGACTTTGGTGCCTCACGGTCTTATGGATACGCAAGGCCGCACCTTGGTCATGATATGATGTGCGCCATAGGCACTCCGGTCATTGCGGTTGAATCCGGCAGGGTTGAAATCATGGGCTGGAACCAATACGGCGGGTGGAGAATTGGCATAAGAAGCTTTGATAATAGAAGATATTATTATTATGCGCACTTGAGGCAAAACAGGCCTTTTAAATCGGATTTAAAAGAAGGCGACATCGTTAAAGCCGGGGATGTGATAGGCTATGTTGGCAGGACGGGTTACAGCAAGAAAGAGAATGTTAATAACATTGAGCAAAGCCACCTCCACATTGGCCTTGAGCTCGTTTTTGATGAATCTCAAAAAGAATCCGACCATGAAATTTGGGTGGACCTTTATGCACTAATGCAGCTTTTGGAGAAAAATAAATCAAGCGTTGTGAGAAACTCGGAAACTAAAGAATATTCGCGCGAATTTGATTGGGAAGAAAAATGAATTAAACAGTGAAAATCAGGCTTTGGTTTAAAAACCAAGGCCATTTTTCGGTTTCTGACAAATTTTTAAAAAAAAATTAAATACAGTTTACAAATGGGTTGACAAACGCAAAATTCAGCGTTAAAATATATAGTATACAATGTAAAAAGTAAGGAGTGTTTAAGTGAAAGAGTTTATTAAAAAGTCTGCAGCAGTAGCTTTTTCGGTGGTTGAAATTCTTTTTGCAGTGCCGTCAGCATTTTGCTCAACTAACAAAGAACCTTCGGATTATAGCTCAATGGGCAAATCTTGCAAGAAAAATGAAAGAGGTCACCTTGACCGTTTCAACATTATGGTTGCTTCAAAATATTTTGAAAGACCTGAAGATCTTGCAAATCTTTCAATGGTTAATAAAAAATATAAAGAAGTTCATGAAATGTTCAAATACAGCCCAGTTAAACCTTTCGATAGGAAAGTTACGCCTAATGTGGTAACCCGCCATGTTGAATGCGACAAGGGCGACGAGCCTCTAGTGTTCCCTGAAGCTGAGGGAAGAAATGAAGAATTGAGTTCTGATTTACTGGCTTGCCCATTTGAGGTCGTTGATAAAGAAATCGAAAAAATAATTTATTTGCCAGGAAGTTTCACCTGGGAAGATGCAAACAAAGTTTTGAGGCTTAACTTTGCTAGCAAAGGAGAAAAATGGAGTTTTGAAGCAGAATTTGCTAAAGAAAATGATGCTTTTTCTGGCGTAAATTATGTGTGCACTTCACCATCGGGCAAACAAATAGTATTTCAGTTTCGCCCAAAAAGGCCTGAAGTGACTATAACTTCTGAAGGCAAAAAAAGGGTTGATTACGGTAATTTTAGTGACATGACGAAATACAATAGTTTTTTAAAGCGTTTTGGTATAACAGACAGTAAGTTTTGGGTATTACCTTTTAGAAAGTTTTAATTTAAACCTTAGCATGAAATAATGAGTAGTCCTCCGGTTGGTTTGAAACCGGAGGTGGATTTTTTTCGTGCTTTTTGATTTTAATAAATGAAAATGGAGGAGATTTTTTAATGAAAAAGGTTATAAAAAAAGCAGCTGTAATGGTTTTTTCAGCTATGGGAGCACTTTTAGCAGTTCCCGCAGCTTTTGGTTCGTCAACCGAACCTGCAAACCTAAATTTGCAAAGAAGGGACGTTAACCCTGTAAGGGATGGGAGAAGAATTGATATAGCTAATATGATGGTTGTAGGAAAGTATTTTAGTAATCCTAAAGACCTTATTAATTTATCAAGTGTTGCTAAAAAATTTAGGCCTATTACAGATAGATATTATTATAACCCTGTGAGATACAACCCTAAAATGTTCCCTAATATACAAACTTTACATGTTTACCCCCATAGCGAGAAGTTCCCTTTGACATTCCCTGATCAAGAAATTAAAACAATAATTTATTTTCCAGGGTCCTTCAACACGGTTAGATTTAAACAAGTTTTATCAGCAAATAATATTATCGAAGAAAATTGGCTACATGAAATAACAATGAATGGTGAAAACCCCGCTCTGGGTTTAACACTTTCTTATACTTCACCAAGAAATGAAAAAATAATATTCAAATTTGCCCCTATTCCATGTGAATCACTCGACTTAACTATTAAAAAATATAACGACCTTATAAGTTCATGTGGATTAATTTTCCCGCCTAATATGCCTAATTCTATAAGTAAAAAAGATTATAGAGCATTAAAAAGCTTTTGTTTCCCTGAAAATTTGGAAAGTATAAACGATGGTGCCTTCTCTGGTTGCACTGGTTTAGAGAGCGTTACGATCCCTCCTACTGTTCAAGATATAGGAGAGTTTGCTTTTCAAAGTTGTCATGTTTTAAAGAATGTTAACTTTACTAATCCTTCTTTATCAATGATAGGAACATGCTCTTTTCAAAATTGCCGTTCTTTAGAAAAAATTAATATTCCTGATACTGTTTCTGAAATTGGAGCGGGTGCCTTCGAGGATTGCCGGAGGTTAAATAATGTGGTTATTCCTAATTCTGTTAAAAAGATAAAAGACATCACTTTTCGTGATTGCCATTCTTTAACTAATGTTACTATTCCAGATTCTGTGAAAACCATAGGAATACAAGCTTTTGCAGAATGCAGATCATTAGAAAAAATTAATATTCCTAATTCCGTTTCTGAAATCGGGTATGGTGCCTTCGGGAACTGCCATAGGTTAAATAATGTGGTTATTCCTAATACTGTTAAAGAGATAAAAAGCCTTACTTTTTGTGATTGCAATTCTTTAACTAATGTTACTATTCCTGATTCTGTAGAAATCATAGGAACACAAGCTTTTGCAATATGCAAATTATTAGCAAACGTTGTAATTCCTGATTCTGTTAAAATTTTAGGTATGGCTGCATTTTGCAGGTGCCCTGCTTTGGAAAGTATTATAATACCTAAGTCGGTTGAAGAAATAGGAGGATCTGCTTTTACATCATGCAAAAATTTGAAAAATGTTACAATTAATGGTAATGAAGTTAGATATATAGGTCCGAGGACTTTTGAATCGTGCGTTAATTTGAGAAATATTAATATTCCAGATTCCGTTGAAAGTATCGGAGAAAATGCTTTTAAAGGATGTAAATTTTTAAGTAAAATTGTTCTTCCGAGGTCTCTTAGAGTTATAGAAAACTATGTTTTCAGTGATTGCGTTCGTTTAAGAGAGGTTGTTATCCCTGATTCTGTTGTAGAAATAAAAACTGACACTTTCGAAAATTGCAAAAGGCTAGAAAGAATTAATATTCCTACTTCTGTTCAAAACATAGGCGAAGGTGCTTTCCACGGTTGCGATAATAAGAAGCTTGTTATAGAATTTAATGGCGAAGAATATAGAAGTGTAAAAAGTTTTATGGATGCTTTTAACAGCTTCAGAGCTAAATAATTTAAAATCAAAATTAAAAAATAAATAACCCTCCGGTTTATTCCGGAGGATTTTTTTAACTCGTTTTTTTAGTAGTAGTTGTGGTTGTTGTAGTCGTTGTTGTGGTGGTAGTAGTTTTTTGGTCTTTCAAGCTGCCGCCGTTTTTAATCCAGTTGATGCCTTTTTTGGCTTCATCGTAAATTACTTTTCCGGCAATTCCTGTAGCAATCAAAGCCACAGCCATTGAGCTGTAGACAGCTGCTGCGCCAAAATCTGTGGTGTTGCTGCTAGCGCCTGAAAAGCTTTGTGAAACGTTATTAAAAGCAGCTTTCCCACCGCCTATTAAAGTTCCGCCGGAAATTTCTTCTAAGTCATCGTCAGAAAGTTCGGTTGTGTTTTTGTCAACCATTTTATTTATTATTTGAGAAATTATGTCAATCTCTTCCAAAGAAAGTTCGATGCCTTTTTCTGCAAAAGCTTCTTTAACTTCTTCGGTCGTTTGCATGTCAAGAATTTCGTTTACAAAATCTTCATCTCTCATAACTTCCATGAGTTGATGTTTATCCATTTAAAATCCTCCTACTTCTTTATTTTTCTTATTATTGCGTCTAGTATCTTTCCGCTTGCGCTGAAAAATAAATTCTTTGCACCTGAAAAAGTTGCATAGGCAAACATTCCCATTGCAACACCTGCAGCTATTACCGTCATTTTTTCGATTCTTGGGTCTCTTTCTTGATCACCGAGCACTCCTCCGGTGATTTTCTTTAAATCTTCTTCAGAAAGTTCGCCTGATTCGCTTTCAGCGATTTTTTTAATCGTGGAAATTACTACTTCTGATTCTTCCAAAGAAAGGTCAATTCCTTTGGCTTTAAAAGCCTTTTTAATTTCCTCGGGTGATTGTGTGTCCATTAAGCTCTCGGTGAATTTTATGTCTTTCATTGCTTCTGAAATTTCTTCTTTTTTCATTGTAGTAAATCCCCCTTATTTCTAATATCTCAGTACTATATATCTTGGTTCGGCTAAATCTTTGATTTCTTTTGCTATTTTGCAGATTCTGTATACTTTATCAACCGTGTTTGCAACCACCATAGATGCTGCTAACCCGCCGATTATAACCAAAGGAATGATGGAGTTAGTGCTTGAAGTTGCACCACCAGATATTTCTTCCAAATCTTCGTCAGAAACCTCGCCTGGTTTGCTTTCAGAAAGTTTTTTGATTGTTGAAATTACAGCTTGCGCCTCTTCTAAGGAAAGGTCAATTTCTTTAGTGGCAAAAGCTTTTTGCATTTCTTCAGGTGATCTAATGTCTATTATTTTTTCAACGAATTTTATGTCTCTCATCGCTTCCGTAATTTTTTCTTCTTTTTTCATTGCAGTAACTCCCCTTTTTTTGTTTTTTAAAGTATATTATTTTTAATTTTCTTCTTTATAAAGTTCGTATGCTCCATTTAAAGTCAAAGCTGCTACCATTGTTCCTAGTGCTGCAGCTGTGGCAATCGAGATTTTCTCTATTTTTTCTAAATCTATTCCCCCTGCCACTCCTTCTAAATCATCTTCTGAAAGTTCGCCAGATTCACTTTTAGCAAGTTTTTTAATTGTTGAAATTATAGCTTGCGCCTCTTCCAAAGAAAGCTCGATTTCCTTTTTGGCAAAAGCTTTTTGCATTTCTTCAGGCGATTGAATTTCGATTATTTTCTTGGCAAATTCCACGTCTTTCATTGCTTCCGAAATCATTTTTTCTTTTTCCATTTCGTTAATCTCCTTTCTTGGCTTTTAGCTTTAGTCTTTTGCTAGTTTTTCTATGATGTCAGCTCCTCCGCTAACTGCTTTTTGATAAAGGCTTGGTTTTGATATTCCCATATTTTTTGCGAATTTGCTGGCTTCTCTGCTAACTGGGTTTCTGTCTAGTTCATTAGCCACGTCATAACCGTATTTTCCAAGTGCGGCTATTCCTCCAGCTGCAACTATTCCTAGAGCAACTGCGCTAGCAATTTTAAAGGTGTTGCCCCCGCCGGAGATTTCTTTCAGGTCTTCTTCGCGAAGTTCGGTTGAATTGTTTTTAATCATTCTTTGTATTGTAGAAATGATGACCTTCGCTTCTTCCAAAGAAATTTCAACGTCTTTGGCAGCAAATGCTTTTTTTACTTCTTCTGGAGATTCCATGTCGATAAGGCTTTTTGCGAATGTTTCGTCTTGAACCGCTGCAGTAATTTTTTCGGTTTTCATAATTAACTCCACCCTCTTTTATTTTTTGTTCTGGATTATATTTCTAGATTATATACACAATAAAGTAAAATGTCAATACCTTTATTCTATAAAATTATGATAAATAAATAATCTCTGACATACAAGTGGTAAATTTTTCAATTTTCTATTAAAAAAACGAAATTTGGTTACTTTGTGGCAAATCTTTCAGGACCCCTGCGGTTTGAAGAGTTTCGATAACGGCTTTCGTTACTTTTGAGCGGAGCTGAATGTCGTCAATCGAGATGTATTTCCCTTCAGCTCTTGAATCAACAAGGCTCTGCGCGGCCGATTCGCCTACTCCTGAGAGCGACGAGAAAGGAAGCCTTATTTTACCGTCTTCCATTAAAAATTTATATGAATCGGATTTATAAAGGTCAACGGGCAGGATTTCCACGCCTCTTGCTAGCATTTCGTTAACAATTTGAAACGTCGAAAAAGCACTTTGTTCCTTCGCACTGGCCTCTTTGCCTTTGGCGGCTATTTCGGCCATTTTTTTCTTCAGTGCGCTTCTGCCTTTAATTACGGTCAAACCGTCGAAATCTTCGCCTCGAGCGGTGAAATATGCTGCGTAATATTCCGCGGGTTTGTGAACTTTATACCACCCGAGCCTTAAAGTTGCTATCATGTAAGCCGCAGCGTGAGCTTTCGGGAACATATATTTAATTTTCATGCATGAAGAAATGTACCATTCCGGCACGCCGTGCTCGCGCATCGTTTTGAGGTGCTCAGGGGTCAGAAGTTTAGTCGCTTTGCCCTTTCTCACGATTTCCATGATGCTAAACGCAGTTTTCGGGTCCATGCCTTTGTGCATCAAGTAAACCATTATGTTGTCTCTCGTTCCTATAACTTCTGAAATCGTGCAGATTCCTTTTTTGATTAAATCGTGCGCATTGCCATTCCAAACGTCTGTTCCGTGGGAGAGGCCTGAAATCTGCAGTAAGTCTGAAAATGTGGTCGGTTTACATTCTATGAGCATCTGCCTTACGAAATTTGTTCCTACTTCTGGAAGTGAAAATGTTCCTGTGTGGGAGTCAATGTCGACGGGTTTTACGCCCAAGGCTTTGGTTGAAGTGAAAAGCGAAATGACTTCTTTGTCGTTCATCGGGACGTCAGTCACTTTGATGCCTGTGTAATCTTCTAGATATTTGTAAATCGTCGGGACATCGTGCCCGAGCTCGTCGAGCTTACAGATTGTGTCGTGAATAGCGTGGAAGTCGAAGTGCGTGGTTATGTTGTCGGATTTTTGGTCGTTTGCCGGCCTTTGAACTGGGCAGAAGTCGTAAATTTCTTTTCCTTTCGGAACAACAACCATTCCGCCGGGGTGTTGGCCTGTCGTGCGTTTGACGCCTGTGCAGCCGTTTGCAAGCCTCATCATTTCGGCTTTTTTGAGGGTTATTCCTCTCTCTTCTGCGTATTTTTTGGTGAAGCCTATGCCCGTTTTGGTTGCAACCGTACCGATTGTTCCTGCTTTAAAAACGTTGTCTTTACCGAAGATTGTTTCGGTGTATCTGTGGGCTCTTGATTGATATTCGCCAGAGAAGTTAAGGTCTATATCAGGCGTTTTGTCGCCGTCAAAACCAAGGAACGTTTCAAAAGGAATATCGTGCCCGTCTTGGAGGTAATTAGTGCCGCATTTCGGGCATTTTTTCGGCGGTAAGTCAAAGCCTGAGCCGTAGCTTCCGTCGGTTATGAATTCCGAGTTTTTGCATTTTGGGCACAAATAGTGCGGGACTAGCGGGTTGACCTCCGAGATGCCGGAGATCGTTGCCACGAATGAAGAACCTACTGAACCTCTTGAACCAACCAGGTAGCCGTGTTTTTCGGAGTCTGCAACGAGCTTTTGAGCAACCATATAAAGCACCGAAAAGCCATGTTTTGTGATGGAACCGAGTTCTTTTTCGAGCCTTTTTGCCACTATTTCGGGCAGTGGATCGCCGTATTTTTCTTTTGCTCTGGTCATTGTTATGCTGATTAGTTCATCTTGCGCGCCTTCGATAAACGGCGGGAAAACTCCGGGAGGAATAGGGGAAATTTCTTCGATGCTTTCGGCGATTTTGTTGGTGTTTTCAACCACGATTTCATAAGCTTTTTCTTTTTCAAGATAAGAAAATTCCTCGAGCATTTCGGCGGTAGTTCTGAAATAAAGCGGCGCTTGATTGTCAGCATCATCGTAGCCTTGACCTGCCTGCAGGATTTTCCTGTATTCTGCATGGTGCGGGTCCATGAAGTGCACGTCGCACGTGGCAACGACCGGAATATTTAGTTCCTCGCCGAGTTTAATCACGGTTTTGTTGAATTCTTCGAGGTCTTTGCGGGAACTAACCATGCCTTCTCTGAGCATGAATTCATTGTTCCCCAGCGGCTGAACCTCGAGGTAATCGTAAAATTTTGCAATTTCCAAAAGGTCGTTCCAAGGCCTGCCCGCAACAATAGCCCTGAAAAGCTCCCCTGCCTCGCAAGCGCTGCCGATTATCAAACCATCCCTGAATTTAATAAGCTCACTTTTGGGGATTCTTGGCTTTTTGTAAAAATATTTAAGATGCGCAAAAGAAATGAGCTTGTAAAGATTTTTAAGTCCAGTTTGGTTTTTCACGAGGATTATCATGTGGTAAGAATAAGCTTTTTTGGCGTCGGTCGAAGAAAGCGCAGTGTTGATTTCTGAAATATTTGTGATGTTTTTATCTTTCACCGCAATGTCTATCAAAGCAATGAAAATATGCGCTAAAGCCTTTGCGTCGTCGCAGGCTCTGTGGTGGTTAAACTCCGGGATTTTCAAAAATTTTGCTACTGTGTCGAGTTTGTAATTTTTAATGCTCATTATTAGTGCTCGGCTCAGAGGAACGGTGTCGATGTAGGTAAAATCGAAGTTTAGGCCGTATTTTTCAGCGGTCGCTTTTATGAAAGAAACGTCAAAGTTAGCATTATGAGCGACCAAAATCGGGTTTTCGCCGCAAAATTCCATGAACTTTTCGAGCGCTTCTTTTTCCTCAGGTGCGCCTGCGAGCATTTCGTTTGTTATGCCTGTGAGTTCGGTCGTTTTTTCCGAAATTGTCATTTTAGGGTCAACAAAGAGCGAAAATTCATCGAGAATTTCCTTGTTTTTAACTCTAAATGCACCGATTTCAATTATTTTATCTTGCTTTGCGTTAAGGCCTGTGGTTTCAAGGTCGAAGCAGATGAATTCATCTTCGAAAATGCGCTCGTCTTTCCCTGTCACGATTGGAAGCATGTCATTGACGAAATAGGCTTCGGTTCCATAAAGAATTTTTATTTTATTTTCGCTTGATTTATTTATTTTGTTCGCGCAGTTCATCGCTTCTGGGTAAGCCTGAGCCACGCCGTGGTCGGTTATCGCAATGGCGCTGTGGCCCCAAGAATGCGCCCTTTCAATGAGTTCAGTTGCGCTGGTCATGCCATCCATTGAAGACATATTTGTGTGAAGGTGTAGCTCAACCCTTTTTTTCGGGGCGTTGTCAGCGATTTCATATTTGCTCACGACGTTTATGCTTCTTGGCCTTAAAATAATTTCTTTTTCGTAGGTGTCTTCCGAGAGGTCGCCTCTTACCAGGATTGTCATGCCGGGTTTTAACTTTTCGATGTAAGAAGCCTGGTTTTTGCTTTCAATGATTTTTAGTATTATCGAGCTTGTGTAATCGGTTATGTAAATTGAGCAAATTATTTTTTGATTGTCTCTTGTTACTCGGTTGTCAATGAAAAAAACGTCTCCCCAAACTATCGCAGATTTCATCTGGGAATCTATTTCTCGAATTGGCGTGATTTGCCCCGAAATTTTGTTGCCGTAAACCACTTTTGCGGTTTCAAGGCAAACTTCGGGGGTGTATCTATCGCTTTTTCTTATTTCTATTTTTTTGGTTTCTATTTCAATTTTTTCTTCTTTTGGTTTTTCTTTTGGCGCTGGAGCATAGTCGGCGATGGCTTCTTTTGCCTTTTTGTTTTCGGTTTCAATTAATTCTATTTTAATTTCTTTCCCGAATTTTTTTGAGAGGCATTCCGAGATTTTTCTGTCAATTCCTTTGATTGTAAGCAAGGCTTTGCCTTTGCCGCAAAGAGTGATTTTGGCAGTTTCATCAACTATTTCGGCGGAAAAGTTTTTAAGAGCCTTTAAAGCCGAAGGGAAGCCCTTGGCGCAATCTTCGATTAACTTTTGAAGGCTTGGGTCTTCGAGCTTTTCTTTCTTAAGTTGATTTATGGTTATTTCTTTTAACCCAAGCTGGGAATTAAGCAAGGTGCTTTCTGCTTTTTCCATGTTTTCAGGGAGCAATTTTTCAGGCGAAGATAGGTTAATGGTTAGTTGCAGTTTAAGCTTGTCTACCCTTAAAGATTCAACGGTGGAACCAAGGATGGACTTGTCTAAACCAACATGAATGTGCTTTTCAAAGAGCTTTTCAAATGTCGTTTTCAATTTAATACATTCCTTTTTGGGTTAATTGGTTTACTTCAAAGATCAGCTCGCTGAGCAAATCTTCTTCTTTAACGGTTTTAATAACCTTGCCTTTTTTGAATATAACTCCCATGCCATCTGCCCCGGCAATTCCGATGTCGGCGTCTTTGGCTTCGCCTGGGCCGTTAACCACGCAGCCCATTATGGCAATTTTGAGGTTGCTTTTATTATTTTCAAGGGCTTTTTCAGCCTCTTTTGCGAGTTTAATCAGGTTTATGCGGGTTCTTCCGCAAGTTGGGCAGGAAACAAAGCTTATTCCCTTCCTAAGCCCCAGTGATTTAAGAATGTCAATGCCGCATTTCACTTCTTCGGTGGGGTCTTCAGTGAGCGAAACCCTTATTGTGTCGCCTATTCCATCAAGCAAAAGCGAGCCGATTCCTATGGCGGACTTAACCGTGCCCATGTGTTTGGTGCCCGTTTCGGTTATGCCCAAATGGAGAGGATAATCGCATTTTTCAGCCATGATTCTGTAAGCATCCGTGCAGATTTTAATATCCGAAGACTTAAGCGAAACCACGATATCGTTAAAATCAAAGCTTTCAAGGATTTTTATGTTATCCATGGCGCTTTTAACCATTGCTTCAGCGCGGTTTTTGTTTTTAACGAGGTATTTTTCGAGCGAACCCGCATTAATGCCCACCCTGATAGGAATATTTCTTTCGCGGCAGGCTTTTGTAATTTCTTTCATGTGATCTTTTGGGATGTTCCCTGGGTTTATTCTTATTTTGTCAATTCCCGCATGGGCGGATTCAACGGCAAGCTTGTAATCGAAATGAATGTCGGCAACCAGCGGGATATCAACATTTTCTTTAATTTCACCGATTAATTTCACTGCGTTTAAATCCGGAATTGCAATCCTCAAGACATCGCACCCTGCGGCTTTAAGGCGTTTAGCCTGCAGGATGCTTTCTTCGATGTTATATGATGGAATGCTAAGCATGGATTGCACGGCGATAGGGTTTTCGCCGCCGATTTTTATTTTCCCTATTTTTACTTCTTTTGATTTTCTTCTCATTTTCGTCCTCATTTAAATATTCGTATTACATCGTGGAAGGTCACTAAGCCTATAAAAATCATAAGCAATATAAGGCCTATTGTGTGAATCATTCCTTCGTATTTTTCGTTTATTTTTTTGCCCGTTAATTGTTCAAAAAACGCGAAAACAATTCTTCCGCCGTCAAGCGCAGGGAGCGGCAGCAGATTCATTACTCCGAGGTTCAGCGCTATGAATCCAACAACTGAAAGCATGTTGTTAATTGCTGCTAAAAGGCTTACTTCAAGCCCTTTTGAGGTTGCAGAACCTATCATTGAAACCATTCCTACAGGCCCAGTTAATTCTTTTAAACTAAACTTACCGGTAATCATTCCGAGAAAGCTTAAAAATGTTATTTGAACGGTTGAAACCATGTCTAAAAATGCTTCTTTAATTACTGTTAAAAAGTTTTTTTGGGTTTTACCGAGTTTAAAATCAACTTTGAGTGCTTTGGTGCCGTCTTCTTTTTCCAGTTTTTCAAATTCAATGTTTTTAACCTCTGTTTTTTCGCCGTTTCTTCTAACTTTGAAGTCAAAAGAGTTTTTATCTGAGGTTAAAATCGCGAAGTTAATGTCCTTCGGGGTGAAAACGTGCGTGCCGTTAACTTTAATGATTTCGTCGCCTGCTTGAAGCCCGCAAGTTTGCGAAACGGAGTTTTCTGCAAACCCCGAAATAGTGGTTGAAACGAAGCTGTTGTTTTGCGCTATTACGATAAGCGTGAAAATAAAGCCAACGATGATATTCATTGTTGCGCCTGCCGCAAGAACAATTATTCTTTTCCAGGGTTTAATGTTGTTAAAAGCGCGGGGGTTACTGCTTGTTTCGTCTTCGCCCTCCATGGCGCAAAAACCGCCGAAAGGCAATATCCTGATTGAAAAGTTCGTCTCACCTTTTTGAACTGAAAAGATTTTAGGCCCCATTCCAAGCGCAAATTCATTGACTTTTACGCCGAAGGTTTTAGCCGTGATAAAATGGCCCCATTCGTGAGAAATTATTAAGATTTCAAAGAGTAAGATTCCTATTAACACTAGAAGTATGTTCATTTAGATTTGCCTCACTTTCTTAATTTTTCAGCATTTGTTGCGGTTTGTGCTTTAACTTTTTTGTCAAGCCCTATGATTTCGTTTATTGTGGTGGGTTTTTCAGCGTTTTTGAATTCTTCAAGAGCTTCTTTTATGAGCTTTATTATGTCTAAAAATTTGATTTTTTCTTTCAAAAATAGCTCAACTGCTTTTTCGTTTGCAGCGTTTAAAACTACGCATAAGTCTTCTTCAAAAGCCTTTTTGCAAAGGTTTATGGACTCGAAAGTTTCATAATCCGGCTCGAAGAAAGTTAATTCTTTGAATTTCGAAAGATTAAGACTTTCAACAGCGCAGGGCTCATGATGTGGAAAAGTAAGAGCGTATTGAATCGGGAGTTTCATGCTTGGAACAGCCATTTGCGCAATCACCGAGCCATCTTTGAGCTCGATCATTGAATGAACTACGCTTTGCCTGTGAATAACCACGTCGATATTATCAGTGCTAACGTCAAAAAGATGCGCAGCTTCGATTATTTCAAAGCCTTTGTTCATCATGGTTGCGGAATCAACGCTTATTTTCTTGCCCATGCTCCAGCTCGGGTGGTTAAGCGCTTGTTTAAGCGTGACTTTTTCGAGTTCATTTTTGGTTTTGCTGAAAAACGGACCGCCTGAAGCAGTTAAAACAAGTTTTTTAAGGTCATTTTTGCTTCTAACGCCTTGCAAACACTGGAAAATCGCACTGTGCTCGCTGTCAACCGGGAGCAAAGAAACACCTTTTTCTTTTGCCATTTTTTTGATGATTTTCCCGCCGGTTACCAAAACTTCTTTGTTCGCAAGGGCTATGTTTTTGCCGGACTTAATAGCTTCGCTCGTTGGCACAAGGCCGGAAATTCCGCAAAGGGCCGCCACGACAGTTCCTGCATTTTTATCAGTTGCTGCCTGGCAGATCCCTTCTTCCCCGGCTAGAATTTTAGTCGAGGTGTCTTTCACTTTTTCTTTGAGTATCTTGGCTTTTTCTTCGTTTGCAACCGCTGCAATTTCGGGCCTGAAAGTTCTGATTTGCTCTTCAAGCAAATCTATGTTTTCGTTTGCGGTTAGCGCATGAACCTTTATTTCAAGCTCTTTTGCGACTTCCAAGGTTTGAGTTCCGATTGAACCTGTTGAACCCAAAACAGAAATATTTTTTTCCAATTTAATCACTCTTCTAACGTATTATAGGTATGAATTTCAAAAATAAATAAACGTAAGGAACCACGAAAATCACGCTGTCGAATCTATCAAGGACTCCTCCGTGCCCGGGCATTAAGTTCCCGAAGTCTTTAACCCCGCATTTCCTTTTAAAAGCAGAAAAGCAAAGGTCACCAAGCGAGGAAATCAGCGAACCGCTAAGACCTAAAATAGTGACCAAAATGTAGTTAATATGCTGTTTTTGCGGGAAAACAAAGCTGTTGAAAGTTAAAGCTATTAAAATAACGCAAAATAGGCAGAATATAATTCCGCCGATGAAACCTTCGAAAGTCTTTTTAGGGCTTATTTCGGGGCAAAGTTTGCTTTTGCCGAAAAATTTGCCGCTAAAGTACGCTCCAGTATCGGACATCCACGCAATACAAAGCGCTAAAAATACGTAAAAACTGCCGAATTCAATGCTCGTGTTTCTAAGGTCAACTATCTTAAAAAGCGAGTAAGAAATTAGCAGCGCCATGCTGTAAACAGTGCAAACATCGCGAAGCTTGATGGATTTACTTAGAATCATAGAAGAAAACATCATCAGGTTGTAAAAATAAAAACTAAGTTCCCACATGGCCGAAAACCCGAAAAGCGGCAAAACAGTAACGAAAATGCTTGTTGGAATCGTTAAAAGGCGTAGCTTATCAGTGCCCGAAACTGCGAAAATTTCCCTTATTGCAAGGAAAGAAATGATTGCAGTCACCAGGTTGATAAGCCACAAACAGTTTTGATTAAAAAGCAAGATGACGAGCGTTAAAAACCCGCCAATCAAGCCGGAAGCTATTCTGGTTGCCAAAGTTAAGCACCTCCAAAGCGTCTTGTTCGCCCGGAAAATTCTTTTAGGGCTTTTTCCAATTCCTTTTCATTAAAATCAGGCCACAAAACCGGCGTGAAATAAAGCTCGGCGTAGGCCGATTTCCATATCATGAAGTTCGAGGTTCTTTGCTCGTTTGCCGTTCTTATTATGAGGTCAACATCGGGCTGGCTGGCAGAGTAAAGCTTGGTTTCAAGGTACTTTTCGGTTATTTCTTCAGGGGTTATTTTGCCTTCTTTGACTTCTTGTGCCAAAATTTTAGCGGCATTTGCTATTTCTTCCCTGCCGCCGTAATTCACGGCAATGTTTAAGTTAAGGCCGGTGTTTTGCGAGGATTTTTCTTCAGCCTCGGCTATTAATTTTCTTATTTTTTCGGGCAATTTTGAAATAGCACCGATGAATTTGATTTTTATGTTTTCTTTGCCGAGCTTTTCGTTTATAACGTCTTTGAGATAACTCCCGAAAAGGCGCATGAGATAAGAAACTTCCTCTTCGGAGCGCTTCCAATTTTCGGTTGAAAAAGCATAAACGGTTAAGTATTTAACCCCGATTTCATTGCAGTGAATGGCAATGTTTTTGAAGACTTCGGCACCTTTAGAATGACCTTGAAAAGTCGGCAGAAAGTGGTTTTTAGCCCACCTTCTGTTGCCGTCCATTATTATTCCTATGTGAACCGGAAGGGTGTTGTTGGATTCCATTTTAAATTCCTCGAATTTTGACTAAATTTCCATTGTTTGAGTTGTTTTTGCGCTGCAAAGTTTTTCGATTTCTGCGCAAGAATCATCGGTGAAAGTTTGAACTTTCTTTTCGGCCTTTTTCATGTCATCTTCGGTGATTTCTGAGGTCTTTTTAAGGTTTTTGATTTTATCCATGCAGTCACGGCGAATGTTTCTGATTGAAATTTTTGCATCTTCGGCAATTTTTGAAATTTCTTTCACGATTTCTTTTCTTCTATCTTCGGTGAGCTGCGGGAAGATGAGCCTGATGTTTTTGCCGTCGTTTTGCGGGTTAATGCCGATATCTGATTTTTGAATTGCTTTTTCAATTCCGCCGAGAATCGAAGCATCCCAAGGCTGGATTAAAATTACTCTTGCTTCGGTTACTGAAACTGCTGCAACTTGGTTTATCGGAGTTGGCGAACCGTAGTAATCAACGGTTACTTTGTCAAGAACTGCGGGGTTTGCTCTTCCTGCGCGAATTGCGGTGTATTCTTCTTTTAAATGCTCGATAGCTGCTTTCATTTTTGCTTTTGCGTTTTCAAGAATTGTGTTCATAATCAGTTACCTTTCTTTCTTAATATTTTATGGTGTGACCAAAGTGCCCATGGAAGGATTTTCAAGAATATTCACTATGTTTTCAAGCGGGTTCATGTTGAAAATCAAGAAGGAAATACCGTTATCTCTGCACATTGCAGCGGCTGAACCATCAATTACTTTTAGGTTTTTCGCAAGCATTTCGTCAAATGTAAGGGTCTCGTATCTTTTTGCGTTTGGGTTTTTGTTCGGGTCGCTGTCGTAAACGCCGTTTACATTTGCAGCTGCTTTCAAGATTACTTCCGCTTTGATTTCTGCGGCTCTTAGCGACGAAGCAGTGTCAGTTGAGAAAAACGCATTGCCTGTTCCGTAGCCGAAGATAACGATTTCGCCGTTTTTAAGGTGTTTGTCAGCTCTTTCGGGGCTGTAATGCTTGCCAACTTGCGGGAAAGGCACGGCCGAAAGAACGATGCTTTTTGCCCCAGCTTGGTTAATGCAGTCTGAAAGCGCTGTGGCGTTCATCATTGTTGCCATCATGCCTATGTGGTCGGCTTTGACTCTGTCCATCTCAGAATTGCTGCGGCCTCTCCAGAAGTTTCCTCCGCCAACGACTACTGAAACTTCTATACCTTTCGAGGTAAGCTTCTTTAAAGTTCTTGCGATTTTCATGGTTTCTTCGAAGTCTATTCCAAAGCCTTTTTCGCCTGCAAGCGACTCACCGCTTAATTTTAAAAGTATTCTTTTGTAAGGTTTTTCCAAAACAAAATCACTCCCGAATTTACTGGATTTAAGTTGATAAAAACTAAACATAGCTTAAAAGATATTTTATCTTAATTAACGTTTTATGTAAATACCTAAAATACATTTCCTAAAAAATTTTAAGATTTTTTTGTTTAGTTATTGACTTTTTAAATATTTGTATCATAATGCTAATGTAAAAACTAAAAAAAGGAGGTTATGCCATGGAGGACATGATAGGCAAGATAATCGAGCTTGACAAGCAGACTCGTGAGAACGCAATTAAGGAAAAAGAATTGCGAATTGACCTTGAGCAGAAAATCAGCGACCTCAAAGAAAAAAGGCGGGCCGAGTACCTTAAGCGTGCCGAAGGAGACATAAAGGAAATTGAAAAAGACGAGAAGATAAAGGCATGCATAAAGCTTTCTGCCATTGAGGGCGTTAACAGAAAGAAAATTGAAAGAATAGAAGAAATTTATCGCAAAAATAAGGAAGCTTGGGCTGAAAGCATAGTAAAAAGAGTTATTGAAAAATAAACTTTTTTAAATAACTTTGAGAACGGTGGTGAAATGAGATGATAATTTCTTATGCTTCGAATGCTGTGCTTTCAAAGGCGCGCGCAATGTACGGGAAAAGGATTTCGAAGAAAAATTACGAGGAACTTCTTGCATGCAGAAATATCCCCGATTTGGCTTCTTACCTTAAAAAGAAAACTCCCTACGGCGAAGTGCTTAAAGACATAAACGAGAACAGCGTTCACAGGAGCGACCTTGAAGACAGGCTAAAACTCAAGCTTTTCATAGACTTTGAAACCCTTGGAAGGTATGACCTTTCGGTTGGAGAGCATTTTTGCGATTATTTTGTTTCAAGAGCTGAGATTGAGCAGTTCATGCACACGATAATGCTTATTTCAGCCGGTAAGCCTGGAGGTTACAGGTTTATAATCCCTGATTTTTTTTACGGTCACACGAAGGTTGATTTAAAATCTCTCCCTTCATGTGAAAGTTTCGATGACTTTTTGCGTTGCGTTAAAAATTCTCACTATTACGAGATTTTAGCTCCTTTTAAACCGAAAAAAGGCGGTAGGCTTGACGTCACGGGAATTGAAACTGCCCTTCACAGTTATCTTTATGAGGTTGTTTTCGGGATTATTGATAAATATGTGAGAAATCCTGCGAAAAAGCAGCTCAGAGATTTTTTCAGCCTTTATATCGATCTTAATAACCTCATTAAAATCACGAGGATGAAAAAGTTTTATAAGCTTTCGGATGAATATATTTTAAATTGCCTTATAAAAGGCGGAACGCTGAGCAAAGAAAAACTTCTGTCGTTCATTGAAACTCCAAGCAATAAGCAAATGATGATAGATATGAAAAACACCCCAATGGGCAAAAAATGGTTTTCAAAAAACCTTGACATAGTCGATAAAGTGCCCAGAAACATGAGGTTTAACTGGTGCAAACATAACATAAGGTTTTCGATTTCGCCGCAGATAGTTTTGATGTCGTATGTTTTTCTTGAAGAAACCGAAATTCTTAATTTAACCACTATTATTGAAGGAATTAAATACAGACTTTCTCCTGATGAAATCAGAAAAATGCTTATAGTATAAAGAAAGGCGGGATGCCAAAAATGGCTGTATGTAAAATGAATCTTGTAAGCATTATAGGCCCTGTTAAGAAGCTCGATGAGCTTGTTAACATCTGCGGTGAATCCGGGGTTTTTCAGCCTGATAATGTTTACTCTTTTTATTCAAGCACCGAGAATTTTTCTCCTATAACTGAGGAAAATCCTTTTTCAGCTCCTCTTGCAAAGCTCAAAAATGCCATATATTCATGTGGTGGAAAAGTTGAAAATGCCGATGTTTCGGGGTTTCAAGTAAGCAGGAGTAAGATTGACAAATTTGTTAATTATTTTTCGGAGAAAGTTGAAGCACTGGTTGACAAAAAAAGAGAAATCCACACGAACATAACGAACCTCAATGATGAATTTGAAAAGTTAAAACATTTCCGTGGCCTTGACAAAACGATGGACGAGGTTTTATCTTGCGAATACATAAAAGCAAGATTCGGAAGAATCCCTGTTGAAAATTTCGTGCAGTTCGAAAAGATTTCTCAAGAAAGCAAATTAAGAGGTCTTGACCTTATGTTTTTCGAGTTTGATAATGACGGCGAAAACGTTTGGGGTATTTACTTTGCAAGGGTTGAGGATTTGGAAGAAATCGACAGGATATTTTCAAAGATGCAATTCAGAGAAGTCAAAATGCGCATGAGCGAAAAAACTCCAAATGACAGGTCAAACGAAATAAAAATCCAGCTTAGCATCTTTGAGCGTAATTTGGAAGTGATTGAAGAAGAAATAGCAAAATTTTGGAGCGAGCAAAAAGCCAAATGCATGCAGTTTTACAAGAAAATCGAGAAGCTAAGCACTTATTTTGAAATAAAATCTTATGCTGCAAAATACGGCGACAGTTTCATTTTGGTTGGCTGGGTGCCGGAAGATGAAATAAAAGGCTTTAAAGAAAAAATAGGAACCATCAAGGAGCTTAAATGCTCGGTTGATAACGGCGACGATTTACTCAAAAATTCGCCACCGGTTAAACTTAAAAATAATCGGCTTTTCAGGCCTTTTGAGTTTTTCGTGAGCACTTATGGCATGCCATGCTACAATGAAATTGACCCGACTGTTTTCGTTGCAATGACCTACCCCCTGCTTTTTGGGATAATGTTCGCGGATTTGGGCCAAGGTCTTCTGGTAGCGCTTGTTGGCTGGCTGATGTTTAAGTTTAAAAACATGAAGCTTGGCAAAGTAATGATTCCTTGCGGACTTGCCTCAGCGTTTTTCGGGCTGATTTTCGGTTCGGTTTTCGGTTTTGAGCATGCGCTTGACCCCATTTATCAAAAAGTTTTCGGCCTAAAAGAAAAACCGATTGACGTTATGGGCCCGTCTTCTTCCAACATGATTATTTACAGCGCTGTTGGACTTGGAATCGTTCTTTTGATAATTTCGATGATTTTTGGAATTTGCTCAAATGTCAAGAGAAAAAACATTGGCGAAGCGATTTTTGGCCCAAGTGGAATTTGCGGCCTTACGTTTTATTCCTCGGTTATTTTCATGCTGTTTGACTCGATGGTGCTTCACACGGGCGTGGTTTCAGTGGTTTATGTTCTTGGGCTTATAATTCTGCCGCTGATTCTCATAATGTTTAAAGATGTTTTAGCGGACCTCGTGGAAGGCAAGAAAGACTGGCAGCCTGAAAGCTGGGTAGACTACATTTTGCAAAGCTTTTTCGAGCTTTTCGAAGTTCTTCTTAGCTATGCTGCAAATACAATGTCGTTTTTGAGAGTTGGCGCATTCGTTTTGGTTCATGCCGGAATGATGATGGTTGTGTTCACAGTTGCTGAGATGCTTGGTGGAGTTGGATATTTCATAGTTTTGATTTTAGGAAATATTCTCGTTGCCGCTTTGGAAGCTTTGCTTTCAGGAATACAGGTCTTAAGGCTTGAATTTTATGAAATGTTCAGCAAATTTTTCGAAGGTCAAGGCAGACCTTTTAGCCCTGTAGTGGCTGATCAATATACAAAATAAAAAAATTAAAATTTAAAAATTATGGAGGATTAATCATGGAAATTTTATACTTTGTTTTACCTGCTTTATTCATTCTTTTAAGTTCATTTGTTGCTGTTAAATTCGTTAAAAGAGGAGCAAACAAGAAAAAAGCCGTTTTGCTTCAAGTTGCTTCTGTTGCATTCGTTATGGTAGTTTCTATTTTCAGCTGCGCCTCTGAAGTTTCTGCAGCTGACGTTAATAGTGGCGCTGCTTCTTCATCAGCAAGCGTTTCTGCAAGCGATGCAAAAAGTTCAAAAGCAACTGCTTACGGCGTTGGATTAATCGCAGCAGCACTCGTTACAGGCCTTTCAGGAATCGGCGGAGGAATCGCTGTTGCTTCAGCTGCTCCTGCTGCAATCGCTGCAACTTCAGAAGACCCGAAAGCCTTCGGTAAAGCTCTTATCTTCGTTGCACTTGGTGAAGGTATTGCTCTTTATGGACTTTTAGTTTCAATTTTGATTTTCGGAAAAATCGACAGCCTTATTGCTTAAAACCGGGAGGTAATTTATGAGATTTCGATTGATAAGTGATAATACCGACACCATAGTTGGAATGAGGCTTGCAGGAATTTCGGGAGTAATGGTTAAAACTAAAGAAGAAGCCGAAAAAGCCCTTTTGGAAGCCGTTAAAATCGAAGACGTTGCAATAGTTTTGATTACTGAAAAAGTGGCTGACTTATGCGAGCAGTTGGTGTATGAACTGAAGATGAAATGTCATAAACCGCTGATAGCCATAATCCCGGACAGTAAATCAGACGGAAGAAGAAAAGATTCCATAACCAAATATGTCCGGGATGCAATAGGCGTTAAAATTTAGTTTTAATTTAAACAGTAAAGGAGGTTTTAAGCATGAAAAAAAGCTACAAAGCCAGCAACTTCCTCGACACTCTTGATAAATACACAAAAAGAAAACGCAAAGACACAATCGAAGACATGAAAAAGCAAGAAGAAGCGGAACTAAAAAAAGCCGAGGAAGAAATAACAAAAGACGTAAACGCAATGATTAACAAAAAGCTCATTGCCATGAAAAATAAAGTTTTCATTGAGGTTTCCAGAAAGGAAATTGAAGAGAGGAAAAAATTCTTCCGCAAAAGAAAAGAAATCATGGAAGATATGTTCACAGATTGCAAGAAAAAGCTCATTGAATTCACTAAAAAAAGCGAATATGAAAATTCTCTTAAGCACTTTGCAAGCAGAATTGCAGAGGTTTTAAACAAAGACGACACTATTCTTTTCATAAAGGAAGATGATTTTAAGCACGAGGACTTGATTCGAAAAGCTTTTGGTAAAAAGTGCGAAATCGTGAAAGCTAAAGACATTGAAATCGGCGGAATAAGAGGTTACAGCCGTGAACAAGGCATAATGGTTGACGAAACTTTAGACACCAAGCTTCATGAACAAGAAGACTGGGCTATAGAAAATTTTGGAATTTTATTGGTTTAGGTATATAAATATTTTAAACTGGGAGGATAAGCGTTTAGTTATATGCTATACGCTTCTTTGATTAATATGAATGAAAAAAATGTGATATATGGAATAAACGGTCCTGTCGTCACGGTGAAGAACACAAAATCGTTTTCCATGATGGAAATGGTTTACGTTGGTTCCTGCCGGTTGATAGGTGAAGTTATCGGTATAACCGATGAGTTAACGACAATTCAGGTTTACGAAGAAACCACCGGCCTTAAACCCGGTGAAATAGTTGAAGGTACCGGTGGACCAATGAAAGTTTGCCTCGGGCCTGGGCTTCTTGACAACATTTTCGACGGAATAGAGCGCCCGCTCAAAGCCATCGAAGAGCAAAGCGGAGCCTTCATTTCAAGGGGAGCAAGCGTTGAACCGCTTGACACAGAAAAACTCTGGGAAACTGAAATTTTGGTTAAAAAAGGCGATATTTTAGCTCAAGGAACAGTTTATGCTTCGTGCGCGGAAACTTCGATAATTGTTCACAAATGCATGGTTCCTCCGGGGGTTTCGGGCGAAGTAATCGAAACCGCATCAAACGGGAAATACAAAGTGCATGATGTTATTGTTAAGCTTAAAGCGGACGACGGCACGATTCATGAGCTTTCGCTTTGCCAATATTGGCCGATAAGAATCCCGAGACCTATAAGAGAAAGGCTTTCTTCAACGATTCCTTTGATAACGGGCCAAAGAATAATTGACACCCTCTTCCCCGTTGCAAAAGGCGGCGTTGCGGCAATTCCGGGAGGATTCGGAACCGGAAAAACAATGACTCAGCACCAGCTCGCAAAATGGTGCGATGCGGACATAATAGTTTACGTTGGATGCGGTGAACGCGGCAACGAAATGAGCCAGGTTGTTGATGAGTTTTCAAAGCTTATTGACCCGAAATCAGGCAAACCAATGACCGAAAGAACTATTTTGATTGCGAACACTTCGAACATGCCTGTTGCGGCTCGTGAGGCTTCGATTTACACAGGAATTACCCTAGCGGAATATTACCGTGACATGGGCTACGACGTTGCAATAATGGCGGATTCAACTTCACGCTGGGCAGAAGCGCTCCGTGAAATTTCAGGAAGGCTCGAAGAAATGCCTGCTGAAGAGGGCTTCCCTCCTTACTTGCCTTCAAGGCTTTCAGAGTTCTATGAAAGAGCAGGAAGAACAAGAGTTTTAAGCGGACCGGAAGGTTCAGTTACGATAATCGGTGCAGTTTCGCCGCAAGGCTCGGACTTTTCAGAACCGGTTACGCAAAACACCAAGCGTTTCGTCAGATGCTTCTGGGCGCTTGACAAGGCTCTTGCTTACGCAAGGCACTACCCTGCAATCAACTGGATGAACAGCTACAGTGAATATTTTGCAGACCTTGATAAATGGTATTCTGAAAATGTTGGATATTCTTTCATCAAATACAGAAAGAAAATTGCTGCGATCCTTAGTGAAGAAGACAAACTCATGGAAATCGTTAAGCTCGTTGGAGCAGACGTTCTGCCTGACGACCAGAAACTCATAATTGAAATTGCGAAAGTTATAAGAGTTGGATTTTTGCAACAAAATGCTTTCCATAAAGACGACACATTCGTGCCGCTTGAAAAGCAAAAGAAAATGATGAAAGTAATTCTTTATTTAAACAAGCGAGTAAGGCAGCTCATTTCGGCTTCAATCCCGATTTCAAGAGCGATCGAAACAGGTATTTTCGATAGGCTCACGAGAATCAAATACGATGTGCCGAATGATAAACTCGATAAAATTGACGATTACAAAAAAGAAATCGACGATGTAATCGACAAAATAATAAGTGAAAAGGTTTAATTTGGGAGGTGGGAATAAAATGGTTTTAAATTATGTTGGACTTAAAGAGATCAGCGGTTCGCTTATAGTTCTTGACGGCGTTGAGAATGCTTCTTATGAAGAAGTTGTTGATATAAAGCTCGGCGACGGAAATTACCGCAAAGGAAGAATCGTTGAAATTCAAGGAGACAGAGTTGTTGTTCAAGTTTTCGAAGGAACTAACTCTATTTCGCTTTCAAACACCAGCGTTAAGCTGCAGGGCCATCCGATGGAGATTTCTCTTTCGCCTGAAATTCTCGGCCGCGTGTTTAGTGGTTCGGGTGAGCCGATTGACAATTTGGGAAGAGTTTTCCCGCATAAAAAGATGAATATCAACGGCACGCCGATTAACCCGATTTCAAGGGTTTACCCGAAGAATTACATTAACACAGGGATTTCAGCCATAGATGTTCTTTCAACTTTGATAAGGGGCCAAAAATTGCCTATTTTCTCAGGCTCGGGAATGAAACACAACGAGCTTGCAGTTCAAATTGCAAGGCAGGCTAAAATTGACGACGACGGAAAAGACAATCTGGCAATAGTTTTTGCGGCTATGGGCGTTAAAAATGACGTTGCTGAATACTTTAGAAGAAAATTTGACGAAACCGGCGTAACTCAAAGGGTTGTTATGTATCTTAACCTTTCAAACGACCCGGTTATTGAAAGAATTTTAACTCCGCGCTGTGCGCTAACAACCGCAGAGTACCTTGCTTTTGAGCTTGGAATGCACGTTCTTGTTATAATGACGGATATGACTTCTTACGCTGAAGCACTCAGGGAATTTAGCTCGTCAAAAGGTGAAATTCCTGGAAGAAAGGGCTACCCGGGATATCTTTATTCTGATTTTGCTTCGCTTTATGAACGTGCGGGCATGGTTAAAGGAAAATCAGGTTCCATAACTCAGATTCCGATTTTAACAATGCCGAACGATGACATAACTCACCCTGTTCCTGACTTGACGGGGTACATCACTGAAGGTCAGATTGTTCTTGACAGAGCAATGGACAGAAAAGGCAACTACCCCCCTATTTCGGTTCTTCCGTCGCTTTCACGTTTGATGAAGGACGGCATCGGCGAAGGCTACACAAGGCCTGACCACCCTGAACTTGCCAACCAGCTTTTTGCGGCTTATGCGAAGGTGCAGGATTCAAGAGCGCTTGCTTCGGTAATCGGCGAGGATGACCTTTCTGCTACCGATAAACTCTACATGAAATTCGGTAAGGCTTTTGAAAACGAATTTATTTGCCAAGGCTTCAACGAAAACCGTACGATTGAGCAGAGCCTTGATTTAGGCTGGAAGCTTCTCTCGATCCTCCCTCGCACGGAGCTTGACAGAGTTAGCGGCGAAACACTCGATAAATACTACATTGAAGACAAGAGTCTTCTTGACAGCAAAGCTAAGATAGATTTGTTTGAAAAAGAAGATTCAAACGACGAAGACGAAGACTTTGAAGATAATTAAGGAGGAATGTGAATGATTGCTCCTACAAAAGGAAATTTAATTGCAACTAAAAAATCCTACGACCTTTCGAAAGTTGGATTTGAGCTTCTTGACAGAAAAAGAAATATTTTAATCCGCGAAATGATGACTTTGATCGACAAAGCTGAAGAAATCCAGGAAAAAATCGACACGATATACGCCAAGGCTTTTAATATGCTCCACAAAGCTAACATTGCCCTTGGCGTGTGCGAGGAGCTTTCGCTGGCGGTGCCGGAAGAATCAAGGCTTAAGCTTTCTTTCAGGAGTGTTATGGGTGTTGAAATTCCGATAGTTCAGTTTACCGAGCTTGAAGAAGCTGAGGCTGACATTCCTTTCGGGCTTTTTAATTCAAACTCAGACCTTGACAAAGCCTACGCTTGCTTCAGGGAAGTAAGAAGAATGACGGCGACCCTTGCCGAGGTTGAAAGCAGCGTTTATTTGTTGGCAAACGCAATTAAAAAGACGCAAAAACGCGCAAACGCACTGAAAAACGTTATGATTCCGAAATTTGAAGAGATGATTTCTTTTATAACTGATGCGCTTGAAGAAAAGGAAAGAGAAGAATTTTCAAGGCTTAAAGTAATAAAAAATAAAAAAGAAAAAGAAGAATAGGCATTCTGGCGAAAGTCTATTCTTTTGCTTATGTGTATAAAAATTTACTTGACTTTAGTTACAAATTAGTCTATTATTTATGTGCAAAATTATATAATTGATATATAATTCAAAAAATTGATGGAAAGAAGGAATTTTTATGGCTGAGAATGGAAGCAATTTGTTTAGAAAAAGCAGTCTTGAAAGGGTTTCATCCCCTGACCAGCTAAACGAGTATATCAAAGTAACAAATCCAAGTTTGATAGTTATGCTCATTGGAATATTCACTATTCTGGCGGCTGGTATCATCTGGATTTTTTCAGGTGTAATACCGAAAACTGTTGCTATTTCGGGCGTTGTTGCAACTGACGTTTCGGGGCAAGAAGCGGTTTATTGCTTTATTCCGCTTGGCACGAGCAAACGCCTCTCAGAAGGAATGGAAGCTCAAATTTCGCCTAACTATGCCGACCGTGAACAATATGGATACATCAAAGGAACTGTTAAATCAATCGGAAAGAAAATCGTAACGAATGAATATCTCTCTGCAAACTTTGAAGACCCGGGCCTTTTCGCTCCATTGCTTGCGTCAGCTTCTGCAGAGAACCTTGTGGAAGTTGTTCTTTCGATGGATAAATGGTCAAGCGACCAAGGAGAAAAAATGGATGTAAGCAACGGTTCGCTTTGCGAAGCTTCGATTGTTGTTGGCGGAACTAAGCCGTATGAGTTAATATTTAACAGATAATTAGGGGGTGAAATTGATGGGAAAAGCACTTAAGGTACCTGTTGTCATGCAGATGGAAGCGCTTGAATGCGGTGCCGCTTGCCTTTGCATGATTGCAGCTTACTATAAAAAATGGCTGCCTTTAACCCAAGTTCGTGCGGACTGCGGTGTTTCAAGAGACGGAAGCATAGCTAAAAACATTTTGAATGCCGGACGTGCCTATGGGTTTAAAGCCGCAGGATATAGGCTAGAACCTGCAAACCTTGAATCGCTGCCTTTGCCGGCGATAATTCACTGGAACTTTAACCATTTCGTGGTTCTTTGCGGGTTTGACTTTAAAAAAGGGAAATTTTATATAAACGACCCTGCAAGAGGCAAGGTTACTGTTGGAATGGAAGAATTCGATAGGTCTTTCACGGGGATTGCTCTTACTTTTGTTCCAACTGAAAAATTTAAACCGGAAGGGAAACAAAAAAGCGTTTTTACTTTTGCAAAAAGGTGCTTAAAAGGCGCTTTGAAACCTTTTATTTTAGCGGTTTTGATAAGTTTTGTTTTAACGGTGATAGGCTTGATGTCGCCGATATTTAGCAGGATATTCCTTGATAACTTGCTTTCGGGTTCAAACCCCGAGTGGCTGCAACCATTTTTGGGAATAATGCTTGTGTTGCTGGTTGTTCAGGTTTTAATCGAGTTCATTCAGTCAATTTATTGGCTAAGAATCGAGGGTAAGTTTGCGGTCACTTCTAGCGCGCAGTTTATGTGGCATGTGCTTAGGCTTCCGCTTGACTTTTTCTCGCAGCGTTATGTTGGAGACATTGTTTCAAGGCAAGAATCAACCGCGGGCATTGCGCTTACTCTCATTAAAAAAATTGCGCCTATGTTCATAAAAATTTTCTCGATGTTTCTTTATCTTTTTTTCATGCTCAGGTGGAGCTGGGTTTTGACTTTGGTTGGAATTGGCGCAACGGTTATAAATATGCTCATTGCAAGATATACTTCAAAGAAAATGCTTAACTTCCAAAGAGCTTCGTCGCAAAACCAGGGCAAGATAATAAGCGTTACTTACAATGGTTTTGAAATGATTGAAACGATTAAATCAACTGGTGCCGAAAGCGGATATTTCGAGCGCTGGGCAGGGTTCTTTTCGAAGCAAAATAACGATAACGTTGCTATTGCAAGGTTCACTCAATATATCGGCGCATTGCCGGAACTCGTTGACAGCATAGCAGACCTTATAATGCTTTTTTCGGGCGTTTACTTAATAATGCACGGCGAGTTCACAATCGGTATGCTTATGGCATTCCAGTCCTTCCTTGAAAAATTCCTTGCTCCTATAAGTGATATAATTGATATTTACCAAAATTTCGTTGGCATGAGATGCGAAATGGAAAGAGTTGAAGACGTTCTTGATTGCCCGGTTGATGTTAGCGATGAGCCGGCAGTTTATAAAGATAGTTCTTCTGAGCGCAAGCTAAAAGGCACTCTTGAATTAAAAGATGTTACTTTTGGCTACAGCAAGCTTTCTCCCCCGCTTATTGAAAATTTCAGTATGTCGTTAAAACCTGGTTCTTGGACGGCTATTGTTGGAGGCAGCGGCAGCGGTAAATCAACTATTGCTAAGCTCGTGACGGGCCTTTACAAGCCATGGAGCGGCAAAATTGAGTTTGATGGAATGACTAAGGATGAAATAGACCCTTATAAATTCCATGCTTCAGTTTCGATGGTGGATCAAGAAAAAGTTATGTTTCATGACACGATTAAAAATAACATCAAAATGTGGGATGATTCAATAGAAGATTTCGCAGTAATGATGGCAGCAAAAGACGCTGATATTCACGAAACTATTATGAACCGCCCTGATGGTTACAATCATGTTTTGAGCGAAGGCGGAAAAGACTTTTCAGGCGGCCAATGTCAGAGAATAGAAATCGCTAGAGCGCTTGCTCAGGAGCCAACGGTTATAATCCTTGATGAAGCAACCTCGGCCCTTGACGCTAAAACTGAATACACAGTAATGCAAAACATTCGCAAGCTCGGCTGCACGTGCTTGGTTATTGCTCACAGGCTTTCAACGATTCGTGACTGCGACGAAATAATAGTTCTTGACAAAGGCGAGGTCGTTGAACGCGGTAAACACGATGAACTCATTAAAAACGACGGCTTTTACAAGCAGCTTGTTATAACGGAATAAGGGAGGTGGATTTAAATGATGGAATACACAGAATATTTAGAAAACCAGATTGAAAAGCGCAGAAGAAGCGATGACGAAATGTTCAGGGACGCTTTTTCGGACTTGCTTTCAGTAATTGGTGTAAATGCTGCAAAAAGCAGAAAACAAGTTACGGGCGCTGTGGCTGAAATACTCAGATATTTGGGCAAAGAAGTCCCAGAAGTGCCGGAAAATATAACGGACCTTGATTCCCAGCTTGAATACATGCTAAGGCCATCGAACACCATGCGCAGGCGCGTTGAGCTTAAAGGCAAATGGTGGAAAGACGCCACGGGGTGCTTTCTTGGAAGTACTAAGGATGGCGATATAGTTTCCATTTTGCCTGGGAAATGGTCAGGTTATTTTTACAGAACGCCCGAAGGCGAAGAGATTAAAGTAAACGAAAAAACTGCAAAAAACCTTAACTTAGATGCTTTCTGTTTTTACAAATCCTTCCCTCTTACTTCGCTTAGGATAAGAGATCTTATAAAATTTATGATATCGAATATTTCCAAAGCGGATATATTTTTCATTGTCAGCGCAGCAGTGTTTATGCAAATTTTAGGAATGTTCACGCCTTATGTTACAAGTGTTGTTTACAACATTTTGATTCCTTCAGGAAGCGACTCTTTGATTTTTCCGGTTGCTTCGCTTATGGTTGGCGTTACTCTTGGAAGTCTTATTCTTGGGGTTTCGAATAAAATTGTTACAAACAGGTTCCAAGGAAGGTTGGTTTTGACGGTTAACAGCGCTATTATGATAAGGCTTTTCAGCTTGCCAACGACCTTCTTTAAAAACTACACCGCGGGTGAGCTTGCCAGCAGAATGGGCTATATTTCGGTTCTTTGCCAAAAAATCGTAAATGCGGTTTTAGCAACGGCCCTTCCGGCAATGTTTTCGCTTGGTTACCTTTTCCAGATGTATCAATATGCTCCAAGTTTGGTTATCCCCGGATTAGTAATTGTTATTGTAAATATTATTTATTTGGTCGTAATAACGCTTTTAAGGCAAGGAATTTACAGGAAGAAACTTGATATATCCCCCAAGCTTCAGTCGCTTGTTTATGCGCTTTTTGGCGGAATACAAAAAATTAAAGTTACAGGCGCTGAGAAACGCGCGTTTGCAAAGTGGGCTCAGCAGTATTCAGAAGTTGAAAAACTTGATTATTCCCCGCCGTTTATCATTAAAATCAGTGGAGTTATCAGCCTTGTAATTTCTTCGCTTGGAACCATTTGCCTTTATTATTTCGCCATTGCTTCGGGCGTTAGCCGCGGCGATTACATTGCTTTTAGCTCGGCTTTTGGTTTAATCAGTTCGGCGCTTATTTCGCTTAGTGAGGTTACGCTTGACTTTGCAAATTTAGGCCCGATTCTTGACCTTATTAAGCCCGTTATGAAAGAAAAACCTGAAAGCAGCGAAGGAAGAAAAATTCCAACTTCAATTTCAGGTGACATTGAAATTTCGAACGTTACCTTCAAATATTCTGAAGACGGACCTGTTATTCTTGATGACCTCAATTTGTCGATTAAAAAAGGCGAATACCTTGCGATAGTCGGTAAAACAGGTTGCGGAAAATCCACGCTTATAAGAATTCTGCTTGGTTTTGAAAAGCCTCAGCAAGGAACCGTTTTTTACGGCGGCAAAGACCTTGCGAATCTTGACCTTAGAAGCGTCAGGCAGAAAATCGGCGTTGTTATGCAAAATGGTTCGCTCTTCCCTGGTGATATTTTTTCGAATATTATTGTTACATCTCCGTGGAAAACTTTGGACGATGCTTGGGAAGCGGCTAAAATTGCAGGAATTGACGAAGATATCAAAGCGATGCCTATGGGTATGCATACTGTGATTTCCGAGGGTTCAGGAGGAATTTCAGGCGGGCAGAAGCAAAGATTGATGATTGCAAGGGCAATTATTTCAAAGCCTCAGGTGCTTATTTTCGACGAAGCTACTTCGGCACTTGACAACATAACTCAAAGCCACGTTGCGAAGAGCATTTCATCGTTTAACAGCACGAGAATCGTGGTTGCTCACAGGCTTTCGACGATTAAAAACTGCGACAGAATAATAGTTCTTGACCAAGGCAAAGTCGCCGAAGAAGGTACTTATGAAGAACTCATGGAGCAAAAAGGTCAATTTTACGACTTGGCCATTCGCCAGGTTACAGAATAAAAAAATCCCCTGCCAAAAAGGCGGGGGCTAATTTTATACATAAATAAAAAAATGACCTCACAGCTCAATTGAAAAGTGATTTTTCGAACGGAAAAAAGTTTTTAAAAGAGTTTATATTATAAAAAAAGTCCCACCGAAATGGTGGGCTTTAAACTATTTAACTTCGATTTGTGCACCGAGTTCTTCGAGTTGTTTTTTGATTTCTTCAGCTGCGTCTTTAGCAACTTTTTCTTTAACAGCTTTAGGAGCTTCGTCAACGATAGCTTTAGCTTCTTTGAGGCCGAGTCCTGTGATGTCTTTAACTGCTTTAACAACTTTCATTTTGTTGTCTCCTGCAGCTTTGAGGATTACGTCAAATTCTGTTTTTTCTTCAGCTGCTGCTGCGCCTGCTACTGGAGCTGCTGCTACTGCTACTGGAGCTGCTGCTGATACTCCGAATTCTTCTTCAAGAGCTTTAACGAGTTCGCTGAGTTCGAGAACTGATAAGGTTTTTACTTCTTCAACTAATTTTAATACTTTTTCTGACATTATTATTTACCTCCAAAAAATTTTTAAGAATTAAATTTATGCGTTTTCCGCACCTTTCTTTTCAGCAATAGCATTTAATGCTACTACTAAGCCTTTCATGATACCACTCAAGGCAGTTGCAAGTCCTGTAATTGGAGCGTTCAAGCCACGAAGAACTTGAGCAACGAGAACTTCCCTTGACGGGAGTTTTGCGAGGTTTGAAACCTCTGAGCTGTCGATTACGCTGCCGTCTATGAATCCTGATTTAATCTTGAAGAATTCATGATCTTTAGCGAAATCGCAAAGAACTTTAGATGCTACAACGTAGTCATCTTTGCTGATTGCAATAGCTGTTGAGCCGTGAAGAACTGAAGAGAGATCTCCGAGCCCTGCTTCTTCTGCTGCGCGTTTGAGAAGAGTGTTTTTAATAACTAAATATTCAACACCTGATTCTCTGAGCGTTTTTCTGAGTTTAGTGTCATCTTCAACGTTAATTCCTTGATATTGAACTAAAACTCCGGCACATGAAGACTTAAGTTTTTCTACGACGCCGCTTACTATTGCCTTTTTTTCTTCTAAAACTTTGATACTTGGCAAGTCTTTCACCTCCTGATTAAAATTAAGCATGAAAAAAATCGCCGGTTTCAAATTACCCCAAAGAGCAAGATGAATCGGCAATGTAAATATACGTCCGGATTATCCTCGGTAGGCAAATTTAAACTTTTTCAAGCACCTACTGTCTTTGGAATAATTATTAATTAGTATTTTACTATTAAATTTCTTGTTTGTCAAGCCTAAATTTATTTTTTGTTTAAATGTTCAACTATTTCCTTCCCAAGGCATAGTCCGGAAGTTGCGCCCATAGCTAAACCTACGAATTGGCCTAAAGCTAAGCGCTTTGCACCGGTTTCATCCATTAATGATGTTTCAGTGCCATAAAGCTCAAAAGTTCTGGTGTGATCTGTTTTTTTGTTTATTTCGTTTGCTAAACAAGTCCAGGAAGCAATGCCTGCCACTGAGCCAGCTATGGTGCAGGCGTCAATTATGGCCATATCTCGGAGTTTTTTTAAGTCTACCCCTCCTGCTACATTACAAAGTTCATTTTCGGTTAATGGTGTTAAAATTTTTTCCATTTGTTTGAGCCTCCTAATTAATATTTATGGGAATTTTAGCATGTTTTTTTAAATTTAGCAACCGAAATAAAACCTACCCTTTTTTCAAAGGATAGGTTAGAGCTCAAATTATTGAGCGTTTTCGAGTTTGCTTGTGTTAATTTTAACACCAGGGCCCATACTTGAAGAAACAACGCAAGATTTAATGTATTGACCTTTTGTTGCTTCAGGACGTGCTTTAACGATTGCTCCCATCAAAGCTTCGTAGTTTTCGCTTAATTTTTCTTCGCCAAAAGAAGCTTTTCCGATCGGGCAGTGAATGATGTTTGTTTTGTCAAGACGGTATTCAATTTTACCTGCTTTAGCATCTTTTACTGCTTTAGCAACGTCCATGGTTACTGTGCCAGCTTTCGGGTTTGGCATTAAACCACGAGGTCCTAAAATTTTACCGAGTCTTCCAACAACGCCCATCATGTCAGGTGTTGTGATGAGAACATCGAAATCCATCCAGTTTTCTGATTGGATTTTTTGAGCCATTTCTTCTGCTCCAACGTAATCTGCTCCTGCTTCTTTAGCGAGTTTTTCATTGTCGCCTCTGCAGATTACTAAAATTTTGATTTTCTTACCGGTTCCGTTTGGTAAGATGATTGCACCTCTAACTTGTTGATCAACGTGTCTTGAATCAACGCCGAGTCTTACGTGCAATTCTATTGTTTCATCAAATTTAGCTTTAGCTGTTTTTACGCAAATTCCAAGTGCTTCTTTAGCGTCGTATGAAGCAGATGGATCGTATGATTTAATACTATCTCTGTATTTCTTTCCGTATTTCATTCTTTTCCTCCTGAATTAGTGGTAAAATCGGATTTTTTCCTCCCACCCAACGTGGCGATTAATCAACAACTTCAATGCCCATACTTCTTGCGGTACCGGCAACCATTGACATAGCAGTTTCGATATTTGCAGCGTTTAAGTCTGGCATTTTTTGTTCTGCTATTTTCTTAACTTGTTCTTTTGTGATTTTTGCAACTTTTGTTTTGTTTGGAACCCCTGAACCGGATTCGATTCCACAAGCTTTTTTGATTAAAACAGGAGCTGGTGGAGTTTTAGTTACAAATGTGAATGATCTGTCTTCATAAATAGTTATGACAACAGGAATGATAAGACCAATGTCGTTTTTAGTACGGTCATTGAATTCTTTTGTAAATCCCATGATGTTAATTCCGTGAGGTCCGAGTGCCGAACCTACCGGTGGTGCCGGGGTTGCTTTACCGGCTGGGATTTGTAACTTTACGATTGATTTGACTTTTTGAGCCAATGTCTGCACCTCCAAGTTTTGTGGTAAACTGCGAAGCAATTATAAAATTTTTGCCTCTCCCACGCTGAGAATAATTCTCATTTTTAAAAAATTGATTTTGATTTTGCCAGCTTTTTTACATTACAGGTTCAAGCTGACTGAGAGAAACTTCTGCTGGAGTTTCCCTTCCGAACATTGACACGACGACTTTTGCTACCTTGTTTTCTGTGTCAATTTCAGTAACCTTACCCACCATATTGGCGAGCGCTCCTTCAGTAATTCTAACTGACTCTCCAACGGAGTATGAAAGCTTGATAGTGCGTTTATCTACGCCGAGCTTTTTAACTTCATCAGCGGTCAGAGGAATCGGCTTAGTTGAAGAGCCTACAAAACCGGCACAACCTCTTATGTTTCTAACAATATACCATGAATAATCGCTAAGAACCATTTTGACTAAAACATAACCCGGAAAAATCTTTCTTTCGACTTCTTTTTCTTTGTTATCTTTTATTTCAACGACGGTTTCAGTAGGAATTTTAATATCTTGAATAAGATTTTCTATTCCCCTGCTTTCCACGGTTTTTTTGAGGTTTGATGCGACTTTGTTTTCGTAGCCGGAATAGGTATGAACTACATACCATTTTGCCTCGTCAGACACGTTTCATCTTTCCTCTCCGGTTTAACTTACTTTCCACTTGATACTGACATTACAAGCCCTAAAATTTCAAGGAGCCCTGCATCAAGTGCTGCAACAAAAACGCCCATAATGAAAATCATAGCAAGTACGATTCCGGTGTTTTTGAAGACTGTTTTCTGAGTCGGCCAAACAATTTTTTTCAGCTCAACTTTGTAGTCTCTGAAGTAGTTTTTGATTTTCGTCCATAAACCTGCTTTTTTCTTAGTATCGCTCATTGTTTTGCCTCCAGTCTAAACTTACTTCGTTTCTTTATGCAGAGTGTGTTTCCTACAAAAACGGCAATGTTTGTTCATCTGGATTCTATCCGGATTACTTCTTTTGTTTTTTGTAGTTTCGTAATTTCGCTGTTTGCATTCTGTGCAAGCGAGCGTAACTTTTACTCTCATTTACGGCACCTCCCGGTATTTCGGAATAATATAGCCTCCCTCTGAAACATTTCTTCCGTGTTTCGAAATCAGAGGTAGTCAAATTTTATCATAAATTTTTTTAAAAGTCAACCTAAAATTATAAATTGTTGGGTAAATAGCCAAATTTTTCGTCCTAAAATTCTTCTATTGGGTAAGTTATTCTTGGCGGGGCAACTCTTGTTTCAATGGTGTGTTCTTTCTTTTCGTTTTTCGTTGCAAGGTGAATTATTTCGCATATTCCTGCGGCTATTGAAATGGCTGCCACTGCGCCTATTGCTACTTTTGTTTTTGAAATGTTTTGGATTGTCCCTCCGGTTACGGTTTCCAGCATTTTTTCTGAAAGCTCGAATTTCTGCATTTTTATTCCTCCGATTGATTTTGTTTATGAGTAAAATTTATAAACTTAAATCACGCCAAGTCAATATGTCATGTGTATACACATATGATGATATAAAATAAAAGGCCGGAATCAACCGGCCTTAAATTAATTAGATTTAGAAATGGATTCGATGTATTCTTCGAGCTCGCTTTTTATAACTGAAACTCTCGGCCCGAAAACAACTTGAACTCCGCCATCTTTTTTGATTACTCCTGCTGCCCCGCTTGCTTTGAGGGTTTCGGTGTTTACTTTTTCGCTGTCGTAAACTTTAACTCTGAGCCTTGTTGCGCAGCAATCTAAGTTTTCGATGTTTTCAATTCCGCCAAGACCTTCGAGAAGCATCTCGGAAATTCCTTCTTTTTTGGAATTTTCCATGTCTTTTTTAGTGTAAAGTTTTGTTTCCATTTCGTCTTCTTCTCTTCCTGGGGTCATGAGGTTAAATTTGCGGATTGCAAACTTGAAGAGGAAGTAGTAAACAAGCGCATAGACTATTCCAACGGGAATGATGTAAACCCAGTTTGTTTTTGCGTTTCCTTGCAAAATTCCAAAGAGGAAAAGCTCGATAATTCCGCCGGAGAAAGTCATGCCAACAGTTACTTTTAAAAGATGCATGAGCATGTATGAAATTCCTGCGAAAACGCAGTGGATTCCATAAAGAATCGGTGCAACGAAAAGGAATGTGAACTCGATTGGTTCTGTGATTCCTGTGAGCATTGATGTTACTGCAGCTGAGAGCAAAAGTCCGCCAACAACTTTTCTTTTTGAAGGTTTTGCAGTGTGGTAAATTGCGAGTGCTGCTGCCGGGAGGCCGAAAATCATGAACGGGAATTTTCCTGCCATGAATTTTGCTGCTCCAATGCTGAATTTAGCAACGTTCGGGCTGGCAAGCTCCGCGAAGAAAATGTTTTGTGCGCCGGTTACGTAGTAGCCATCAATGATTGCTGAGCCGCCGATTGCTGTTTGCCAGAAAGGCATGTAAAACACATGGTGAAGGCCGAAAGGAATGAGCGCTCTTTCGATTATTCCATAAAGGAGTGTTCCTGCGTATTTCGAGGAGGTAACGAGTGCACCGAGAGAGAACATACCCTCTTGAACCCAAGGCCAAATGAAGAACATGAGTATACCAACGCCGATGTAAGCAACTGAGGAAACAATAGGAACGAATCTGATTCCGCCGAAGAATGAAAGAACTTCAGGAAGCTTGATTTTATAGAATTTATTATGAAGGTAAGCAACGCCAAGGCCGACGATTATTCCGCCGAAAACGCCCATTTCAAGCGATTGTATTCCGCAAACTGAAGCGATTGCTCCTTCGTGCATTGCGCCGGAAGAAATTTTATTCGTAAGCGTTAAAAGCGAAGAAATTGTTTCGTGCATAACTAAAAACGAAATTGCGGCCGAAAGTGCGGCAACTGCCTTTTCTTTTTTTGCCATGCCGAGCGCAACGCCCATTGCGAAGATTAACGGAAGATTCGCAAAAACTATCCCCCCGGTTTTCTTCATTATTTCAAAAACGAAATTTAAAAAGGTTCCTTGGCCTAAAATGCCTTCAAGGCCGTAAGAAGCTATCATTTGCGGGTTTGATAACGATGCTCCTATTCCGAGCAAAAGCCCTGCGATTGGAAGAAGTGCTATTGGAAACATGAATGACTGCCCTACACGCTGCAGGACGCTGAAAAGAGAATTTTTCTTATTCAATTTTTACACCACTTTCTTAAATTTTTTTAATGTATTTGATAACTGCATCTTTTCCGGCAACAACTTCGCCATAAAGGCCTTCCATTCTTTCAAGCTCTTTGCCGTTGGTTATTACCATTGCAGTATGGAGCGGATAGCCTTTTTCTTTTATCATTTTTATGTCTGCCGTTGCTAGTTTATCGCCTTTTTTAACTTTGTCTCCGGGCTTAACGAAGCATTCGAAGCCCTCGCCTTTGAGCTCAACGGTGTCAACTCCTATGTGAATCATTATTTCTACACCGTCATTTGATTTTATGCAAAAAGCATGACCTGTTTGCGCAACCTGAACTATTTCCCCGTCAATCGGGCTTAAAACTTCATCTTTTTCGGGAATAACCGCGATGCCATCGCCTAAAATTCTTTCCGAAAAGACTTCATCGGGCATTTCAACTATCGAAACGCACATGCCTGTTTGAGGCGAAACCATGAAGCTTAAATCATTGTTCATCATTTCAATTTTCCTTTCTCATCTTTATCCGCTATTGATTATATACTATTTAAAACTTTGTTTTTTATGTTCGAAATTTTAATTTCAAGGATTTTTTTCTTCACTTTAAGCAAAAACGGAGCCGACATCGAAAGTTCATCTATGCCTATTGCAAGGTAAGTTTCAATCAAAGACTCATCCGCTGCGGATTCCCCGCAAATTCCAACGGTTATGCCGTTTTTGTGGGCATTTTCAGTTACTTTTTTAATCATTCTTAAAACGGATTTGTTGTGAGTATCGAACATTTTGCTTACTTTGCCGTTTTGCCTGTCAACAGCCAGAGTGTACTGCGTTAAATCGTTAGTTCCTATGCTGAAAAAGTCAACCTCTTTTGCAAGTTCATCGCTTATCATCACAGCTGCTGGCGTTTCGATCATAACGCCTATTTTAACGTTTTCGCAAATTTTTTTGCCTTCGTTTTTGAGCTCCTCTTTAACTTCTTCTATGTATTTTTTAATTTCTTTGATTTCGTCAAGAGAAGTTATCATCGGGAACATAATGGAAACATTGCCGTAGGCCGAAGCTCTGTAAATTGCTCTTAGCTGAGTTTTAAATATATCGGGCCTGTCAAGGCAGATTCTTATGCCTCTGTAGCCCATTGCGGGGTTGTGCTCAAAAGGAAGATTTAAATAATCTGCTTTTTTATCCGAGCCTATGTCAAGTGTTCTTATTATTACTTCTTTTCCTTTTAGTTTTTCAAGCACGTTTTTGTATATTTCAAATTGCTTTTCTTCAGTTGGAAGCTCTTTTGCGCTTAAGTATATAAATTCGCTTCTGAGAAGCCCTATTCCGTCGCAGTCGCTTTCGGCTATTGCGCCTATTTCGTCGGGGTTGTTCATGTTGGCGCAAAGTTTTATTTTTTTGCCGTCAAGCGTTACGCTGGCCTTCCCTTTTAGTTTTTCAAGCAGTTTTTCGGATCTTTCTTCGAAAAGTTTCTTATTTTTGAAAAAGTCCACAACTGGTCTTTCAGGCTCTATGTAAACCTCGCCCGAAGAACCGTCGAATATTGCTTCTTTGCCGCTGTAGCTTTCTTCAAGGCCTTTAACGCAAACTATCCCCGGAATTTTCATAACTCTTAATAGAATCGAGCTGTGGGAATATGCCGAGCCTTCGCTGCAAAGGAATCCTGCAACTTTTTCTTTGTTAGCTGAGGTGATTTCGCTGGGGGTGAAATCTTCGGCAGCTAAGATCACGTTCCCTTTTAACCCCACGAAGCTTTCCCCGCTGTTTTTGCCCGAAAGTTCGCTTATCATGCAGTTTGATATATCTGCAACGTCCATCGCGCGGCTTTTCATGTAAGGGTCAGGCATATCAAGGAAAATCTTTGAAAATATTTCTGAAGTTTTCAAAATCGCATATTCTGCATTTGCCATTTCCTGAGTGATGATGCCTATTATTGAGTTTTCAAAGTCCGGGTCGTTTATCATCATTTCATGAGCTTTGAAGATTTCCGCTTCGTTTTCGCCCAGCTCTTTAAGGACTTGATCATAAAGCCTTTTTGTGTAATCAAGAGTTGCCTTTTTCGCTTTTTTATACCTATTTATTTCTTCGTTTGCATCTTTGATTTCTATTTTTTCAGATTTGCTATTTTTCGGTTTATTTATAAAAATCCTGCCGAAAGCAATGCCTTCGGAAACACCTGTGCCTTTTAGAATGACCATAATTCACTCTCCTTTCGATTTTTATAATTCTTCAGCAAAACCGTCTTTTAAAAAATCAGTGATGCTTTGGCTTGCTTTTTCTTCGTCGGTGCCTTCGAAGGTTATGCTCAATTTCGAGCCTTTTTTAACCCCTAGCCCCATTAAAGAAAAAAGCCCTTTGGCGCTTGCCGTGCCTTTGCCGCTTGAAATCACTATATTAGATTCAAATTCAGAAGCTTTGCTAACGAGCATTCCTGCGGGGCGAGCGTGCATTCCGTATTCGCTGGTCCATAAAAATTCTTTTTTTATCATAATAACAAAACCCTTTTCAGCCACAAATGACCAAAACTTGCATATTATGGTTCTAGGCAAGCTTTGTTGTTTGGCTTATTTTATTCCTTTCTTCGTTTTATTTTAGTGTTTTAAATTGTTAGGTTAGTTTTTACCTTTAAAAGGTTTAACTAAAAGCCGGAAACTAAATTTCAAACTATTGCGATTTTTAGGTGTTGTCATCTTATAAAATAATATTGTTAAAAGCGAAAGTCAATACCAAAAGATAAGTCATTATATTTGGTGTGTGTTTTTTAAATAATATGTGCTATAATCTTGAATATGTAAAAACGGCATATGTAAATTAAATGCCCGAAATAAGCAAAAGTTAATACTAAGAGGAGATGTTTCTATGAAACCAATGACTGAAAACAAGTATGTTGTTACTTGGATTGAGTATATGCAAAGCATAGTTAAACCGGAAAAAGTTGTGTGGATAACCGGTGAAGAAGAGCAGCTTGAAGAGCTAAGAAAAGAAGCGTGCGAAAGCGGCGAAATCATAAAATTAAACCAAGAAAAACACCCGGGGTGCTACCTTAGAAGAACGGCTCACAATGACGTGGCCCGCGCTGAAGATAGAACCTTCATATGCACGAAAACAAAAGAAGAAGCCGGCCCTACTAACAACTGGCTTAAACCTGAAGTAGCCTACAAAAGGCTTTATAAAATAGCTAAAAATAGCTACAAAGGCAAAACTATGTACATAATCCCTTATGCGATGGGAATTTTGGATTCTGAATTTTGCAAGATAGGCATTGAGCTTACGGACTCTATCTATACTGTTCTTAACATGGCAATCATGACGAGAGTTGGAAAAGACGTTTTGAAAAAGCTCGGCGAGGGCGACAATTGGGTCAGAGGCTTGCATGCTTCGTGTGAGCTTGACGAGAAAAAGCGCTATGTTTGCCACTTCCCGGAGGATAAAACCATAATTTCGGTTAACTCAGGTTACGGCGGGAATGTTCTTCTCGGCAAAAAATGCTTCGCGCTCAGGATTGCTTCTTATATGGCAAGAAAAGAAATGTGGCTTGCTGAACACATGCTCATTTTGGGCATTGAGAAGCCAAACGGCGAAACTAAATACATTTGTGCGGCGTTTCCTTCGGCTTGCGGAAAAACAAACCTTGCCATGCTTATTCCTCCGGATATTTACCGCAGAGCAGGATACAAAATTTGGTGCGTTGGGGATGACATCGCTTGGCTGAGAGTGGATTCCGACGGCAGACTTTGGGCAAGCAATCCTGAAAACGGCTTTTTCGGCGTTGCGCCCGGAACCAGCAAGAAATCAAACCCGAATGCGCTTGCTTCAACATCGAAAAACACTATTTTCACGAATGTTGTTCAAAACCTCGATGATAACACAGTTTGGTGGGAAGGCCTTAACGACAGCCCGCCTGAACATGCGCTTGACTGGAAAGGAAACCCATGGAACGGCAAAACTTCGAGCGAAAAAGGCGCTCACCCTAACAGCAGGTTCACTGCCCCGGCTAAAAATTGCCCGTTCCTTAGCCCTGAATTTTACAATCCGCTTGGAGTGCCTATCTCGGCAATAATTTTCGGCGGAAGAAGAGCGGATACCATGCCGCTGGTTTATGAATCAAGGGATTGGAACCACGGAGTTTTCGTCGGTTCAATGGTTTCTTCTGAAACAACTGCTGCAATAACTGGAAAGGTCGGCGTGCTTAGGCACGACCCGATGGCTATGATTTCATTTTGTGGTTACAACATGGGCGATTATTTTAATCATTGGCTCGAAATGGGCAAACTTCTTGGCCCGAATGCTCCTAAAATTTTCAACGTTAACTGGTTTAGAAAAGATAAAGAAGGAAACATCATTTGGCCGGGCTATGGTGATAATATCCGTGTGCTTGAATGGATTTTAAAACGTTGCGAAGGCAAAGTTGGAGCAATTGAAAGCCCGATTGGGTATGTCCCCCGTTCTAGTGACATTCGTTTAAACGGAACTGATTTAACCGCAAGCGACGTTAAAAGACTGCTTTACATAAGCAAGCCCCAGTGGCGCAAAGAAGCTCGCAAGATTAAAAAGTTCTATAAAATGTTTGGCGAGGCCCTGCCTGAAGAATTAAAAAACCAGCTTGAAAAGCTTGAAGAAAATTTAAAACCGGAAAAAATTGAAGACGAAGAATAGATATTAAATGCGAAAAACACATCCATGAGGATGTGTTTTTCATTTCCTTTTATAATGATTTGTTTCACCAAATGTTTAGTATTTATTATAATATTTTTAAAAAATAGTTGACAAATCAAAAATATTATGTTAAAATGTGTAACATAATATGTTAAAAAGAAAGGAAATGGTTCAATGAAAAATTTTGTTAAAAAAACAGCGGCTACTGCCCTTTCAGTGCTCGGAATTCTTTCGGCAATGCCTTCAGCATTTTGTGCGCCAGGTGGGAAAAATAATGAAAAAGGACACATTGACCCATTTAATATGATGGTCGTTGGAAAGCATCTTAACAGTGTTAAAGATATTTGCAATTTAACAATGGTAAACAAAAAATATGAGGATATCGTGGAAAGATATCATCTTAATCCAGTAGCAATCACTTCAAGAAAACAATTGGCTCTTTACCCTAAAATGGAAACGTGCCATATTGGAAGATGTGAATCTGAAGAAGATTTCATTTCAACCTTCCCTAATGATAAGATTAAAACATTGGTTTATCTTCCTGGTTCTTTTGATGTAGATCAATTTGAAAAAGTTGTAAATGAAAATAAAATATATGCCGATAAATGGGGTCGTGAATTTAGACTTGAAAGTGAAAATCCTATGGATGGTTGCCGAATTACATTTACAAAAGATGGTCAAACAATAGTTTTCATGTTTAGTCCATATGTTGATGGAGTTTTGACCAGTTTGATCGGATACAACAGCCTTTTGAAAGAGTGTGGAATAGTAGGAGAAGAACTTACTGCCGCTTCTGTAGCGACTTCTGGGGTACTTTCTATTCCAAGTTCTGTTGAGAGTATAGGAAGGGATGCTTTTTATGGTTGCGAAAATTTAACTGAAGTTAATATTCCAAGTTCTGTTAAGAGTATAGGAGATGATGCTTTTAGAAGTTGCAAGAAATTAAATCAAGTTACTATTCAAGGTCCTGTTAAGAGTATAGGAAGTTATGCTTTTGCGCATTGCTGCAGATTACATAGAGTTACTATTCAAGGTTCTGTTGATAGTATAGGAAGTGGTGCTTTTGCAGATTGTTGCGGATTATGGGAAGTTACTATTCAAGGCCCTGTTAAGAGTATAGGAAATTATGTTTTTACGCGTTGCAACAGATTAACTAAAGTTACTATCCAAGGTTCTGTTGATAGTATAGAAAGGGATGCTTTTTCGGGTTGCAAAAATCTAAGTGAAGTTACTATTCAAGATGGTGTTAAGAGTATAGAAAGTTGTGCTTTTGCATTTTGCGAAAATTTAACTCAAGTTACTATTCAAGGTTCTGTTGATAGTGTAGAAAGAGATTCTTTTGCGGGTTGCAAGAATTTAACTTACATAAGATATAATGGCGGTGTTTATACTATGGATAGCTTTAAGAGAGCTTTTGCAATGGCTAAGTTATATAAAACAGCTTAAAATAATTTGTTTTTAACGTGTTTAAGTTTAAATAATAAAAATAATTAAGTCCGCCGGAAGAAATACTGGCGGATTATTTTTTTGATTAATAAATTTTTGTTAAAATATTTTAACAAAATGTTGACAAACTAAAAATATTGTGTTAAAATGTATTACATAATATGTTAAAAAAGAAAGGAAATGGTTCGATGAAAAATTTTGTTAAAAAAACAGCGGCTACTACACTTTCAGTGCTCGGAATTCTTTCAGCAATGCCTTCAGCATTTTGTACACCAGGTGGGAAAAATAATGAAAGAGGACATATTGATCCATTTCACATTATGATCGTTGGGAAGTACTTTAACAGCGTTAAAGATTTTCAAAATTTGGCAATGGCAAATAAAAAATATGGAGACCTAACTGAGAAATATTACTTTAACCCTGTGAAAATTAGTTCAAAAGATCAGTACGAGATGTTCCCTTCATTGGTAACTTACCGTGTTGGCGAAAATGAAGAAAAATTTGTTGATACATTCCCTAATGATAATGTCAAAACCATGCTTTATCTCCCTGGCTCATTTAATATAACTAATTTTAAAAGGGTTTTGGAAATCAATAAAATTGAAGGCTATTTTAAGGATTCCCTTTTAGATTGGCATCGTGATGTAAAGCTTAACGATGATAACCCTATGAATGGTTGCCGCCTTATATTCACGCATGGAGACAGAAAAATAATATTTGTGTTTGACCCAAGTTCGGATGGAAGTTTAGTGGAATTAAAAAGATATAATGCCTTTTTGAGCAATTGTGGAGTATATAAAGGTATGATACCGCTGTCAGATGATGTTTCTATCTCAAACAATTTTAAAGGTGTTGGGAATAGCGCTTTTTATGGCTGCATTTCTTTAAAGAATGTTAAAATTTCTAATGGTGTTAAAAACATAGGCGACGGTGCTTTTTATTACTGCAATGGTTTAAAAAATATTAATATTCCTGATTCCATTGAAAACATAGGAGAATTTGCATTTTACAATTGTTATTCTTTAAAGGCAATTAAAATCCCGAGTTCTGTTAAATATATAAATAACACTGCTTTTGCTGGATGCTCAAGTTTAAATCATATAGAATTTAATGGTAATGTTTATGATAGCGTAGGAAACTTTATGGCGGCTTTTAATGCCTACAGAGCAAGCCAGAAATAAATTTTGGATATAGTTTTAAAGTGATTTGTTTTTAACATGTTTAAGTTTAAATGATGAAAATAGTAGGTCCGCTGGCATAAGTGCTGGCGGATTTTTTTGCTTGATGGAATGCTGGTAAAACGATTGACAAACTAAAGGCGTTATATTAGAGTTTGAAATGTAATATGCTAAAAAAGAGAGTGATTTTTAATGAAGAAGTTTGTTAGAAAAACAGCAGCCTCTACCCTTTTAGCCGCTGGAATTTTTTCAGCAGCGCCTTTGGCGTTTGGTGCACCTCCTAAAGTTGAAAGCGAAGCAGAATTAGCCGATATTTACAATTTCGAACCTTTAAGGACTAATTCTAATGGCAGATTGTGCGTCTCCCCTTACAAGCGACCCTATATTGCGCAAAAGCGCACGTATGGAGAATTTGTTTTCACATTTCCTGAAAATGTCGAAAGAATGATTTATTACAAAGATTCCTTTAACAAATATGATTTCAGAAAAGTCATGACTGCAAACAAAATTATTGATAAACATGAAAAATACAATAGAAATTGGTACCGTAGACTGGAAATTAACGCTGGAGGCCCTAGAAATGGCTGCCACGTTGCTTTTTCCTGTGATGACAAAGAGATAGTGTTTTTCTTTGACCCGTGCGCTGACCAGGGCTTCACAAGCATAGAAGACTACAATAGATTCATGAAGCACTATAAATTAAAAGATGCTATCATCCCGCTTGGAAGTGAAACTCTTGTCGCTAATTCAAAGGTATAATGCACGGTATTTTAAATATCAAATCCGCCGATATTTTACTGGCGGATTTTTTAGTTAATAAGTTTATATTAAAAATAGTTGATAAAATAAAAAGGTTTAGTTAAAATTAGAAATGCTATGAATTAAAAGGAAGGAAGTTTTTAGTGAAAAGATTTATTAAAAAAGCGGTTGCCACTGCCCTTTTGGTGGCTGGAATTTTCTCGGCGGTGCCGCCAGCATTTTGTGCGCCGTATGGAATGGTTAACAACACTCTAGTTAATGGCAGAGGTCGCCTTGATGGCCACAGCGCTATGATTGTTGGGAAATATTTTGAAAGAATTGAAGACTTTCAAAATTTAGTAATGACTAATAAAAAATATAGACAGATCATGGAAAAGTACCATTACAATCCTGTGGAAATTGACCCAGAAAAACAACTGGCTATTTTCCCTAAAATGGAAACTTACCGTATGGAAGAATATGGGTCACCAAATTTTGTTTATACATTTCCTGAAGGCATTAGCAGGTTACTTTATCTTCCGGGGTCATTTAATGGATTTGACTTCAAGAAAATCATGAAAGAAAACGAAATACTTGATGGAAATGGCAAATATAACGAGGATTGGGGATGCTATCTGGATGTTAAAAAAGATGGCTTCATGGATGGTTTTAAGTTAATATTTCAATCCAGCGATAAAGAAATAGTCTTTTTGTTCGATGTATGCAAGGATGCAAGATTAAATTGCGTGAAAGACTGTGTTAGTCTTATGTGCGATTGTGGGTTAGATGAATTTATTGATTTGTTTTTAGATTTTTTTTATATTCCGCAGCATGTTACAAGCATAGGCGAATATGCTTTTTCTGATTGGTTGGATTTGGAAAAAATCACTCTTCCGGATTGCATTAAAAGTATAGGAGCATTTGCTTTTGGGTCGTGCCAGCATTTAGAAGAAGTTTTTATTCCTAGCTCTGTTGTGAGCATAGGAGAGAGATCTTTTGAACATTGCTACATGTTAGAAAGAATTAATATTCCAAATTCTGTTACGAGCATAGGAGAAGGTGCATTTTCAAATTGCTGGAGGTTAAAAAACATCACTCTCCCAAACACTATCACGAGCATTATAGGGTGGACATTTTCAATGTGCGGCCTTACGGAAATTAACATTCCAAGCTCTGTTACAAGCATAGGCACATACGCCTTTGAGGGCTGCAATGATTTAATTAAAGTTCATATTCCGGATTCTGTTACGACTATAGGCAGAGGCGCTTTTGATTGTTGCTTTAGTTTAGAAAGAATTGTTATTCCAAATTCTGTTAAAAATTTAGGAGAGAGAACTTTTTGTAGGTGCTCAAACTTAGAAAGCATTACTATTCCTACTTCTGTTGTAGATATAGACGATAGTGTATTTGTAGGTTGCGAAAGCTTGAACCATATAGAGTTCGGTGGCAATACTTATGAAAGCGTGGAAAGTTTTATGCGGGCCTTTAAGGCTTATAGAGAAGCTCACAAATAACAAACTTTAAATCCGCTAATGAAACGCTGACGAATTTTGTTATTAATAAAATTTTATTAAAAGAAGTTGAAAAAATAAGAATGTTTAGTTAAAATTAAAAATGTTATGAAGTAAAAAGGAAGGAAGTTTTTAGTGAAGAAATTTATCAAAAAAACGGCTGCCACTGCCCTTTGTGTGGCTGGAATTCTTTCGGCTGTGCCATCAGCATTTTGCGCACCACCTGGGGAAAATAATGGAAGAGGCCGCCTTGATGGTTACAATGCCATGATCGTTGCAAAATATTTCAAAAAATTTGAAGATATGGCCAATTTGGTGATGGTAAATACAAAATACAAAGACATCGCGGCGAAGTTTCATTATAACCCTGTGGAAATTAATTCAAGGAAAAAACTCGGTGCTTTCCCTGTGCTTGAAACTTGCTATATCAGCAAATTCAAAGACGATTTTATTTCAACATTCCCTAACGATAAAGTCAAAAAAATGATTTATCTTCCGGGTTCTTTTAATCCGGATCAGTTTGAAACGGTTTTAAGGTATAATAAAATTGTTAACGGCCATAGAAGCTACGCCGAAGAATGGAACCGTGAAATAGAAATTAACGAAGAAAATCCTCTTAATGGTTGCCGCATTACATTTACATCAGATGGTAAAGAAATAACGTTCTTGTTTGCCCCGCCATACAGCAGCAGAAATTCAATATGTTGTGCGTTTAGATATAATATGTTAATGATGAATTATGGGTTTGATGAAGCTGTTGTGCCAATTATAAATGACTATTTTAATCCAGATGAGATGGGTGTTACCCATATAGGAGATTATGCCTTTCAAAATAACGATAGTTTAGAGCTTGCTTCAGTGTCATCTTCAGTTATAAGTATAGGTAAACATGCCTTTGAAGGCTGCAAAAATTTAGAAGGTGTGGGTACTTTATATTCCGTTACAAGCATAGGAAAAAGTGCTTTTAAAGGCTGCGAAAAAATGGAGTGGATTGGCCTTTCTAGCTCTATTACGAAAATAGAAAACCATACTTTTGAAAATTGCAAAAATTTAGAAGGTGTAAGCATTCCGCGCTCCATTACAAGCATAGGGAAAAGCGCTTTCAAAGGTTGCGAAAAGTTAAAAGGAGTGAATATTCCAAACTCTGTCACAAGTATAGGAAAAAGCGCTTTTGAAGGCTGCAAAAGTCTAGATAGGATATGGATCCCCTATTCTATTACAAGCATAGAAAAAAACACTTTTAAAGATTGCGAGAATTTAAAAGATATTTCTATTCCTGGTTCTGTTACTAGCATAGAAGAAAACGCCTTTGAGGGCTGCACAAGTTTAAGACGCATTATACTTGACGGCCATGTTTATAATAGTTTAAGCGAATTTATGCAAGGCTTTTATGCTTACAAGGAATTTTTAAAATAATAAAAATTAATTCCGCCAACGAAATATTGGCGGATTTTTTTGTGCAAATTCCGGCACAGCCGGAGGAATGTTAGTTTGACTAGGTGGTTTATTTATTAAATACTTCTGAAAGCCAAGTGTGAAGATTCCTGATTTTTTCGTCAAGTTTTGGGTTGCTTAAAATTATTTCTTCTCTTATTATCACTTCGTTTTTGCCGCCTACAACTCGCATCATTTCTTTTTCAATTATCCTTTTTTCAAGCACATCGGCCAAAATTCCCGAGAAAGTTCCTAGGTCTTCTTCTTTTAAAACTATTCCCTTTTTCGCGAGTAAAACCCTCATTTCTTCCCCGCTTCTTGCGCTTAAAAGCGCTTCAACAAAGTTTTCATCGGATAAAACTTTTTCAAGTTCAGCTTTTTGCATAATTTCAAGAGAGTCTTTGCTCCCCTTTTACCCACCTTTCAAATGTTTTAATTACACTTAATTATACATAAGATTTATATAGTGTCAACTTATTTTTGTAAAAATTAAATATTTTTTTATTGAATTTTCTCCCTTATTAAATATTCATTACAGATTGCTTTCATATAAGTCTTTTTAGGGTCATATAAATTTCTAAGCCTACAATTTGTAGGAAATAATTATTTACGGAGGAATTTGTATGCAAAAAGATTCCGACAAAATTAGTCCTGAAATGTTGAAAGAAGCCGAAAAGAAAATGGGCATGACGCCGGAGCAGATAAAAAAAGCTATTGACAGCGGCGATGTTTCAGGCATAATGAAAAATCTCGGTAAAACTGACGCTCAGAAAGTTCAAAAAGTCCTTTCGAATAAAGAATCCGCGATGAAACTCCTTTCTACCCCGCAAGCACAGGCCCTTCTTAAAAAATTTCTCGGAGGTAAATAAACAATGGAAGACCTAACAGAAAAAATCGCTGATATGCTAAGCGACCCGGAAATGATGAACAATTTGCAAAGCATTTCCGGTCTGCTGGGTCTTTCTTCCGGCGAGCAATGCGAAGACAAAGAAAATTCAGAAGAATCCTCTTCCGGGTTTCCTTTTTCTCCGGAGATGCTTCAAATGATAATGAAAATAATCCCGATTTTATCCTCACTGAAAAAAGATGATAAATACACTAGGTTTTTGGAAGCGTTAAAGCCGCTGCTTTCTGAAGAAAAAAGAAAAAAGCTGGAAAGCTCTTCACATATTTTGAAAATTTTGCGTATTTTGCCGCTTTTAAAAAGTCAAGGGATTTTATGAGGTGAGAAAAATTATCAGTAATTTGTCCGATGAGCTCCAGAAGTTAAAAGAAAACGCCATCAAAGAGGCTTGGAGTTTTAAATCTAAGTCTAAAAATTTGCCTGAAAAGCCCGAAGAAAACACCGAAAAATTAAAAGGAAAAGATGAAAATAAGTTTCAAAATTTCAGCGAAATTCAAAAGTTTTTTAGCCCTGCGCCAAAAAAGCGTCCGCCAAGTTTGCTCGAAGCAATAACTAGAAATAGCGATAATTTGATTATCATTCTTTTGATAATTTTGCTTATGGACGACAAAGAAAATTTTCCGCTTTTGCTTGTGCTACTTTACCTGATGATGTAAATCTATTAAATAAATATATTTTTAAATTATACAATCATATAATTTATTGACATTTTACATAATTTTTGATAGACTATCTCCTGTAAAAAAAATAATGAGGAGGTAGTCAAAATGGACATTAAAGGTAAAATATCTCTTATGCTTAAATCTAAAGGTTTCGGGGAAATGTTTTTGTATTCGATAAATCATAAAAACTCGCTGGTAGATGCAGGCAGTTTGAAGGCAAAAAACTTGGATTCCCTTAAATATATTATGCGTGTTACGACTATTGAAAAATTACTCGGCAAGTCAAGCGAAGAGGAAATTGCGTGGAAAGACTATAAAGAACTTTATAAAAGCGTTTGCGGTTCAATTGACACATTGAAAAAGTACTGCTCAGCGCTGGAAAAACAGAGCGAAACCAACCTGAAAAAGAGAATTGAAAAATATAATGAGCAAAAAGAAAGGCTCCAGGCTCAAATTGAATTTTTGACCAAAATGCAGCCTGCCAACGCGGGTTACACCGATAAAAAAGTTATAGCAAAAAATATTGAAGCTATTAAAGGAGCGGCAGCTAAATTTAATAGAGTTAGAGTCAAAAAACCTTACAAAGAATGGCTGGAAAAATCGGGTTGCAAGGGAACTGTTATGGATTACACCTCTTTTAAACCTGCTGCAAAAAGGAAAACTGATGGCGGAATGCCGGATGCCCCACATTTTGCGGAATTTTTGAAAATGCAAAAAGAAATTAGGAATGAAGAATTCATAAAGATAAATGGCTATATTAACACACTTGTTAAACAAGAAATGCAAAAAGAAATGCAAAGGAAAATTTTAGAGTGCCAAGAAAAGGTAGGTAATACTGCGGGGAAATTGGCTAAACTCGTGAACATAGACATGAGAGCCATGGGCGAATTGAGCCAGATTAAAAGTGAGTCACTTTACAATAATTTAGCGTCTGCTTTGGCTTTAAAAATAAATAACAGTAGTAAAAAACCTTTAATTTCGAGTTCAGAAGAATTCAGAAAATTAGTTTCTGCAAAGTTAGCTAGTAAAGAAGAATTTAGCAAAAAAGATTTTCCGGAAATGGATATAAAAGACAAGCAATTAAAATGGATTAATGCTTTTCGTGAACTTTGGAACACATTTGAAGAAAACTTTGCTGAACTTAGCAATATTACAAAAGGCAAAAATATTAATGCTAAAAAAGGCGCTAAATACGAAAAGACTAAGAAGGAAATGAGTGAGAAGTTAGCAAAATTTAAAGAGCATTATGATGAATATATAAACGAGATTGAAAAATGCTGCAAACTGCAAAGCAAAGTTGCTTTTAAAGACGGCAGACCAGTTGAATATGATGCGAAAATTAAAAGCAAGAAGAGTGGTTTCAAAGACGTGAAAGTATATGGCTTTGAAGACATGAAGGCCCTTGAGCCCTTTATGGGAAAAAGCACATTGATGGACAGGCAGTTAGCCGAACTTAACAAGAATGCTAGCAAGATTAATGCGGAGATTGCGAAATTCAAAAAGAATTATGAATCTGCAAGCAAACACGCCAATAACATTAAAAGAAATATTGGAATGTATGTTAACCAATATGAGAAAAAATTCAGCAGCAAAAGTGCGGGTTTGAATGGTCAAATAATCAGCGATGGACAAGGAAAAATAAATCTTAACGGATGGAAGCCTCCTCAAGATAGCCTTTCGTTAGCGCAGAGCGTTGTGACAGTTTATTACTATATAGACAGATACCAAAATAACAGCTTCAACCTTTTTGGCTCTGAAGGAAATTATATTGACGCTTACATTGAAGAAAGCAAAAAATTGAAGCTTGGCTTTACTCCTGGGAAAAATAAATAGACTTAAAAATTAAGGAGGCATCGAACATGGCGGTTTCTGACAAAGCAAAAAATGAAGGAACATTTTTAGATAAAATAATTTGCAAAAATAAAATTAAAGACGTAGAAAAATTCGGGCTAAATGACGTTAAATATCTTAAGTCTCTTTTAGATGTCCCAAGCGTTAAATTGTGGATGAAAAGTTCAAGAAACCAGAGCGAAATGAAAGAAAGCTACAAAAAGCTTTATAAAGACGTTTGCAAATACCTCGATAGCATGAAAAAAAGCTGCTTGGCAATGAAAAGATATAAACCTGATGAACTGGCGCCTAAAGTTGAATGGTGCAGAGAATTAAAAGCTAAAATGGAAGTTGAAATGGGCGAAATTTTGACAAAAGATATGAAAGAAGCGAAAATCCCTGTGAATGTGAAAGCAATCAAGAAAATTGATGAGTTAACAATTGCTTTTAATAATTTCAGAGCTAGCAGCTGTTATAAAGCGATTATGAGTGGCGCAAAGGTAAACCCTAGGCTTGAAACATACAGCGAATTTGAGCCGAGAATGCGAATGAAACTGGGGACTAATATGCCGCTAATAATGGTTAAAGAGTTCGTGGAAGAGAAAAAACAGCTCAAAGAAAGAGAAACGCATGCTATGTTTGATTATTTTGTAAAATCTAGCAATAAGTTTGTAAAAAGCGCAAGAGCAACGGTTATTAAAGACTTGAACAAGCTTGCAAAGCGTGTAGAACTCAGCGAAAGCAGCCTGAACAAATATTTATCTTCAGAAAAGGATTTCAAAGAAATTAGTAATGGGCTTTATAACGAACTGGCAGAAAATTTGACGAAGTTAGTAGAAGAGACTATTAGCGAGTATAATGAAAATTTCGGTGGAAATAAATTGGAATTCACCAATGAGGAAGAATTAAAAAATAGCATCGAAATGATAATGGGCGGCGACAAAGCAGTTCTAGAAAAAGAAATGAAAAAGAAGGCGGAAGATAACGGAAATGCCGAAGGGTGGCTGAGTTTAGGATTTAAATATTTCAAAGCTTTTTATAGTGGTATTTATAAAGTTTTTGAAAAAGAAACAAAAAGTAAGTCTAAAGAATTATTATATGATTCTTTTAAAAAATATATCAACTGGGAAGGGATAAAAAAAGAAGCTAAAGGTAGCGCTGAAAAGTATTTGAAATTTATTACAGAAGATTTTTTGGCAGTATGGGGTAATTTCGAAGTGTCTCATAGATGCCTTGTGGAAATTATGAATGACAGAGATAGCAAAGCAAAAAGTTTAAGTGAATTAATCGGAAAATACAATAAATACATTGAAGACATAAGCAAAGCCACTGAAAAAATGGCAGTAGAGAACAAGGATAAAATCAAAGGAGTTAATATTAAAAACCAAGATAGGTTCAAATGGCTGGTGGAAGAGTTTAACAATTCAAACAATGACATCAAAAAAACCATCCCTAAAATTAAGCATTATTATGACGCTGCATTTGATAGCGCCGAATGCGTCAAAAGTTCCATTGAGGTTTATATCAACGATTACAAAGGCCAATTTTCAAAATCTTTTGAAGGCAAAACCCTTAGGAGCTGGGCGCCGAATAAAAATTCTTCCAAGCTTACTTTAGGCCAGGCAATATTATTCACTCACTACTGCATAAGCAAATATGAAGAAAAGTGCTTTGGTTTGGGCAAGGGTTTTGCGAGTTACCTGGAAGAAAGCGAAAGAATGAAACTCGGCGTAACTAGCAAGGAGCTTAAAAATATAATAGCTAATTCATAAGAAGCAAAAGCCTCTAAATGTTTAAAAAATCATAATTTTCGCCCCTTAGGCATATAAGTTTAAAAGAATTTATATGTCTGGGGGTTAATTATGCGTGAAAGAAGCTCTTGAAACCCGGGCGCTGAGGCTCGGTGAATTTATGGTTGATGAAAAAGCCACTGTGAGAAAAGCCGCTAAATATTTCGGTGTTTCTAAGTCAACGGTTCATAAAGATGTTTCCGAGAGGCTTGAAAAAATAAACAGTTGCCTTTACCAAGAAGTGAAAAAAGTTCTTGAAACAAACAAAGCCCAAAGGCACATAAGAGGCGGCTATGCAACGAAAAATAAATATGCACTCAGGAGCAAAAATTAATGCTCCGGGTGCTTTTTATTTTGAATTAAAATCTTAAATCAGAGCTTTTTTATGAGGAATTTTTTAATTTTATTTTTATTTGCTGGTTATTTTTAAGTTAAAAAATTATTTTTAAAATATATTGATATTTTTAAATAAAAGTCCTAAAAAACGCCTTTGCTTGATTTAAAACGTGATTTATTCTATCATTTATTATCATATTTTAAATGTAAGGAGAGGTTTTTATTAAATACATAAGATTATTTTCAAGTTATATTAAAAAGAATACGAAAAATTTAATTTTAATGTTCATGCTGGTTTGCGTTAATCAGGTTTGCTATTTGTTTTTGCCGTCATTAACGGCTGATATCATTGACAAAGGCATCAAGCACACCGGCCTGAGCCAAAACGAGCTAAACTTGATGACTGCTGAAGAAATAGCTTCTTTTCAGACTTCTTATATTTTGAAAATTGGCTTTTTGATGCTTTTTGTTACGCTTATTTCAGTTTTTATCACGGTAATTATCAACAGGATAATGGCCAAAGTTTCGGCAAGCATTTCGGCGGATATCAAAAAAGATATTTTCCATAAATTTTTGAATGCTTCGTATTTGGATTCAACTAAATTTTCGCCTTCTTCACTGATGACGAGGCTCACGAGCGATTCTGAAAATGTGAAATCATTTATAATCATGTCGGTTCAGCTTGTTGTTCCCCCTGCTCTGCTTTTCGGTGGCGTGTTTATGTCTTTTAAAGCTTGCCCCTCCCTCACCCCACTCATAATTCTTGGAGCTTTGGCGGCTGGGCTGGTTGCCTTTGTTTCGCTTAAAATGATCGCGTCGAAAGCCAAAGTTTTGCAAGAAACCGAAGATGATTTTAATTTGACTATCAGGCAGCAGCTTGAAGGCGCAGCGGTTATAAGGAGCTTTGAAAACTTTGCTTTTGAAAACGAAAGATTTGAAAAAGTAAACGCGAAGTTTGCAGACATTTCTTTTTTCATAAATAAAATCACGGCGGTTATGTCCCCTTTGATGGTTCTTTGCGCTAATTTGCTGACGGTTAGCCTTCTTTGGTTTAGCTCTATTAAGATTTTTAACCAAGAAATGCAAGTTGGAGACCTGGTTGCTTTTATGCAATATTCGCTCATGATAGTTGGCGCTTTCGTGATGCTTTCGCTGATGATTTCGGCGTTGCCGAGGATGATTGTTTCTATAAAAAGAGTGGGCGAAATTTTGGCGTGTGAAGAAGAAACAAGCTTAGGCAAGAAAGAATTCCCTGAGGATTTTCACGGCAGCATAGAATTTAATAATGTTAGTTTTAAATACCCTGGTGCTTCTGAGAACACTCTTAATTCAGTGGATTTTTGCATTAATTACGGCGAAACCGTTGGAATAATCGGGAGCGTAGGCTCAGGCAAAACGACGCTTTTAAGGCTTATTTTGGGGCTTTACGAGCCTTGCGGCGGAAGCATTCGCTTTGGCGGCGAAAATATCCTTGATTTTAATAAGACAAGCCTGCTTGAAAACATTGCTTATTCTTCGCAGAAAAGTGCCATTTTTTCGGGCAGTGTTAAATCAAACCTTACTTTAGGAAGCAAAAATTTTGATGACCACGAACTTCAAAACGCTTTAAAAGCAGTGAAACTTGATGCCCTCGTGGCTGAAAAAGGCCTTGAAACCCCTATTCTTCAGCAAGGAAGGAATCTTTCCGGCGGGCAGAAACAAAGGCTTGCTTTAGCGAGGAACATTCTTAAAAAAAGCAGGATTTACATTTTTGATGATTCTTTTTCAAGCCTTGACTTTAAAACCGAGGCGGAAGTTAAAAATGAAATAGCGCAAAAACTCTGCGGCAAAACCCTTATTTTCGTTTCGCAAAGAATCAGCACGATTAAAAACGCCGATAAAATAATCGTTTTAAACGACGGCAAAATTGAAAAGATTGGCACGCATGATGAGCTTTTGAAATCTTGCGAAATTTACAAAAAAACGGCTGATCTTCAAAACGGAGGTGAAACTTTAAATGAAAAATAAAAAAGCTTTGCTAAAAAGATCTCTTGGATATATCTTTAAATATAAACTAAGCGTTATTGTTATTTTGCTCATGAGCATTTTCGAGGCTTTGATAACCGTTTTTAGCCCCAAAATTGCCGGCAAAGGCATAACTGCCCTCTCGATGACTGACAGCCTTGGTAGGCCGAATATTGACCTTGATTACGTTTTTAAATTGCTGGCGTTTTTGCTTGTGCTTTATTCTTTAAACGGGCTTTTTTCGTGCATTGGGAAGTTCCTTTTCAAGGATATTTCAGTAAGGATAGTCAGGCAACTTCGCAAAGAAATTTCAAAGAAAATGAACGTTGTTTCGTTTGAATTTCTCCAAAAAAAGCCGAAAGGCGAAGTTATTTCTTGCATGCTAAACGACGTTAACGCTCTAGGTTCGGTTTTTATTGAAAGCACGCGGAGCCTTATTTCTTCGGTGATAATATTCTTCGGCACGGTTTACATGATGCTTTCGCTAAGCGTTGAAATCAGCCTTTGGTGCTTTGCTTTCTTCCCTTTCATGATGGCTTTGATTCTTTTCATCACGGTGAAATCTCAAAAATATTATGTTAGCTACCGCAAAAATTTCGCGAAAATGAGCAGCTGCGCTGAGGAGGCTTTTTCAGGCTACGAAACCGTTAAAGTTTTGAAAGCTGAGAGCGGTTTTAAAAGGAATTTTGATTTAACAAACGAAGACCTCCGCGAGGATGCTTTCAAAAGCGAAACTATGTCTGGCCTTATGGGCCCTATAATGACTTTTATTTCGAAGGCGCTTTATGTTGTTTGCTGCGCGGTTGGGGGCTATTTTTCAGTTGTAAAAGGCTTTGCAATCGGCGATATCACGGCATTTATCGCCTATTCTGGCCAGTTTATGAACCCTTTCATGGAGCTTGCGGGAATTTCCGGCAATTTTCAATCAGCTTTTGCAGCGGCCCAGAGGATTTTTGAATTTTTAGATGCCCCTGAAGAAAAATCAGGCGGAGAAAAGCCTGATTTCAAAGGCGCAGGCATAGAGTTTAAAAATGTTTCTTTTGAATATGAAACAGGCAAAGAAGTTATAAAAGATCTTTCGTTTAAAATTTTGCCTGGGCAAACTGCGGCGATAGTCGGAGAAACTGGCGGCGGGAAAACCACGGTTTCAAGGCTTTTGCTGAGGCTTTATGAATCATATAGCGGCGAGATTTTGGTTGGAAACAAAAACATTAAAGGCTTTGACATCAATGCTTACAGAGGGCTTTTTGGCGTTGTTACGCAAGATTCATGGCTTTTCAGCGCAAGCGTTATTGAAAATATTCGTTATGGAAACACAAAAGTTTCGGATGATGAAATTAAATTTGCATGCGAAGAACTAGGCGCTGCTTCGTTCATTGAGGCCCTGCCTGAGGGTTATAATACCATTTTGAAAGAAGGCATAGATAATATTTCCGAAGGCCAAAAGCAGCTTCTTTGCATTGCCAGGGCGCTTGTTTCGAACCGTGAAATTCTCGTTTTGGACGAAGCTACGGCTTCGGTTGACGTTTTCACCGAAAGTAAGGTCCAAACGGCTTTGAAAACGCTTTTGAAAGGCAGAACTTCTGTCGTAATTGCGCATAGGCTCAGCACTATAAAAGAAGCAGATGTGATTTTCGTTTTGGAAAAAGGAAAGCTAGCCGAATGCGGCAAGCATGAAGACTTAATTTCAAAGCGCGGGATTTATTATGAAATGTATTCCAAATCTTGATGAGAAATATTTGCATGAAAATTAGCAACAAAAAAGATGAGTAAATTAAGTTTTACTCATCTAATTTTTTAATTTAAAATTCATGTTACTTTTAAAAATGGTTCATTTTTATTTCAGGATGATTTGGTCTTTTATGTTAAATTTTGATTTTAAATCTAATTTTACTTTTAACTTAAGCCTAGCTAGTTTAGGCTCCAAAAATTAACTGCCGGTAAAATAAACATACCGGCATTGTTTTTTATTCTATTTCAATTGTGCTGGAAGATGCTTCTTTCGCTGATTCTTTTGGAACCAAAAGTGTTAAGGTTCCGTTTTCGAGTTTTGCTTTTATTTCGTCCTTTGAAACGTTTTTGCTAACTGCAAAACTCCTTGTAAATTCGCCAAAATGGCGTTCACGACGAATGAAAGTGCCTTCTTCGTCTTTCTCTTCAGATTTACCCTTTGTGGAAGCAGATACGGTTAAATATCCATTTTCAAGAGTGATTTTTACATTCTCTTTTTTTACTCCCGGCAAATCCATGATTATTTTAAGGTTTTCTCCTTCTTCAACAATATCAGTGCTCATTGGGTGTTTAACGCTCATAAGCGAGCCAAAACCGTCGAATGGTGAGCTAAATAAGTCAAAATCACGGGGTATAAGTTTCATAAAAATCTTCCTCCTTAAAATTTTTTTCGCGCACCTTTATGCGCAATTATGAATTATAGACCTTTGAAATTTGAAAGTCAATAGTAAAACGTGGAATTTTTATTATATTTAAATAAATTTATCTATAATTTTGAGTTATATATCATCAAATAGATGTAAATGATTTGAAATGAACTTGAAAAAGTAGTATAATATTCGCGGTAATTTTTAAATTGAAAGGAGAAAAATTTATGTTTGGTTACTATTATTATGACCCGGTTTCCTGGATTTTTATGCTAATTTCAATAGCCGTTGCAGGCTGGGCACATTTTAAAGTTAATCGTGCGTTTGAAAAGTATTCCAAAATTTCTTGTTCTTCGGGCCTGACAGGCGCTCAGGCGGCTGAAAAGGTGCTTAGCCACAATAAAGTTGAGGGCGTTTCGATTGAAAGAACTAGGGGCTATTTCACGGATTATTACGATTCCAGAAGCAGCAAAATTTGCCTTTCTGACAAGGTTTATGCCTCGAGGACGATTGCTTCTGTGAGCGTTGCTGCTCATGAATCCGGCCATGCTAGCCAAAATGCCGCCGATTACCTCCCCTATCGCATTCGTCATGCGCTTTTTCCGATTTGCAATTTTGGTTCGCAAGCTTCAATGCCGCTTATAATTTTAGGCATTTTAATTCCAAAATGGAGTTTTATGATAAGTTTAGGTATTATTTTCTTTTCATTAGCTGTTCTTTTTCAAATTGTTACGTTGCCGGTTGAATTTGACGCTAGCAGGCGTGCTCTCGCAGCGATTGAAGATGAAAATCTTTTGAGCAAAGAAGAACTTGCAGGCGCAAAAGAGGTTCTAACCGCTGCCGCTTTCACCTATGTTGCAGCTGCGTTTTCGGCGCTTCTTTCCCTTTTAAGATTGCTATGGGAAACCAGAGGAAGCCGCCGCAGAGACTAAAATTTAATCAAATCAGCCTTCTTTTGGAAGGCTTTATTTTTTTGCTAAATCCAGTAACAATGCGGGTTTGTTAATGTACATATATAAACATACACATATATCTATAATCATATACACATAATGATACACACATACATCTATACGTATATGTGTATGCTTACATATATGTATAATTCCTCTCCCCTACCCTATTTATATCGCGCGGTAGAATTTTTCTTTTTATATATTCATAAATAGTTTAGTTCAGAAACTCGATATTTAAAATTTAACATTTCAATTTTTTCTTACGAAATATTCTTAAAAACAAGTTAACGAAAGTTAAGAATAAATAATCCACGTTACACTTTTCTACACATATGTATATGGTTATACAGTTGGATACATACACACATGTGTATATTGATATGAATATAATTTTTAAAAAGATATTTTGAAAGAAAAATCGCAAAATAAGTAGCAATATGATTTTTAAAAATTAATTTCCACTAGAAAATATAAAGTAAAAATTGCATTAATATTATTAACGGAAATACAATCAAACATATAATCATACACATATTAATATACATCTATATACATACTTGTACATATATTAATATACACATATAAGTATATGTATAATAAAACGTAGCAATAATGCGGCTTTCGTAATATACACATACTTTTAAATCAAATTTTTGTAATAAAAAAGAGCCCGGATCACGAGCTCTTTTCGGTTAATATTAATTTAAGCTTTCTTCTAAAATCGAGTTTACTAAATCGTTAACACTTGTGTGCTTTTTGTCAGCTGTTTGTTTTAGCTTTTTGAAAATAGAAGGTTTCAAAAGCAGTTGGAGTCGCCTGCTTTTTGTTTCTATGTAAACCGGGCTTATTTTATATCCTTTTGGTAATTCTTCTTTTTTTGGTGCAATTTTTTCTTCTTTCACGGTTTTTTCTTCATTCGACGTTATGAATCTTAATGCTGGGCTATCCATGAAACTTTTTTTAGCCATTTTTCTTGCTCCTTTCTTTGCCCAAGAATTCATTTACGAATCCTTCGTAATCTTTGGCTACGTTTGATTTCGGCGCATATTTGAAAAGGCTCTCTTGGCTTATTTGCGCTTCTTTCACGGCGATAGCATCTCTGATTTTTGCTTTGAAGAGTTTTGTTTCTAGTTTTTCTGCTAATTTTTCTGCCATTTCACTAACTTCACGGCTCAAAATAGTTCTTGGATTATATCTTGTTAACAAAATTCCTTCAATTTTTAAATTAGGATTGCAGTATTTTTTGACTGCTTTTATGGTTTCTTCGAGGTTTTCGATTCCTTGAAGGCTGTAAATATCGGCTTGCGCCGGGATTATCACGCTGTCAGACGCTGTTAAAGCGTTAATGGTTAAAATCCCGAGGGCGGGAGGGGTGTCGATGATGCAAAAATCATAATTTTTCGCAATTTTTTCAAGAGCTTCTTTCAAACGGTATTCTTTTCCAGTGTCGGCGATGAATGCGTCGGCTCCTGCGAGAGCTTTGTTCGAAGAAATCACATCTGCGCGGGCTTTTTTTATAGCGTCTTTTACTGAAATTTCTTCTGTGAGAACTTCTAAAATTGTTGGTGAATTCAAGTCTGCCGCGAGGGAATAGCTCAGGTTTCCTTGAGCGTCGAGGTCTATGGCCAAAACTTTGAAACCTTTTAAAGAAAGGGCAGAAACCAGCATTTCGGCGGTTGTGCTTTTTCCAACGCCGCCTTTTTGGTTGATAACTGAAACGGTTTTCATTTTACATCCTCCTTAATTTGTGTGTATATTTTTATATGTATATCCATATCTGTATGCTTATATTTTAGTTTAAATTTTAAGTTTGTCAACACAGTGTATATGTGTATGTTGATAACTTAATACGTATATGAATATATTAATAAATGTATACACATATTGAATCGCTGATAATTCCTGGGTATTAGTGATTTTAATTATTAAAAATCTGCGCCATATGAAAATAAACTTTAAAAATACTTGCAAAAAAGCATTGCCTTGAAATTTGGCAATGCTGGTTTATTTATTAAAAATGGGAGGAATAGCTGCGTCAACTAACAGTGAATTAGAAACTATGGCCAGTTTTTTAATGAGTGTGATTATCTTTAAAATTTATTTCCGGGCGATGTTTATAAGATGCGCCACACCTGGGATGGTCTCGCCTTGCTGCGCGTAGGTGGGCGCATAAACATGCCGGCTCACGATGAATTGTGAATCAGCAATTGCAGATAATTTTTTAGCGGCTGCAAAGGTTTTTTAAATTTATTCTGCGACGATATTTATAAGATGCGCCACACCTGGGATGGTCTCGCCTTGCTGCGCAGATGTGGGGGACATAAGCGCGCCTGTGGCAATGAATAAAATATTTTTCAGCTCTTTGTTTTTAACCTTGTTGAGTATCAGCGAGCAAAGAATCGAAGCCGAGCAGCCGCAACCTGAACCTCCGGCGTGAACATCTTGCTTTTCTTTGTAGTAAATCATTAGCCCGCAATCATTGTAGTTGGTTTTGAGCCTTATTCCTTCGTTTTCAAGAAGCTGCTTTAAAAGCGAAGAACCAACTTCTCCGAGGTCTCCTGTTAGAATTAAATCGTAATCGTCGGGTTTCGTTTTTGTATCGCTGAAAAACGAAAGAAGTGTTTTCGCTGCCGATGGAGCCATCGCCGCACCCATGTTGTTGGCGTCTTTTATTCCAAGGTCCGTTATTCTTCCCACGGTGCAGTATTTTATTTTCGGGCCTTCTTCGTTCCTCGCAACTAAAATCGCTCCTGAACCCGTTACCGTCCACTGGGCGGTTGGAGTTCTCTGGCCGCCGTATTGAAGCGGGAACCTAAATTGCCTTTCGGAGGAGCAAAAATGCGAAGATGTTACCGCAACGGAATAATCTGCGATGCCTGCTTCGATGCTTGTTGCGGCTAGAAATAAAGATTGCGCCATGGTCGAGCATGCGCCGAATTGCCCCAAAAACGGGATGTTAAGCGAGCGCAAACCGAAGGAAGAGGACATGCACTGGTTTAGAAGGTCTCCTGCGAAAATATAGTTTATTTCCGAAGCGTCCATGCCGCATTTTTTAAGAAGGATTTTAACCGTTTCGGTTTGAAGCCGGCTTTCAGCCTTTTCCCATGAGGGTTCTTTTAAAGTTGTGTCTTCAAATACTTTATCGAATTCTTTGCCTAGCGGGCCTTCTGATTCTTTCTTTCCAACTGACGATGCAAAGGCTTTTATCACGGGCCCGCCGGTCATTTCAACCGTATATTTTCCGATCCTTTTTGCCATAAAATCGCTCCCTTACAATTAAAGTAAAATAAAAAACTAAGATGGAATCATTTCCATCTTAGTATGCTTCAGTTTTAACCTAAATATTTATAAAAAATTTAAATCTTAGTTGAGTCGTGAGGTAAAAGATCGGAAACAGTTTCCTCTCTTCTTTTAGCTTTTATTTTGCTTCGTTTTTTTATGCCGTACATGCCAAGGATTTTGTCCTTAATAAAACTATCCAGTGTGAAAGATAGTTTTCTCTTTTCCGGTTTCTTTTTACTTACCAAATTAGCCACCTACCAACTAACTTTTTCACTCTACATAATTAATGCTATCAGACACAAAGATTTAAATCAAGCATAATTTTTGAAAGATGATGTTAAAATTGAATTAATTGTTAGCGTAGTTTCCTTTTATTTCGTATGGCAAAATATGTTATTTTGGAAAATATAGCTAGCTATAATTAATTAATTGTTTGAGATACTTTAACCGCAAGCGCAACCGTTGCACCGACCATCGGGTTGTTTCCCATGCCGATGAAGCCCATCATGTCAACGTGTGTTGGAACCGAGGAAGAGCCCGCAAACTGAGCGTCACTGTGCATTCTGCCCATTGAATCAGTTAGGCCGTAAGAAGCCGGCCCTGCGGCCATGTTGTCCGGGTGAAGGGTTCTGCCGGTTCCTCCGCCTGATGCAACTGAAAAGTATTTAAGCCCATTTTGAGTGGTCCATTTTTTGTATGTTCCTGCAACGATGTGCTGGAATCTCGTTGGGTTTGTGGAGTTTCCGGTTATTGAAATATCAACGCCTTCATGCTTCAAAATTTCAAGGCCCTCGAGAGGCTCGTTTGCACCGTAGCATTTGATTAAAGATCTTTGACCTTTTGAAAAGGGTTTTTCAGAGATGATTTCAAGCTTGTTCTTTTCGAAATCGAAGTTAGTTTTGACGTATGTAAAGCCGTTTATGCGCGAAATGATGTAGGCTGCGTCTTTCCCGAGGCCGTTTAGGATTACTCGCAAAGGTTTTTTCCTTACTTCATTTGCGTAGTTTACTATTCCAATGGCGCCTTCCGCTGCTGCAAAAGATTCATGCCCCGCGATGAAAGCAAAGCAGCTGGTTGATTCTTCAAGAAGCCTTGAAGCCAGCATTCCGTGGCCTATTCCTACTTTTCTTGTGGCCGCAACTGATCCTGGCACGCAAAATGCTTGCAAACCTTCACCGATCATTTTTGCCGCCTCAGAGGCGTTTTTAGCGTCTTTTTTGATAGCCACTGCGCAACCTAGGGTGTAGGCCCAGCAAGCGTTCTCGAAAGCTATAGGCTGAATATTTTTAACGATTTCGCCGGGGTTTATTCCTTTTGCAAGGCAAATTTCAAGCGCCTCACTGAGGCCTTTGATTCCGTTTGCTTCCAGGCATGCATTTATGCCTTTCATTTTGCGGTCTTTTCCTTCGAATTCTATTGTTTTGTTCATTTTGTCACTGCCTTTCTTAAAAAGTTATTCGTTTCTTGGGTCTATGTATTTCACGGCTTCGTTATATCTGCCGTAGGTTCCTGTGCTTTCCTCAAAGGCCTTTTCGTGCGGCGTGCCGCTTTTTATTTTCTTCATCATTGCGCCGAGGTTAATGAATTTATAGCCTATTACCTCGTTGTTTTCATCAAGGCCGAGCTCAAGGATGTAACCCTCAACGGTTTGCATGTATCTAACACCTTTATCTTGAGTGCTGAAAATCGAGCTTACTTGCGAAATTTTGTTTTTGCCGAGGTCTTCAAGCGAAGCCCCAACAGGCAACCCGCCTTTTGAAAATGCCGTTTGGCTTCTTCCGTAAACTAATTGCAGGAAGATTTCTTTCATTGCGTCGTTTATCGCGTCGCAAACAAGGTCGGTGTTAAGCGCTTCGAGAAGTGTTTTACCGGGGAGGATTTCTCCTGCCATTGCTGCTGAATGAGTCATTCCTGAGCAGCCGATGGTTTCGACCAAAGCTTCTTTGATGATGCCGTTTTTAACGTTTAGCGTGAGCTTGCATGCACCTTGCTGAGGAGCGCACTTGCCAACGCCGTGCGAAAGGCCCGAAATATCTTTTATTTCAAGCGAAGGCACCCATTTGCCTTCTTGAGGAATGGGCGAGGGGCCGTGGTGCGGGCAGAATCCAACGTTGCATAAATTTTTTAAATCAGACATGATTTTAATTCCTCCTTATTTTTTGCACTCAAGAATTATTTTATAGATTTTTTCGTCTGCGTCTTTAATTGCTATTTTTTCGAGGTTTTGCGAGTAGATTTCTTTTTTGCCATTTTCTAGGATCTCAGTTATTTCTGAATAAAGCCTGTCGCAGGAAAGGTCTTTTTCTTCAATCAAACTTGCCGCATTTGCTTTTTTAAGCGCAAGAGCATTGAAATATTGGTGGTTTTCGGCAACGTTTGGCGAAGGAATGAGAATAGAAGGTTTGCCGGAAGCTTCGATTTCGCTCAAGGTCGTTGCGCCTGCGCGGCAAATCACAACGTCTGCGGCGGCTAGGCACTCGCTCATGTTGTTTATGTATTCTTTTATCATGTATTTCGAAGTGTTTTTAGTGTCGATTTTATTTTCTTCGAGGGTTTTCAAAAAGTCGTGGCCGCTTCTTCCAAAGCCGTGAATGAAGTTGAAATTATTCTCTTTCTCAGTGATGATTTCAGCCATAACTTTATTTATTGCCTTTGCGCCGAGGCTGCCTCCGAAAGAAAGAATAGTCGGGTTTTCGCTCAGGCCAAGGGCGCTTTTTGCATTCCCGGTGTTAACGTTTAAATTAAGAATTTTTTCCCTGACGGGCGTTCCGGTAACGGTGACGTTTATTTTTTCGGGCAAATATTTTTTAACGTCTTCGTTTATTATCAAAACTCTCGAGGCCTTTTTCGCAAGGAGCTTTGTTGTGATGCCCGGGAAGGAGTTTGAGTCGTGGATTAAAAACGGAATTTTCATGTTATATGCTTCTCTTAAAAACGGCCCGCAAACGTATCCGCCCGTTCCGACGCAAATATCGGGGCTGAATTCTTTTAGAATCTTTCTTGATTCAAAACTTGAAATGATGATGTTTTTAAGGGTTTTCAGATTTTTTTTAAGTGCGCTTAAATCCATTTTTCTTGAAAAGCCTGAAATTGTTATTCCTTTGAAATCAAAGCCCGCTTGCGAAACCAATTTTTCTTCCATTCCGCCTTTCGCGCCAACGTAAAGAATCTTGGCATTTGGGTCTTTTTTCTTAACGAATTCGGCAAGGGCAAGAGCGGGGTTAATGTGGCCGGCTGTTCCTCCGCCAACGAATATTATGTTCATGTGTTTCCTCCGAGTGATTTAATTTTTTTGCATGTGTGATGACCGCGAGATTGAAAGGATTACTCCCATTTGCGCAAGGAGCATCATCAACGAGGTTCCTCCATAGCTGAAAAACGGCAAGCTTATTCCCGTGTTTGGAATTGTGTTCGTAACAACCGAGATATTAAGAATAACTTGCAGGCCAACCTGAGCGGTAAGGCCGATTCCTAGCAGCATGCCGAATTTATCCTTTGCTCTTATGGAAATTATCATCCCGCGCCAAACAAGAAGCGCAAAAAGAAGAAGAATGAAAATCGCGCCGATGAAACCGAGTTCTTCGCAAACAACCGAGAAAATAAAGTCGTTTTGCGGCTCTGGAATATAAAGATATTTCTGCCTTGAATTGCCAAGCCCGAGGCCTAAAGCTCCGCCGGAACCAATTGCATAAAGGCCCTGGCGAGTTTGCCATGTGTCAACTCCTGCAGCGGGGCTGAAAGGATCAAGCCAGCCTGAAATACGGTTGTTTGCGTAGGTTAATTTATCGGTGAAAATAACGAGATAAAGAAGCGCCGAAGCAATTGCACCAAGAACCATGCCGAACCATTTGAGCTGGATCCCTCCGATGAAAAGCATGCCAGCAGCAAGCAAAACAACTATCGCCGAGCATGAAATATGAGGTTCAAGCGCGAGAAGCGCAATGGTTGGCACTAAAATTATCAAATAGGGCAGAATTCCGTATTTAAAAGTGTGCATGCGGTGGAGGTTAAGGCTTATGAAATGCGCAAAAGAAAGGATTATTGCGAACTTTGTTATCTCAGAAGCTTGGAACGAAAAACTCCCGAAGTGGACCCACCTGTGAACGCCGTTCATCGGCGGCATGATTAAAACTATGACTAAAAGAACAAACGAAGTTATAATCAGCGGGACGGAAAAGCGGTGGAGTTCGGTGTAATCAATGTTTGAAATAAAAATCATTGAAACTACTCCCAAAACAGCGAAAAGAAGCTGGCTTCTTATGAAATGGAAGCAGTTGTGGTTGTGATAGTAAGCATAGGGGTAGCTTGCCGAAAACATCATCACAAGCCCGACTATCAGAATAGTAAGAACCAGGAATAGAAACGGAATGTCTACTCCTGAGTTTACTATTTTTATTAAATTTAGTTTTCTTTTTTTCTTCGGCTCACCTTGCGAAACTTTGGGTGAGTTTAAACCAAAAAATTTTTCCATTATTTTGGCTCTCATATTTTACTCCCTTTCTACCAGATGCTAGATATTATTAACTACTAAAAGTATTGAAATTATTCCCATAACTGCCGTGCATAATCCAAAGACAGTGCATATTTTATTTTCGCTCCAGCCAAGCATCTCAAAGTGGTGGTGAATAGGGCTCATTTTGAAAAGCCTTTTGCCGCCTGAAATTTTGAAGTAAAGAACCTGAAGAATGACCGAAAACATTTCTGCGATGTAAATTGAAGAAAGAATTATCATTGGAACATAAAGCCCGCTTCCAAGCCCGAGCGCACAGACGATTCCGCCCAAGAAAAGTGAGCCGGTGTCTCCCATGAAAACTCTTGCCGGGTGAAGGTTCCAGATTAAAAATCCGAGGCATCCTCCTGCTAAAGCAGCTGATTCAATGCTAAGCCCGAACATTCCGAGCAGGTTTGTCATTATCATGTAAAAAATAGCAATCAAGAAAGTAACGCTTGTGCAAAGGCCGTCAACGCCGTCGGTTAAGTTAGCTGCGTTTACGATTCCAACGACTACCAAAGATAAAATAACATAATAGAAAAACCCGAGATCAACTTTGCCGAAAAACGGAATACCTACTTTGGTTAAATTTTCGCCGCCGAATGTGTTATTCATGATGTGGATTGCAGCGAAATAAAGAATCACAACTGCGAATTGCAAAATGAGCTTTTGCTTTGGAGTAAGGCCCTGGTTTTGCTTTTTCCTAACTTTAACGTAGTCATCAATGAAACCTATGAGCCCGTAGCCAACCGCCATTGCAAGGCCACAGAAGATTTTTGCCGCCATTAAAGGAGTTTCAATTCGGTGGATGCCCATGAATTCCGAGAGTTTGTAATAAAACGGGATGCATATTGCCGTTGAAACAAGGATTCCTATAATGAACATTATGCCGCCCATGGTTGGGGTGCCTTGCTTGTTTTTGTGCCAAGAAGGGCCAATTTCAAGGATCGTTTGGCCATATTTGAGTTTGTGAAGAAATGGGATGAAAAACTTGCCGAGTGCCAAGGTTATTGCAAAAGAGAGTATTGCAGCAGATGCTGCCATTATTCCGTAGCTGTTCATGTTTACCTCCGGTTTGTTTAAGTTCAAAGATTTTAATCAGCGACGTCGTCGCTATGTACGAAATTAAGTTCTATTATTGTTCCCGCCTGAACTTCTTTTCCTTCTTCAATGCTTTGCGAAGAAACTTTTATGCTGGGGTCGCTTAGCTCACTGCCCGAGAACTTGACGTTAAGCCCCGCGCTCGAAGCCACGCCGTTTACCTCGGCCATCGTTAGGCCTATGAATTTCGGAACCTTAACGCTTGAGTTTGAATCTGAATCAGTGTGAAGGATTATTGTTCCGCCTTTTGGAATATGACCCGAAGCTTCAGGAATTTGAGAGAGAACTTTGTCGCCGTTTCCTACTATCATTGCGTTTAAGGATAAAGCCGCAGCGGCGTTTTTGGCTTCACCTGCTGATTTGCCGACTAAATCCGGCACGACTGTGTCGATCTTTTCGAGTTCTTCTTCGGTGTAGGCTTTTTCGATTCCCATGTAAGGCAAGATATCTTTCATTGCCACCGCAAAAGCAGGAGCTGCAACTGCCGCACCGTAGTAGCTGTCGCCTTTTGGAGTGTCGAAGAACACAAGCATTGCGATTTTGGGGTTATCCGCAGGGGCAAAACCGCAGAAAGACGAAATGTAATCTTTTTCGCCCGGCGCTGAAAGGCCGATTTTTTCTGAGGTTCCGGTTTTTCCGGCTACTCTGTAGCCCGCAATGTAAGCGTTTTTGGCTGCGCCGTGAACTGCGTTTTCTTGAAGCATTGATGTTACTTTCTTTGCGGTTGATTCCGAGATTGCTCTTCGTTTTATTACAGGGTCGATTTTTTTAACGGTGTTGCCGTTTTCGTCGATTATTTCTTTAACGACGTGTGGCTGAACGATGTTCCCGCCGTTTGCAATTGCCGAAGCTGCGGTTATCATTTGAATCGGCGTTATGCCGAAGTTTTGGCCTATCGAAGCTACGCAAAGGTCGATCAGCGCCATTTTGCCGTCGTTACTGAAGAATAAGTCGCTGGATTCACCAGGCAGGTCGATGTTCGTTTTGCTGTGGAACCCGAAGGATTTATAAAATTTGAAGTAATTTTCAACCCCAACCTTTTGCCCCAGCGTGATGAATGCCGGGTTGCAGGAGTGGCAAAGCGCCTGGACGAAGTTTTGTGTTCCGTGGCCGCTGTGTTTGTGGCATTTTATCGGTTTGACGCCTTCATAAGGTTTGATTGCGCCGGTGCAGGTGTAGCTCCAGTTGTCGTCGACTACCCCGAGCTCAAGCGCCATTGAAGAAACTATCATTTTGAAAACCGAACCAGGGTAGTATGTGTCGCTGACGGCTTTGTTTCTCCACTGGTAGCTCAGAGCTTCGTTTTTGGCTTTTAATTTTTCTTCTTCAGGGAGAGAATTGATGTAAGCTTCTTTTTCAGGGTCGGCGATTTTAAACGGTTCATTCGGGTCGAAGTCGCCTTTAACCGCCATTCCTAGGATTTCGCCCGTGTTGACGTCCATCGCTATGGCCGTTGCTCTGTTTTTAACTTTGTGAGTTTTTATTCCTTCTTCGAGAGCTTTTTCCATGAATTTTTGAATGTTTTCGTCGATGGTTAACTTCAGGCTGTTGCCCGGAACAGGGTCAACGAGCTGCTCGTATTCGAAAGGCATTTCTTTCCCTACTGCGTTTTTAGCGGTCAAGATTCTGCCCGGCTCGCCCCTCAAAGTTTTGTCGTAGTAAGCTTCAACCCCGGCCAAACCTTGGCTGTCGGCCCCCGTGAAACCAAGCACAGAAGCTGCAAAATCCTTTAGAGGATAGTATCTTTTGTAATCCTCAATGAGCCTGATGCCCGTGGTTATCTTATTTTTGGTTTTAAATTCCATTATTTTGTCTTTTATGTCGCTTTCGACTTTCTTTTTGATTATCGTGTAGCAAGAGCGTTTTTTCGAAAGCGCTAAAAGTTTTTCTTTGTCAATATCAAGTATTTCGTGCATGCCGGAGCAAATTAACTCTCGTTTTTCTTCAGTGTCTATGTAAGAAGGCTCCAAAACCACCGTCCAAACACTTGCGCTTTGCGCCAGAGGGTTCATGTTCCGGTCATAGATTGTTCCCCTTTTCGAATTTAATTTAGTGTCGGCAAGTTGCTGCTCAGATGCCATTTTTTGAAGGCTTTCGCCTTGAAATATTTGAAGTACCATAAGCCTGAAAACAAGCAGTGGGAACCCCAAAAATACTAGCAAAGCAAGGACGACCATCGCCCTTCGTTGCATTCTAACAGTTACTCCTTTTGACAAAATTTACACCTCGTTTAGTTTTAAGTTTTCTTTATTTTTTTGAGCATTTAGTCGATAAAACTTATTATAATGATTATTTATTCATTAAACAAGTTATGACATGAAAAATATAAGGCGATATTTTAAATTATTATATCCAGTTTACTCCACTTGAAAGGTGTTTTTTTAGGCTTTAAAATTAATTTATGTTGTTTTATTACAAAAAAATAACTTGACAGATTATGATTGTATGTATATATATTTATAATAAGATAGTTCTTAATAATTTGAAAATTTGAGGACGGGGGATGGACAAAATGAGAGATGAAAACATTGCCGGCATGGAAATGGACGAAAAAGCCCTTGAAAAGTGGAAAACTGCCTACAAGAACTGCAAAAAGCAAAGAAGTATTATAAAAAAAGATGCTTATGATGCTTTTATTTTTGACATAAAGAAAAGATATAATGATATCGTGAAAAAAGAACTAAAAATAAACAGAAACAACATCAACATTAGAACTTTCATTAGTTTTTTCGATTATGTTTGCAACAAATCAAATGAATGCTTGAAGCTAATTGAAAGCAAAAAGATTAGTTTTTACCGCGATAAACGAAAAAAGGCTGTGCAGGACCTACTTTTGCAATCGGAGTATATTCTAAGCAACTTAAACAAAATGCTATCAACTAAAGTAGATAGTAATAACGTTTCTGAAATGCTTAAACAGTACAATTTGAGTGTTAAAAAGAATGTTAGCATTAATTCAAAATTCAAAAATTGCTTGTTCTCGATGGTTAGTGATTTAGTTGGTATTAGATGTTATCTAGTCGTAACGATTAAAACTAATAATAGACTAGTTAATAATTTCCTCCCGAAAGAAGAATTTAATTTTAAAAAGTATGATTTTGGCAATGCTGATGGTTCGAAGGTGGCAAATTACGAAGATAAAAAAATCCAGTCAAGAAGCATATATTTAGTTTACGAAAAAGATATTGATGTGGATATTTCCATTCTTGGCAGAGCAACTGCTAAAGTTAGCATTTATGTTTCACCTAATAATTCGGTAGAGGATTTTCTTGCTGGAGTAGCTGTGGATCGTGACTGGATAACTATAGACGAGGCATCACTCACTAAAGTTATGCTTTCAGACTAGAAATACACTAGTACTTGCTAACAAAAGCCGGCTTTTAGTCGGCTTAAAATTTTTATTGCCCCTTGACAAACCCCACCTCTAAGTGTTAGAATTAAAAAATGTATGGTAGTTTCAAGCCGAAGCTGCTGTGCAAGATATTTTGATTCCAGGAGGTGTAATATGCCAACATTTAACCAGTTAGTCCGTAAAGGAAGAAAAAGCCAAGAGAAAAAAGCTAAGGCTCCTGCACTTTTAAGAGGCTGGAACTCAAAAAAGAGAGAAGCTATTGAGCAGAATTCTCCGCAAAAAAGAGGAGTATGCACTGCGGTTAAAACAGCAACTCCTAAAAAGCCAAACTCAGCACTTAGAAAAATTGCTAGGGTTCGTCTTTCAAACGGCTTGGAAGTAACTTCTTACATTCCGGGTATCGGGCACAATCTTCAAGAGCACAGCGTTGTTCTTATAAGAGGTGGACGTGTAAAGGATTTACCTGGTGTGCGTTACCACATTATCAGGGGTACGCTCGACGCTCAAGGAGTAGCAAAGCGTATGCAAGCACGTTCGAAATACGGTGCTAAACGTCCAAAAGCAGGAGCAGCTAAGAAATAAGCTCCAAAGAAAATTAAATAGGTATAACTTAGCTTAGGCTAGTGCAGGAGTGCTGTATATAGTATTTTTCAGATTTCTCTTGTGCTTGGCAAACGAGGGCTAAATTACTTTCGAGTACCTATGATATCATTTATTGTGAAGGAGGGAAGAAACATGCCAAGAAGAGGTCGTGTTACAAGACGTGATGTTTTAGCTGATCCGATTTACGGTTCTAAACTCGTAACTCGTCTTATCAACAACATCATGCTCGACGGAAAAAGAGGAGTAGCTCAAAAAGTAGTATATAAAGCATTCGATATATTACGTGAACAAACAGGAAGAGAACCACTCGAAGTTTTTGAAGAAGCTATGGAAAACATAATGCCAACTTTAGAGGTTAAAGCTCGCCGCGTAGGAGGAGCTACTTACCAGGTTCCAATCGAAGTAAGAGCTGACAGAAGACAAACTTTAGGTTTAAGATGGCTCACAAAATACTCAAGACTTCGCTCAGAAAGAACCATGATCAAAAGATTATCAGGTGAAATTCTTGATGCAATCAAAAGCACAGGCGGAGCAGTTAAAAAACGTGAAGATACTCACAAAATGGCTGAAGCTAACAAAGCTTTTGCACATTACCGCTGGTAATTTCACTGCCAAGAATTTTAATTTTTGGCAAAAAATGTTTAAAACTTTAATGGTTGCCGCATAATAAATTTTGCGGTTGCCGTTTTCTAAGTGGAGAATTAAGGAAAAGGAGGATATTATGTCAAGGAAAGTATCACTGGAAATGACCAGAAATATTGGTATCATGGCTCACATAGATGCTGGTAAAACAACAACTACAGAACGTATTTTGTTTTACACTGGTATAAACCACAAAATCGGTGAAACTCATGACGGTGCTGCTACAATGGACTGGATGGTTCAAGAGCAAGAACGCGGAATCACCATTACTTCTGCAGCAACAACATGTTTCTGGAAAAACCACAGAATTAACATTATTGATACTCCAGGCCACGTTGACTTCACAGTTGAAGTTGAGCGTTCGCTTAGAGTTCTTGACGGTTCTGTTACTGTTCTTTGCGCTAAAGGTGGCGTTGAGCCTCAGTCAGAAACAGTATGGCGTCAAGCTGATAAATACGGCGTTCCTCGCATGGTTTACGTTAATAAAATGGACATCATGGGAGCAGATTTTTACAACGTTGTAAAAATGATGAAAGAACGTCTTAAATGTAATGCTGTTCCGATTCAGCTTCCAATAGGTGCTGAAGAAACCTTCAAGGGCATTATTGACCTTGTTGAAATGAAGGCTTACGTTTACTATGATGACCTCGGAAAAGACATTAGAGTAGAAGAAATCCCCGAGGATATGAAAGAATTAGCTGAAAAATATCACACAGAAATGCTTGAGTGCATTGCTGATCAAGACGAAGCTATTTTCGAAAAATATCTCGAAGGAGAAGAAATTTCCATCCAGGAAATTAAAGATTGCATTAGAAGAGCAACTATCGCAAACACAGTTGTGCCGGTAACTTGCGGTACATCTTACAAAAACAAGGGTGTTCAAAAACTCCTTGATGCTATAGTTGACTACATGCCTTCTCCAACAGATGTTCCAGCAATCAAGGGTGTTAACCCTGAAACAGAAGAAGAAGTTGAAAGACATTCTTCAGATGACGAACCTTTCGCAGCTCTTGCGTTTAAAATTGCAGTTGACCCATTTGTAGGAAAACTCTGCTTCTTCAGAGTTTACTCAGGAACAATTGCAGCAGGTTCGACTGTTTATAACTCAACAAAAGATAACAACGAACGCATCGGAAGAATTCTCCAAATGCATTCAAACCACCGTCAAGATATCGACAAGGTTTATGCAGGAGACATCGCTGCTGCGGTTGGACTTAAAAACACAACAACAGGCGACACCCTTTGCGACGAGAAACACCCTGTAATTCTCGAATCAATGGAATTCCCTGAACCTGTTATCCGTGTTGCTATTGAGCCAAAAACCAAAGCAGGCCAAGAAAAAATGGGCCTCGGACTTGCAAAACTTGCAGAAGAAGACCCAACTTTCAAAGCTTACACCGATGAAGAAACTGGCCAAACCATCATCGCTGGAATGGGCGAACTTCACCTTGAAATCATCGTTGACAGACTTCTTCGTGAATTCAAAGTTGAAGCAAATGTTGGTAAACCTCAGGTTTCTTACAAAGAAACTATCCGTAAGAGTGCCGATGTTGAAGAAAAATACGCTCGTCAATCAGGCGGACGTGGTCAATACGGTCATGTTAAGATTAAAGTTGATCCAAACCCGGGCAAAGGCTACGAGTTTGTTAACGAAATCGTCGGCGGAGCTATCCCGAAAGAATACATTCCTGCCGTTGATAACGGTATCAAAGGCGCTATGCTTTCAGGTGTTCTCGCAGGTTACAACGTTGTTGACGTTAAAGTAACACTTTACGACGGTTCTTACCATGAAGTTGACTCTTCTGAAATGGCATTTAAAATCGCCGGTTCTATGGCATTTAAATCAGCAATGAGAAAAGCTGACCCGGTTTTACTTGAGCCTATCATGAAAGTTACTGTAACTGTTCCTGAAGAATACATGGGAGATATTATTGGAGACATTAACTCTCGCCGCGGTATGATTCAAGGCATGGAAGCAGTTTCAGGCGCTCAAAGAATCAACGCTCAGGTTCCGCTTTCTGAAATGTTTGGTTACGCAACTGATATGCGTTCCAAAACTCAAGGAAGAGGCCAATACACAATGGAACCAAGCCACTATGCAGAAGTTCCGAAATCTGTTTCAGAACAAATTATTGCAAGCAGAAGCAAAAAAGATTAATCTTTTTGAAGCTGTTTAAAATATAATTGACTTTTTGGATTTCAAGTGCTAAACTTGTGCATGAACTATTTAATTTTTAAGGGAGGAAAATAAAAATGGCAAAAGCTAAATTTGAAAGAAGCAAGCCACACGTAAACATTGGTACTATCGGTCACGTTGACCATGGTAAAACTACTCTTACAGCAGCAATAACTAAAGTTCTTAACCTCAAAGGTGACTCTGATTTTGTTGATTACTCAAATATCGACAAAGCTCCTGAAGAAAGAGAACGCGGAATTACAATCAACACCGCACACGTTGAATATCAAACAGCTAACCGTCACTATGCACACGTTGACTGCCCAGGCCATGCTGACTATGTTAAAAACATGATCACCGGTGCAGCTCAAATGGACGGCGCTATCCTCGTTGTTTCAGCAGCAGACGGCCCAATGCCACAAACTCGTGAACACATCTTACTTGCACGTCAGGTTGGCGTTCCAAGCATCGTTGTTTTCATGAACAAAGTTGACCAAGTAGACGACGAAGAATTACTCGACCTCGTTGAAATGGAAATTCGTGAACTCCTTAACGAATACGAATTCCCAGGCGACGACACCCCAATCATCAGAGGTTCAGCTCTTAAAGTTCTTGAATCTACTTCAAAAGATCCTTCAGCTCCAGAATACAAATGCATTCTTGACTTGATGGAAGCTGTTGACACATTCATTCCTACACCTGAAAGAAAAGCAGACCAACCATTCCTTATGCCTGTTGAAGACGTTTTCACAATCACAGGTCGTGGAACAGTTGCTACAGGTAGAGTAGAACGTGGACAACTCAAAATGGGCGAAGAAGTTGAACTCGTTGGTCTTACCGAAGAACGCAAGAAAGTTGTTGTTACCGGTATTGAAATGTTCAGAAAAATCCTTGATTACGCTGAAGCAGGAGACAACATCGGTGCTCTCTTACGCGGTGTTCAAAGAGAAGACATTCAACGCGGTCAAGTTCTTGCTAAACCTGGCACAATCAACCCACACACTAAATTCAAAGGCCAAGTTTATGTATTAACTAAAGACGAAGGTGGACGTCATACTCCATTCTTCAACAACTATCGTCCTCAGTTCTATTTCAGAACAACTGACGTTACAGGCGTAATTAAACTCCCAGAAGGAACTGAAATGTGCATGCCTGGCGACAACGTTGTAATGGAAGTTGAACTCATTACTCCTATCGCTATTGAAGAAGGACTTCGCTTCGCTATTCGTGAAGGCGGAAGAACAGTTGGTTCGGGCGTTGTAACCGAAATCATCGGCTAATATATTTAGTCTTTAAAGGCTGCTCCGTTTTGGGGCGGCTTTTTTATGTTATTTAAAAACAGTTTTTATTGACATTAAGCTATTATTTAATTAAAATTAGTATGTGTGATAATAAATTCAAAAAGAAACGAGGTAGTCAAATTGATAGAAGGTTTGTTTACATCTGAATCGGTGACATCGGGCCACCCGGACAAGTTATGCGATTTGATTTCAGATACTATTCTTGACGCGATATTAAAAAAAGATCCGAATGCGCATGTAGCCTGCGAAGTAACGGCTACGATGGGTTTAATTCACGTTATGGGGGAAATAACCACTTCTTGCTATGTTGACATTGAAAAAGAAGTTAGAAATGCTATAAAAGATGTTGGATATGTTGATTCTTCTTGCGGCCTTGACGGCAACACCTGCGGGGTTATTGTCTCGATTAATTCTCAGTCGCCTGACATTGCAATGGGTGTTGATGCTTCACTTGAAAATAAGCACGGGGACAAGAGCGCTGAGAGCCAAGTTGGAGCAGGGGACCAAGGAATGATGTTTGGTTTTGCTTGCGACGAAACTAAAGAGCTCATGCCGCTGCCGATATCTCTTGCGCATTTGCTTGCTAAAAAGCTTGAAGAAGTTAGGAAAAACGGAACTCTTAGTTATCTTAGGCCTGACGGAAAAACTCAAGTTACTGTTGAATATAAAAATGGCGTTCCTTTCAGGGTTGACACCGTTGTCGTTTCAACTCAGCATGCTGAGGACGCCGCACTGCAAACCATAAAAGATGATGTTATAGAAAAAGTGATTTTGCCGGTTCTTCCAAGCCAGTTGGTTGATGAAAACACCAAAGTTTTCGTTAATCCAACGGGAAGATTCGTAATCGGTGGCCCTGCAGGAGACACAGGCCTCACCGGAAGAAAAATCATCGTTGATACATACGGCGGGTTTGCTCGCCACGGCGGCGGAGCTTTTTCAGGCAAAGACCCAACTAAGGTTGACAGGTCAGGCGCTTACGCTGCGAGGTACATCGCTAAAAACATAGTCGCTGCGAAAGTTGCTAAAAAATGCGAAGTTCAAATCGCTTATGCAATCGGAGTTTCTAAGCCTGTTTCGGTTATGGTTGACACCTTTGGAACATCCGAAATTTCAAACGAAAAACTTTCTGAAATAGTGAATAAGATTTTCGATTTAAGGCCTTCTTCGATAATCGAAAAATTCGGTCTTAAAGCTCCGATTTACGCTCAGCTTTCGTCTTATGGCCACATGGGAAGGGAAAGCCTTGGCGTAGCTTGGGAAAAAACCGACAAAGCAGAAGAAATTAAAAAACTTGCCTTTGAAAAATAAGCGCCTAAAAGAGCTTTTAAAGCGTGGGTATTTTTAATGTGTAGTGAAATCTCTAATTATGAATTTAGGCCTTTAAAAGGCTGAATATAAGCAAAAAGCACCGATTTAATTCGGTGCTTTAATTTTTTTGAAATGTTTTAATTCTTCGGGTGTGAGTTCGCGCCATTTGCCCGGAGGAAGCATGCCGAGCTTTAACTGCCCGATGGAAATTCTTTTTAGCCTTGCTACTTCCAGTCCAACGGATTCGCACATTTTTCTGATTTGCCTGTTTTTGCCCTCTTTTATTGAAATTTTCAAGACTGACCTGCCCTTTTCATTACTTAGAACTTCAACCTGAGCAGGCTCGATTTCTTCGCCGTCGATTTCGGTTTTGCAGGCAAGTTTCACGAGGGTTTCTTCTTTAACGCCCGATCTTACAGTCACCCTGTAAGTTTTGAAAATATTTTTCGAAGGGTGAATCAAATTGTTGGCAAAGTCCCCGTCATTTGTCATTATCAGCAGGCCTTCGGAGTCTTTGTCGAGCCTTCCAACGGGGTAGATCCTTGATTTTATTTCTTTAACGAGGTCAGTCACGCACTTTCTGCCTCTTTCATCATGCATTGTGGTGACGTAGCCGCGCGGCTTGTGAAGCATGATGTAGATTTTCTTTGAGCTTGCGGGCTCCACTCTTTTGCCGTTAACTGTTACAAGGTCTTTCCCAGGGGTTACCCTTGCGCCGAGGGTGGCTACCCTGCCGTTTACTCTAACTTTGCCCTGCGAGATTAAATCTGCGCATTTTCTTCTGGAATCTATTCCCGCATCGGCCAAGTATTTTTGAAGAACTGTTTTTTCCATTTTTTATTTTCCTTTATTTTTTAAAAATTTTTGCGAAAAAGCCTGAAATGCCGCTCCAAAAGCTTTTTTTAACGGGTTTTGAGCTCTTTGCTTCTTCGAGCGACACAATGCTGCTTTCGCCGATTTGTTTACCCTCTAAAGAGTATATCACTTTTCCCAAAATTTGTCCTTTTTCTATTGGTGCTTTATGAGTTTTTTCAAGCTTGACTTCTCTTTTAACCGCATTTTCTTGACCTTTTTTGAGGCTAACCGAAAAATCTTCCAAGATTCCCGCGGTTATTTCGGTTTTTTTGCAGCCGGTTACCTCAATTTTAGCCGTGAAATTTTTTTCTTCGAAAGTTTTTGTCAAAGTGTTTTCAAAGCCGTAGTTATAAAGGCTCATGTGGTCATCCCAGTCGTTTGGGGCATTAAGCGTGACGCAAACAAGCTTCACGCCGTTTTTATTCGCGCAAGAAACCAGGCACCTGCCTGCCAGTTTCGTGAAACCTGTTTTAATTCCTATGCAGTAGGGGTAAAGCCTTAAAAGCTTATTGTGGTTTTTGTAGTTAACGGTTTTCGAGGGGTTTATGAATTTAACGGGCATGCTTTTTTGCGAAACTATTTTTGCGAAGGCCTCGTTTTCCATTGCATATGCTCCCAAAAGCGCCATGTCATGGGCTGTTGAGTGGTGATTATCCTTGTCAAGGCCGGAAGGAGTTGAAAACTTCGTGTCTTTCATTCCCAGGAGTTTTGCCTTTTCGTTCATCAGGTTTATGAATTTTTCCGTTTCGCCCGAAACTGCGATTGCCGCTGCGTTCGCGGCGTCGTTGCCTGAGCAAAGAAGCATGCCTTTTGCCAAAGAATCCAGCGTTACGATGTCGCCTTGCATTAACCCCATAGAAGTGCCTTCAACTCTGATCATTTCGGGCGTTATTTCTATTTCTTTGTTGCCGTGCGCCGCTGCGTGCTCCAGCGTTAAAAGTGAGGTCATTATCTTGGTTGTGCTTGCCATTGGCATGGGGTCTGTTTCGTTTTTGCTCCAAATTACTGCCCCGGAATCCGCGCAAATTAAAATGGCCGATTTAGCCGAAACATCAAGCGCATAAACGCTGCTGGAAAAAATCGTGAAGAGCATTATTAAGAAAAATGCCGCTAAAATATTTTTGCATTTGGTTTTCAAAATGAGTTTTAAATTTTTCATAAGCTTTACTCTTGCGGCTGTGGGTAGCCGGTTTCTCCTTTTTTAAAATATTTTTTTATAATTCTATGCAAGGTTTTTTCAAAAAAGGATAAAACATTACGATTAATTTTAACTCGTTGAATGAAGTTTTGATTTTTTGCCCATACTGATTACATGGTAAACTTTGGAAAGAAAGGAAAGAAAAACCATGCAATACAGTAAAGTGAAAATTTGCGGGGTAAGCACTTCTGATTTAAAACTTCTTAGCGAAAAAGAAAAGACAGAGCTCCTTAAAAAGGTTAAAGCCGGCGATAAACCAGCTCGCGAGAAACTCATAAGCGGCAATTTGCGCCTTGTTCTTAGCATTGTTCACCGTTTTGCGGGTAGGGGTGAAACCTTGGAGGATCTTTTTCAAGTGGGGTGCATTGGGCTTATTAAATCAATTGATAATTTTGATATTTCGCAAAATGTTAGGTTTTCGACTTACGCCGTGCCGATGATTATAGGCGAGATAAGAAGGCACCTAAGAGATAATAATTCAGTTAGGGTCAGCCGCTCGATGCGTGATTTGGCTTACCGTGCTATGCAGGTCAAAGAGAGGCTAACGAGCATAAAAAACAAAGAACCCACCATTGAAGAAATCGCCTCGGAGCTTGATGTCCCCAAAGAAAGCATTGTGCTTTCGCTTGAATCAATAGTTGAACCGATTTCTCTTGATGAGCCTCTTTTTTCAGATAATAACGGCGACACAGTTTACGTTATGGACCAAATTGGAGATAAAAACGACGATATTAACTGGCTTGAAGAAATTTGCATCAAGCAGGCGCTTTGCTGCCTGAGCGACAGAGAAAAAAATATTCTTAATTTAAGATTTTTGCAAGGCAAAACCCAAATTGAAGTCGCAAATAAAATTGGAATAAGCCAAGCGCAGGTTTCAAGGCTTGAAAAGAGCGCCATAGCTAAAATTAAAAAGTAGTTTACTCTTCGCTGCCGCTTAAAACGCTGTAAGCAATTGCACACTCGATTTTTTTCTTTTGCATCTCGCAAGACATTTCATAAGGCTTTTTGAGGTCTTTGTTAAACTGGTAGTTTTTCGAGCTGCAACCGCCGCAACAATAGAATTTAGCCCAGCATTTTTTGCATTTTTCTTTATGATAGACCGTTAGTTTTAAAAATTCTTTTTTAAGGTTTTCGTTGAAAGTTTCTTCGTTTAAGTTGCCCATGATGAACTGTTCTTCGCCGACTAATTGATGGCAAGGGTAGATGTCTCCGTTTGGAGTAATTGCTACATAATCGTTGCCAAAGCCGCAACCCTTGAGCCTTTTGGTGATGCATGGGCCTTCGTTTAAGCTGATGTTGAAGTTGAAAAAGTTGATGTTTTCGCCTGCTTTTTTCATTTCAATCAGCTTTTTTGTTAATTTGTCGTGCTCTTTTAAAATTTCCGGCAAATCTTTTTCGGTCACAGCGTGCTCGAAGCCGTCTCCTGCAAGGGCGGGCTCGGCTGAAATTTCGCTAAAACCGAGGTTATAAATGTGCATGATATCTTCGGTGAAATTTAAGTTTTCTTTTGTGTAAGTGCTTCTAACGTAATATTTTTTGCCGTTTCTTTTTTCTATTAATTTTTTAAATTTCGGCAAAACAACGTCATAGGAGCCTGTCCCTACTTTGGTTAATCTGAATCTGTCGTTTGTTTCTTTTCTGCCGTCAAGCGAAAGAACAACGTCGTAAATTTCTTTGTTTATGAAGTCAATTTTTTCATCATCAAGGAGCACGCCGTTCGTGGTTAGTGTGAATCTAAAGTTTTTGTCGTGCTGCTTTTCAAGGCTTCTTGCGTATTTAACGGTTTCTTTCACGACTTCGAAGTTCATTAGCGGTTCGCCGCCGAAGAAGTCCATTTCAAGGTTTTTAATGTTGCCTGACTTTGCAATAACGAAGTCAATTGCCTTTTTCGCGGTTTCAAGGCTCATGAGTTCCCTTTTGCATTTAAAATCGCCTTTCGAAGCAAAGCAGTAGCTGCACCTTAAGTTGCAATCGTGCGAAACATTAAGGCAAATGGCTTTAATTGGCGAAGAGATTTTTTCTTCGGTAACTAGTTTTTGGTAGCTGTCTTCTGAGAAGAGCTTGCCCGCAGTATAAAGCGAAAAAAGCTCGTCAAAGGCTTCTTTTATTTCTTTTTGCGGGTATTTATCGCTTAGTTTCTTAATAACATACGACTCAGTGTAATCAAAAAAAGTCCCGGGAATATAATCCAAAATATCGTAAGAAATATCATCAACAAGATGAACCGACCCGCTGTTTGTGTCAATCACGAAATTATTATTTTCAAATTTAAATTTATGTATCATAAAAAATTGCCGGCTTTTAACCATGCCGGAAAAAAGCCGTGACTTTCACCTATCTTTTTTATTATTTGTGGTTGCATTCGCATTTTTGGTTGTTAACGGTGTTGTCAACTTTTGAAGCTGTTTGGCAAGAAGCTTGGCATTCACCGCATCCGCCTGTTAAAGCTGTGTTTTTGAGGTCTTTTGTTGTTAAAGTTTTAATGTGTTTCATTTTTTCCTCCTAAATTTGAGATTTCACTTCTATTTTACCACATCTTGCTTTATTTTCAAATACCTTTGTGAAAGTTTTTGCAAATGAGATTAAAGAATGTAATATCAGGGGCGACTTGTCTATATATATTAGTTATGTATGCAAAGAAAAAATAAGATTTTTAAATTGCCGTTTTGGAGATGAAATTATGAATTGGTGGCAGATGCTTGCAAATGATGCTGTTAGAAAGCTTGATTCAAATGTAGAAAAGGGCCTGACTAGCTTTGAAGTTAAAAAAAGGATGCTTAAATATGGCAAAAACACGCTTCAGGCCGAGCAGAAAGACAGCTTTTTAAAGAAACTTTGGCTTCAGCTTTCAGATTTTATGATTGTTACGCTTTTGGTTGCTGCGGCGGTTTCGTTTTTTTCTTCTTTCGTTAAAGGCTCGAAGGATTACATTGACGCGCTGATTATTCTTTTTATTGTTGTTTTGAATATTGTTATTGGAATTTTGCAAGAAAGCAGGGCAGAAAAGGCGATTGATTCTCTTAAAAAGCTTTCTTCGCCTAGCGCCAAGGTTTTGAGGGATTCAAAAGGCCAGAAGGTGCGCTCTGAGGAGTTAGTCCCGGGGGATATACTCATTCTCAAAGCCGGGGATTACATATGCGCTGACGCAAGAGTTTGCGAGGCTTCGGGATTTTTCGTTGAAGAATCGGCCTTAACGGGCGAATCTTTTAGCATCCCGAAGAGTGAGAAGGCTGTTAGCGGGGAAAACCTTTCCCTCGGGGACATGAAAAGCATGGTTTTTTCAGGGACTATCGTCACGAGAGGCCACGCAAAAGCAATTGTTACAGAAACTGGCATGAACACGCAGGTTGGGAAGATCGCCGGGCTGATGAGCGGTGAGCAAAACTTTAAAACTCCGCTTAGCAAAAAACTGGAAAAAACGGGCAAAAGGCTTGGCATTTTCATAATTTTGATTTGCATTTTGGTTTTTGTTCTGGGGATGCTTCAAAATGTTGATTTTGTTGAAATGCTGATGATTTCAATCAGTTTGGCGGTTGCGGCTATTCCTGAGGGTTTGCCTGCGGTGGTTACTATCGTTTTGGCAACGGGCGTTAGAAGAATGGCGGCACGAAACACGATTGTTAGGAATTTGCCGGCGGTTGAAACTCTTGGTCACACAGCGGTGATATGCTCCGACAAAACAGGAACCTTAACCATGAACAAAATGGAAGTTAAAGAGTTAAGGTCAGCGTTTAAACACGAAGATTTTAAAAATAATTTTGCAAAAAAAATTTTGAAGCTCGGCATGCTTTGCAACAACTGCATAATAACCGGCGGGAACATCAAAGGTGAGCCGACCGAAAAGGCGCTTTTAACCGCAGGAATAAAAATAGGGCTTAAAAAGGCTAACCTGGAAGCCAAATTCAAAAGAGTTTTTGAAATTCCTTTTAATTCTTCAAGGAAGCTCATGACGACCGTGCACGAAACGCCTGAAAAGAGTTATATTTCAGTAACTAAAGGCGCACCGGATATAATTCTTAAAAAATGCAAATTTTACAAGACCGAAAGCGGTATTTGCCCTTTGACAGAAGAGGTTTTAAGAAAAATTAAAAAGCAAAGCGAGGAAATGTCCGGCGAGGCTTTGAGGCTTATTGCCATTGCCTTTAAAGATTTAAACACTTTTGAAAAATGCGAAGAAACGCTTGAAAACGAGCTTGTTTTTTGCGGCCTTGCAGGAATTGAAGACCCTGTGCGCCCCGAAGCAAAGCTTGCGGTTAAAAAGTGCAAAAAAGCAGGAATAAAACCCGTGATAATAACCGGCGACCACGCGCTGACTGCAAAAGCTATTGGGAAGGAAATAGGCATCTTAGACGAAAACTCAAAGATAATAACAGGCCCGGAGCTCGAGGAACTCTCGGACGAAAAGCTTGCCGAAAAAATTGAAACTTACTCTATTTTTGCAAGGGTTTCGCCGCAGCACAAGATGAGAATAATCAAAGCACTTCAGAAAAAGGACTTGATAGTTGCGATGACGGGCGACGGCGTTAACGACGCGCCAGCGCTTAAAGCTGCGGACATCGGCTGCGCGATGGGCAAGCACGGAACAGACGCCGCGAAAGCCGCTTCCGATATGATAATAACCGACGACAACTTTGCAACAATAGTTGAAGCAATAAAGCAGGGCAGAGGGATGTTTGAAAACATTAAAAAGACGATTCACTTTTTGCTTTCAACTAACATTGGCGAAGTAATGGTAGTGCTTTTTGGGTTCTTAATCAAAGTCCCAACGCCTCTTTTAGCGGTGCATTTGCTGTGGATAAACATGGTGACAGACGCCTTCCCGGCGCTTGCGCTCGGAGCCAGCCCTATCGAACCCGAAATAATGAAACGAAAACCAATTGGCAACAAAAAAGGATTTTTCTCCGGCAGCATGATTTACAACATTATAATCGAAGGGCTTTTCATAGCTGCGGTTGGGTTTTTATCTTACACTGTTGGAAGGGTCTTTTTCGATGTAGACCCCAGCGACCCTGTAATCGGCAGAACGATGGCATTCACTACTCTTGGGCTTAGCCAATTGATGCATGCTTTTAACGTTCAAAGCGAAAAATCCCTTTTCGAAACGGGAATTTTTGAAAATTTAAAGCTTGTTTATTCCGTTATTTTCTGCATCTTTTTGCAGATTATTTCCGTGGCTGTGCCTGCGTTTAACGGCTTTTTCAAAACGATTTGCCTGAGCTTGCTGCAGTGGATTATCGTAACGATTCTGGCAGTTTCGCCTATTTTAGTTTCTGAAGCTGAGAAAAGATTTTTAAACCCGAAAGAAAAAAATTCCTGCGAAGAATAAAACGAGTATTCTATATTTTTTGAAATCTACATATAAATTTTTACCAAGGGGGATTAACAATGAAAGTTTTTGTACTTAACCGAAAAAAATTAATGATCATCATAGGTTGCATGACCATGGCTCTTGTGGGGGCTTTTGCGCTTACTGGAACGGTTCCTTTCATGGCGAGCGAAAGAAAGTTGCCGATTTACTGCGTTGACAGGGAAGATAAGGTTGTGAGCATATCTTTCGACGCTGCATGGGGTAATGAGCAAACGCAAACTTTGCTTGATATTTTGAAGGATAAAGGCGTTAAAAGCACGTTTTTCCTTGTGGGATTTTGGGCTGAAAAGTACCCTGAATCAGTAAAGGCAATCGCCGATGCCGGCCACGACGTGGGCAACCACTCAAACACTCACCCTCACCTTCCGAAAATGGAAAAAGACAAAATTTTGGCTCAAATAGAAGATTGCAATAAGAAAATCGAAGCTGCAGGAGCACCAAGGCCAATACTTTTCAGGCCGCCTTACGGAGACTACAACAACTGCGTAGTTGAATCCACAAACGAGCTTAAAATGCACTGCATTCAGTGGGATGTCGACAGCCTTGACTGGAAGGACCCAACTCCGGATGACATGGTTAAAAGAATAAAAAGCAAACTAAAACCCGGCTCGATAATTCTGATGCACAACGGCGCCAAGAATACTCCGGAAGCACTGCCAAAAATCATAGATATGATAAAAGGCGAGGGCTACCAAATAGTTCCTATCTCAGAAATTATTTACAAAGAAAATTACACAATGGATTCTCAAGGAAAGCAAAAATTAAATAAATAAAAATAATCTTTAATTTACTAAAGGTAATAAACAGCGCAGCGCACGAATAATATTTAGTAATAAATGCAGGTAAAAGGAGAGGTTAAAAAAATGAATTATGACGTAAGCAAAAGTAATCTAGCGGTCAGAGATTTGGTTTTTGAAGGCTGCAAAGAGGTCCCTGTAGATATGGATTTTTCTTTGCCGGATTACTGCCCTGACATTCAAAAAATCTTAAAATGCAGGGTGATCCCTAACATAAGCTCCAAGAGCATTTCAGGCGACAGGCTTAACATTGAAGGCACCGCTAAAATTAAAACTATTTATCTTGACGCTGAAAGCAAAAGGATAAGGTCTTGCGAGAATTCCATGCCGTTTTCTTGCTCGGTTGACATTAAAAGCAGCCCGGAAAATGCCGTTGCGGACGTTTCTATAAAAGTGGAATATGTTAACTGCCGAGCGGTTAGCCCCAGGAAGCTTGACATTCACGGCTCGTTTTCGATTTCTGCCAAAGTTTACGCTAAGAAGAATGTTGATATTTCTTCAAACGTTAGTGGCAAGGATATCCAGCAGAGAATTTCTGACATGAGAGTGAATAACCTTGCGGGAATCGGCCAGCAGCAGTTTTCGATTAGCGAAGTTATCGAAACAGATCAAAACAAGCCTGCGCCTGAAAGCATTATCAACGCTGATGTTAAAGTGATTGTTAACGACTACAAAAACATGCCGAATAAAACTGTGGTTAAGGGCGAGATAATAGTTAAAATTCTTTACATAGACGATATTTCTTCAGGCCACACCGAAACTCTTAATTACTCAATTCCAATGAGCCAAATAATTGATGTGCCTTCAGTTTCGGAGGATTCAAGGTGCGTGATTAACGCTTCTGTGCTCAGCCACGACGAGCAAATTAACTCCGAAAATGAAAACGCTGCATTTATTGCATGCGAAATTAAACTTTCAGTCACGGTTATGGCTTACCAAGATAAGGATATTTCGCTTGTTTCTGATGTTTATTCAACTGACTATGATGTTGATATTTCCACTGACCCTGTTAAAATTGACCGCCTTGTTGATAATTTCAAAGAAGAAATTGAGCACAAAGAAGTTGTGAAATTCTCTGATGTGACGCTTTCAGAGGTTGTTGACGCTTGGGTGGACGCTTGCACTGTCAGCTGCACGTGCGAAGACGGCAAACTTGAGTTTAAATGCAAAGCAAATGTTTGCGTTTTAGCGGTTGACAGCGAGGAAACCCCTGTTTATGTTGAAAGAATTTTGGAATTCACTCACAGCAAGGCTTATGAAAGCAACCTTGTTTGCGCGGAGTGCGAAAGCAGCATTGTACCTGCTAAAATCAGCTTTAATCTTTCGGGCCAAAATGGCGTTGAAGTGAATTTAACTTTCGAGCTTTTCGGTCAGGTCTATTCATGCAGGAAATGCACTATGGTTAAAGAAGTTTCTGCTGATGAATCCAAAACAGTTCAAAAAGACGGCGCTTCTTTGACGGTTTACTATGCCGAAGGTGGAGAAAACATCTGGGATATCGCAAAAAAATATTACACCTGCGCGCAAATGATTAAAGACGAAAACGACCTTTCGGAAGACAGAGTAAGAAACAGCGGAATGCTTTTAATTCCTATGAAATAGCCGCTTTTAGAAATTAATTTGACAATAAACAAATATTTTTCAGGAGGAAAAAAAGTGGAAGAACGTAATATATACAAAGATATCTCGGCGAGAACCGGCGGGGATATTTACATCGGAGTTGTGGGCCCTGTTCGCAGTGGCAAATCAACTTTCATAAAAAAATTCATGGATACACTTGTTATTCCGAACATTTCTGACGAAGTTCAAAAAGAAAGGGCAATTGATGAGCTTCCTCAATCTGCCGCAGGGCGCACTATTATGACAACTGAGCCAAAATTCATCCCTGAAGATGCCGTTGAAGTTAACGTTGACGGTGCGGCAAGCTTCAAGGCAAGAATGATCGACTGCGTTGGATACATAATCCCCAGTGCGCTTGGGTACATTGAAGATGACCAGCCAAGAATGGTTAAAACTCCTTGGTTTGAAGATGAAATCCCGTTTAACATGGCGGCTGAAATCGGAACGAAAAAAGTTATCACCGACCACTCCACAATAGGGCTTGTAATAACCAGCGACGGAAGCATAGGCGACATTGACAGAGCCGAATATGAGCCCGCTGAAGAAAGAGTCGTGAGCGAGCTTAAAGAGATAAATAAACCGTTTATTGTGCTGCTTAACAGCACAAGCCCGAACTCTCAAACCGTTAAAATGCTTGCGCAGAGCCTTTCGGAAAAATATGGTGTTCCTGTTGTTCCCGTTAATTGCAGCGAAATTGACGAAAACGAAATTAAAAGAATTTTAGCGGAGCTTCTTTTTGAGTTTCCCGTCAGAGAAATTAAAATCGACATGCCAAGATGGGTTGGCTCTCTTGAAAAAGACCACTGGCTCAGAAGCAGCGTTTATTCCTGCATTAAAAACATTGCGAAAGATATTTCGAAAATAAGCGAGATTGAAAAGTTAATTCAAAGCCTTGAAGAGTGCGAATACGTTAGCGGTGCTGAAATTTCCGAAATAGACCTTGGCACCGGAAGCGCAAGAATCGCCGTGACTTTAGATCCTGCGTTATTTTATAAAGTTCTTGGCGAAAAAACTGGAATTGAAGTTTCTGATGAATGCTCTTTGATGCAGTCGATGATGGAACTTGCTAAAACAAGGCAAAAATACGAAAGAATAGCCAGCACATACGATGAAGTGGAAGAATCAGGCTATGGAATCGTGATGCCAACCATGGAAGAGCTGCACCTTGACGAGCCGGAAATAATAAAGCAAAACGGCAAATACGGCATAAGGCTAAGGGCCTCTGCTCCTTCGGTTCACATGATGAAAACAAACATCACAACCGAAGTAACGCCAATCGTAGGCTCCGAGCAGCAATCTGAAGAACTAGTTATGTATTTGCTCCGTGAATTCGAAGAAAACCCGGCGAAAATCTGGGAGTCAAATATCTTTGGCAAGTCGCTTCATGAACTCGTGAACGAAGGGCTTCATAACAAGCTTTATCGCATGCCGCCTGACGCAAGAGAAAAAATCAAAGAAACTATCGAAAGAATAATAAACGAAGGTTGCAACGGCCTTGTTTGCATAATACTTTAAAAAATTAGTCCTCTCGCTTTGTTCGGGAGGATTATTTATGAAAAAAATCGGTATTATTTCAAATAAGCATATGGTATAATTTTAAATTGAAAAATATGTTTGTTTAGTAAAGGAAAATGCAAAATGAATACTACTTCAAAAACAAAACCTGAAAAAAAGGTTAACCACTCTTTTGCGGCCGGCGCACTGATTATGACCCTTGGAATGTTCATAGTTAAGCTTGCTGGAGCGGCTTTTAAGATCCCGCTTTCTTACATTTTAGGAGGGGTGGGGTTTGGTTATTTCACCACGGCTTACAATATGTACAGCCCGATTCACGCGCTTGCAACAGCGGGTTTACCCATTGCTATTTCAAGGATGGTTTCGGGCTACATGACCCAAGGACGCTACAAAGACGTTAAACTCATGCACAAAATTTCTATCCCGCTTTTTATGGCAACGGGTCTTTTCGGCTCGCTTTTAATGATTTTTGGTTCGTTTTATTACGTCCGGCTTGTTAATGCTCCGGGCTCGCTTTACTCGCTTTTAGCCCTTGCACCAACTATTTTCTTTTCTTGCCTTATTTCAATTTACAAAGGCTACTACGAAGGCCTTAGGAATATGATTCCAACTGCTGTTTCAGAGATAATCGAAGCTTTCGGCAAAGTTATTTTCGGAATAAGCCTTTCATGGCTCACGGTTTCTTACGGGATGAGTGAATTCCAAAAATTCGGTACGGTTTTCGGCACGGCTTATGAAACGAAAGAAGCCGCTAAACTAGCGATTCTGCCTTGGGTTTCGGCTGCGGCAGTTGTTGGAATAACGCTTGGTTCAGTTGCAGGGTATCTTTACATGCTTATTAAATTCAAAATTAGCGGTGACGGCATCACGCCTGAAGAATTAAAAGAAGCTCCGAAGCCTTACCCTGTTAAAAAAATAATGAGGATGCTCCTTAGCATTTCAATCCCCGTTGCTTTGGGCGCAATTATCATGAATGTGGCTTCAGCTATAGATTCCACCTTGATTCAAACAAGGCTTAATGATATAATGACCTCAACGCCTGAAGCGTTATTGAAGGTTTACGGCAGTTTGATACCTGAGCAGAACATTAAAGCAGGGAAGGTTCACATCTTTTTGCTGGGATGTTTTGGATATATGAACACAGTTGCAATGGTTTTGCCGACTATCACTCAGGGATTTGCTATAAGCGCACTGCCAAATGTTACTTCGGCTTGGGTCAGCGGCGTTAAAGAAAAAATTAAAAGCAGTATAGAAACTGTTTTAAAAGTTACAAGCATTGTTTCTTTGCCAATTGGGATTGGAATGTCGGTTCTTTCGTTTCCTATTATGGATTTAATTTATAACACATTTGGCAAGAACAAAAGTGCCGAAGAAGTTGTTATCTCTTCGCACATCATGAGCATTTATGCTCTGGGAATTATTTTTGTTGCAATCGGAACACCAATTTGCAGCACTCTGCAAGCTGTGGGAAGAGCTGATATTCCGCTCAAAGCCCTTACTGCGGGAGTTGTTATGAAAATTGCTCTTAATTATATTCTAGTTGGAATCCCTGAAATTAATATTCAAGGCGCAGGAATAGGAACGCTTGTTTGCTACCTGTTTGTTTGCGCGGTTACTCTTTTTTCGCTCAAAAAGGAAACGAAAGTTTCGCTTGATTTCAAAGGCGTGTTTTTAAAGCCGCTTTTGTGTGCTTTGATTTGCGGAGCCACTGCGTGGGCCTCTCAAGGCTTGATGGCGCTGGTTATTCCTTACAAACTTGCAACGGTTATTGCAATAGTTTTGGCTGCTGCTGCTTACATTTTTGCGCTGTTTTTGACGAAAACTGTTACTTCGAAAGATTTGGCCACTATTCCAAAATGCAAAAAAATAACAAAAGTACTTGAAAAATTTGGAATGATGAGTTAATATGGGAATAAATGTAAAAACTTGAAAAAGTTTACATTTAAGACGTTTAGAAGGGCAGTGATAAGTATGGAGCCAGTCCACAGACGCAGGTATTCAGCCGAAGACCTTGCAAAGCTCATCAGAACGCTAAAATTCTCGGAAGGCTTTAAATTGGACAAGACTCAAAAACATGCGAGTATAAGGTCTAATTTGATAAAAGAAGCTTATGAGGTTTTGGAAGCCATAGATATGCAAGACAGCGAATTGCTCAAAGAGGAGCTTGGAGACATTCTTTTGCAAATAATGCAGCATTCGAGCATTGAAGAAGAAGAGGGGAATTTTTCTTTTGATGATGTTGTAAATAGTGCCTGCGAGAAAATTTTGGCGAAATATCCTCATCTCGCAATTGAAAAAAGTGCAGAAAGTAATGTTTACAGCATGCCTCAGCGGGGCTTTAATTTGCCAAGGATGAGAAGTTTTGGTCAAAATGACCAAACAGAAAAAACCGTTATGCCGGCTTTGATTGAAGCAAGAAAGATTCAAGAAAGAGCTGCAAGGCTCAATTTTGGTGTATTTTCGGTAGGTGAGGCTTTTAATGAAGCGTTCGAAAGACTCCATTATCTTGAAACTTTAATCTTGGGGAGACGAAAAGAATTTTATGAAAAAGAATTTGGAGATTTAATTTTCTCGGTCTCAGAAATCGCACGATTACTGGGCATTGACGCTGAAACCGCTCTCCATAATTCGAGTGAAATATTCAAAAATGAGTTTTTATGTAAATTGTCGCTTGCAAATAGAAATAATCTGTAGTAACATTAATATGCATTCAAAAACTACCTATTTTTGGTATTTTTGATATAAAAAAATAAAAACTTGGGGGACATCTGTATGAATAGATCTGAGTTAGTTGCTAAAATTGCAGAAAAAAGTGAACTTTCAAAGAAAGATGCTGAAAAAGCAGTTGCAGCATTCATCGAATCTGTTACTGAAGCATTAGTTTCAGGAGACAAAGTTCAACTCGTAGGATTCGGAAGCTTTGAAGTACGCAGACGTGAAGAACGTGCAGGCCGCGATCCACGCACAGGCAATGCTATTACCATTCCTGCAAGCAATTCACCAGCTTTTAAAGCAGGTAAAGCACTTAAAGATGCAGTAAACAAATAAGATTTGTTTAAAACCATGAATCTTCTGATTTTTTTCAGGAGATTCTTTTTTATTTGAAAAAATAGGTTTTTTGTGGTAATACTAAAGCTGTTATGAATAATATTTATTTGAATTTAAACGAAAAATGTAAAACCCTTCCTAATTCCCCGGGGGTTTACCTTATGCAAAATAGTGAGGGAGAAATAATTTACGTCGGTAAAGCGAAAAATTTGAAGAATAGAGTGTCATCTTATTTCCTACTTGAACATGAAAAAGGTTCAAAAGTAGAAAAAATGGTGGAAAACGTTAAAAATTTTGAATATATAATTACCGATAGTGAATTTGAAGCGCTTGTTTTGGAGTGCAGCCTTATTAAAAAGCATCAGCCGAAATACAATATTTTGCTTAAAGATTCAAAAGGCTACAGCTACATTAAAATCTCAAACGAAATCTGGCCGAAGGTTTCTTACGTGAAGCAAAAAAGCAGCGACGATGCTGTTTACATCGGGCCGTATATGAGTTCCTTTTCGGTTAAAAAGACGGTTGAAGAAGTCTCGAGAATTTTTAAGCTTCCTAATTGCAGCCGCGACCTTAGCAAAAGGTGGAAACGGCCGTGCCTTAATTATTACATCAATCGTTGCAGCGCGCCGTGCATCAGGGCGATTTCTTATGAAGAATACCTTGCGGTTATTGCTGAGGTTAAGGACTTCCTTAAAAACGGAATTAACAAAACCGCCAGCGACCTAAAAAAGCAAATGGCCGAGGCTTCTGAGAACATGCAGTTTGAAAAAGCCGCTAAAATAAGGGATAGAATAGCGGCGATTGAGAAAATAAAAAGCAAGCAAAAGGTTGTTTCATACGGCGTGAAGGAGCAAGACGTGATAGCTGTTTCGAGGGATGAAAACGATGTTTCAGTTCAGATTTTCAGGTTTAAAAACGGCGATATGTACGAAAGCGAGAACTTTTTATTAAATACTCAGCAGCCAGACGATGAAGTCAGAGCGGAATTTTTAAAGCAATTTTATGAAACTCAGGAATTCATCCCTAAAACGGTTGTTTTGGATGGTGCCGCGGAAGATTTTGAATTAATTAAAAAGTTGATTTCAGAAAAAGCGAAAAAGAAAGTTAAAATTGAAATCCCTCAGAAAGGCAAGGCGTTTGAGCTTGCCCGGATGTGCAAAAATAACGCTTATGAGAACCTTTTGAGAAGCAGTGGGGTTAAAACGAAAGAGGATTTTTACCTTCAAGATCTTAAAAATCTGCTTGGCCTTGAAAAAGCCCCGAAAAGAATCGAAGCTTATGATATTTCGAACCTTTTTGGTTCAAATTGCGTTGCTGGAATGGTTGTTTTTGAAAATGGCAAACGCCTGCGAAAAGATTACCGCCGTTTTAGCATGAACTATATGCAAGATGATTTTGCGGCTATGAATTCGGTTATAATGAGGAGGTTTAGCCACCAAAGCCTTAAAAATGACGATAAAGGCTTCGAAAAAATGCCTGACCTTGTTCTTGTTGATGGTGGTTTTGGGCAGGTTAAAGCGGCTAAAACGGCCTTAAATGAGCTTGGAGTGAATATTCCTGTTTTTGGGATGGTTAAAGATCGCAAGCACAGAACTCGGGCGCTTACAACCGAAAATGAAGAAATTGAAATAAAAAATAACGGCAGGTTATTTTTGTTCATAACCTCCGTCCAGGATGAAGTGCACCGCTACACCGTTAATTATCACCGCAAATTGCGCGAAAAAGGCATCAAAGCCTCTGAACTTGATAAAATCAAAGGCGTCGGAAAAATCCGTTCTAAAGAGCTTTTAAAGACTTTTGGAAGCATTGAGAAAATCTACGAGGCTTCCGCCGAAGAAATCGCGAGCGTTAAAAGCATAACTGAGCCTTGCGCCAAGGAAATTTACAATTATTTTCACGGTAGCGATGTTAAGAAATAGAGTCTAAAACTTTTTGAAAATATTCCGGCAGATCGCTTGAAAACCGCATGTGTTTTTTAAGCGTCGGGTGGAAAAATCCAAGAGTTCTCGCATGGAGGCATTGGCCTTTTAAAAACGGGAACTCATTTTTTCTGCTTTTTCCGTAAACTTCGTCGCCGGCAATCGGGTGGCCAAGGTAACTCATGTGAACTCTTATTTGGTGGGTTCTGCCGGTTTCGAGTTTCAGTTTTAGGTGCGAATATTTTTGATATTTTTTAATAACCTCATAGTGCGTTATGGCGAGTTTCCCGGATGATTCTGAAACCGCCATTTTTTTTCTGTCTATTTTGTGCCTTGTGATAAAAGTCCTCACGGTGCCGGAATCACTTTTAAGGTGCCCGTGAATCACGGCTTCGTATTCTCTTTCAAAGCTGTGGTCTTTTATTTGCACTGCGAGCTCATTATGGGTTTTGTCGTTTTTCGCAACTATCAAAAGCCCGCTGGTGTCTTTGTCTATTCTATGGACGATTCCCGGCCTTATAACGCCATTTATGCCCGAAAGAGAGCCTTTGCAATGGTGAAGAAGAGCATTAACCAAAGTCCCGTCGTAATTCCCCGGCGCAGGGTGGACGACCATGCCTTTTGGTTTGTTAACGACTATCAAATCGTCGTCTTCATAAACTATGTCAAGCGGGATGTTTTCCGGTTTAACTTCGAGCGGTTTTGCTTCGGGGATTACCACTGAAATAGTTTGATTTTTGCTTATTTTCGAGTTTTTTTGCGCTGCTGTGCCGTCTATTTTAACGTGGCCTTCTTCGATTAATTTTTGAAGCCTTGAGCGCGAAATATCGTTTAGTTTTTCGCTTAAAAATTTGTCTATTCTTATTCCTTGCGAGTTTTCGTCAACTAAAAATTTAAAATCTTCCACTTTTTCACCCCACTCCGAGGTCCGTATTGCTTATTAATATGTCAATTTGGCGGTCGTTTTTAATTTTTGGGTAAATTTCTTTTATGAATTTGCCTATTAAAATTGGGTCGGGTGAAATTCTTGTTGAATTTTTAACGAAAACGCTAACGGTGAATCTTTCAAAGTATTTTTTTGCAAGTTCAATGTCGCTTTTTATGGTTTCGAATTTTTGGCCTTTAACGCCAACAAGCAAGCAAACACTGCTGAAATATTTTGAAACATCTTCTGCAGTGACATCTTCCGGGATGCCTTTATTCCAGCTGGACCTGAGCTCGCCATTGAATGTTTCTATTCCTGTTCTGAATTTAACTTTTATTCCTTTGAATCTTTCTGCGAATTTTTCAAGCTTATTTCTGTAAGCCCAGTGGACCTCAAACCAAAGTTCTTTTATGTTTTTTTCAAGGCATTTTTTGTAAATTAAATCCAAGGTTTTGTCGTCAAGTTCCATTGCGGAACCTGAATTTATAACGTCTAAAATTCCGAACTCACCTGTTATTTTTTCAATTACCTTGGAATTTAATTCGAAAGGATCTTCGCTTACATCTTCGAAATAATCGCAAAATTTGCATTTTTTCCAAAAACACCCTGAGCCTTGCAAGAGTATGAACTCTCGGGGGAACTTTTCAAATATTTTTGAGTACCTTATTTCAACCTTTTTCACTAAAAAACCTCTTTTTATTTTTATTATAAATCACTGTGCGCTTGGCCGCAAGCATTAAAAAAGCTTCTAAAAAAGAAGCTTTAGTTTTTCTTTGAATAAAGCAGCATAACCGCCTTTGTTTTGATGTTTTCGTTTGAGAATATAAACTCTTCGTCAATTGGCTTTGAGCTTTCGTCGCTGCTTATGCACCACTTGCCGTTGTTGCTTTTTAAATAAGCATAGTAGTGATTAGAATGGTGGCAAACAATGCATTTTAGTTCGTAATCTTTGCCGTTTGAGCTGTAAGTTTTGCTGAAGTTTTTGCTTTCTTTGGTTGGCGTGCAGAATATTTTGTATTTTGCGTCTTCAATCGGGGCGCCATGGAGTATTAGTGCGTCTTCCTCAGCTCTTTTAGGGCCTTCGTTTAAATCCCCAGCGGTAATGATGCTAAGGCCCAGCGAATCACACGGGAGTTCTAGATTCATCAAGGTTTCGCTTGCATCTTGCTGCACATTATTTTGGCCGGGGTAAAGCATATGGATAAAATTTTGCAGTTCATTTTCTAAATCATCATCTAGGATGGTATTGCGGCTGACATTAATTATTTTCATCAAAGAATTAAGATGTTTTATTTTATTGCTTTCGGTTTCTTCTAAGTTCCCGTTTTTAGCTTCAGGAATTTGCCTGAGGAGCTGCAGGATAACATTAAGATGGCATGAATTGCCGATGTTTGGCAGCCCTTTGACGAAGGAAGTAGGGGCCTCTTGAGTTTGGGATGACCCATTTTTATTTTCAAGAATTTTTTGCAGTTTAGTTTCAATTTCTTCAGGGAAGATGTGGTTTAGAGCATAAAGCGGAATCAGTTTGAAAAATTCTTTATCAAAAAGCAAATCTTTGATTTGTTCTAGGCTTAAGTTTTCAGGGTGAATATTGTTTTTCATGAAGAACTCTTCGAATATCAAAGCGGTTATTTCGTCTTTTTTTAAAATATGCTGGAATTTTTTGCAAGTTTCTAAGAGCTGGTCATTGCCCAGGCTTTTCAAAGTTTCATAATAAAATTTTTTTAGTTTCGTTTCAGGGGAGTTTTCATTCGTGTTCAATAAGATGTAAAACGCTGTGCCGAGCGCTGCAGCTGATGTAATCCCCAAAGCTGCCCAAAGCCCATTTGAGATTGTTTTTGAAGGTTTGATTTCAGCTTTTGGCGCTGCTTTAATCGGCGTGATTCCGAGCGAAAGTGCGGCTAGCGTTGCTGCGAGAGGTTTTCTAAGATTTTCATTGATTACTCCTCCGGAGACTTTGCTTAGGCTTTCATCAGGTAATTTCTCGCCTGATTTTTCCAAAAGTTCGTTTACTCCTTCTTCGAAATCTTTTTTAGAAATTTCGCTGTCAATGCTTTTAAAAAGCTCGAATATTTCGCCCAGTGTTTCAAGTTTTATTAGTTTTTTTGAAAGTTCTTTATTTTCGAAAATTTGATTGACGGCATTTTGCATTTGTTTCGTCATCATAATACCTCCTGAATTTTTGCAAAATAAAAACGTGATATCTTTTTAATAAGATATCACATTTTTTTAGAGTAATCAAATTCCCTGGCCTTACATGCTGCAGATTTCTATGCATTTTAGTTCCGTGCGGCCATCATTGAAATAGAATCTTATGAAATAGTTATCAAGAATATATTTGTCGCAAGGAATTGATTTAACGTTGTTAATGTTGATTCCCAGGTGAGAGAAAACGGTTTTGTAGTAATCCGGGCAAGAGTAGTTGATAGATGAGAAAGGTTCGCCCATAACGGATCTTCTTTCAACTGCGGTGCTGTTTGCGCCCAAGCCCATGAAGGATTCTTTCGTGCCGAGAACGATCTTCTCGCAAACGTATTCTCCTTTTTCGCTGTCGATTTTAAATACTATCGAAGCGTCAAGGTTGCGGTAAGTTACGATCATCTTACCGTTTGTTTCGGTCTTGTAGGTTTCCTGGCCGAATTCAGAAGCAACATCGTCAGGGGATTTTCCAAGGTAAGCAATGTAATCAATGCTGTCAGAGCGGAAGTTCCCTGAGAAAAGTTCGGAGCCGAGCTTGTCGTATGAAGTTCCTTTGCCTTGGCGTTTCCCGTTTGAAAATTCGCCAGAGTAGATAATAACCGAGGTTGAGGTGTCATAAAGGCTTCCTTTTCCGTCGTAAACGCCGTCTTTGAATTCTCCTGAGTAAACCACCGAGCCTGTGTCGAGGTCATAAAGGTTGCCTGTTCCGTTGTACATTCCTCTTTCAAAGTTGCCGGCATATTGAAGCGCCGTTCCGCTGTAAAGCTTGCCTTCGCCGCCGTAAGAGCCGTCTTTAAAGTTGCCTTCGTAGTGAATTGTTTTGCCGTCGCTGCCGAATTCCACTGCATTGCCATTTAAGGCGTCATTTTCATGTTGGCCATAGTATTTTTTAAGCCCTGTGTCAGGGTCGTATTCTGCGCCCATCCCTGAGCGCTGGCCTACAGCGAAGCTTCCGTCGTAGATTAATTTACCAATGGTGTTGTAAAGTTTGCCTTCGCCGTTGTAAAGGTTATTCGCGAAGCCGCCTGTGTAAGTTAAAATGCCTTCGGAATTGTAAAGTTCGCCGTCGCCGCTGTATTTTCCGCCTTCGAAGTTTCCTTTGTAAATTACTTTGCCTTGTGAGTCATATTGAATTCCGGTTCCTTTCGGGGAGCCTTTTTCCAGGTTGCCTTCAAAAACGAGTTTATCAGAAGTGTCGAAAACTCTGGCTTTGCCCGTGAATTTGGAATATTTGAGTGTGTCGAGCCTTAAGTTTGCCGTCCAGACTTTGCCTTCAGCCCACGGCACGGCGTAGTAGACCAAAAAGTAGCCTACAACGCCCACTGCTATAATGCTCATGCATACGAATCTTTTTGAAAAATAAAGCCCGAAAAATTGCCAGTAATTCTTTTTGCTTCTGGGGCGTGCCATGATGTTTTGAAAGAACTTTTGAATCTTTTGCTGAATGAATTGAACCGCATTGTTTGCCGTGTTTTGCAGCCGGACCAAGAATGTGGTCATTGCGGCAAGCTGAGTTTGAATCATTGTTGAAACTCTTGAAATTATACCTTTAAACATTCATATCCGTCCTATTCTTTAAATTTATATAATGCAACCGGTGAAATATTTTTCGGCACCGGGGTTTTTCTCAAGTTTGTCTAATTCTTCGTCGCAAAGCATCAAGTATTTTATGCTTACTTTGTCTTTTTCGTTTACTCTTAGCACTTCTGCAAATGCTTTTCGTGCTTTTTCGAATTCTGCGTTCATGAATAGCTCGATGCCGTTTTCAAATGTTTCTTTCGTTGAGAGGTAAAGGTCTTTTGCGTATTTATTTTCAGTTCCGTCGATTATTTGGTAAATATCCTCGGAGTCTGTGTCAACCGGGCTTGCCGCACGGCCGATGTAACGGTAAGTAAACGGAATATTTTCGCTTAAGGAATTTATTATGTTTCCTGTTGCAACGTGGTTTATTCCGAGCATTTTGAGCCTGCTGTCGATGTTGAAAAGCTGCATGATTTCATCCGAAATTGCAATAACTCCTCTGCGGTCTTCGTTTCCTGAAACACCGACTAAAACTTCGCCCGAACCTAAGGTTATGTTCATTCTGTTTTTAATTTCTTCAGGTAGATCCACTTCTTTGAACTGAATCGAAGCGCTAAGAGCGTCAATGAAGCTGCCTGGGAAGAAGATTATTGCGTCAAGGCCCGTGAATGTTTGAACAATACCGTTATTGTTCTCAACCACTTTGAAAAGCTCTTCGTAGCTTCTGTTAACCGCATTAAAGACTTCGTTTTCTTTTTCAAAGTCAAAGCAGCCTTTGCAAGAAACATTGAAACTGATGTAAACAACATTCATCTTAACGACTTTGTGCGAATGAAGCTCAACTTGCGTGATCTTTTCTTTGTCTATTAATCTGAAAATTTCTTGCGGAACATACCTTAAATATTCTTTATTGAGTTTGATTAAGTTCGAAGTGTAGCGCTCGATTTTTTCAGACATTAAATTAAATGTTTGAGCAACGTCTGCGAGCTCGTCTTTCGTGCTTATTCTTATTCTTGTGTCCCACTTGCCTTTGCTCATGTTGTCGATTGCTTTTTCAATCTTTTTAAGAGGCCTGAGGCACCATGCAATAACGAAGCAAGCGAAAATTCCAATGAGAACTGTTATTACGATTATAAGCGCTGAAGAATGCTTGAATATTTGCCTGAATTCTCTAGTTGTGTGGATGTCTTCATCGAGGAAGTTTCCAACCATTCCAACCACTGCGCCTTTGCTGTCTTTAATAGGAACAAAACTTGCCGAAATATTTCCGTAAACATCACGGAAGTTTGCGTGGTAGGATTCTTCGCTGTTTTTAGTGTCTGAAAGAGTTGCCCAAGCTTTGTAGATTGCTTCGTTTTCATCGTCTTCGAGCAAGTAATCAACGAGAGCATAATTTAGCGGGATCATATCGGGGGAGGTGTATTTTAATTTATCATAAGAGCTTGAGTTCACGCTGTATTTTGTGTTGATTGTTGTGTAAAGTTTGCCGTAGCTTTCAATGTAAGTTACTAAGTAGTCGCTCGTGTCGCCAATATTAAGTGAGGCTTCTTTGTAGCCTTCTTGAAGTTCATTTTTGAGTTTTAAGTAATTTGAATTCATATAGCCTGAAATGTGATTAAGGTTTGAAAATTCGCTACCGCTTATGATATTCGCAGCGGTTTTTGCAACACGTTCCTGGTTAGTTGCAAGCACGCTCATGTATTCTTTAACGCCGTCGCTTGTGTTAACGAAAATCAAAACGCCCATTGAAATGAAAAATGCAGGAAGGAACATTGCAGTGATTCTAACCGCTAGAGGGACCCTTGTTATTTCGGTTTTCAAAAGGAATTTAAAGCCAAAGTAAAGAGCCACGCCGGCAACCATGATGCCCAGCATGATTAAATACCCCCAAGGGAAGAGAGCACCTCTCAAGTCTGCTACTATGCGGTTTTCATTTGCGCCGAATCTGACGTGGTAGGCTCTGTCGAATGCTTTTGATGCAGCATAGTAATCGTCAGCTGAGATTGTTTTGATTGTGCGAATGTCTTTCATTTTTACGTTCAGACCTGTTGAAAGTTCGCTGTCAAGGTCATAAATGCTCTGGAGCATTCCGCTTTGGGTGTTGAGTTTATAGAATTTGCCGTTAACGCAATCGCTGAAATAAAGGTTGTCGTTTGAGTCAACACTCATGCCAACGATTTGGAAAGGCTTTTTGCTTAAAATATTCGAGCAATTTTCGAAGGTGCCTTCGTTGTTCGTTGCATAGAGCTCGCCGTTTAAGGTTGAGTAGTAAATTCTTCCGGTTGAAAGAACGCTCATGTCGCTAATCCATTCGTAGCTTTGATTGGTTGTGGCAGCTTTGGTTTCCACCGTGAAGCTTTTAATTTTCCTTGGGCTTTCGTTTGTGAGCGGGTCTGCGGTTATGATGCTGTAGGTGTTGTTTTCGCAGGTTAAAATCGTTAATTTTTGCTCAACTATTTGAATTTTGCGGATGTACGGCTCAGTTGGAGGATTAGCATCTTTCGAAAAATCCGTAGCGGCTATTTGTTTAATGTAGTTGCCGTTAGTGTCGTACATCAAAACGGTTTCGCTGAGTGTTGGGTATAAAGACTTGTCCGCAGCGGGGGCGCTTAAATTCTTTTTCTGCTTGACGAAATAGAAGTTGCCTTTTGAGTCAACTTCAAGGTTGCTGTAAACATATGCGCTTTTATCATCAGATTTTTCCAGGTTTATCTGGAATATTGTTGCACCGCTGGGGGAAACTTTTGTCACTTTATAAAGGCCTTTGTTTTCGTCAACGCCAAGGATGTAAACGTTGCTTGAAGGGTCCATGTCTGAACTCAGGAATGCCCCGAAATTCGGCCTATTAACGAAATACTGGACTATAAAAGAGAACACCAGCAAGAAAATAATCATTATACTGTACTTAACTTTCGGCTGAGAAACAAGATTTGCAAATTTGGTTAGGCTTTTTTCAACATTAACTTTCTTTTCCATACAATCCCCTCACATTATTTTTTATTTCAAGTAAAATCACTGTATTTATGTGCTTTTTCTGAAAAATATATAAATTATACAAATATTTTCAGATTTTGCGATTTTACTTTTTTAATTGACTTGTTTAATATAGTATATTATTATAGAATAATTGAGTCAAGTGTTATAAAAAATGTTTTATTTATTTATTTTTTCAAAACGGGGTGTGAGAAATACATGGCTAATATCAACAAAAGCTTAGATTATATCTCAATGGCGTCGCTTTTTGAAGGCGAGGGTCTTAAAATTTTGGTTGCTTACAAGGGCGAAAAGAAGCTAGAAAATTTTTTTATTCTTAATGAATTTTCTTACAACGACGAGAATTTAGGGAAATTTAAAATACTTTTTAACATGTTTAATTCCCCGGAAAAGCCGAAAGAATTTGTCGATTTTTTTGTTGAGGATGAAAAATTTTATGCTGTTTTCACTTATTTCCAAGAAGACAGCATAGAGAAAAAATACAGCAAAACCTTTAATACATCACATTTCGACGAAAGATGCAAAATTCTTGAAAGCATTTTGATTTACTTTGAAGGCATTTACAGATTCCCCAGGTGCATCCTTGGTTGCCTTTCTGAGCCGGAGAACATAAGAGTGGATGAAGAAAAAAACATTCATTTTATTTATGATTTGCGAAATATGGACAAATACAGCGACGAAACCAAGAATCTTAACTTGATTTTTGAAAATATCGCAAAGGTTATTTATATTCTTTTGGAAAATGAAGCCCAGGCAAAGTTTAATAAAGAGCTTCACATAGTTATTGATAAATGCAAAAGGGGCGTTTACAGCTCGATCCCTCAAATGGCGGTGGAGCTTAAAAGAGCCGAAAAAATTTCAATGAACAGCTCGTGGGGTTCCTACATTAGATATCAACTTAGCCTTCGAAAAGACACAATAGCCCGGGTTTCAAAGCTTTCAACGGCTTTCATTATAGCTTTGGGTGCATTTTACCTTGTTTATAGCAAATTAAATGAAGGCCAAAACGCAGGCACCGCACCGACTATGGTTGCAATTGGAGGAGTTAACTACACGGGCGACACTCAAGATGAATCCGATAAAAATGTTTCAACTGAAAACATTGACAATCAAACGGGCGAAGTTAAATCTGCGGATATTGTTCTTAGCCCTGGGCTTGACATTCAGTACGAAGACTATATAGTTCAAAACGGCGACACAATAACCTCAATTTGCAATGATTATTACAAAGATGAAAAATTCATAACGGCTGTTGCAAGCTTCAACGGGCTTGACGTTAAAGACATGCTTACTGCGGGCTCGATCCTTAAACTTCCTAACAGAACTGCTGTTGCGCTTTACACTTCAAAATAGTTTTTCTTGAAAAATAGTTAATAATAATTTAGAATTAAAAGTGTAAAAACACAGTTTATGGGGGAAAAAATGAACAATTCAAATGAAGATTATTCCTGCGGATATAAAAATGGTTCGGGGAATACCAAATATGTTGATATATATTCTTCTGAAAAGAAAAAAGTAAGAAGAAGTAGGATACCGGTTTTAAGGATACTTTCATTCTTGTTTTTCTTGTGCTTGGGTATTATCGGTGGTGCAATGATCTATGGCTACAACACTTTGCATTCTTTTAACTATGAAGAAGTTGAGCCAGAAACTACGCAAGAAGTTAAAAAAGAAGCCGAAGAGCTCGGGCTTTTGAATGATAATATGGTTCTTAATATTTTGCTCATAGGGAGCGACTCAATGTCGACAGGAGATCACGGAAGAAGCGACTCGCTGATGGTTCTTTCGCTTAATACTAGAAGTAAAAAAATAAAAGTAACTTCGATTATGAGGGACTTGTGGGTTGATATTCCTAAGTTTGGCAAGGACCGCATGAACGCAGCTTATGCCTACGGTGGCTCGAAGCTTACAATTGACACTGTTCAAAAGAATTTCGGGGTTTTAATTGACAGATACGTTTGCGTTGACTTTGAAGGTTTTGCGAAAATAGTTGATTCGCTTGGCGGAATTGACATGGAGCTTACCGCAGCGGAATGTGCTTACATCAACAAATATTCAGGGGACAAGCACACTCTGAAGGGTGCAGGGGTTAAGCACCTCACTGGTTTGCAGGCGCTTCACCACTCAAGGAATCGCAACAGCAAAGGCTCGGATTACGACAGAACTTCGCGCCAGAGAGACGTTATAAAGGCAATTGTTGAAGCTCTTAAACATTCAAGCGTTGCCAAAATGACGGAGATGATTTCAGTTCTTGGCCCGATGATAACGACCAATTTCAAACCTTCTGAAATAACAAAGCTTGCAAAGGCTTCTCCAACTTATCTTGGCTATGAAATGGAAGAGTTCCGTTTGCCAACTGACGATAACGTTAGGGATGAAACCCACGACAAGAAAATGGTTCTTGCGATTAAAGATCTTAGCAAAGCCAAAAAGGACCTTAAGAAGTTTATCTATGGAACTGAATAAAAAAATAACCACGCTTCAAAAGAGCGTGGTTTTAATATTTTAGTTTTTATTTCAAAATTAAATTTTTTGAGTGCTTTTTAACGTAATTTGCTATGGTTGAGTTTTTATCTGCCAGCACTGAAATCATTTGGGAGCATGACTCGAAAATTTTGTGGCCGATTTCAAGGTCTTTTGCCTTAACGATTATGTTTTCAAGCGAGCTGCAGCCTAGAAACACTGAGCTACCTATTGACCTCACCTTTTTGCCGATGGTGAATTTTTTCAGCGCTGTGCAATTAGTGAACGCTCCAGGGCCTATGAAATCAATTTTGTTTTCAAAATCAATATATTTCAAATTTTTGCAATCTTGAAATGCTGCATCGTAAATTGAAATTGGTTTGTTGCCATTTTTTGAAATTTTCTCAAGATTTTCGCATCCTTGGAAGGCATAACTTGAAATGGACCGGGTGTTTGCGTGGAGCGTTAGCTCTTTTTTAGTTGACGCAGGGCAGATTTTTAAATCTGAAAAATCTTTGCTGTAAAGTATTCCTTGGTAACTTGAAAAATTTGGGTTTTTAGCTTCAACTGTTATGTTTTTTAAATTTTTGCATCCTAAAAAAGCAAATTTTTTAAGTAATTCAAGGCCTTCACCTATTTTTATATTTTGGCAGCTTTCGCAGTCTCCAAATGCCAGGCAACCGATGCTTTTAACGTTTTTCGGAATGTTTATTTCTTTAAGCGTGGTGCAGGAATAAAACGCATAATCATCAATTGTTTCAAGGCTTTGGGGCAAAGTTATTTCTTCAATTTCTTTTCTGTCTTTAAAGGTGCCGAAAGCGATTTTTTTAATTCCTTCGGGCAAAATTACTTTTGAAGAGTTGCCTTGGTAAGATTTGAGTGTTCCGGCATCATCTATGACGAGTGAAGTTTCTTTGGAGGGCAAGCTGGAAGAAACAGCCGGCGGATCAGCCGCGAAAGCAGTGCTTGACGAGAGTGCACCGAAAATTAAATTTGCTAATAATGCCAGGGATTTTGTTTTTTTAGAATTAAACATCGGTTTTTCCTCCCTATTTATATATTTTTAACATATTTATCTATCAAGATACTATCAAATTGATTAATATAAGTCAACTTTTAGTTTTTCTTTTTCTTAAATCCGTCTTTAAGGCCAACGCTTTTGTTGAAAACAAGGTTATTTTCAGAAAAATTCTTGCAGTCAGGGCAGAAATACCCAATCCTCATAAACTGGTAAGAATCGCCTATTTTAGCGGCTTTAATGTTTTCTTCGGCTTTGCAGTTCTTTTTAACTTCCAAGGAATTTTCGTTCAAAGTTGCCATTAAGTCCTCGTTTTGTTCCGGGTTTTCGCAGTTAAAAAGGTTTTCGTAAAGGTTAACGGTTATGTCTGCGCAGGATTTAGCATCAACCCACTGGATTGTTCCTTTAACTTTCCTGCCGTCTGCTGGGTTGCCTCCTGCTGATGTTTCATCGTACTGGGCGTAGACTTCCAGGAGTTTTCCGTTTTCGTCTTTTTTGCAGCCTGTGCATTTAACGACATAGGCGGATTTCAACCTTACTTCATTTCCGGGGAACATTCTGAAATAGCCTTTAACGGGCTCTTCCATGAAGTCAGATTCTTCGATGTAGGCTTCTCTTGAAAATCTTACTTTTCTTGTTCCAGCTGATTCATCGTTCGGGTTGTTTTCAACTTCAAAGAATTCTTCTTTGCCTTCGGGGTAGTTGGTTATGATGAGTTTAACCGGGTTTAATACCGCCATGATTCTTTTTGCTTTCAAGTTTAGGTCTTCTCTTAGGCAATGCTCTAAGAATGAATATTCAACCGTGCTTGTGACCTTCGAAACGCCGATTTTTTCGCAGAAGTTTCTTATTGATGCGGGAGTGTACCCTCTGCGGCGTAAACCTCCGATGGTTGGGAGTCTTGGGTCATCCCAGCCGTCAACTTTGCCTTCTTCAACGAGCATTCTGAGCTTTCTTTTGCTCATCACGGTGTTGTTGATATTAAGTCTTGCAAACTCGATTTGACGCGGCTTTGACTCTATTTCCATGTTGTTTACAACCCACTCATAAAGCGGGCGGTGGTCTTCGAATTCAAGCGAGCAAAGCGAATGCGTTATCCCTTCGAGGGCATCTTCGATTGGATGCGCGTAGTCATACATAGGGTAGATGCACCATTTATTTCCTTGTTTGTGGTGGTGCGCTTTGTTAATGCGGTAAATAACCGGGTCGCGCATGTTGAAGTTCCCTGAATTAAGGTCTATTTTAGCTCTCAGAGTCATTTTGCCGGTTTCGAATTCGCCGTTTTTCATTCTTAGGAATAGGTCTTTGTTTTCGGTTATCGGCCTGTCTCTGTAAGGGCTCACTGCCGGGTGCGAGGCGTCGCCGCGGTTTGCTTTAACTTCTTCAGCGCTGAGCTCGCAAACGTAGGCAAGGCCTTTGTCGATCAATTTGCAAGCGTTTTCGAACATTTCTTCAAAGTAATCCGAAGCGTAGTAGAAGCGGTCTTCCCAGTCAAAGCCGAGCCATTTAACGTCTTTTTTGATTGATTCAACATACTCCACGTCTTCCTTCGAAGGGTTAGTGTCGTCCATTCTAAGGTTGCAAATCCCACCAAAGGTTTTAGCCGCACCGAAGTTTATGCAAATCGCTTTTGCATGCCCGATGTGAAGGTAGCCGTTTGGCTCGGGCGGGAACCTTGTGTGAACGGTTTTGCCCGCGAATCTGCCGCCGGCGGAAATATCTTTTTTAATATCTTCAAATATGAAATTCCCCATTTTTTCGGAATTTAAATCCATTTAAAAAATCACTCTTTCTAAAATTATTTGTTTTCAAGTTTTTCGATTGCTTCCTGGATTCTTCTTAAAGATTCTTCTTTGCCTAAGATTTCCAAGATTTCAATTGCGCCGCCCGGAGTTACCGTTTTGCCTGAAACAGCGATTCTCACCGGCCACATTACTATAGCGTTTTTAAGTTCGTTTTTAACCGCAAAGTTTATCAAAATTTCATGAAGCGTTTCATAATCCCATGAAGTTGCGGCTTCAAGCTCATTTTGGATGCTTTTTAATATTTCAAGCGAAGTTTCGGGCGTGCTTTTGCTTTTTTTGTTCCTGAAAAGCTCGGTGTCATATTCCGGCTGAGTTTCGAAAAATTCGATTATTTCCGGGATTTCCTCCAAAGCTGAAATTCTGCTTTGCAAGAGCTCTGCGATTTTTTCTTTGTTTACCGATTCTTTTTTGATTACTTTTTGAATGTATGGCAAGCTGAGCTTCAAGAATTCTTCTTTTGATTTTGCACGAATGTATTCGGCGTTGAACCAATCAAGTTTTTTGTAATCGAAAATCGAAGGAGATTTGCTTATTCTTTCGGCTGAAAATTCTTTTTCAAGTTCTTTTAGCGAGAAGATTTCTTGGTTGCTGTCCGGGCACCAGCCTAAAAACGCTATGTAGTTTATTATTGCTTCAGGCAGATATCCTTTTTTTAGCAGGTCTTCAAAGCTCACCGCTCCGTGGCGTTTTGAAAGCTTAGAGGTTGTGCCGTCTTCGTTTTTGCCCATGATTAAAGGCAAGTGAACGTAAGTTGGAATTTCCCAGCCGAATGCTTCATAAAGAAGATTGTATTTTGGCGTTGAAGAAAGATACTCGCTTCCTCTTACAACGTGAGTTATTTTCATTTCGTAGTCGTCAATTACATTTGCGAAGTTGTAAGTCGGGTAGCCGTCGCTTTTAATTAAGATTTGGTCTTCGAGCTCTTTGTTTTCAATTTCAACTCTTCCAAAGACAACGTCATCGAAATATGTTGAGCCTTCTTTCGGCATTTTTTGCCTTATAACGAATTTCTTTTTTTCGTTTAAAAATTTTTTCACTTCTTCTTCAGAAAGGTCCCTGCATTTGTCGGTGTGGCCTGAAGCGTGCTCTTCTTCGTCATCGCTTTTTTCGCAAAAGCAATAGTAAGCTTTGCCGAGTGAAACGAGATTTTCGGCGTATTTCAAATAGTTTCCTTTTCTTTCGCTTTGCCTGTAAGGGCCGTAATCTCCGCCGATGTCCGGGCCTTCGTCATATTTAAGCCCTACGGTTTCTAAGGTTCTGTAAATTACTTCTTCGGCGCCTTGCACCAATCTATTTCTGTCGGTGTCTTCGATTCTTAGAATGAATTTTCCGTTTTGAGATTTTGAAATTAAATATTCATAAAGCGCAGTTCTTAAGTTCCCGATGTGCATGTAGCCTGTGGGGCTGGGTGCGAATCTTGTTCTTACTGTTGAGTTCATAATAGGTCTTCCTCCGATTTGTTTTCTACTAAATTAATTTTGACGTAATCTTCCAGGCAAAGGCCTGTCTGCTTTATCAGCGGAGCGTGTTTTTTGCCAACATATCTAAAGTGCCAAGGCTCGTAGATTACTCCGGTTTTGCTTTTCCATTTTTCTTGATATCTTTCAATAAAGCCGTATTTAGCGGCGTTATCCATCAGCCATTTGTATTCTTTTGTTTTGTAAAAATTGCTTGAAACACCGTTAAAGTCAATTGCTAAGCCGGTGTTGTGCTCGCTTGTGTAAGGCTTCGCCACTACTTTTGCAGCTCTTGCTTCGGCTTCCTCATTGGTTATAACTTCTTTTGATTTTTCTCGGTCAATTTGCCTTTTGAAAAGCCTTGTTTGAAGGTCTATGTTTCTGTAGCCTGAAGAAATCCAGAGCGAAACTCCTTCTTTTTTAGCGTCGCATATCATTTTTTCAAGGTCATCTGCCAAAATAGCGCTAACTTCTTTGCCTCGGCAGTTTTTGGTTTCTGCTTTGAATTCGGCAGGGAGTTTATTTTTGCTGTTAACCACCATAAGTTCGGTGGCGCAAGTTTTATTCCAGCTGCTAAAATCATAAAAATCAGAATCGAATTTATATTCTTTTTCTTTAGCAGAATCCGAAATAACTTGTTCTTTTTCAGATTCTCTTTCAAGCTCTTTTTTGCTTAGCTCATTTAAGTTTGCTGTGTCGTCTTGATTAGGGGCTGCTTTGAAGTTTGCAGTTTCGCCTGTTATTTCTTTTGCGCTTGAGGCTCCGAATTTATCAAGCGTTAAGTAAAAAGAAGTGAGCCACACTGCAAAAAGCAGGAAAATGCCAATGGTTATCATCCACCATTTGATCGTTTTTTTTAGAAATGCTTTGAGTTTTTCATGAAACATAATTTTTTTTATGCTTTTTGAGTCAAGATGCCTGTAACCTTTAATCATGGGTTGCCTCCTGATTTTTCAAAACTTCTTAGTTTAATTATACAAAATTTTGCCTGAAATATCAATGTAGCTTTCTAAATTTGACTTTTTAACTTTGCAATTTCCAGCTTCAGTAACCATTATGCTGGTGCCGTCTTTGTCTCTTATTTTGCCGGAAATAACGGTTATTTTACCGCTTGATTTTATAGGTGCAGGATATTTAACATTATTCTTTTCGCCAATAATCCCGCCAAAAATGTTTATTTCGGAATTTTCAAGGCCTTTTATGCTTCTTACGAACCCCGCGGAAACTTCAAGCTTGCAATTAACATTGAAGGTCTCGCTAAGTGAAAGATATTTCCCTGCGGTTACGAAGATTTTGGAATCTAAATTAGGGGCTTCCAAGAAACCATTTTTCACGAAATTCGTGCTCGAACTGCCGAGGTAAACGCGGCAATTTTCACCGGTTATTTTAATTCCTTTTTCTTTATGGCTGCCGCCGAAAAACGAATTTATAGAGGCAAAATCGCTCACTATCAGCGCGCAATCATCCAAAAGATCTATGATGTTATCGCTGCAAAAATTGCCGAATTTCCTTGTGTTATCTATGCAGATATTATCCGCCAGGGTGAGCATCATGCCTTTTTCAACTGTGAAATTAATTTGAGTTAATTTTGCAGTGCCCCTTATGCACAGAGGCCGCGTTACATTAAGGTGCGTGTTTTTTATGAAGTTTTTGCCGAATTTTATTTCTTCGCCCTCGGCAATTATTGTTCCTACTTTCGGATTTTTAAAGGCTGACAAAAATTCTTTCCTGGTTGTTACTCTGCAAATTCTTCCGGCTGTTATTTGAGAGTAATTTTTTCTGAGTTTAATTGCTTTAAAAAGCTCGCCTGAGTTTTTAACTGTTATTTTTTCGTGGTAGCTCAAGTTTTCATAAATAGCTTTTATTTTTTTGAGTTTGTCGCTGTCGTCGAGCCATGGCATATCCGGCAAGGAGCTTATGAGCTTTGAAACGTATTTGCTATTTTGGTTTTTACTTTCTTTTTTTATAGCGAAGGAATCAATCAGCTTGCTGCCTTCTTCATTTGCGAGAAAAGCCTCGAATTTGAGCTCGTTTTCGTTAATGCTAAGCACGGAGTAAACCGGCCCTTCAGGGCTCAAGATTTTTTCAGCCGGAAGCTTAACATCCATCTTTTGAGCGTAATTTTTTACTCCCGAAGTCCCCGGAACAACGAAGACTGAGCCCAAAGGATTAGTGTAAACAGTGCCTTTTTTCGAGTATTCCTCGCTGCCAACTATTTTTTTGCAAGAAAGGATTTTAGTCCTCACATAAACGTGGTCATGCCCGCCGAAAATAGCGTCAGCACCACCTAAGTAGGCTAGCTCATCTATTTGATTTGCTATTTTTTTAACGTCCGAATCTTTGCAGTGCGGGCCGTTGGAATAAGGCGACTTATGCGTGAAAATTATCTTCCATTTGCTTTTGGAATTTTTCAAAGTTTCAAGCGCAAAGCTGTATTGAGCTTCGCCGAGGCCGGAATCTGAAAAATTCGTGTTAAGAACCACGAATGTTGCACCGCTGTGTTCGAAGGAATAATAAATTCCTTTTGAAGTGTCTTGCGGGGGGAGGTTTTTAACGCTAAAGTGCCCAATTATCGAGTTTTCAACGCCCGCTTTTATCGCAACGGCGCTCTTTCTTGCTTCATGGTTCCCTGCAAGCGGGATGCAAACATTTTCTTTCCAGTGAACCGAAGAAAGCAGCCAGTTCCAGTATTCTTCATTGTTGCCATCGTCAACGAAATCGCCCAAATGAACCATGAAATCCGTTTTGTTATTTTCAAAAGCTGTGTCCATAACTGCCGAAAAAACCTCGTAATCTTGCTTCGTCATACCTTGGGAATCAGCAAAAATCATAATCTTTGAAGAATTCGTTTTCTCTTTAACTTCAAAGCTATAAATGGGCGTTTCTTCGCCGCTTTGAGTGGTTATTTTGTAGTAAACCTTTCCGGGTTTCAAGTTTTTAAGAACTGCTGAGTGCTTTTTGAGGTTTTGCGTTTTGTAGCCGGCTATGAGCCCGAGGTTTATAAAAGGAAATGCCTTTGGAACCGTGATGCTTTCGGATTTAACTTTGGTGCTTTGGGTTAAATCTTTTTCGTAAGAATATTCAATGAAGCTTTCGTTTTCGGCTTCGTTTGTTTGCCATGTGAAAGACCTTTGAGTTTCGAAATCTTCGCCCGGAGCAATCGTTATGTTGAAGGGTTTGCTGCTTATTTTCGATTTATTTTCAGAATCCACGGTGCTTAAAAGTGAGCTTGCAATGTCTGCCAGAATTTCGCCGATCCCTTTGGTGAAGCTTGGGCTTATGTAGCTTTTTGCAAAGCTGTAAATTATCTTTTTAACGTCGATGTTAAGCATTTTCATAAGGCTTGAAATTTGGCCTTTGTTGGTTTTTTTGTCAAGCACTATTCTGATCATCAAGGAATCAAAAGTAACTTTGAAGTTAACGAAAATATTTTCGCTTACATCCGCAATTACTTCAGAAATATAATCAATTAAAATCTCAATCCAAGAGCTTAAAAATTCGCCTTTACCAATGTTTTCGATTGCTGTGTTCATCCATTTTGGAGTTTTTTTACTGCTGAGTTTATAGTAATTAAGCAGGATTTTCATCGCGAAGTCATAAAGAGTTTTTTCTTTGGAATTTTTCGGTTTGTAAATCCCTGTGCTAGAAAGGCTGACGATTATTTCATCTATTTTGTTTATTATATATTCATTATTTTTAATGTATTTTTCTTCAATTTGATGAAGAATGCTTTCAAAGGAATTAAGAATTTGCTCGTCGGTTATGGTTATTTTCCTGATTAAAAATCTCAAAGCTCCCGAGGGCTCTATCTGAATGCCGTCGCTTCTGTATTGAATCTCAACTTTGTCAAGATAAATATTGTCAAGCTCGATGACTCTGTGTTTTGAAAGCTGAGACTTTATTTTCTCAAGCACGAATTTATCAAGGTTTATCCCCGGGGCAAAGTCGTTTACAGTCTTTTTTATTCCATTTGCGCTTAATTTTTCGAAAAAAGGGCCAAGCGCAGCAACAACAGCTTCGCTTAGTTTCCCGCCTTTGTATTCTTGGTTTTTGTTTTTTTCTGTCATAGTTTTAGTCCTTATGCTCAGACTTTATCAGTTTTATTTCCTGCGCGTAGCCTTCCAGGCTTTCTTGAGGAGTTTCGAGAATAAAAACAAGATCTTTGAGATATTTGTTATTCGTTATGTTTATCAAATTTTCAAGGCCAATTGTGCCTTTGCCGATTTGCTCGTGGCGGTCTTTTTTGCTGCCAAGAGCATTTTTGCTGTCGTTTAAGTGGATTACTTTTAGCTTTGAAATGCTGATTATTTCATCAAACTGCTCGAGGACTTTTTCAAGGTTCCCTGCAATGTCATACCCGCCGTCGAAAACGTGGCAAGTGTCAAGGCAAACACCGACTTTTTCTTTCAAATTCACGTTTTTTATTATCTGCGCTATTTCTTCGAATTTCCCGCCGATTTCGCTTCCTTTACCCGCCATGGTTTCTAGCAAAACTGTGGTTTTTTGGTCTTCTTTCAGCGCGTAATTTAGTGCATCTGAGATTTGTTTTATTCCTGTTTCGGTTCCTTGGCCGGTGTGGCTGCCTGGGTGAAGATTATAAAAGCTACCGGGGATTAAATCCGAATTTTTAATGTCTTCTTCGAGCATTACTTTCGAATAATTCCTAATATGCTCTGATTTTGAGCACAAATTAAGAACATACGGTGCGTGAGCAACTACTCCGAAGTGAATTTCTTTGTCTATTTTCAAAAAGGCGTCAAGGTCGGCTTGGTTTATCTCTTTTGCCTTGCTTCCTCGGGGGTTTCTGGAAAAATATTGAAAAGCATTCGCGCCAATTAACTTGCAATTTTCAGCCATGTTTTTAAAGCCTTTTGAAGATGAAAGATGGCATCCGATTTTTATCATATGTTAGTAACTCCTTTTAACTTTTCTGTTTTTTTGTTTTGAGTGTAAGAAACCGCGTAACCGAGAATAAGCCAGAAAAACCCAACCATGAAGGTCATGTCGAAGAGAATGGCCTTTTCGAATAGACAGTATCCGCAGTAAGCCACCAAAGCCGAGAAAAATTTACAAAATATTCCGAAGCAATTTTTCCTCACGAAAATGAAAAGATATTTGCAAATATCGAGCGAAACAAGCAATGAAAATAAAGCAAAAATCGCAAAACCGATTATTCCCGTTGAAACCAGTATGGTTAAATACCCGTTGTGAAGGTCGGGGTGCCTGAGGCCGCCGTCGATGTATTTTTTTGCATAAAGATTAAGGTTTGCTCTTCCGACGCCTATCCATGGGTGGTGCTTGAATATTATTATTCCTTGTTTGAAAAGCGCTATTCTCCCGCTGCTCACTTCGTAATTTTGCCTGCCGATGTGAATTTCTTCTTCAGTCACAGTTGCCGAAGGCTCGGGGGTGCTATTTTTGGTTTCTTCAGCTGGAGGCTCTTCTTTTTCCGGGATTTGCGTTTCTGCTTCATGCTCAGATTTCTTAGCGATTGAATCTTCATATTTGTAAGCATCAGTGATTAGAGTATTCATGAAGTTTTGGCAGCAATTTCTCAAGTAAAACGAGCCAGACATCATTAAAATGCAGAAGCAAAACGTCAGCAAAATGCTTTTGAAAAGCTGGGCAGTGTTTTGGTTGCCTGACCTGAAAAATAAATTGCAAAAAACTCTGATGGTTGCATAAATCACTATGAAAACGAACGAAGCATTGGAATCCGACAAGAAAAGACACACAAAACTCACAAATAAGCATAAAATTAATTTCCAGTTGCCTATGCTGTTATTTTTGAATTTTGTTTTCATGTAGTCATTATAAAGAATATCGCACGAAACAATCCCTTCAATCATTGAAAAAGCAAGGATATTAGAATTAGTGTAAACGCCTATCAGGCGGTCTTTGTAAACGCCGAGATTATAGCCAAGCACGGTTAAATTTTGGCCGAAAAAAAGAGATGCTAGAGAACCAAGGCCAAAAATAAGCGCGAAATTCACGAAGAACTTTAAAATAAAGTTCATTTCTTTTTCTATTTTTTCGTGGTTTTTCTCGGTGTATGCTCCGTAAAACATGAAAAAGCAAACAGCAGTAAAATAAGTTATCACTAAATTTGGCACGAACCAAATTGACATGTGCACAACCGAGGTTAACACCATTAAAGCGAGGAACGACCACAAAAGGTAGCCGTGCCTGACTTTAAAGGCAAGCTTTTCAAGGAAGAAATTATGAATTAGCACGAAAAAGCCCCAAACCAGCACGATTGACTTGAGCGCTAGCGACGGAATATCCAAAAAAGCTAGCATTTCGGTTGTTATTAATATGATGTAAGCTTTCCGGAAAAGGCTTGTGTCGAGAAGCATCTTTTTAAAATTTTGCTGTTTTAAATTCATTTTTTCCTCCTTTCGTTTGGAAGTTTGCCACTAAAATTTAAACTGATTTTTTCATTGAATCTATAATGTAATTTACTTCTTCATCGGTCAAAAGCGTGTGAAGGGGCAGGGTTACTTCGTTTTTATACATATTATATGCCTGAGGGTAATTTGAAATATCAAACCCTAAATTTTTGTAGGCTGTTAGAAGCGGGAGAGGCTTGTAGTGAACGTTCGTTGCAACGCCGAGCTCTGCCATTTTTTCGATGCATTTGTTTCTTTCATGTTCGTTTTTGCCGTTTAACCTTAAAAGGTAAAGGTGGCAGCTCGATTTGCTTTCTTCCGAGATGTGAACAGGCTTCCAGAAATTTTCGCCTTCAAAGGCTTCGTCATACATTTTAACGATTTGCCTTCTTCTTTTTAGAATTTCATCGTATCTTGCAAGCTGCGAAAGCCCGATTGAAGCCGAAATATCAGTCATGTTGCATTTGTAGCCCGGGCAAACAATGTCGTATTCCCATGCGCCGACTTTAGTTTTTGCAAGGGCGTCTTTGTTCTGGCCGTGAAGCGAAAGAAGCATGTATTGCTTGTAAATTTCTTCGTCGTTTATGTTTTCGTGGTGTTTCCAAGTTACGGCTCCGCCTTCGCCGCCTGTCGTCATGTTTTTAACTGCATGGAACGAAAAACATGTGAAATCCGCGAAGTTTCCTGATTTGATTCCGTTTCTTTCAGCGCCGAAAGAGTGCGCAGCATCCGCGACGATTATAACTCTGCCGAATTTTCTTTGAATTTCGTTATTCGCTTTAAAAAGACTTGATTTTTCATTTGCAATTTCGAAGATTTTATTGTAATCGCACATCATTCCGCCAATGTCAACGGGGATGATTGCTTTTGTTTTTTCGGTTATTGCATTTTTTAGTTTTTCATAGTCCATTTCGTAAGAATCCGGTGCCACATCGACCAAAACTGGCTTTGCTCCAACATGGCAGATAACGCTGCATGAAGCGGTGTAGGTGTAAGCGCTTGTGATTACTTCGTCGCCGGGGCCAATGCCGAGCAAACGAAGGGTCGATTCAAGCGCAGCCGTTGCCGAATTAAGCGCAGCTGCTTTTGAAGTCCCGCAGTAAGCGGCCAATTCTTTTTCGAAAAGCTTTGTTTTCGGGCCGGTGGTTATCCATCCTGATCTTAAAACTTCAGTTACTGCTTTTATGTCTTCTTCTCTTATATCTGGAGGGGAAAATTTGATGTTCATATTTAAAACTCCTTATTTTTTGATTACCGCTATGACGGTTTTAAACATAACTTTGATGTCGTAAAGTAAACTGCAATTTTCTATATATTCAAGATTATACGCCATTTTTTTCGGTAAAATGTCTTTCACGTAAGTTTCGTCAGGGTTTTGAGCGCCCTTTAAAAGCTCAGCTTCGTCTTTGAAAAGTATGCTTGCCGGCGAGGTTACTCCTGCGGGCATCAAAAGCGTGGCGTACATTTCGGGGGAATACTCCTTAACGTATTTAACAGATTCCGGTCTTGCGCCAACGAATGAAAGATCGCCTGTTAAAATGTTGAAAATTTGAGGGATTTCATCTATTCTGAATTTCCTTAAATACTTCCCGAGTTTGGTGATTCGCGGGTCATTGTCAACGGTTACTCCGCTTAATTTTTCGGAATTTTCTTTCATTGTTCTGAATTTAAAGATTTTAAAAACCTTCCCGTTTGTGGTCACTCTTTTTTGCAGGAAAAATATCTTCCCCGGGGAATCAATTTTTATCATTATCCCAACTAAAACTATGAAAGGCAAAAACACCACAGACATCACTAAAGACAAAGTAAAATCGAAAATTCTTTTTGCTATTAAATACCCTTTTTTCGAATTTAAAATGTCGTAGTATTTTTTTACTTCCTCGGTTTGCATATAGTCAGGAAGGTTCTGCCACTTTTCTAAAATAATAAGTCACATCCTTAAGCGTAATTTTATTGCTGTTTTTTGCCATACAAGTAAAATTATAACTCCTATTTTTTTAATTTTCAATACTACCGAATAATAGCATGAGTTTGTGTGAAAATAATATCATCGCTATTTCAAATAAACAAAAAGGTGGTTTTAAAATTGGCAGTATCGCTCATTCGCACAATAGTATTATATGTAATAATCGTGTTTGCATTAAAGCTCATGGGCAAGAGGCAAATAAGCGACCTTCAAACCTCAGAGCTCGTTATAACTATTTTAATTTCAAATATAGCAGCAATTCCAATGCAAAATACCGAGCAACCTCTTTTAACGGGCGTTGTGCCCATTGGAGTTTTGATTTGCTGCGAGATTTTGGTCTCATTTTTAATGCTCAAAAGCTACAAAATGCGGGAACTAATTTGCGGCAAGCCTGTGGTTGTGATTGACGAAGGGAAGATTCAGCAAAGCGCGCTTGAATATTTAAGGCTCAGTGTTGAGGATTTATTCGAGCAGCTAAGGCAGCTTGATATTTTTACGCTTGAAGACGTTTGGGTTGCAATAATGGAAACAAATGGTCAGCTCAGCGTTCTTAAAAGATCCGAAAAGCAGCCGCCCGACGCGGGGACACTTGGAATTCAAGTGCCTAAAGCGAGCGTTGACACAGTCGTTGTGAGCGACGGCAATATCTGCGATTTTTCGCTCAAGGTTTGCGGCCTTGACAGAAAGTGGGTTGAAGAAACTGCAGGCTCGCAAGGCGTTGACATAAAAGACATTTTCATAATGACCGCTAACAAAACCAAAAAATACAATATAATAAAGAAAGAGGGTGCTTGATTTGAAAAAGCTTGTTATAACCTCGGTTGTGGCAGTTTTGTGCGTTGCTTTTTGCGTTTTTTGCACGGTTTATGTTCGCGGCACTGCCGAAAAAGCTGAGGAGTATACTAAAAACCTGGAAACTCTCGTGGAGAAAGGCGATCAAAAGGCCGCTCTTAACGAAGTGAGCTTATTTGAAGATTACTGGAAAACGAACCAAGATATGCTCTCGACTATTCTTCACCACGAAATGCTCGAAGAAATCGAGCAAAGCATAGCAGTGACTAAAGCTTGCTTGGAACATTCTTTTGAGGATGAAGCTGACTTTTGGAACCAGCTTGCGATTGTAAAAAAGCAAATCGAAAACCTTAAAAAATCGGAAATGCCCTCGTGGGAAAATATCCTTTAATATGAAGAAAAAGAGCCTCGGTTGAGAAGCTCTTTTTTGTTAGGTTAATTTGATACATATTAAAATAAAAGTTTGCGTACTCTTATCTTCGATATGTAGCGTGAAGATTTGAAAGGTACATATAGAATTATATAGTCAAGCATTTTGTTTAATTTAAATTTAGCGCATAAAAAACCACCGGATTAACTCCAGTGGTTAATTATTTTATTCGTCTTTGTCTTTTCGTTTTAAGACTATAAGAATGGTCAGCGCTATTGCAATTGAAACCATTGCTATCGAGATTATATAGATTGATTTGTCTCCTGTGGTCAAAATTGTGCTCCAGAATTTATCTGCTACTAGGGGTAATCCGCTCTTTTTTTCTTCCTCTTGGGTTTGTTCGCTGTTTGAAGAGCCATTTCCTTGCGAAGAGGAATTATTTTGTGAGGAGTTATTTTCGCTCGAGCTTGAAGAGCTTCCTGAAGAGTTGCCCCCTGAGTTTGAGCTGCTATTGTTGTTGCTTCCGCCGGAGGTGCCACCGTTATTTCCGGAATTATTGTTTTCGATGGTGTCGGTTATTGTTTTGTCTCCTGCGGTTATTTTGTTTAGTGTTTTGTCAACAACTACTGTTGCTTCGAAAGTAGCGGACTCATAGTTTCCGGTTCCTTCGGCTGTTGTTGTAACCGTTGTTGTGCCGTCTTTCATTAGTAGCATTTTGCCTTCGGAGTCAACCTGAACGATGCTGTCGTCGCTTGATTTGTAAGTTAGTTTTGTGTTTGCGTCTGTTTTTGTGTCGATTTGAATCCAGCTTCCCGGATATCCGCTATATGACTTAGAACCTGTTAAGTTTTGGGTTGATTTTTGAATTGTCAGCGTTGCTACGTTGCTCGTTACGTTTTCGTAGTTTGCGCTTGGAGCTTTCACATAAGCTTTAACGTAGTAAGTCCCCACGTTTACAGGAGTATCTTTCACGAGCGAGGTGCATTCTTTATCGGTGTAATAATCAAAGTTTACAAGGTCTTTAATTTCACCAAAGTTTTCATTATTTTTGAATTTCAGCGTAATGTCATCAATAGTTATTCCTTTGCTTGTGTAAACTGCTGTTTTGTCTTTGATGCTGAGTTCAGGAATAGCTTTTGCAACCGAAAGATTAACGTAAAATGGCGGAATGGAATTTCTGGTGATATTGTTTTTTATTGACACAACATACTTGCTAGCAGGAGTGGAAGGGATTACTTTTAGGTTTCCTTTTTCTATATAAATATATTTGGTTAAATCCGTTCCGTCGGTTCCTTCGCTGCTTACTATTTTTTCAACTTTCAGGTCTGCGTTGCTTGTGTCATAATCTTTTGAAATTATGTCGTAAAGTGAAGTGTCAAGGCCGTCTCCGTAGTTAGTGTCGTAAGAAATATTATAGATTTTATAGCTCAGTTCTTTTTTGCCTGTGTAATTACCTTTGAGGTTAACGGTTATGATTTTTTCGCCTGCATCGATTGAATCGTCAGAATATTCAAGGGTGTAATCCGTGTTTTCTTCTAAGGTGGTTTCTTTGTGCTTAACACTAACTTTTGGCACGAGTTTTGTTCCGTTGTAATAGAAGCTGTCAGGAGTTATCGTCATTTCCCAGTCGCTGGATTCCGGATCATATTCAATCGGATCTATTTTATAGGTCATTTCTTTTTCTCCGGTGTAGCCTTTTTTGCCGTTTCCTTTTACTATTAGTTTTTTGGTTCCGGCATTTTTGTAGTTTTCTTCTGGCCAGCTGACGGTGTAATCTCCGTCTTCGCCTTCGGCGAGCGATGTGTTAACGCCGTTTTTTACTTTTGTGACTATTACTTCCGGTTTTTGTTCGTTTCCGTTAAAGGTGAAGCTTTCAGGGTTTATCGAAACATTAATCTCGCCGTTGTTAATGTCTGTTCCGTTGACGTTGTAAGTTGCTGTTAGCATTCCTGTGAAGTTGCAGTTTAGGTTTTCTGTTCCTTCTTTATCATAGCTGTAAGGGTTTTTACCTTTAACTACCACAACTTTTTTGCCTGCGCTTTCTGAGAGCTCTTTGTAGCTTCCATCGTCGTTTTGTTCTGCGTCATGGTATTCCACAATATAATCATCATCCGTTAATTTTAATGGGTCATCGTTTTGAGAAACACCATCGTTTCTAAGAACTTTCACTGCAGGTTTTGATGATTTTTCTTCTGAAAAATCAAATTCAGTTTTGTCAAGTTCCAGTTTATAGGCTGTTTTTTCTGCGCCTATGTCATAAGGTATTATTGTGAAAACCGCTGTTGCTGCACCTTTAAATCCTGTTGAGGACTTTGGCACTATTACTATTCCGTAATCACCCACGTTTATGCACTTTTGGTCTTCTTTTGTAGTTTGGTCTATTGGCCAAGTTATATCGAATTCATCTTTATTCAAATTTCTGAAAACGTCTCTAACATAAACCCCAATGCTAAATTTCTCTCTGGCTTCAGGTGTGTTGTGATCTTGGCCGTCATATTCAATAGTTTTTGGCTTTAAGTTAATTGAAATATTATCTTCTGACAAGTTCGCTTGAACTATACTGTAAGTGAAAAGAACTTGCGGATTATTTATTTCGTTGGGGGTGAAGCCGTATTTCGGGACTAATTCAACGACTATTCTGTCTGCAACTTCTGTTGAAAGAGTTGTCATTTTAGAATATTGCGGCATGTTTTCGAGCAATGAACCCGCCGTGGTGATTTCTTTGGTTTGTTCGTTTTCGGTCGTGGCGGCAATTGGTTGAATTTCACCTGTTTGGCCGAGTGGGTTCACTTTTGCCCAGCTTGAAGTGTTGTCGGCGTTATATTCCGTTTTTGCAAGGTAGAATCTAAGATCATAGTGTTTGCCCTCAACTAATTTAGTGTCGCCGTATGAAACGTCCAAGGTCGGTATAGTTTTAATACTTGTGTATTTCGCTTCATAGTAAGGGTAAGTGTTTTCTTTAGATTCATCAGTTGCGTTGTCTTCTTTTTTTGCAAGAAGATCATTCGTTTGTGACCAGTCGCACTCTGCCAGCTTGAAGTTGAAAGTATATTTAACCGTTATTGAATCTAGCACTTCTTTTCCGTTTTCTGTTTCAAAGATGAATTTCCCGAGGTTTTCTTCTGTTTGACTAAGATTTCCGAAGAAAACATTGTCTTTTTCGTATTTTTCATCTGTGGTAGACCCATCATCATTCGTTACTTTTCTGCGGGGAGTATAAGAAAGGGCTATTTCTTTGCCAAAGTAACTTTCATCGAACGGAATCTGGCTTAAACTTTTAATTTCTTTATTATTATCTATTTTCCAAGAAATATTTTCGGTGCCTTGGTTTGTGTGCGCCATGAAGTTGTTGTTTGTCATGTACATTTCAAGGGTAATGATCGAAGCGTCAAGCAAATTAGTGCCTTCTTTTCCTTCGTTTTTACTATATCCTGAGCTTTCTGAGTAATAAACTTTAGCGGCTCCCCCTTCAGATGATTTGTTTCCGCCTTTGTTTCCGCTGAAGCCTTCGGCGCTGCACCCAACACCTACAGGGTCCCTTTTATCGAGATATTGGTGACGGCTGCCTGGGCCAGCATCATGCAGTCCATTGCCATCATCAAATTGTTGCCATTCATAGTAGTAGAATGTTCTATCGTATGTGGCAGCGTTTTTTGCACTGCCTCCTGATCCACCATTGGTTGTTCCTCCGTTTACTCCTGCTTTTCCGCCCCATGCTGTAGGATATATGGGGTATGGAGGATTGACGTGACCGTTTTCATCGCAGTAGCATGAACATTCTTTATAGTCGGCATCGTGGCGGCAGGTTCTGTATCTTAAAACGGCGTTACCTCCGTCTTTTCCGTTGTTGTTTGTTATTTTGCAGACCTTACCGGGGATTGGTTCATAATATCCGTCATAATACTTTCTGTCCGGATTTCTTATACAGTAAAGTATTTGCCCAAGAGAATTTCTTCCTAACGTATATTCATTTGTATTATTGCATTTTGGATCATCTGTTTTTATTCTATTTCTAACTATAGCCGTATCATTTATATCTGTAGTAGTAACATATGGCTGGTCTCTGAAGCTTTCTTCGTCGGCATAAGGGTTTCCGCCCATGCCCCAGTTTGGTGCGCAATCTTTGTAGTGGTCATCTCTCCATGTCCAGAAGGCTGAGCAGTGGGTGGTCCGGTTTATGAAATCACTCACAGGAACTATTTCGCTGAAGCTTTCTCTTCGGCTAACAAAGTTGTTGTATCCTCCAGCGCCACCGCCGCCAACTCCGCTGCCGCCGCCGCCACCGCCGCCACCGCCGCCGTTGCATGAATATGGTGTGTAGGCTTTTCCGTCGTCTCCGCCTTTGTTAAAGTGGAATATGAAGTGGCCGTAACCGTGGCCGTATCGTCTCGCGTTGTCATTGCCATACTCGGGATAGTTGATACGCAGGTCATTTGGCCAGTTATAACGGCTCTCATCATTACTGCAAATTTTTTTAACTTTCTCGTTACTGTAAAAATTATTTTCGGCTAAGCCAAGATGATATTGTGCAGCGCCTAGTCCTCCAGCACCGCCACCGCCGCCTCCGGCGCCTCCTGAACCTATTTTCTTGCCATTGCTGCCTTTTCCGCCGCCACCGCCGCCACCGCCGAGGAGCAGTCTTAATCCGCCGAGTCTTTCAAGGTAGTGGTAGTCGTAGTCTTCGTTGTTTCTTCCGCTGTTGTAGTCGCCGTATCCTCCTCCGAGAATTCTGTATTTGTTAGTGACTTTGCGGTTTGGCATTCCTTGCCCGGCTCTTCCGCCGTCCCCTCCTTGCCCTGCGCTTAGCTCTGCTTTACCTTTGTTAAGGAAATAAACAGTCCCTGCGTCTTTGCTTGCCCTGGAGGATGCTCCATCTCCGTCTTTGTTGTTTATTTGAATATGCGTGCCGTATGTGGTGCACATATTGCCTGTTTCTGTTAGCCAGCTGGTAAGTTTCCCATTACATGCTGCGTTTAAATCATTGTAGGTTTCAAAGCCCTTTCCGCCTTTTCCGCCGTCGGTTCCGTCGGTTCCTATTGCAGAGCCGCCGCCACCGCCGCCGCTTCCTCCGGCGCCTGTTCCGGCTTCGTCGTTAAGGCTTTCTATTGTTCCAGCGCTCGAACCATATATGGTTTTGGACATGTCATTTTTAAGCAAAGTTGACACAGTGGTCAGCCTGTAGTCGGTACTGTCATAGTCTGAGTCTCGGATGTTGTATTTTTTATATAAATCTATGAAGCAGCCGTTTTGAGCGTTTAACCCTTGAGCGCCGTTTCCACCACTGGCTTTTATTCCGCCATTTCCTCTGATGTAAAGCGTGGTGTTGCTCGGCAGATAAATTCCCGCGGTACCACCGGCAGAACCCCCGCCATATTTAGTATATATGGTTTTATCTCCTTGTTTTACTGCTTGTGTTGTCATTGCGTCACTGGCTCTGCTCGAACCATTCACGCCTATGAACTCGTTGTCTCCTTCTAGCCAAAGAGTGATTTCTTGCTTTTCGCTATCCTTTTTTGGATCTTGAATTCTAAACCTAGCGGTTTGGCTTATTTTGAAGTTTTTGCATTTGTATGCTCCTGGCGGGAGAGTGATGTTCCCGTTTTCATCAGTCAAGCTCTTTTCAGGCGAGCCGGGCTTGTATGCCACGCTGTAGTCACTGTTGTTAAGCTGAATGTATTTTTGAGGGTTTTTGGGGTTGTACTCCCCTTCAAGAGTTGCAATAAGATTAGACGGTGTTTCAACTTCAATGCCGCCAAGCCATTTTGCTGCCGCTTCGATTTGCACATTTTCGTTGAAGCGGCTTGAAGATATATAAGTAATGGTTAAAAGTGAAGCAAGAAAAACAGAAGTTGCCTTTTGAGCGGCTTTTTTCGTGTTCTTCGGTCGAAAGCTTTTTTGAAGATTTTCATAAAATTTCGCTATTTTGGACATTTTTTATCCTTCCTTTTCTTTACCATTTTCTTTGTTATTTATATCTAAAAAGTATTATTTGATATATAATAAAACAAATTTGCTAAATATTCAATATATTTTTTTACATGTTTTATAATATTTTAAATTTTTTAAGCATAAAAAACTTGCTTTTAACAGTTGAATGTGCTTTAGCTTGGGAATATAATTGTCAATAGATTATTACCTGATTTTTTAAAATTTTAAGGAGGACTAACATGGATAAAATATCTTCAAAAGAAATCAGAGATAAATTTTTAGAATTTTTCAAAGAAAACGGTCATATGGAATTAAGCGATTCTTCGATTATTCCAAAGAACGACCCTACACTTCTTTTCATAAATTCAGGGATGGCACCGCTTAAGGATTATTTCACCGGTGCTGCAAAACCACCTTGCAAAAGGCTTTGCGATGTTCAAACATGCATCCGCACAATTGACATTGACTCAATAGGGGACAAGCACCACCTAACAAGCTTCCAGATGCTTGGCAGCTGGTCGATTGGCGATTACTTTAAAGAAAAGGCAATTTATTTTGCTTACACTCTTTTAACCGAGCGAATTAAACTCCCGAAAGAAAAAATTTACGTTAGCGTTTTTTCAGGCGATGAAGAGCTTGGTATTCCTTTTGACAGCGAAGCTTACGAATGCTGGAAAAAAGTTGGCGTTGCTGAAGACCACATTGTTAAATGCGGCAAGGAAGATAACTTCTGGGGTCCGACATCTGAGACCGGCCCTTGCGGACCTTGCACCGAAATGTTCTTTGACACTGGCGATGGCGAAGAATACATTCCCGGCGGGAACTTCGACACAACAAGATACATTGAAATTTGGAACGCAGGAGTTTTCATGCAGTTTAGCAAAAACGCAGACGGAAACTTCAGCAAGCTTGCTTTTAACAGCGTTGACACCGGGGCAGGCCTTGAACGTTTGGCAATGGTCATTGGCGACCACAGCTCTGTTTATGAAACTGATTTGCTTGCACCTATCAGAGAAAAAATTATTGCTCAGCTTGATTCAAAAGATGCTCTTTCTGAAAGAGAAATTTTGATTCTTACTGATCATTTGCGCACAACAAGCATCATCCTTTCTGAAAAAGTTGCTCCTTCAAACGAAGGAAGAGGCTACACGCCAAGGAAATTAATCAGGCGCTGCATGATGATTACACAGAAAAATAAAGTTTATAATTTTAATTTTTCTAAAGTCCTTGATTTTATACTCACTGAGTACAAAGACATTTTCCCGCACTTTGAAGAAAATCATGACGTTGTTATAAAAGCTTTCGAAAAAGAATATGAGCAATTTAATAAGGTTCTCAAGAGCGGCCTTGAAAGGCTTGAAACAATTAAAGGAGATTTAATTTCAGACGAAGATGCTTTTGAGCTTGTTACTACCTATGGTTTGCCTTTCGACATTATAAAACAGTATGCAGAAGAGAAATCTCTTAAAATAGATGAAGAAGGCTTTAAAAATAAAATTGAAATTCACAAAGAAAAATCAAGAAATATTTCTGCAGGGGCTAAAGGCGGAAGTTTAAACAAAATGTTCTCGCTTCTTAGCGAAGCTGCCGCAACTGAATTCACAGGATACGAAAATCATTCCTGCGAAGCTACCATTATTAAGGTGATAGACGGCGAAGAATTAACCGAAAAAGCTTTGGAAGGCCAAAACGTAGGAGTAGTTTTTGATAAATCTTGTTTCTATGCTGAATCAGGTGGCCAATGCGCTGACACAGGTGTTATTTCCGGCGAAAACTTTAAACTCAAAGTAAACGACGTTAAAAAATCAAACGACGGCGTGTTTGTTCATTTCTGCGAAGTTGAAAGCGGAGAAATCAAACTTGGCGATAAAGCATTTTTGCAAATTGACGAGCAAGAAAGAATTGAAACCGAATGCAACCACACTGCGGTTCATCTTCTTCATAGTGCTCTTAGAAAGATCTTTGGTGAAAATGTTCATCAGGCAGGTTCTAAAGTTGAAAGCAAAAAATTAAGATTCGATTTTAACTATGAAAACGCCATAAAAGACGAAGAAATAGCAAAAATCGAGGAAATTGTAAACGAAAGTATAAGAAGTAACATTAAAAGAAATGTCGAAATTAAGAGTCTTTCTGAAGCTGTTTCGAGCGGTGCGATGGCGCTTTTCGAAAGTAAATATAAAGATGAAGTAAGGGTTGTTTGCTTTGGCGATGTTTCCAAAGAGCTTTGCGGCGGCACGCACACTTCAAGGACGGGCAACATTGGTTTGTTTATCATTCTTTCTGCTGAGGGGATCGGCAAAGGCGTGAAAAGGATTACTGCGCTCACAGGTGGCGAAGCTTTGAATTATGTTCAAGGTAAAATTAGGGAAGTAAGCGAGATTTCGAAGCTTTTCAAAGTTAAACCTGAAAATTTGATAGAAAAAATTAAGAAAGAAGCTTCTAAAAAAGATTCTAAGAGCGAAAAAAACGAAAAAGCAGACCTTACAAAGGCTGAAATTTTCAATTTAAAAGGTGACTTTAAGCTCGCAGTGGCAAAAATTTCAGAACCAGGCAAGAAATTAAGTAACGAAATAGTTAAAGCAGCCGAGAATTTAGGCGGGGTTTTTGCGTGCATTTGCGGCGAAGATAAAAAGCAAGTTATGATTGCGGTGGCAAACAGAGCTCAAAATGAATTCAAAGCAAATGAAATATTAAATGATTTGATGCAACATGTGAACGGAAAAGGCGGCGGCAACAAAAAACTTGCAACCGGCGGCACCAGCGCTTCGGCTTCGGATATTGCAGAAAACATTAAAAATATATGTATTAAATAAAAACAAATGCTTCAAAATGTTGAAACAAAATGTTAAAAAGTTACGAAGTGAAAAAATATTGAGAAAAAGT